>Ga0207668_10001195_pt1 | contig 15433 bp, 13 predicted proteins | sample KBSS43metaG_FD_184323 | JGI IMG/M metagenome (GOLD analysis project Ga0207668, IMG submission 184323) | Switchgrass rhizosphere microbial communities from Kellogg Biological Station, Michigan, USA - KBS S4-3 metaG (SPAdes) (version 2) | ecosystem: Host-associated > Plants > Roots > Rhizosphere... | reverse complement strand
CCACCAGCTCGCGAACGCGGCCGCCGCAACGACACGCGAGCTGGTGGTGCCGATGCCGAGCGCCTCGGCGACGCGCAGCAGCCCCCAGAACCCGACCGCCAACAACAGCGCCCACCACAGCCGCTGCGTCACCCACCCGGGCAGGCCGAGCACGTCGCCCGCGAGGAAGAACGCGCCATGCGGGAAGAGGTAGCCGTAGGCCTGGTTCTGCGCCTGGCCGAACGGCAGGTCGCTGTTCCACAGGTTCGCCGCGCGGGCCAGAAACCGCAGCGGGTTGGCGGTGAGGTCGAGTTTGGTGTCGGGGGAGATCTGCCCGGGCGACTGAGCGAATGTCAGTAATAGCGTCGCCGCAGCGACCAACCACAGCCAACGTCGCGACAGCATCAATTCCCGAGTCGCTTCGCTCCTGCCCGCCGGTGCCGCGACGCCGGTATCAGGAGCGGTCGCCGTACTCGACCCTGTTGAGCACCGACGAACCCGGGTCGCCCGCCTGCAGCGGAGGCTTGGTGTCCTGCTGGATCATCAGCGTCACGCCGAACACGGCGGCTGCGCCGAGCAGCAGCCCGACGACGATGCTGGCCGCAGCGGGCAAGGCGAACCGATCCACCGAGCCAACGTAGCACGGCCCATGAGTAGCCTTGCTGCTCATGGCTCCGACCCCCCGAGTGGCCCGTGCCCTCATCCTCGTCGCCGCGGTGGCAATGCTGGCGATCGGATGTTCGTCCGGCGGGCAGTCCTCCGCCACGCCCAACTCGAGCACCACCGAGCCCCCGTCGTCGCCGTCAGCCGCCCCCGCTCCCATGACCTGCGACCTGCAGGCGGCGGTGCCTGCGATGTCGCTGCGGGACAAACTGGCGCAGCTGCTCATGGTCGGCGTGACCGACGCCACCGATGCCCGCACCGTGGTGGACACCTACCACGTCGGCGGCATCATGATCGGTAGCTGGACGGACCTGTCGATGATGGGCGATCCGCTCCACGGCATCGCGGCAGGCACCGGACCGCTAGCGCTCGCGGTGAGCGTCGACGAGGAGGGTGGCCGAGTCTCCCGGCTGTCGAGCCTCATCGGTACCCAGCCGTCGCCGCGTGTGCTGGCGGCGACCATGACACCCGACGAGGTCCGGGGCGTGGCCCTGCAGCGCGGCCAGGCGATGCGCAACCTCGGCGTCACCATCGACTTCGCGCCCGTCGCCGACGTCACCACCGAATCCGATGACGAAGTGATCGGCGACCGTTCGTTCGGCTCCGATCCCGCCAAGGTCACCGAGTTCGCGGGCGCCTACGCGCAGGGGCTGCGCGACGCCGGTCTGCTTCCGGTGCTCAAGCACTTCCCGGGGCATGGGCGCGCCTCGGGTGACTCGCACGAGGGCGGCGTCGTCACGCCGCCGCTGGACGCGCTGAAGGCCGACGATCTCATTCCGTACGCCACGCTCACCACCCAGCAACCCGTTGCGGTCATGGTCGGCCACATGCAGGTGCCGGGGCTGACCGGCGACCTGCCCGCGAGCCTCAGCCCGCAGGCGTACGAACTGCTGCGGTCGGGCGGCTACGGCGGACCGGGTTTCGGCGGCATCGTGTTCACCGACGACCTGTCGAGCATGGATGCCATCAATCAGCGCTTCGGCGTCGCCGACGCCGTGCTGAAGGCGCTGCAGGCGGGTGCCGACGTGGGGCTTTGGGTGACCACCGCCGAAGTGCCCGCGGTGCTGGACCGGCTTGAGAAGGCCGTCGCGGCAGGCGAACTCAACGAGGGTCAGGTCACCGCGTCGGTGCAGAAGCTGGCCGGATGGAAGGGACTCAGCCCGGCCTGCGGATGACGTTCAGCGGACCGCCTTCACGACGTCCAGCGTCGGATCGGAGGCGCTGATCGGGTTGCCCGCGTCGCGCAGCGCCGTCAGCAGCGCGATGACGTCGTGGCTCAGCCGTTCGCCGGGCATCACCAGCGGGATGCCCGGTGGATACGGCGTGATGGCTTCGGCCGAGATGCGCCCGGCGGCCTTGGTCAGCGGGACGGTCTCGTCGGCGGCGAAGAACGCCTCGCGCGGCGTCAGCACGGGTTCGGGCCGGACAGCGAGGACGTCGGTGGTCAGCGCGCCGTCCGATGTGGTGGCCGCGCGTCCGTAGTGATCGGCCACTTCCGCGAAACCCTTTGTCAGCCGGTCCATGTCGGCGTCGGTGTTGCCGATGGTGGTGATGCACAGCACGTGACCGGTACCCGCAAGTTCGGGCTGCACGCCATGGATGCGATTGAGCCGAGCGACGATGTCCCTGGCGTCGGCGGCCAGCCCGCGGGTGCCGATCAGCAGCTTGGTCTCGTCGAGGCGGTGCAGTCCGGTGCCCGCGCCGGCCAGGTGCGCTGGGCGCAGCACCCGCAGGCCGGGAATCGCCGCCAGGCGGTCGGCGGTGCGACGGGCCCGGTCGAGCGCCTCGTCGAGCAGCGCCCGGCCGTCGAGTGCCATCTGACGGCGGGCCAGATCGATGGACGCCATGATCGCGAAGTGCGGGCTGGTGGTCTGGATCAGCTGCAACGCCCTGCGCACGGAGGCCTCGTCGAGTTGCGCGGTGTCGACGTGCAGCACGGCGGCCTGACTCAGTCCGGACAGGATCTTGTGCACCGATTGGACGGAGGCTGCCGCGCCCGCCTGCTCGCCTGGGGTGGGCAGGTCGGGGTGGAACGCGAAGTGCGGTGAATGGGCGCCGTCGACGAGCAGTGTGGCGCCGTGGCGGCGGCACGTCTCCGCGATGGCGCCGATGTCGCCGGTGGTGCCGTAGTACGTCGGGTGCAGTAGCCACAGCGCCGACGCCCCGGTCTCGGCGAACGCCCGCTCGACGACGCCGGCGTCCAGGCCGTGGGCAACCCCGAACTCTGCGTCCCAGCGCGGCTCCAGCCAGGTCGGGCGGGCACCGACCTGAACGAGCCCTGCGAGTACCGACTTGTGTGCGTTGCGGGCCACCAGCACCCGCTCGTCGGGGCGGAGGGCCGACAGCGCCACGGCGAGGTTTCCGCCGGTGGAACCCTGCACCATGATGAAGCTCTGCGGTACGCCCCAGGCGTCGGCGATCAGCCGCTCCGCATCGAGGATCGCTCCCGTGGGGCAGTGCAGGGTGTCGGTATCTGGCAGGTTGTTGAGGTCGACGGCCGCGATGTGGTCGCGGAACCACGGGTCGAGGGTGCGGCCGCCCTTGTGCCCGGGACTGTAGAACGGCGCCTGGGCGCGCTCCACGAATGCCCGCAGTGATTCGAACAGCGGTGCGGCAGTGTGCCTTTCGGACTGCATCAGAGCGCGTAGACCCGTTGGGCGTTACCCCTGCCGATCATGTCGACGATCCGGATGGCGTCCGTCTCCGTGCAGTCGCCGGCCCGCACCCACTCGCCGAGCGTCAGCCCCATGGCGCGTCGCCACAGCACCGACCCGAGCACGTGCAGTTCCGGCGGGCCGAACGCATCCGACGAGTACAGCTGCTTGGCGAACGGCGCCGTCTCGAGCGCCTCGGCCACCAGCCCCGTCGAGCGTGTGCCGAGGTAGTTGATCGCCAGGCCGACGTCGAAGTTGACGTGGTCGAACGCCTGTGCCAGATAACCGGACTGGCGTTGGAATGGATAGCAGTGCAGCAGCAGCACCGGTACGGGAGGCATGGTCCTCAGCAGCGGAAGAAGCAGCATGGGGTCGCAGCGGTGCAGGTCTAGGTCGCGGTCACCGAACCCGACGTGGACCTGGATCGGGAGGCCGTGAGCGGCGGCCTCGTGGACGGCGAACGCGATGAGCACCGCGCTGTCGACGCGCAAAGGCCTTGGCCGGGCGGCGAGTTCGCGTGCGTGCGCCACTACGTCGGTGTCGGAGGGCCTGCTCCAGTCGATGTCGAAGCCGGTGCGGTACGCCACGATGGTCTTGGTTCCGACGACACCTGGGGAACGGGCCGCGGCTGCCAGCGCCGACCGGAAGGCGGCTGGGAAGTCCTCCGGTGCGGTGCCGTCCTCCAACAGGTCCTCCGCGGTTCGCTCGAGCCGGACGATCTCCGACGACGTACCGCCGCTGAGTTCAGCCAGTCGCTGGTGCGTGGTGATGAGGTCACCCTTGAATCCGGTGTCGACGATCCAGCGCGAGACGCCCGCGGCGGGCAGCATCAGCTCGGCCAGCTCGTCGGCGCTCAGCTCGCTACGTCGCGCCCAGTACGCGTCGGCCTCGGCCAGCGCGTCGAGGCCAAGCAGGGGCGCGCACCACCGGCGGATGGAAAGCCCCAGCGGAGAGTCGAATTGGGACATCCACGGCGGCACCGGGTCCGTCGAGCCCTCGTTGATGGAGGCTTCGAACGTGGCCCGGTCCACCGCCGCGACGAAGTTGCCGTGCACGTGGTGATCGATCAGGGGGACGGTGCGCAGGTGTTCGGCGAGCCCTTCGGGCACCTGTCGTTCGACACCATCGAACACGTCGACCGCTTCACCAGCCGGCATACTTCGCGACCTCCTGTGCGTCGAACCGCCTCGTCCTCGGTGAGCACCAGCGGCGGCGTGACCTCGAGGACGTTCCCGCCCACGTAGTAAACAACCGCGCCGAGCTCCTCTCGAGAGTGGGCACGCGAATGAAGCTATGTCATGAATGTTTCACCGTCTTTAAAATAGTCAGTTTATGATTGATTTGTTTCTCGGAACCTGACCCGCATCGGAGGTGCGTCCATGTGTCGACTGCTTGGGGTCGTCTCCGCGTCGCCGATCTCCGTCACCGATGCCGTCGGTGACGACGTGCTCGAGGACTTCCTCGCCCTGACCCAGATCCACGGCGACGGCTGGGGCGTGGCGGCCGTGCCCGTTGGCGGCGCCGAACCTCGTGTCGAGGTCTCGGCCGACAACGCGACCGACGATCCCCGGTTCGCCGCCGCCATGAAGGAGCCGGCCGCCGCGACCGTGGTGCACCTGCGCTGGGCGACCAATGGGCTTGCGGTCGCACCCGAGAACTCGCATCCGTTCACCGCAGCCGGACTGGCGATGGCGCACAACGGGTCGATCAAACCGATGGGCCCGCTCGACGCCCTCGTCGACCCCGAATCTGCGGCGTTGCTGCAGGGCACCACCGACAGTGAGCGGTACTTCGCCGTGATCCGCCAACACCGAAGGACCGCAACGAGTTTGGCGGAAGCGGTCCGTCGCGCGGTCGTCGAGATTCGCGGGCTCTACCCGGATGCCAGCCTCAACGCGCTGGTGCTGGGCGAGGGGCAGTTGATCGCCGTGCACGCGCACGCCTCCAGCGTGCTGCTCGACGTGGACATCGAGGAGATCAGCGCGACCGATCTGCCAGCCGAACACCTCGAGGACTACTTCGCGCTGCGGGTGGCCCGACCCGATGACCGCACGCTGGTGATCGGCTCGACGGGGTTCGGCGACCTGGCGTGGGAGCCACTTCCACCCGAATCCGTCGCGGCGGTGTCGCTGCTCGACCTGTCGATCACGGTGCACCCGCTCGTGGCAGATTGACCCGCATGCCGGGGGACGAGCGCGCGGTGTCGGGCGCCGAAAGCGTCGCCACGCGCGCGAGTGCGGCGCTGCCCGGCCTCAGCCGCGCTGAGCGCCAGGTCGCGAGGGCGCTGCTGGCCGACTATCCGAGTGCGGGGTTGGCCAGCGCCGCCCGGCTCGCCGAGCGAGCCGACGTGAGCGCGCCGACGGTGCTGAGGTTCGCCCAGTCGCTCGGGTTCGACGGGTTCGCCAGCCTGCAGGTCGCGTTGCGGGCCGAGCTCACGGCGCAGTCGAGCGGCCCGATCACCCGGTTGCCGGACGCCCCGGCCGCAGGCAGCTCACTGGACCGGCTGTTGCAGCAGGCGCGCGGTCAGAACGACCGTGCGTACGACACGCTGGCTCAACTGCCCGCGCAGGCGCTCGAGGCCGCGGTGGCGTTGATGGCCGACGTCAAACGCCCCCTGTATCTGCACGGGGGACGGTTTTCGCACCTGCTTGCGATGCATCTCGCGGCGCACCTCGAACAGCTGCGGCCAGGGGTTCGGCTGCTGTCCGACCCGAACGGCCGTGACCTTGGCATGCTGCTCGAGCTCACCCGGCGCGACGTGGTGCTGCTCTTCGACTACCACCGCTACCGCCGCAGCGCCGCCGAGCTGGCCGCCGCGGTGCACCGGGCGGGCGCGACCGTCGTGCTGATCACCGACGACTTCGCATGCCCGGTGGCTCCCGAGGCCGAGGTGGTGCTGGCGGCGTCGAGCACCGTCGGCACGGTGTACCAGAGCATGGCCGCGGGGTTCCTGCTCACCGAACTGCTCATCCCGCTGGTGATGGACGCGATCGGCGAGCCGGCACGCACGCGCATGGCGCTCTGGGAAGAGCAACGCCGCGGCGAACTGCTGCCCTGAGCGGGGCATTGACTACCCTGTGCTGATGGCAGGTGGTACGAAGCGGTTGCCGCGCGCGGTGCGCGAGCAGCAGATGCTCGACGCCGCCGTGCAGATGTTCTCCATCAACGGCTATCACGAGACCTCGATGGATGCGATCGCCGCGCAGGCCGAGATCTCCAAGCCGATGCTGTACCTGTACTACGGCTCCAAGGAGGAGCTGTTCGGCGCCTGCCTCAACCGCGAGCTGGCGCGGTTCGTCGATTCGGTTCGCGCCAACATCGACTTCACCCAGTCCGCGCGTGATCTGTTGCGCACCGCCGTGGTGTCGTTCCTGAGCTACATCGACGAGAACCGGGCGTCCTGGATCGTGCTCTACACGCAGGCCACCAGCTCGCAAGCGTTCGCGCACACCGTGCGCGAGGGCCGCGAGCGGATCGTCGAACTCGTCGGAAGGCTGCTGCAGTCGGGCACGCGGAACCCGGAGCCGGACACCGACTTCGACATGATGGCCGTCGCTCTGGTGGGTGCGGGCGAGGCCGTGGCCAATCGGGTGAGCACCGGTGACGCCGACGTCCACGACGCCGCCGAGTTGATGATCAACCTGTTCTGGCGTGGGCTGAAGGGCAAGCCGTCGGATAAGGACGCCTCAGCCACCGCGAGCTGAGTGCTCATGACCGAAACGACGGCGCTGGAAACGACGACAGCTCCCCGTCTGATCGTGCGCAGCCTGGGCATGCTCCGCGCGGTGCGTGGCCTCATCGTGGCGCTGATCGTCGTCGGCGTGATTGCGTCGGCCCTGCCGTACGTCACCGCCGCCGCCTTCGGGCCCATGATGCAGGTCGTCGCCGACGCAGGCATGAGCGGAAACCTCAGCGGGGTATGGGATGTGCAGGGCCCGCTGGTCGCGCGAAAGGACGGGCTGCTCAGCGGACTGGCCGGTCCGGTGCCGTTCGCGGTGCTCTTGGCTACGTGGGCGGTGTCGCTGATGCTGGCCCAGCTGATGTACTTCGTCAACGCCTGGGTTGGCGCGAAGGTGGAACGGGTGCTCGTCACGGACATCCGGCAACGGGTGCACGATCACCTACAGAAGCTGTCGCTGGACTTCTTCGCCGCGTCACCCAGCGGTGCGTTGATGCAGCGGGTTACCACCGAATCCGCCGGTGTGCAAAGGCTTCTCACGGATTGTCTGCTGCCGCCGCTCATCGACGCGGTCGTGCTGACGGTGGCGGTCGCCTATCTGCTGGCCATCTCGTGGCAGATGACGGTGGCCGCGCTGATCCTCACCCCGCTGGCCCTGGTGATGCTGAGATTCGCGGGAGGCAAGGTCCAGGTCGCGGTGCGACGGATGATGACCGCGGACCGGGCGATGGGCGCCGAGCTCGAGCAGACCATCAGCGGGATCGCCGAGATCCAGACGTTCAATGCTCAGCCCCAGCGCAGCAGGCGATTTCACGACGTGTCGGAGCGGGCCGCCAAGAGTTCGGCTTCGAGCACGGTCTGGATGCAGGCTACGGCAAACGTGTCCCAGGTCTTCGTGGCGCTAAGCACCGTGGTGGTGCTGCTGGTCGGCATCGGGTTCAGCGCGAGCTTCGGGCTGACGTTCGCGGGCCTGATGGTCTTCGCAGGGATGGTCCCGACGATGTTCGGTGCGGCGCAACGAGTTCTGGGCGCGTACACCACGTATCAGGCGGTGGCCCCGAGTGCCGCGTCGACGTACGAGCTGCTGGACACCCGCCCGTCGGTGCGCGAACGCGCGGACGCCGTCGACCTCGGCGAGGTTCACGGAAACCTGGTCTTCGACGACGTGGCCTTCGGCTACGCCCCTGAGCACAAGGTGCTCGACGGGTTGTCCTTCGCAATCTCGGAGGGAGAGACGGTGGCGCTGGTCGGCGGCATCGGGTCGGGCAAGTCGACGGTGTTCAACCTGCTGCTCCGCTTCCTCGACCCACAGCGCGGCCGAATCCTGATCGACGGCCGCGACATCGACACCGTGACCATCGCCTCGCTGCGCGACCAGGTGAGCAAGCTGGCCCAATTCCCGTTCTTCGTCAAGGACACAATCCGCGAGAACGTCCGGCTGGCCAGGCCGACGGCCAGCGACGCCGACGTCGAGTCGGCGTGCGAGCAGGCCCACGTCCACTCGATCATCGTCGACCCGACGAAGATGCACGCCGGCTACGACACCGTGGTCGACGTGCAGGTGCCGTCGGGCGGCCAGAAACGGCTGATCGCCTTGGCGCGCTGCCTGTTACGCCAGCCCGAGGTGCTGCTGCTTGACGAGCCGACCGAGAACCTGGACGGCGATCAGCGAGCGCGGCTGACCGGAGTGATCCGCGAATATGCCAGGGACCGCACCTGCCTCGTGATCAGTCATGACATGGATTTCATTGCCGCAGTGGCGGATCGGATACTGGTCATCGAACAGGGACGCATCGCGCAGCAAGGCGACCATCGCTCGTTGATCGCCGAGGGCGGGCTCTACAAGCGGCTCTACGAGGCCCAGAACTAACTACTTTTCTTCTGCTCGCGCAACAAACTAGCTCGCCGAGACGGTGCCCGTGAGGTGTGGGTAGCCCTTCGCCAGGTTGCGCAGCGTCAGCTCCCAGCCGTCGCCGGTGCGGTCGACGTACAGCCCGGCCCGCGCCGGCAGCACCACTGGCTTGCCGAACCGCACCGAGTACTTCACCGCGTCGGGCAGTTGGCCTTCGATGTTCGCCAGGACCGCTGCGGCGCTGAACATTCCGTGGGCGATCACCGTCGGGAACCCGAACAGCTTGGCCCCGATCGGGTTGGTGTGGATGGGGTTGTGGTCGCCAGCCACCGACGCATAGTGCCGGATCTGGCCCGGTGTGATGCGCAGGATGGCGTTGGGCGGCGGCAGCTTCGGCTGCTTCTTCGGTTCCGGCTTGGGCTCGTCGGACAGGCTGGTCCGCTGTTGGTGCAGGAACGTCGCGACCTGCTCCCATGCGACGTCGTTGCCGACCTTCACCTCGGTGACGGCGTCCACCAGCAGGCCGCGGCGGTGTTCCCTCAGATTCTGGGCGCGCACGCGCACGTCGACGACATCGGTCACCGCGATGGGCCGGTGCCGCGTGATGACGTTCTCCGTGTGCACGGAACCCATTGCGGCGAAGGGAAAGTCGAATCCGGTGATCAGCGACATCATCGCCGGGAACGTCAACGCGAACGGGTACGTCAGCGGCACGGCGTCGGCGAACCGCAGTCCGGTGAGCACAGCGTACTCGGCGACGTTGGCCGGATCGATCGCCAAGCCCTCGACGGACACCGTCCGCGTCGGCAGCGTGTCACCGCGCCGGACGAACGGCAACGCACCCGCCGCCGCACGCGCGAGATTGAGCAACCCGCTGGGCTGGCCGCTCATGCGCCCAGCATCGCTTGGCCGCACACCCGAATGGTATTGCCCGTGACCGCATTCGACGCGGGGCTGGCGAAGTAGGCGATGGCTTCGGCGACGTCGACGGGCTGACCGCCCTGGAACAGTGAGTTCAGCCTGCGGCCGACCTCTCGGGTGGCCAGCGGGATGGCCTCGGTCATCTTGGTCTCGATGAATCCGGGAGCCACGGCGTTGATGGTGATGCCCTTCTCGCCGAAGACCGGGGCCAACGCCTGCGTCATTCCGATCATTCCCGCTTTGGTGGCGGCGTAGTTGGTCTGGCCACGGTTGCCCGCGATTCCGGCCATCGAGGACAGCCCGACGATGCGCCCACCGTCGCCGATGGTGCCGTTGTCCACCAGGCCTTGGGCAAGCCGTTGCGGGGCAAGCAGATTCACCGCGACGACGCTGTCCCAGCGGGCGTCGTCCATGTTGGCCAGCAACTTGTCACGGGTGATGCCGGCGTTGTTGACCAGGACGTCGGCCTTGCCCCCGTGGTGCTCTGTCAGGTGCGCGACGATGAGCTCGACCGCGTCGGCGGCCGTCACGTCGAGCGTCAGCGCGGTGCCGCCGACCTTCGTGGCCGTCTCGGCCAGCGCTTCCGCCGCCTGCTCCACGTCAATGGCCACCACCGTGGCACCGTCGCGCGCGAACACCTTGGCGATCTCGGCGCCGATGCCGCGCGCCGCGCCGGTCACCAGCGCCACCTTGCCGTCCAGTGGCTTGTCCCAGTCGGCGAGCGGCGCCGAGTCGTCCTCGCCGACGTAGAACACCTGACCGTCGACGTACGCGGACTTGGCCGACAGCAGGAAGCGCAGCGTCGACTCGAGCCCGGTGGCTCCCGCCTTCGCGCCTGCGGCCAGGTAGACCAGGCCGATCGTCGCGCCGCGCTGGAGTTCCTTGCCCAGCGACCGGGTGAAGCCCTCCAGCGCCCGCTGGGCGATGCGCTCGTCGACGCTGCCCGTCTGGTCCGGGGTGGTGCCGACGACCACGACGCGCGCGCATGGTCCGAGATTGCGCAGCACCGGGGTGAAGAAGTCGGGAAGCGCCTTGAGTCCCTCGGGGTGTGTGATGCCGGTGGCGTCGAAGACGAGCCCGCCGAATGAGTCGGCCCAGCGTCCGCCGAGGTTGTTGCGGACCAGTTCGTAGTCGTCGGCCAGCGCGACGCGCAGCGGTTCGGCGACGCGGCCCTCGCCACCGATCAGCAGCGACCCGGCCAATGGCGGCTCGCCCGCACGGTAGCGCCGCAATTCCTGCGGTTGTGGCACGCCTAGTTGTTTGGCCAGGAACGATCCAGGTGCGGAGTTGACCACTTGCGAGAACAGGTCGGTAGCCACTGTGCTGCCTTTCACCAAAGAACGGGTACAGAAGTACAGGCGAAGGTGTACCCCACTGTCGTGTCGATCACGAACTTACTCCAGAGTAAGAACGGTGGGTAGTATGACCCTCGACACCCCTAGACACCTAAAGAGGTCACAGTGGCTGATAACAAGACCGCCCGACGGGTCGCGATCCTCGGCGGCAACCGGATTCCCTTCGCGCGCTCCGACGGCGCCTACGCCAACGCGTCCAATCAGGACATGTTCACCGCGGCCCTCGCCGGGCTGATCGACCGGTTCGGTCTGTCGGGTGAACGCCTGGGCGCGGTGGTCGGTGGCGCAGTGCTCAAACACAGCCGCGACTTCAACCTCATGCGAGAATGCGTGCTCGGCAGCGCGCTGTCGCCGTACACCCCCGCCTACGACCTGCAACAGGCGTGCGGCACGGGGCTGCAATCGACCATCGCCGTAGCCAACGCCATCGCGTTGGGCCAGTACGACTCGGCCGCGGCAGGCGGGGTGGACACCACGTCCGACGCGCCCATTGCCTTCGGCGACGACCTGCGCCGCGTGCTGCTCGGGCTGCGCCGGGCCAAGTCGAACGTCGACCGGCTCAAGCTCGTCGGCAAGCTGCCCGCCGCCCTCGGCGTGGAGATTCCCACCAACGGCGAACCCCGCACGGGGCTGTCGATGGGCGATCATGCGGCCATCACCGCCAAGGAGATGGGCATCAAGCGCGTTGACCAGGACGAGCTCGCCGTCGCAAGCCACCGGAACATGGCGGCCGCCTACGATCGCGGCTTCTTCGATGACCTCGTCACCCCCTTCCTCGGGCTCTACCGCGACAACAATCTGCGCGCCGACTCATCGCCAGAAAAGCTGGCCAAGCTCAAGCCGGTGTTCGGGGTCAAGAACGGCGACGCGACGATGACGGCGGGCAACTCGACGCCGCTGACCGACGGTGCCTCGGTGGCGCTGCTGTCGACCGAGGAGTGGGCGGCTGAGCGCAAGCTGCCGGTGCTCGCCTACTTCGTCGACGGCGAGACGGCCGCGGTCGACTACGTCAACGGTGACGACGGCCTGTTGATGGCGCCGACCTACGCGGTGCCGCGGCTGCTGGCCCGAAACGGCTTGACCCTGCAGGACTTCGACTTCTACGAGATCCACGAAGCGTTTGCCTCGGTCGTGCTGGCGACGCTGGCGGCGTGGGAGTCCGATGAGTACTGCAAGGAGCGGCTCGGCTTGGACGCCGCGCTGGGCTCCATCGACAGATCGAAGCTCAACGTCAACGGCTCGTCACTGGCGGCCGGGCACCCGTTCGCCGCGACCGGCGGGCGGATCGTCGCTCAGCTCGCCAAGCAGCTGGCCGAGAAGAAGAAGCAAACCGGTCAGCCCGTGCGCGGCCTCATCTCGATTTGCGCAGCTGGCGGGCAGGGCGTCACGGCGATTCTCGAGGCGTGAAGAAAGTTTCGCGCGAGCTGTAACGCCCACGGAAGAGTCGCCGATATGCGTGTAGTCCCGCGTTGTCGTCTGACCCCCCGACCCGACGACAACGCGGGGCTCTTTCGTTCCTAGGCGCGTGGCGGATCCTTGTGCGCCTTGATCGGGCCTGCCGCCGGAGGCGGCGTGAACAGGCTGCCGCCGACACTGCCGCGCGCGGTGCGCACGGCGACCAGCCCCCAGGTGCCCAGTAGGGCGACGTAGGCGATGACGGCGGCCACCTCGAAGGCGGGCAGCCCGGTGTGATTGGCCAGTTGCGTGGTGCCGGTGACGAACGTTCCGACGGGAAACGTCAGGCTCCACCAGGTGAGCGCGAACGGCATCCCGCGCCGCAGTGTGCGGATCGTCAACTGCGTCGCCAACGCGATCCACAGCACCGCAAATCCCCACACCGGCACGCCGAACAACACCGCGAACGCGTTCATGGCGCCGGCGAGGTCGGGCGGAGCGGCGAGGTGCGCGGCGGCTCCGAGCAGACCGGCGGCCGTGATGCCCTGTCCAAGGGGGCCGAGCACGATCCACAGCGTCGGCACCCGCGCGGTGCCCGACGTGCCGTACAGCGCGAGCCGGCTCCAGATCATGCTGATGATGATCAGCGCCGCGATGAGCGACAGCCCGAACATTGCGTAGCAGCCGTAGAGCATCGTCGTACGGCCCGTGCCAGGGGCCATGTGCGGGATCAGCAGCGCGCCAGAGGCAGCCGAGACCATCGGCGGCACGACGGGCATCAGCCAACCTCCGAACGCCGCGTCGGGTTCGACGTTGAGCTGCGTGAACATCAGGTACGGGATGGTCGCCGCGGTGAAGAGGCCACCGAGCGTGCCGGCCGTCCACAGCGCCCAGGCCAGGTCGACGGCGATCCGCGTACCGATTAGGTCCTTGCCGATCAGCAGCGCCCCGGACCCGACGGTGAGCAGCGCCATCGGTGCGGCGCCGTAGAAGTGGGCCATCTGCGGGTTGCGGGTGTGGCTTCGCGCGGCGGTGGGATGCCGGACCCACTGCACGCTCACCGCGACGACGAGCACCACCAGCAGCAGGGCGGCGACCACCCACACCACGCGAGAGAACACGTGCAGGCCGGGCACGTGCACGGGCAGCGTCGCACCCGCCGTCGCGACGATGCCGGTGCCCATCACCGACGCGAACCAGTTGGGGCCGAAGTGCTGTAGCCGGGCCTGTTCGGTCGTCATGATTCGATGGGAATCGGGGCGACGCAAAGGAGCGGGATGGTCATGCAGGTCAGTATGTTCGGACAACTCAGCGGCGCGGGCGAGGAATCGCCGATCGACGCGACGATCGCCAACCTGGCGCTATTGCGCGACGAGGGCTTCAAGCGCGTCTGGATGAGCCAAATGCCATATGAGCCAGACCTTCTCACGATCCTGGCGGTCGCGTTGCACGAAGTCGACGACATCGAGGTCGCCAGCGGTGTGGTGCCGATCCAGAACCAGCACCCGATGCAGATGGCGCAGCGGGCACTCACCGTCAGCCTGGCGTCTTCCGGCCGGTTCATCCTCGGACTCGGCATGACGCATCAAGCGGTCACTGAGGGTATGTGGGGCATCCCTTGGGACAAGCCGGTGCGCAGGCTCAACGAATACCTCGACGGACTACTACCGCTGCTGGCCGGTGAACCCGCCGATGCGACGGGCGAGACGGTGACCACCCGCGGTGCGCTGATGATCGGCGGCGCTCCTCAGCCCGACGTGTACATCGCGGCGCTCGGCCCTCAGCTGCTGAAGCTCGCAGGCCGCCGCACGGCGGGCACTTGTACGTGGATGACCGGACCGAAGACGTTGGCCGAGCACGTCGGGCCGACGCTGCGTCGGGCGGCCGCCGACGCGGGTCGGCCCGAGGGCTCGGTGCGCGTCGCGGCGTCGCTGCCCATCAGCGTCACCGACGACGTGGACGCCGCCCGCAAGCAGGCGGCCACCCAGTTCGCGATGTACGGCCAGCTGCCGTCCTACCGCGCGATGCTCGACCGCGAGGGGTACGCCGGCCCGGAGGACGCCGCCATCATCGGCGACGAGGTCACCGTCACGCAGCGACTCGACGAACTGCGTGCGGCGGGCGTCGACGAGTACGTGGCTGCGACCTTCGATCCGTCCCCAGAAGGCCGGGCCCGCACCCGCGCACTGCTGCGGACGCAGGACTCCTAATTGCCAAAAATTCCTCTGGTGTGACGTCAGTCACAGGCGTACGATCGATCGCACGACGGGTTCGGGAGTGACCAGTCCAAAGTGCCGGCAATAGAGGCGAAGGCCGGACGCGCGAGAACTAATGAGCCGCCCTCAAGTGTCCTCCCGAACCCGCCCTTTTTGTGCGGGGGTATCTGACGGCCTGATCGCACCGAGTGACCAGATGGTCAGGTAGGCGAGTCCGAAGAACGCAGCCACGGCGATCGCGACCCCGGTGGACTGCACGTTTGCGAACGGAGACCGTACCCACTCCAGCGTCGTTGCCACGATTGCATCCGGTTGTGTGACCAAATCCCAAGAGTTCCAACGCTGGAAGCGTCCGATGACGACTCCGACCGCACACAGGCCGATCGAGACGACCACCGCGGTCCAGCCGGCGATGGCACCGTATTCACGTTCGATGCGCCCGTGCACCAGTCGCAGTGAGACCACGCCGAGGATGACGCCCGTCCAGGCCGCAAAGCCGTACTGAAGAACGTGACGCCAGAGTTCGACGCCTTCCCCGAGGTGCACGAGATCGGTCACCAGGTACGGCGAGTTCGGCAGGAACGCCAGCCAGCCCAATCCCAACGGCAGAAGCCACACGCGTCGATGCGCCACCGCGACCCCGGCGGCGAAGCACACCGGAATCCACGCGAGGAACAAATTCCAGACCAGAAACTTCGTGGGGTAGGACCGTGGTGCCG
>Ga0207668_10001194_pt1 | contig 15443 bp, 6 predicted proteins | sample KBSS43metaG_FD_184323 | JGI IMG/M metagenome (GOLD analysis project Ga0207668, IMG submission 184323) | Switchgrass rhizosphere microbial communities from Kellogg Biological Station, Michigan, USA - KBS S4-3 metaG (SPAdes) (version 2) | ecosystem: Host-associated > Plants > Roots > Rhizosphere >... | reverse complement strand
ATCGTGGTGCGGCCAGCGGGATGTGTGCGTGCAGGTCGGTGCCCGCTCCGGGCGGGCTGTCGAGGTGGATGCGGCCGCCGAGCGCCTCGACCCGATCCTTGAGGCCGAGCAGGCCGGTGCCGCGGGTGAGGTCGGCACCGCCCACCCCGTCGTCCTGAACTCGGAGACGCAGGACCGCGTCGGTGGTGTCGGTTTCGACGGTGATCCGGACGGTCGAGGCGTGGGCGTGCTTGACCGTGTTGGTGAGCGCTTCGGCGATGAGGTAGTACGCGCTGATCTCGACGGGTTCGGGTAATCGCTGGTCGCCGGGCATGTGCAGGTCGACGGGGATCCGTGCGCGGCGGGCGAGAGCGCGCAGGGCCGAGCGTAGCCCGCCGGTCGTCAGGGCGGACGGGTGGATGCCGTGGGCGATCTCGCGCAGTTCGTCCAGGGCGCCGGTGGCCTCGGCGGCCACGTCGTTCAGCTTCGCGGCGAGTGCGCCCAGCTCGGGTGGCACTGCCGCCTGTACCGCTCGTATCTGCAGGACGATGGAGACCAGCCGTTGCTGAGCGCCGTCGTGCAGATCGCGTTCGATGCGTCGGCGGGCATGGTCGGCGGTGGCGACGATGCGCGCCCGTGAGGTGGCGAGGTCGGCGTAGAGCTGAGCGTTGTCGAGGGAGACGGCGAGTTGCCCGGCGATGAGGGTGACCGCGTCGAGCCGGTTGGTAGTGAACGCGCTGCGGATGAGCCGATTCTCCAGCAGCAGCAGCGCCCGCAGCTTGCCGCGGCTGAGGATGGGGACGGCCAGCACCGAGCAGACCGGGGCGCCGGTGAAGTAGGGATCACGGGCGAACCGGTCGTCGGCGGTGGCGTCGGCCACGACCAGCGGTTCCCTGGTGCGGTGGGCGTAGCGCAGCACCGACATCGGCAGCACGTGTTCGTGGTCGTCACCGCTGCCACGTCGGGGTAGGAGCCAGTCTTGGTGCTCGTCGCTCCACAGCAGGAGGCGCACGCTGGTCGCGCCGGTCATCGCGCCGAGCACCGCGGCGACGCGGGCGTGCAGGCGGTCGATGGTGGTTTCCGAGCTCAGCGCCTGGGACGCCGACAGAATGCCGAGCAGATCGATGGTGCCGCTGGTGACGGCGACTGCGGCGGGGTTGGTGTCGTGGGTACGGCCGGGCGGCCGGACAGTGGACTGGTCAACGCCGGGTTCGGTGGTGGCGTCGGGGACCGGCCGCACGGTGGGGTAGGCCCAGTCCAGGTGGGCGACCTTGGCGGTGGCGCCCCAGGCGGCGTAGGTCTGGCGGGCCTGGACGAGCAGTTCACGGCCCGTCCGTTCGACGCCGTGGGCGATGAAGAAGCGTGCCGCGCGTTCCGCGATCAGGCCGCGATGCCACGGCCGTTCGCGTCGGTCCGCCTCGTGACGCGCCGCGTCGAAAGCCAGAACCGCGGCGCGGAAGTCGCCGACCGCCCAGGCTCGCTCGGCCTCGAGCAGTTGCACGAGGTGCCGGAAGTTGTCTGGTGTGGCCGCCGCGCGGGCGGCCAGCCACCGGATCATCTCGTCCAGTTCGGAGAGCAGGCCGGCACGCTCGTCAAGGTCGCCGTCGCGGGCCGTCTCCGCCAGGGCGAGCCCGCGCAACAGCCGGACCACGGCCTGCGAATACAGGCACGGGCCGGCCACCCGCAGCGGCATGGCCGCCGTGGTGTGCCGCAGCAGATCGCCCGGATCGCCGAAGATGGCGGCAGCCAGTGCCTGGTTGACATGCGCCAGAAAGAGCGCGATCGGATTGTCGGCATAGGAGTCGAGCGGGAGCGCCGCGCCGGCGTTGGTCTCGCCCCGTAGCATGGCCACCAGCCAGCGGTAGCTGTCGATCCACTGGCCGATCTGCCCGCTACCGGTCCGCCGCACGAACGCCAGTCCCGTCTCCACCTCGGCGACCATGATGTCCAGCGACGGCGCGCAGTCCAACAGGGCGGCCGCGGCCGAGTAGAAGGTGTAGCTCGCGTACGCCAGGTCGGCCTCCGCGATCAGCCCGGCACGGGCCCGTTGCGCCGCGTGGACCAGGTCGGTGAGCGGTTCGAAGGTCCACCCGAGCACGGAGAGAAGTTGCCAGGTCTGCGATGTGCCGGGCTCGTACCCACGGGCCTCGCCCAACGACAGAAGCCGCCGCGCCGTCCGGTGGCCGGCGGCGTAGTCCTCGCGCTGGACGATGACGGCGAAGGCCGTATGGCCCGCCGGACCGATCACCGTGGGGCCCGGGCCATGCTCGATCCAGATCCGCAGCGCCTCCAGAGCCAGCCACGTATACATCGCCGGGTCGTAGAACGCTGCCGGCACGATCGTGTTGATCAGACTGGTCGCGGCGAGCAGCGTCGGGTCGGTGGTGTCCGGCCGGCCCTGGTCCTCCGCGGGATCGGTGTCCAGCCAGCGGTAGAGGCGCTGGAACTGGTCGTCGAGCGCGTCCGGGAGCCGCTCCGCGTCCGGAACGGTGATGCCGCATTCGCCCAGGGCGTCCAGGCCCAGGGCGAGGGCCTCCGTGAAGCGGGCACGGTTGACCAGGCTGGACATCTGCACCGCCGTGGCGTTCGCCCGCTCCACCGCGCCGGCCGCCAGCCGATCGATCATGCGGTACTCGTCGTCCGCCTCGTCGAGGCGGCCCAGGCTGAACAACGCGGCGTGCCGGTCGGTGTGCACCTCGACGAGCATGCCGGAGTCATCCGGGTCGACCAGGCGCAACGTGGCGGCCAGCAGCGTGCTCACCAGCGTGGGATCCCCGATCAGGGCGGCCTGGTCGGCGGCGTGCCGCAGCAGCGCAACCACCTGCCGCCGTTCCGTGGTGTCGGTGACCGCATCGATGACCGCGAGGTACTGCTCGGCCGCGACCGCGAACAGTTCTGGCACCTCGGCCAGTCGCCGCGCCATCGCGAGTTGCAGCCGCCGGCGCCGCGGCGGGTCTATCTCGGCAAGAACCGCCTCCCGGATCCGGTCGTGGCGAAACCGCACTGCTGCCCGCTCGCTCGCCTCAGCCACCAGCAGCCCGTCGTCGAGGGCCGGCGCCAGGCACCGCTCCACCTCGCCAGGAGCCGCACCGGTCGCTCGGTGCAGCAGGCTCAGCTCGGCCCGCCCGCCCAGGCACGCCATCGCCTGCACCATTCGCCGCGACCAGGCCGGCAGCGCCTCGGCACGTCCCGTGAAAAGCCGGGCCGGGTCGGCCGTGTCCAGGTAGGCGCGCACCACCTCCTGGTGCCACCGCCACCCACCGGCGGTGGCGGTCAGCACGCCGTCGCGGCGCAGGGCGTTGAGCGTCTCCACCGTCTCGTGCGGGTTGCCGCGGGTGTGCGGGGCGATCAGCCCGGCAAGATCGGCCGCCGCCGTCCCTTCCAGGTGCAGCATCTCCGCGACCATCGAGACCACATCGGGCACCGGCAGGTCGGCCAACTCCAGCTGTCGTACGCCGGCCTGCTCGCGCCAGCGGGCCAGCGACGTCGCCAACGGATGCGCGGCGTCGACCTCGCGGTGCGCGCCCACCAGCAGCAGACCCTCGACCTGCTCCTCGCGCAGCACCAGGTCGACGACGCCGAGCGGGGTGCGCCCGGCCCACTGCAGGTCGTCGATGAACAGCAGCACCGGCCGCTTGCGCGAGGCCACCACCCGCAGTACCTGCACCGCCGCCCACTGCACCCGGGCCTGCGCGGTCAACGAATAGCCGGGATCCGGTGGCACTGCCAACAACGCCGCGAACTCCGGTACCACCACGGCCGCCAGACCGGCGTTCGGCCCCAACGCCAGGTGAATCCGCTGCCTGACCTCCGCCAGCTCCTCCTCCGGCTCGGCCAGCAACAGCCGGCCCAACGCCCGTAACGCCTGATAGACCCCGTCGAACTCCAGATCCCGCCGGTACTGGTCGAACTTGCCCACGACGAACCAGCCATCCCGGGCGGTCACCACCGACCGCAGCTGATCCACCAATGCGGTCTTGCCCACCCCGGGCACCCCACCGACCAACACCCCCTGGCACCGGCCCGCCACCGCATCGTCGAGCGCCGCCGCCAGCGCCGCGACCTGCGGGTCGCGGCCCACCAGCCGGGACGGCGGCACGAGTCGCAACGGCGCATCCCGCGCACCCACCCGCAGCCCGGCCGGCCCGGCGTCGGGCACCCGCTCCAGGTCGTAGAGCACTCCCTCCGCCGTCTGGTACCGGTGGTCCGGCTCCTTCTCCAACAGATGCAAGATGATCTCGGACAGCGGCGCCGGTACGGCCGGGTTCACCGCGTCCGGTGCCGCCGGAACCCGCGTCAAAAGGTCGTGAATGAGCCGCAGCGGATCGCCCGACCCGAACGGCGGCGCCCCGGTGGCCAGCTCGTACAAGGTCGCGCCCAACGCGTACAGGTCGGCACGCTCATCCACCGACCGGCCGGTCCGCCCGGTCTGCTCCGGCGCCAGGTACGGCAACGTCCCCACGATCTCACCGTGGTGGGTGAACTCCGGGCGGATCTCGGCCACCGACGTCGCGGACGCGAAGCCCACGAGGCAGGGGGCACCGTCGGGTCCCACCACGATGTTCGCCGGACAGATGTTGCGATGCATCACCCCTCGCCGGTGCATCCCCGCCACGGCCTTGGCCAACCCCAGCCCGAGCCCGGCCAATTCCTGGACCGCCAGCGGTGTGGCCACCGAGGCCAGGCTCACCTCACCGGCGTCGGCCAGCATCAGCGAACCCGGACGCGCGGATGATGTCTCGGCCAATACTTTCTCGGCCAACTGGGCCACCCCGGTGACGCCCCGCAGCCGCCGCAGCATCGCCTCCTCATGCTGCAGCCGCCGGTCCCCGTCCGGTCCCAGCGGCTCTTTGCGGATGAGGCTCTGCCCGGCCACGACCAACCGCGTCACGCGGCTGTCCGGGGCCTCGTGCACGATCACGGCCGGGCCTGCCGGATTCCGGCCCGACGGCGTTGCAGTCGACGCCATCCGACACCCCCACGCGTGGTCGGGCCTCGTTCCCTACGTGCATACACCCGTTGCGGGCGAGCCCAGTAGCGGGCGTCCGGCCCGATCGCCCAGTCGAGTGACTGACCGCCGGTCCTCTTCGCTCACCAGCCTGCGCCAAGACTTCCGACAAACTCCGACAATGTGGCGTGGGAACTCGTCACGGTTGCGTCTCTGCCCTCCAGCCGGGGTGGAGGGCCGAGACGTACCATTCGGCCTGGCTGAGCCCGCCGGTCGGATCTAGGCGAACACGTCCTGCTGGTAGCGGCCCGACGCCTCCAGCGACCGCAGCCAGGCGTCGGCCTGCTCGTCCGTGCCTCCCGTGTGCCTGCGGTGCAGCGCGGCCAGTTCGGCCCGTACCGCCGGCGCCATGCGGGCGCCGTCCCCGCAGAGGTAGACGTGGCCGCCGCGGTCGAGCAGGTCCCACACCGCATCGCCGTCGGCTGCGAGTGCCTCCTGCACGAACCGGTGCGGGTGCCCGTCCACGGCCGAGAAGGCCAGATGCAGGTCGATCACTCCGTCGGCGGCCCATCGCTGCATCTCGTCCCGGTACAGCCAGTCGTGCTCCGGGTGGCGGCAGCCGTAGAACAGCTTCGCCGGGCCCCGGCCGGCGAGCGACGCCCGTTCCTGGAGGAAGCCACGCAACGGGGCGAAGCCGGTACCCGGCCCGATCAGGATCATCGGGGTGGCCGGGTCGGACGGCGGGCGGAACGGCGGCGCCGGTACCCGTACGTGCCCGAAGAAGACATCCCCGGGAGCGAGCCGGGCGAGGTACTGCGAGCACATCCCGCGGTAGCGGCCCTGGCCGCCCAGCGCCGGCCCGTCCACCAGGCCCACGGTGAGCGTGACCAGCCGCGGGTCCACCCGCGGTGACGACGAGATCGAGTAGAACCGCGGCCGGATCGTGCCGGCCATCGACAGGAAGACGGCCAGCGGCAGCTCGATCGCCGGGAACCTCTCCAGCAGGCCGAGCACCGACACCCGCTTCGCGAGGATCTCGTCGGCGTACAGCCGGCGGGCCTCGTCGGTGTCCGCCGTCCAGGCGGCCAGCCGGCCGCCGGTCCACGGGCAGCCGGTGTGCGCGGCCAGGGTGCCGATCTGCGCCCGGGTAGCCGGTTCCTGCAGCTCGACGAACTCGGTGAGCAGCAGCTCGGCGGTCACCGGCACGCCGATCGGCAGCGAGCTCGGCCGGTCGCCGTCCTGGCTGAGCCGCACCACGCGGTCGCGCGGCGTCCGCAGGCAGCCCAGGGCCCAGGCGACCAGCTCGGGTTCGTTCTTCGCATAGACCGCGAGGTGGTCGCCGGCGTGGTAGCGCACGCCCTCGGGGAGCCGCATGGTGATCGCCTTGACGCCGGGCCGGGGCGCCTCGCGCCGGAAGTCCCACAGGCCGGCCGGGTCGCCGACCAACTCCTCGACGGAGACGACCTCGATGGGGTACGCCTGCTCCGACACGACGGCGGGCCGCACCAGGTCCTCGCCGAGCACTTCGACCCGGTATCGCTCGCCCTCGCCCGGGCCGTCGGCGTCGGCGCCGTATTCGGCGGCGAGCGCCGCCCACAGCTGGTCGAGCCAGGCCGTGGCCATGCCGTCGAAGTCACCGGCCGCATCGGTCTCGCCGCGCGGCACGATCGCGGTGGCGCCGGCCGCGGTCAGGGCCGCCTCCACCCGCTTGGGGAAAGCCTGGTACGTCGCCCACTGGGTGTTGCCGTTGCCGAGCACCGCGAACCGGATGCCGGCCAGCGCGCCGGCCGGGATCCGCAGCTCGTCGAAGCGGGTCGCGTTGTCCGGCGCCTTGCCGTTGTAGCTGGCGGTGACGACCGCGATCAGGCCCTCGGTGGGCAGGTCGCCGGCCAGGTCGTCGAGGGTCTGCACGGTCACCGCGAAGCCGGCCCGCCGGGCCCGGTCGGCGAGTTGCTGGGCGAGTTCCTCCGAGGTGCCCAGGTTCGAGCCGTACGCGACACGCAGGCGTACCCCCTCGGCGTGGACCTCGGCCGTCTCCGCGGCCGGCGCCTGCGCACCCACCGCGGCCACGGTCAGCCGCTCATGCTCCTGCCGCGGCCGAACCCGCAGGGTGAGGTGGTCCGGCTTGATGGTCAGCGTCTGCTTGATCGCCAGCCGGTGACCGTCCGGGTCGGACAGCGCGAAACGCTGCAGGATCATGGCGAGGGCGAGCCGGGCCTCGGTGAGCGCGAATTGCCGGCCGATGCAGGCCCGCTCGCCGTTGCCGAACGGCTTGTAGGCGTGCGGGTGGTGGCCGGCCTTGCGCTCGGGCAGCCACCGGTCGATGTCGAAGGTCTCCGGGTCTTCCCAGGCGGCCGGATGGGTGTGCAGCGGCCGGAGGAGCAGTGCGATCTTCTGCCCGGCGGCGACGGCGTAGCGGCCACCGAGCACCGTGTCCTCCCGCGCCATCAGGCCGAACGCCGGGATCGGCGAGAGCAGCCGCAGCGTCTCATCGAGGATCCGGGGAATCACGTCGAGCTTCATGACGGTCTCGTACGTGGGCACGGTGTCGCCCGGCAGCAGCCGGTCCACCTCGGCATACGCCTGGGCCAGCACGTGCGGGTTGCGCAACAGCAGGTGCAACGCGAAGGAAAGGGTGCCGCTGGTGGTCTCGTGCCCGGCGATCAGGAAGGTGAGGACCTGGTTGCGGATGTTCTCGTCGGAAAGGCGCTCGCCGGTCACCGGGTCGGCCGCGTCCAGCATGAGCCCGAGCAGGTCCCGGGCCGGTTCGGCGTTGCCGGACCGGCGCTGGAGGATGACCTCGTCCACGAGGTCGCTCATCAGAGCGATGTCGGCGCGATAGGCCGCGTCGGCCTTGCGCTTGAGGTTGGTCACCGCGGGCAGCTGCCGGCTGCGGTTCATCGCCTCGGTCAGTGCCCGGCCCATGGCCTGCAGGAACGGGTGCAGCTCGGGCTGTTCGAAGGACTTGAACCGGCGGCCGAAGCCGCTCAGCGCGATGGTGTCGAGGGTGAGCCGGGTCATGTCGTCGGTGACGTCCACCTCGGTGCGCCCGCCCCACGCCCCGACGAGGTCCTGGGCGACCTCGAGCATCTGCGGGAAGTACGCCTTCATCGAGCGCTGACTGAACGCCGGCAGCAGGATCCGGTGCGCCTGGGCCCAGCTCGTCTCGCCGTCCTTCGCGGTGAACAGGCCGTCACCGGCGAAGTCGCGGACGTGCGACAGTGGCGGGTCGATCGGCTTGTAGAAGCGGCGCTCGTCGCAGACCTCGGCAACCAGGTCGGGGTCGTAGACCATCAGCACCTGGCGGCCGACGACGTTGAGCTTGTAGATGCCGCCGGGGTGCTGGGCGGCCAAGTCGGTGAAGAAGTGGTAGGTGCCCTCGACCGGGATCTGCAGTCCATTGCCGACGACGGGCAACCCCCGCGGCCCGGGGATCGGGCTGTGCACTTCCACTTGCTTCTCGACCATCGAATCTCCTCAGCCATACGGTGTATGGATGCTACCCTACAGCGTATGGCTGGGAGCGCGAAGGCAAGAGATCCACGGCTGACGAAGGATGGGATCCTGCGAGCCGCGCTGCGCATCGTGGACACCGACGGCGTGGAGGCACTCTCCATGCGCAAGCTCGCCGCCGACCTGGGCGTCAACCCGATGTCGATCTACCATCACCTGCCCGGCAAGGCCGCCGTCCTCGCCGGGATCACCCAGCTGGTCACCGAGGGAGCCCGGCAGATCTCCGTCGGGCCGGGCACCTGGCAGGAGCAGCTCCACCGGCTCGCGTACGAGTTCCGCGCCCTCAGCCTCGCCCACCGCAACCTGATCAGGCACGCCTTCACCAGCGACGACTTCCTCGGCCGCGAGGGTCCGATGTGGCAGTCGCTGGTGGCCATCCTGCGCAACGCCGGCCTTGGCGAGGGAGAGGCCGAGCAGGTGGGCGCGGTGGTCGCCGCGCTCGTCGGCGGCCTGCTGCTCACCGAGGTCAACGGGACCATGCGCCGGCTGATCGGCACCGCGGACGCCGACGACACCGGTTTTGCGCTGGCCGTCTGGCTGCTGATCGACGGCGTGGCCGCGCGCGTCTAGGCAGTGCGCGGATTCGCGTGCGTATACCCGGGGGTGACCGTCACGCCCTTCTGCGACGCACGGATCCGCCGCGGGCGCCATCCGCCCGGCTTCTCCGCGCCGCCCTGAAGACCAGGCACCGCGGTTGACCGGAGGTTGCCGCCGGCCCGTGACTGCTTCGAGATCAGTGCCCCGTTGACTGATCGTCGTGGATGATGACGGGGGTCGGGTCACGCTGCTGCTGGAGCCGGCGAGCCGGGTGGCGCCGGCGTCGTCGCCGGCGCACCGGTGGACGCTGGCCGTGTTCCTGATGGTGCTCGTGGCCACCTGGTGGCGCCCCATCTACCCGGCCGAGCAGGCCCTGCACCACTCGCTGACCGCGCTCGGCCTGCTGGCGGTGCTGCTGGTGCACCGGCGGCGGCCGCTGCCGTACGCCTCGTTCCTGCTGATCCTGATCTTTCTGACCTTGCACACGATCGCGGCGCGGTGGATCTACTCGTTCGTGCCCTACGACGACTGGACCGAGCACCTGTTCGGCTTCCGGACCGCCGACGTGTTCGGCTGGCACCGCAACCACTTCGACCGCCTGGTGCACGCCGGCTACGGCCTGTGTTTCGGCCCGGTCGTCTTCCGGGCCCTGGGGGAGTGGCGCGGCCTGCGGGCGCGCTGGGCCGCGCTGCTCGCGGTCGACGTGGTCCTTTCCACCAGCGCGTTGTACGAGCTGTTCGAGTGGGCCATCGCGATGACGCTCGCACCCGGCGCGGCCGAGGCGTACAACGGCCAGCAGGGTGACATGTGGGACGCGCACAAGGACATGACGTTCGCGACGCTGGGCGCCATCGTCGGGGTGGCCGTCGCCGTCGCCGTGGCCCGGCGGCGGCGGTCAGCTCACGCTGGGCGAGCCGGCGAGCGTCCGTGACTTGTCGCCCGGCCGCCCATCACTGCTCGGACCCGCACAGACGGACGATCATCTTCCCGGTGTTCTCGCCGCGGAGCAGTCCGAGGAACGCCTCCGGGGCGTTGGCCAGGCCGTCGACCACGGTCTCCCGGGCGGAGAGCTGTCCGGAGCGCAGCCAGCCGCCGACCTCGGCGACGAACTCGGGCATCCGGTGGTTGTGGTTGGCGACGATGAAGCCGCGCAGGTTGAGTTCTTTGCCGATGGCGAGGGCGAGGTTGCGCGGGGCGGCGGGCGGCGCGGCGTCGTTGTACTGGGCGATCGCACCGCAGAGGGCGACCCGGCCGTACGTGGTCAGCGCACCGATCGCCGCCTCCAGGTGGTCGCCGCCGACGTTGTCGAAGTAGACGTCGACGCCGTCGGGGGCGGCGGCGTGCAACTGGTCGCGTACCGGAGCGTCCCGGTAGTTGAACGCGGCGTCGAAGCCGAGATCGTCGGTCAGGTGGCGGGCCTTCGCGGCGGAGCCCGCGCTGCCGATGACGCGTTTCGCTCCGCGGAGCCGGGCGATCTGCCCCACCGCGCTGCCCACCGCGCCGGCGGCGCCGGAGACGAAAACCGTGTCTCCCTCGCGGAACTGCGCGATGTCCAGCAGGCCGACGTACGCGGTGAGCCCGGTCATGCCGAGCACACCGAGGTACGCCGAGAGCGTCGGCGCCGCCGTCGGGTCCACCACGCGTACCCGGGCCGCGTCGACCGCCGCGTACTCCCGCCAGCCGTAACCGTGCACGACCACCGCGCCCACCGCGATGCCCTCCGCGTTCGACGCGACCACCTCGCCGATCGCGCCGCCGTCCAGCGGCGCACCGACCTCGAAGGGCGCGACGTACGACTTCGTGTCGTTCATCCGCCCCCGCATGTAGGGGTCGACCGACATGAACAGATTGCGGATCAGCACCTGACCGTCGCGCGGCGTGGGCACCTCGGTCTCGGCGACCTCGAAGTGGGCGGCGGTCGGCCAGCCGGTGGGCCGGGCGGCCAGGCGGATCTCTTTCACGGCGTTCTCCTGTCGAGCGGCTTGTCGTTCCTGCTCGACAGTATGTCGAAAAACTCGACGCTGTGTCGATTCGCGCTGTGGGAACCGTTACTGTGATCGCATGAGCTCTTCCCCCGGCCGGCGCCGCGCCCCCAGCAAGGGCGACCGGCGCGAGCGGGCGATTCTGGACACCGCCCGGGCACTTCTGGACCGCAAACCGCTCGCCGACATCACCATCGACGAGCTCGCCGCCGGCGCGGAGATCTCCCGGTCGACCTTCTACTTCTACTTCGACTCCAAGCTGGCGGTCGTGGTCACCCTGCTGCACGGGCTCGCCGGTGAGCTGAACGCCGACGCCGGCCCCTGGTTGGACGGGACCGACCCGGACGAGCCAGGTCTGCGCCGCGCCATCGCCACTCTCGCCGCGATCTGGCGCACCCACGGCCGGCTGCTCACCGGTGCCTTGGCCGCGGCACCCGACTGCCCGCCGATCGGCGAATGGCGCGCCGGCCTGCGCGAGGCGCACGTCGCCCGGCTGGCCGCGCGGATCGAGCGAGGTCGCGCCGCCGGCGTCGCACCGGACGGCCCCGACCCGCGCGTGCTCGCCGGAATGATCGACGACCTACGCACCGCCACCTTCGCCAACACCACCGACCCGGACGGCCTCGTCAACGATCTGGTCACCGTCGAGCTCCGGATGCTGTACGGGGACATCCGCCGTCACCACCCGGACGGCTGACCGCTCCACGCCCGGCCCTCAACTCCATCGTCAGGAGTGATGGCGAGACGGTGTGCGGTGGGCGTTCGCGTAGGTCGGCGTCGAAGCGGGCGGCGGCCGGGAGCGTGTCGATGGCGGCCTCATCCTTCCCATCACGGCCGAAGAACGGAGGGGTTCATGACACGACGACGGTGGTCATGGGGGAGGTCCGGCGTGCGCGTCGCGGCGGGCGGTTGCGCGGCTGCCCTGGCAGTGTGGACGGTCCCCGCCGCCGCGGTGGAGGCTGCTCCCGTGTCCGGCCCGGTGGTCGTCACCACCAACGGCCCGGTGCGGGGGAGCACCCAGCTGGATCTGTCGGTGTTCCGCGGCATCCCGTACGCGGCGGCCCCGACCGGTGACCGCCGCTTCAAGCCCCCGGTTGAGCCGCGGAAGTGGACCGAGCCGCGGGACGCCTCGGTGCCGGGGCCGGCCTGCGTCCAGGACTACGACGAGCACGAGCTGGCCGAGGGCGAGCCGATGTCCGAGGACTGCCTCACGGTCAACGTGTGGACCACCGCCACCGGCGGCAAGCCGGTCATCGTGTTCGTCCACGGCGGCGGCTTCACCTCGGGCTCGGACCGCGACCCCTGGTATGACGGCGCCGCGCTGGCCCGCCGTGGCGTGGTGGTGGTCACGCTGCAATACCGGGTGGGGCCATTCGGCTGGCTCGACCTCAGCGCTCTGGGCGGCGACTATTCCCTCAGCATGAACAACGGGCTGCTCGACCAGATGGCCGCCCTGCGCTGGGTGCGCGCCAACGCGACGGCATTCGGTGGCGACGCCCGCAACGTCACCCTGGTCGGCGAGTCGGCCGGCGCCATCAGCATCTCGGCGCTGCTCGGCACGCCGTCGGCGGACGGCCTGTTCGACCGTGCGGTGCTGCAGAGCGGCACGGCCGGCACGATCGCCACCCGGCAATGGTCCGGCCAGGTCAGCAGGCTGTTCGCCGACAAGGCCGGCGTCCAGGACCCGCAGGACGTACGCGGGCTCGGTGCCGATCAGATCCAGCAAGCCGCCCGGAGGGTGTACGACACCGAGTTCTCCGACACCGCCTTCCATCCCGTCGTCGATGGCAGCCTCATCCCGGACCTGCCGATGAAACGCCTCGCCGCCAAGGACGGCCCGACCACGCCCGTGATCATCGGCAGCAACCTCGACGAGGCCCGTTACTGGCTGTACTACATCCCCGAGATCGACCGCCTCCCGCTGCGCTACGGCCGGCCCTGGCTCACCGCACTGGTCGGCGACCGCGCCGACCGGGTGATCGACGCCTACCGCCGCGAACGCCCGCAGCTCGACGAGGCACAGACCGGGATGGCACTGGCCGGCGACGTCGGATTCCGGATGCCCGCGATCCGCATGGCCGAGGCACTCTCGCGCCGAGGCGTACCCGCGTACATGTACCTGGCCACGGTGACCTCTCCCGACCTCGACGGACGGATGGGCTCACCGCACGCCATCGAGCTGCCGTTCGTGTTCGGCACCCTCGACGCGGACAGAGCACCCGCCTTCGTCGGCACCGACCCGGCCAACAAGACCCTGTCGGACACCGTGCAACAGCTGTGGACCTCGTTCGCCGCGACGGGAACCCCACGAGCCGCCGGCCTCACCTGGCCGTCCTACGACACCACCCGCCGGGCCACCCTGATGCTGGATCGCCACCTCACCGTCCAGGACGATCCCTACCCGCAGGCCCGCAAGGCATGGGGCGACCTGAGTTTCGACGGCAGCGACCCCGGCTTGGACCGGCTCACGCCGCTGCAATACAACGGCACCGATCCGTACGATCCCCTGGTCATCGCGGCTGTCATCGGCTGGCCCGGGGTCGTCACCGGCGCCGTCGTACTCATCGGCCTGATCACCGTGACGGTCGTGCTCAGCCGACGTTTGCGACGTCGTAGGGGCTAGCAGGCCGGGGCCCCCGGGGTGGGACAGGTCGCCCACCCCGGGGATCATCACCTTGCCGCCCGCACGACCACCGTGACGGTGCGGCTGACGGCGCCGCCGTCGTCGTCGGTCACGGTCACCTTGACCCGGTAGGTGCCGGCCCGCCGATAGGTGTGTGCGGCCGTGCACCTGCCACCGGCGACCGAGCCCCTGGCGGTGTTGCCGCCGCTCCAGTCCACCGTGCAGGCGTGGGTGTCGTGCCTGCCCGGGTCGGTGAAGGTGGCCGAGACGGTGACCGGCTTGCCGGCCTTCACCGGGGCCGGGCCGGCCGCTGCCGTGATCACCGGGATCTTGTTGATGACGGTGAGCCGGGTCTTGCCGGTCGCCGTGCCCGACCTCAGCACCACTTCGTAGATGCCGTCGTCCGTGCAGGTGATCGTCGTATCGGCCGTCCTGGGGTCGGCGAACTTGCAGGTCGCTCCCCAGTCCACGCCGGACAGTGGCCGGTAGCTCCAGGCCGGACCGGCCGAGCCGGTGGTCTGGCCGGCGAGCCGGATCGCGGCACCCTCCGCCCCTCGGGCCGCGGGGCCGGCGTCGGCGCGGTCGGCCGGGGTCACCGTGATGGTGTGGAAGCCGGTGGTTACGCCCCCATCGTCGTCGACCACCGAGACGGCGAACTTGTAGGTTCCGGCCGTCCTGTAGGTGTGTTCGAAGGTGCAGACGCCGTCGGTCGCCGTGACGTTGCGGTCCTGGCCGAGGTGGGCGACACAGCGTTGCTTGTCGTTCTTTCCCGGGTCGGTGAACCGCACCGTGACAGGGAACGCCTTGCCGGCGATCGTGGTGGCCGGCGCGGTGATCGCCCCGATCCGCGGGACGGCGTTGGTCACGGTGACCGTGGCGGTGTCGGTGACCTCGCCGACCTTGAGCGTGACCTCGTACGTGCCGTCGTCGGTGCAGGTGACCGTGGTGGCCGCACTGGCCGGGTCGGTGAAGGTGCAGGCGGCGCCCGGGTCCACGCCGGCCGCGGGCTCGACGCTCCAGGCGACGGCGCCCGCGCCGGCCGAGGCACCGGTGAGCCGGATCGAGGTGCCTTCGGCGCCCTTCGCGTCGGGGCCGGCGTTCGCCGAGTCGGAGGTGAACACGGTGACCGTGGCCCGGGCCCGGATGGTGCCGCTCTCCTTGATGGTGCCCTGCACGACGAACGTGCCGGCCGACGCGTAGTCCGCCGGCTTGATCTCGTCCCAGGTGACCTGCGTCTGCTTGGTGGTGCCGTCGGCGAACGTCGCGGTCACCGAGTCGGGCAGCTCAGGGGCGGTGCCGGCCGGGGTGCGGGCGGTGACCTCGGCGACGCTGTCGACCAGTTCGGCCGGCAGGTAGGTGCGCAGCATCCGGTCGTACTCGGCCTGGGTGATCGGCAGCACCGTGCCGTGCCGCGGCGACTTCGGCAGTGCGTAGTCGGTGGGCATCGTCCACTTGCCGCCGGCGAGGTCGGTGGTCTCGAACGGCAGGTAGCCGCGCTTGGGGGTTTCGTCGGCGAACAGGTACCACTTGTCCTCGGTGTTGGACTTGAACACCGTCGGCCCCTCCACCCAGTCGGTGCCGGCCTTGGTCCTGATGCAGTCGGAGACCAGCTGCCAGTTGCGGGGTTTGGTGCCGGGCAGGTCGACCGCGGTCAGCGAGGTGGAGCGCTCCTGGACGATGTCGCGTTCGCAGGAGCCGACGAGCTTGTCGTCAGTGGTGAAGCGATAGTACGCAGCACCGTGCCGGATGACGGTCGAGTCGATGACCCCCTTGCCGGGGTCGTTCCACACCTTCGGCTCGCTGAAGGTGTGGAAGTCCCGGGTGGTCGCGTACATCATCCGCGGGTAGGTGGAGCCGGTGT
>Ga0207668_10001191_pt1 | contig 15458 bp, 18 predicted proteins | sample KBSS43metaG_FD_184323 | JGI IMG/M metagenome (GOLD analysis project Ga0207668, IMG submission 184323) | Switchgrass rhizosphere microbial communities from Kellogg Biological Station, Michigan, USA - KBS S4-3 metaG (SPAdes) (version 2) | ecosystem: Host-associated > Plants > Roots > Rhizosphere... | reverse complement strand
TTGCCCGGCTTGTTTTCGACAATGACCGACTGGCCGAGCGCCTTTCCGAACGCATCGCTCATGGCGCGCGCCACCGAGTCGGCCGCCCCCCCGGGTGCGAAACCGATCACCAACCGTATCGGTTTGCTCGGGTATGCCGCAGGCTGCGCGCCAACGGCGCCGGCCATCGCGCACAAGACCAGGGCAAGGACCCATTGCGTACTTTTCATCGAAATCTCCACGGGCGAGCTGAACAATCAGGTTGTGACCGGCATTCGCAGCACGATCTTGCCCACGTGCGCGCCGGATTCCATTCGGGCCTTGGCGTCCGGAAGCCGCACGAGATCCACTACCTGATCGATCCGGGGCTGGATTGTTCCGGTCGCGAAATGCGGCATCACGTCGGCGACAAAACGCGGTACGGCCGCCGACCGCTGCTCCTTCGTCCGCAGCTTGTTGGAAACGCCGAACAGCGTGAGGCGCTTCGCGTGCAGTGCCTCGAGATCGATGTCGGCATGGACGATACCGTCGACGTAGCCCACGGTCGCGAGCCGGCCCTCGAAGGCCAGCGCGCGAATGTTCTCGGCGAACACCGAACCGCCCACGGTGTTGACGATCAGGTCGGCGCCATGCCCGTCCGTCGCGTCGAGCACGGCCCGCGCAAAGTCGGGCTTGCGCGTGCACAGCGGGACGTCCAGGCCGAGCGGCGCCAGCGATGCGAGCTTCCCGGCTGAACCGGATGTGCCGATCACACGCGCGCCCAGCGCCTTTCCGAGTTGCAGTGACGCAACGCCGACGCCGGACGACACGCCGTTGATCAGCAGCCATTCGCCGGGCTTCAATCGGCCCTGCAGCACCAGCATGTCGTAGGAAACGAGGAATGTCAGCGGGATGCTCGCCGCTTGCTCCCAGGAAAGGCTTGCCGGCACCCCGATCGCCTCCACCGCCTCCATCAACGCGTACTCCGAGAACGCGCCCGCGCAGCGCCCCATCACGCGATCGCCGGCCCGGAATCCGGAGACCCCGGCGCCGACGGAAACCACCTCGCCCGCCCCCTCCCCCCCGATCGCCTTCCACGTTCCGGCTTTGCCGTGCAAGCCATGGCCAAGCAGGAATTCGCCGCGGTTGAGCGAAGCGGCCCGCATGCGAACCAGCAGCTGCTGCGGACCGGGCTCCGGCACGGGGCTCTCGCGCAGCTCGAGGACGGTGTCCGTGTCGGTCATCTGCATCCAGTACGACTGCATCGGTGGTCCCTCGTCTGTTGCGTCAACGAACCAGCGCCCTAGCGTCCGGTGAACACCGGCTTGCGCTTTTGCATGAAGGCCGTTCGCCCTTCGGTGTAATCGGCACTTTCGAAACAGCCACGGATCAGCGACGCGCAGCGCTCGACGTCGAGATCCGGCGACGCCTTCAGGACCTCGCGCATGATCGCCTTGCCGGCCATCACCGTCAGCGGCGCGTTGTCGGCGATCGCCTGCGTGTACTCGGCGAGCAGCGCGTCCAATGCTTCCGCCGCGCAAATTCTCGACACCAGGCCGAGCGATCTAGCCTCGCCCGCATCGATGCGCCGCGCCGTAAAGAACAAATCCTTGGCGGCACCGGGGCCGATCAGGTCCACCAGGTTCTTCATCGCCGAATAGCGATAACCGAGACCTAGTCGCGCGGCGGGTATGGAAAACACCGAATCGTCGGACGCGATGCGAATGTCGCAGCTGATCGCGATGTTCACGCCGCCGCCGATGCAATACCCGCGGATGCACGCGAGCGTCGGCTTCGGGAAGTCGTAGATGCCCATCAGCGTCGTCTCGGCCATGCTTTCGTAGTACGTGACCGCCTCGCGCGCGGCACGCATGTCCTCGAACTGCGAGATATCCGCGCCGGAGACAAAGGCCTTTTCACCGCCGCCGGAAAAGACGACCACGCGCACGCGGTCGTCGTCGCGCGCCAATTCGAGCAGTGGCGGCACCGCTTCCCACATGTCGACCGACAGCGCGTTGTGCCGCGCCGGGTTGTTGAAGCGGATGTGGAGCGTCCTGCCGTCGAGCCAGGTCTGGACGCGGTCGGTCGTGGACGTGTACGCGGGCTCGGCCATCAATAGACTCCGGCGGCTTTCATCCGGTTCAAGTCATCGCGACTCAAACCGAGCTCGGTCAGGATCTCTTCCGAGTGCTCTCCCCGGCGAGGCGCGGCGCGGGCGATCGTGCTGGGCGTACGCTCGAGCTGGACAGGCTGGCCCACCAGCCGCTGCGGGCCCCGCCAGCGCGAGACGACATCCTTGACGATGCCGAGGTGCTGGACCTGAGGCTCATCGAACACTTCGCGCATGTCGTTGATCACCCCGCACGCGACGCCCCCTTCGTTGAACTGCTTGATCCAGTGGCTGCGATCGTTCGTCGAAAGGCGCCGATTGATCTCGGCGTTGAGCGCGTCCCGGTTGCTCGAGCGCCCCTGCTTGTCCTGATAGCGCGGGTCCGTGATCCATTCCGGTGCGCCAAGGATCGTGCAGAACCGCTCCCAGATCTTGGAGCCGAACACGGCGATGTTCATGTAGCCGTCCTTCGCCTTGTAGACGCCCGTCGGAATGCTGGTCGGATGGTAGTTGCCCGCCTGCGTCGCGACCTCGCCGTCGATCGTCAGACGCGACGTCTGGAAATCCATCATGTAGACCATCGCTTCCAGCAGCGACGTATGGATCCACTGGCCCTTGCCCGACGCTTCCCTTTCCAGCAGCGCGACCAGGATCCCCTGGGCCGCGAAAATCCCCGCGCAAAGGTCCGCGATCGGGATGCCCACGCGAACGGGCCCGTCGCCGGGGATTCCGGTCACGGACATCAACCCACCCATGCCCTGGGCGATCTGGTCGAAGCCCGGCCGCGCCGCCAGCGGCCCGGTCTGTCCGAAGCCGGAGATGCTGGCGTAGACCAGGCGCGGATTGTCTGCCGCGAGGGTCTCGTAGTCGATGCCCAGCCGGAACTTAACGTCCGGACGGAAGTTCTCCACGACCACGTCCGCGCTCGCGATCAGCCGCTTCAACGTCGCGAGGCCTTCCGACTGCTTGAGGTCGAGCGTGATCGAGCGCTTGTTGCGATGCGTGTACTGGTAGTCCGACCCGTCCTGGCCACCGAGCGTGTCGTCGCCGCGCATGTGCTCGGGCATCTGGACCTGGACGACGTCGGCGCCCCAATCGGCAAGCTGGCGGCAGGCCGTGGGGCCCGCGCGCACCTGCGTGAGGTCGATCACACGGAAGCGCTGCAGGGCGGAAGAAGCAGGCAGGTGGGGCATGGAACGCACTCCTCGATGCGTGGCACTCCCGCGCCTCGACCCGCGGTCGGAGACCACCGGGGGTGCGCGGAGCGGGAATGATTTGTCGGATCGTACCAGCGCTCGCCGGGTCGTCGGCGAGGCCCCGCGCGATCTTCGACGTGCACCATCCGGCGTCGCTCGCCGGCGTCCCGGAGCGAACGACGATGGCGATCCATTGTCCAATGTGATTGGGCCTCGGAAATGGCAGGATCGCGAAAGATATTTGAGGTAATCGCGAATACGCTACCCGATGGAGACGAGCCGATGGGCACGCTGAAAGTCCCGGTTACTGCGCGCGATCACATCCGAGGCGCGGCGGACGCTCCGGTGATTCTCGTCGGATATGCGGACTTCCAGTGTCCGTACTCCGCACAGGCCTATCTGTCCCTCAAGGCGCTGGCGCGCGAGGCGGGTGACATGCTGGCCATCGTCTTCCGTCATTTTCCGCACGCCACGACCCATCCTTTCGCGGAACTCGCCGCCGAGGCCGCCGAAGCCGCCGCTGCACAGGGCTGCTTCTGGGAAATGCACGACATGCTGTTTGAAAACCAGGAAGCGCTCGCCCGCGCCGATCTCCTCGACTATGCGACAAGGCTGGGCCTCGAAAGTGCGCAATTCACGCACGACCTCTCCGAACATCGGCACGAATCGAAGGTGCACGATGACTTCATGGGGGGCGTGCGCAGCGGAGTCGACGGCACGCCCGGGCTGTTCATCAACGGCGTTCGCCACAGGGCGTCGTACGAAGCTGCGTCGCTTCTCGCCGCCGTCGTCCATGCCGGAGGCAATGCCGAGCCGCGACGTGCACCCCATATTCAACCGCGAGCGCGCCAGGTAACCCGCCACCGCTGAACCGCCGGCATTTCCACGCACCGAAAACGCCCGTCGGGTCGGGGTTGCGCCGACAGCAAATAGCGGCAACCGCCGGATTCTGTTGCCCCGTGGCGTGCGGGAGTATCCGAGAGGGGGTGATCCTCGAAGGAGGCCGTCATGGACAGCGCTTTCCGGTGGCAGGCGGCCGTGCTTGCGTCGCTTGTCAGTACATTGGCGGTCGCGCAGCCGGACACCCTGAAGGGCCCGGCAGCGTTCGGCGATTGGCGCACCGACAAGCCGGGCGTCCGCCGCCTCATCTCCGCGCAGGACTTGCCGTCGCCGAGCGAGGCCGGGTCCGCGTCCAACTTTGCCACGGTCGTCGCGATGCCGGCGGGCGCAAAACCCCAGGTCCCCGCCGGCTTCACCGTCGACATGCTCGCCTCCGGTCTCAAGGCGCCGCGCGTGGTAAGAGTCGCGCCGAATGGCGATGTGTTCGTCGCCGAAAGCAAGGCGAACGCCGTGCGAGTCCTCCGGATGACACCCGGCAGCGCGACGGTGGTCCAGAACGAGATGTTCGCAAACACCGGTTTGAGGCAGCCCTACGGTATCGTTTTCTATCCTTCCGGACCGAACCCGCAGTGGGTCTACGTCGCCAACAGCGACGGACTCGTTCGTTTCCCGTATCGCAACGGCGACCTCAAGGCACGCGCCCCGGCGCAACGCGTCGTCGAGGGCATTCCCTGGGCGCATCACTGGACCCGCGACGTTGTCCTGTCGGCGGACGGTTCCCGCCTTCTCTACTCGGTGGGCTCGGGCTCGAACGTGGCACTCGACATGTTCCCGATGCCGCTCGACATGCCGTTCGAGCAATGGAAGCAGACGCGACCGTTGGGCGCCGCGTGGGATACCGAGGACCGCCGCGCAACCGTCCTGTCGTACACGCCCGATGGCAAGGACGAGCAGATCGTGGCAACCGGCCTCCGCAATTGCTCCGGAATGGCCGTGCAGCCCGCATCAGGCCAGTTATGGTGTGTGGTGAACGAACGCGACGGCCTCGGTGACGACACACCGTTCGAATACGCGACGAACGTCCAGCCGGGCGCGTTCTACGGGTGGCCGTGGTATTACATCGGCGGCAACGAGGATCCGCGTCAAAAAGGCAAGCGGCCCGACCTCAAGGACCGCGTCACCGTCCCGCCGGTGCTGATCCAGGCGCATTCGGCGCCGCTGCAGATCGCCTTCTACGAGGCCGACGCGTTCCCCGCCGAATACAAGGGCAGCGCATTCGTGACGCTGCACGGCTCGTGGAACCGGGAGAAGCGCACCGGATACAAGGTGGTGCGGCTGCCATTCGTCAACGGCAGGCCGACCGGCGAGTACGAGGACTTCATGACCGGGTTCGTGATGTCCGACCAGGCAGTCTGGGGCCGCCCCGTCGGCGTGGCGGTCGCGAAGGATGGCTCGCTGCTGGTCACCGAGGATGGCAACGGTACCGTCTGGCGCGTTTCCCGGTCCCGGTGATTGACGTTCTGCGCCTTTCGCGCTTCACGGCCCCAGCGCGATCCGCGGGATCCACGTGGTGATCTCCGGAACGTACGTAATCAGCAACAGGGTGATCCCGAGCGGGACGTAGTACGGCACCATTTCCCTGAGCACTTCCTTCATCGTCACTTTGGCGATATCCGCGACCAGGAACAATGCCAGGCCCATCGGCGGCGTCAGCAGGCCGATCATCAGGTTGAACACGACGACCATGCCGAGATGCACCGGATCGACGCCCGCCGCGACGAGCGGCTTGGCGATGATCGGCGCGATGACGAGGATCGCCGTCGTGCTGTCGAGAAACATGCCGACGATGATCAGCAGAGCGTTCACCAACATCAGGAGCACGTATGGGTTGGTCGAAATCGACAGCATGATCGCGGTCAGCTTTTGCGGCACCGCCTCGACCGAGAGGATCCATCCGAACAATGCCGCGACGGCAACGATCAGCAGGATGCCCGCGGACGCGCGGATCGTCTCGTACGCTGCGTCGAGCACACCTCGCCACGTGAGCTCGCGATAGAAGAGGCTGCTGATGAGGATCGCGTAGAGCACGGTCACCGACGCGATCTCCGTCGGCGTGAACCATCCGAGCAGCATGCCCGCGATGAGAATCACCGGCGCGACGATCGCCGGGAACGCCGGCTTGAAGTCTCGCCACAGCTCATGTCGATCGGGCCAGCGTGCAGCGCGCGGATACTTGCGACGCTTCGCGAGCCACCACGTCATCAACATCAGCATGGCGACGCACAACAGGCCCGGCAGGATGCCCCCCAGCAGCAGCTGGATCACCGAGACGCCCGTTACCGTCCCATAGATGATCAGCGGAATCGACGGCGGGAAGATCGGGCCGACGATCGCCGATGAGCTGGTCACCGCCGATGCAAACGCAGCCGAAAAACCCTTCTTGCGCATCGCATCGATTTCGATACGCCCGATTCCGCCGATGTCGGCCAGCGCCGAACCCGACATGCCCGCGAAAATCAGGCTGCCGAAGATATTGACCTGCGCGAGCCCGCCGGGCATGCGACCCACGGCGGTGTCGGCGAACGCATAGATGTAACGCGAGATGCCTGCGCTGTTCATCAGGCTGCCGACAAATAGAAACACCGGGACCGCGACGAGCGGAAACGAGTCGAGCGCGTAAAGCGTGCGCTGCGCGACGAGGTCGATCGGCAGGTCATTGACGAAAATGTAGACGACACACGGAATCCCGATCGCAAGGACGACCGGAAATCCCAGCATGAACAGCAGCAGGAACGCCAGGACGACGAGGAACCCTTCCATACTTAGGTAAGCACCGTCTGCTTCTCTTCGGGACGCCGACGCCGCCACGTGTGCACGAGCATGGCCAGCGTCTCGACGACCAGCAGCAGGGACCCGATCGCGAGCGGCCCCATGAACAGCCAGAACGGCAGCTCCATCACCGCGGTCTGGTTCTGCAGGTTGTTGCGGATTGTCACGACGGCGGCGACGAACAGCACCGCAAAGAACACCGCGCCGGACAGCTCGATCAGCAGCTGGAGCAACCAGCGCGGCCTGGGCGGAATCAGGCCCTGGAATTCCTCCATCCGGATCTGACCGCCCTGCTCGGTCACGTACGACGCCGCGATGAACGTCAGGCAGATCAGGAAATAGCGCGCGAGCTCCTCGGCACCGGCCATCGGCACGTTGAAGATGCCGCGCATCGTGATCTGCGCCAGCGGCGTGATCACGAGCGCGGCGAGCAGCACGAAGCTGATCCAGCGAACCGCGGTCCGGATGTGACTCAGCAGCGCCATGACGCGCAGTTCTACGTCACTTCACCGCGCGTATCTGCTCGATATAGCCGGTCCATTCCGGGAAATCCTTGTTTACCTGCGCAAGCACGGAGGTTCGGAAGGCGTTGACGTCGAGACCGTCCTTCTCCTCGACGAAGATCATTCCCTTCCCTTCGAGATCCTTGCGGTACTTGGCGGCGGTCTCGCGGTCCCAGTCGAGCGTCTTCAATCCCACCTCGACCATCGTGTCTTCCATGATCTTGCGGTCGGCCGCCGGAATGCTTTGATAGGCCTTCTCGTTGATGAACACCGCCAGCACCGACTGCATATGGTTGGTCATCATCACGTACTTCTGCACTTCATAGAGCTTGAGCGTGTAGATGTTGGGCAGCGGGTTCTCCTGCCCGACGACCAGCCCTGTCGCCAGCGCGGTCGCGAGCTCGGACACCTCGACCGGCGTCGCGACGGCGCCCATGCCCGTCAGCATCGACGACCACAGCTTGATCGGCACGCCGCGGTATTTCTTGCCCTGCATGTCCTTCGGCGACAGCACCTTCTCTTTCGACGTCAGCTCGCGCGTGCCCTGGAACAGGCTCGCGACGATCCGCATGTTGCCTTTCTCGACCAGCTCCTGGTTGATCTTCTGCAACGCGGGCGACTGGCGCGCATCGGTGGCACGCATCGCGTGTCCCGGATCGCGATACATGAACGGCGTGTTGAACACAGCGGTGTTCGAGACGATCTTGCCCAGCGACCCGAAATCGTGATGGCCCATCGAGATGGCGCCCGACTTCACGCCGTCGACCATTTCGCCCACACCGCCGAGCTGCGAGTTCGGGAAGACCTGGATCTCGACGCGGCCGTTCGTGCGTTCCTTGACGAGCCGTGCCACTTCGTCGGCATAGCGGGTCTGCGGCGCATCGGCGACGCCGACGTGCGCGTAGCGAAGCTTGACCTGTGCAGTGGCAGGTGACGCCACCAACGCAGCAGCGATCATCGCAAGCGCGAGCTTTGAACCAAAGCGGAACTTCATCATTTCTCCTCCTTGTGTGAACCAGAACGTTCAGGAGCCTTGAGCCCCGTCAGACGATTTACCGCGCGCATCGGCGTGCGCGTCGACCTCGTAGAGCTTGAACACCGCCGCCGTGTCGAGCTCGGCGTAACCGCGATGGACCAGCATACGGTACAGGGACAGCGCCTCGCCCGCCATCGGCACCGGCGCCTTCAGCGCTCCGGCGAAGGCGTTGACCATCTCGAGGTCCTTCAGCAGCTGACGCGCGTAGCCCTGCGGCGCGAAATCGCGCTGCGCCATCCGCGGATACAGCTTTTGCAGCAACGTGCCGTCGGCATGACCGCCCGCCAGGCATTCGGGCATCCGGGCAGCATCGATGCCCGCGGACTCGGCGAGCAGCAGCGCTTCCGCCATCACCGCGTGGCCGCAGCCGACGATCAGCTGGTTGATCATCTTCGCAACCAGTCCGCTGCCGACCGGTCCCATGTGGGTGAACCGCGCGGCGAGCCCCGCCATCAAGGGCCTTACGCGCGCGATGTCTTCGGTCGATCCGCCGGCCATCACCGTCAATGTGCCGGTGCCCGACGCCGGAGGGCCCCCGGATACGGGCGCGTCCACCCAGCCGCAGCCCGTCTGCTCACGCAATCGCGCAGCCATTGCCTTGCCTCGGGCAACCTCGTTGGTCGAGAAGTCGATGACGAGCTGCGGCGGCTCGAGGGCGTTCGCCACACCGTCGGGACCGAACACCGCCTGCTCGACCGCATCGGTCGTCGGAAGGTTCAACAGGACGAACTCGGCATTTTGCACGGCACCAGACGCGGACGGTGCAGCCTTTGCGCCAGCGGCCGCCGCAGCGTCGACCTGCGCCTCCACGACGTCGAACGCAACGACGTCGTGGCCAAGCGCGACGAGTCGCTTGACCATCGGAAGTCCCATCAGGCCGACGCCGACGTAGCCAATCCGTGCGGGCGATGTCGTCATGGATTCATTCCATAGATCCGGATGGCGTTGTCGTGGAACAGGCCGCGCTGCTCGTCGGCCGAAAAATCGCGGACGATCTCGCGGAAGCCTCCGAAGATCGTGTGGAAGTCGGCGCAAATGCTGTCGACCGGAAAGTTGCTCGCGAACATGCAGCGCGACGGACCGAAAAGATCAATCGTGGTCAGCACGATGTCGCGGTTCGCGGCCACCGTCCAGCGCTTCCCTTGCTGGCCGAGGCCCGATATCTTCACCGCGACGTTCGGACACGACGCCAGCGTTTCCATGGCCGCCTTCCACCCTCCAATCCCTTCGGCGCTGCGATCGGCCGGCAAGCCGGTGTGATTGAGGATGATGGGGATATCGGGAAAATCGCTCGCGAGCCGCCCGGCCTCCGTGAGATGCCACCACGGCGTCTGCAAGTCGAAACGCAGGTGGTTACGGCCGAGCTCCGCATAGCCCGCGCGCCACTTCGCGTCCGCCATGCCGCCCGGTGCCGATTCCGCCGGCGAGCGATTGGCGCGCGGCTTGTGACGGACGCTGCGCACGAACGCAAAAGCCGCCTGCTGCGCGAGGATGTCCGGCGCATCGGCGTGGTCGAGCCACGCCTGCGCGACGGCGACGGTCGGCAACCCGAACGCCCGACGCAAGCTTTCGACGTAGCGCATTTCCCCGACGGGATCGGTGGGGTCCCATTCGGTCTCGACATACACGGTTTGGTCGATCCGGATCGGTGCCGCGTCGGCCCGGTAATCGGGCGGCAGGTAGCGGCGGCGAATCGCGCCGTAGTCGCCGTAACGAAAGGGGATGGGCGGATCGTCCCGCAGCCACGGGTGATAGTTGGCGACCGGATCCCAGAAATGCTGGTGTGCATCGACGATGGCCAAGCCGGCAACGGTCTCGGTCGCACGTCCCGGTGCCTCTGCCGAATGCTGGTCCAACGATCCTCCGTTGCGCGCTGCGTTCGAGTCCGGTGTGACCGGTTTCTTCGTTGGCGGAAGTATGCATGGAAACCGCCGGCCCCGGAACGTCGCTCGAGAACGAGCAGCGTTCGAAGCGTTTCGCACCGGGATGCGCGGCGGGAACTAAGCTACCGCTTCGGTACGGGCGGCCGTTCGCGGCAGGCGATTCGCGCGTCGAATTCGGTCGTCTGCGACCAGGCGCCGAGCCGGCGGCGCATCGCCTGGCTCTGGTAGGGCCAATAGCTGGTGTCGCTCGTGAATTCGACGCATGTCCAAGCGGCCCCGGCCTTCACCATTTCGAGATTGACATCGAGCAAGCCACGGTACGCGTGGCCGAAAATGCGGTCCGGTCCCTGCTCCGCGGTCACGGCAACGCGCACCGGTTCGTTCAGGATCATGTTCGACAGCAATTGACGTGCGGAGGGTGCGTAGAAGCCCCCGCCAACCGGCGCGGCGACGTCGGACAAGCGTACGGTGATTTCCCGCTTGTCGTCAGAGCTGAGGGTGAACGTGTCGCCGGTCGCGACGGCCGTGACGCGACCGGTGATGTCGGCCGCCAGGGCTTCCCTCGGAACCACGGCAGCGAGTGCACCCAGCGCGGCTATCGCACACGCGTGAAACAAGAATGATGTACGCGTCAACACTTGGGGTCGCTACGGGACGCGCCGAAACCTCGATAAGCGGATTATCCCGCGGATTGAGGAAAGGGTTGAGGCGGCCGCACTCGCGCCGCCGGATTCTCAATCGCTGCCGGCCACCTCACCGTTTCGGAACAGGATTGCAAGGGTGTTCGGACGGCGTCCCGCAAGCCACGATTGAATGCCCCCCAACGTGCCCAGGAAGTAGTTGCGCATGATCGGCCACGGCGCGTGCAAGGGCTCGATCGGCTTGAAGCCCCAACGCCTATAGTGCGCTGCGAACGCAGCGCCGGTGATCATGAACACGCGCGCGGGCGCGCTGGCGAGCAACGTGCCGATGAGGCGCGACGCGACGTTGCGCCGCCGGGCGTCCTTGCGCACGACGAGTGAGCCAAGCTCGCGCGAGCCGTCGCCGTGATGCCGGAGCTGGACCGTTGCGACAATTCCCGAGCGGTCGGTCGCAAGCAGAAAACGCCGCCAATCGAGATCGAACGGGTTCATGCGCTCGCTTCGAACGAATGTGACGATTTCGTCCTGCTCCTGGCTGACGGCAGGGCGAATGACGATTCCTCCGGGCTCGACCTGGCGTTCGCACCGGTCAGTGCTGGTACGCACGACCAGCGGGCGATCTCGCAACGAGAGAGGCAATTCCTGCATGTCTTAGGCCTTCCGTTCATTCGGACGCACCTAATGTATGCAAGCGCCGCAGCAGGCGAATTTCAGGGGGGCGCCATTCTTGTTTCAATTGTTTCGGGGGCGCAACCAAGGCGCGTACATATGCGGAATGGCGTCATCCAAAGACGGCCAGCAAATCTCGCTCGGCCCGAAAGTCTGCCTGCGCGGCGACGCGCACACGGGCCCTTCTTTCGCGTGCCGTCTGCCCTGCCCTTCGGCGGCGAGATCACCACGTGCGCGACCTCATCGACCCTCTGATGCCCGGCCGATGCCCGGTACCTGCCGCCGCTTGTACCGTCGAGTGGCGTGCGCGGAGAAATTTTGCGCCCTGTTTGGGACACCGCGTCCTGCTATAGTCCGCCGACTTTCATTCGCGCCCGCGCCTCGTGAAAGACAAAACGCTCGCCAGCATGGGCCAGATCATCTGGCGCCTGATCGAACGACACGATCTCGCGCCTGAGCCGCTGTTCCGTGCAGCAGGGATCGACCCGGCGATCATCCGCGATCCGCATGCGTACATCGCGCGACCGAAGAGCGATGCGTTGATGCGGGCACTGGCGGAACGGATCGCCGATCCTGCCCTCGGGTTGCAGGCCGCACACTGCTGGCACCCGTCGAACCTGGGCACGCTGGGATACGCATGGCTGGCCAGTTCCACGCTGCGAAGGGGCTTGAAACGCGTAGCGCGCTATTGGCGCATCGTCAGTGCCGACGTGGCCGTCAGGCTGGAGGAAACGTCACAGGGCGTTGAATTCGTCCACACGCCGCCGGCGCTCGACAGCATGCCCGACGGGATTCGGGGCGACATCATGATGGCGATCCTCTACGACATGTGCCGGACCAATTTCAGCCGTCCGTTCAGCCCCCATCGCGTGGCGTTCCGGCATCCGGCTCCTGCCGACGCAGGACCGTACGAGACGTTGTTCGGTTGTCCCGTCTCATTCGGCGCGGATGCCAACCGGCTGCTGATCGGCGCTGCCGAAGCCGACCATCTTCTTCCGACCGGGAACCGCGACCTTGCGGCAGCCCATGACCGCCTCCTCGTCGAGCAGCTGGCCCTCCTGGATAAAGCGAACGTCGTCGCGCGCTTCCGAGCCTCGCTGCTCGAGCGAATGACGTCGGGCGAGTTTTCGGAGGAGGACATCGCGAACGATCTGCACATGAGTCGCCGTTCGCTGCAGCGCCGGCTGGCGGAGGCCGACGCAGGCTACCAGTCCCTCGTCGACGACACGCGGCGCGACATGGCGCTGAGGTATATCCAGGATCCCGCGAAGTCCGCGACCGACATCACCTTCCTCCTGGGCTACTCCCAGCAGAGCGTGTTTACGCGGGCCTTTCGACGGTGGACCGGCATGAGCCCTTCGCAATACCGCGCCAGCAAGTCCTTGGCGAGCGCTTGAGACCGACACCGGTTTACCGGTGCGGCCGCCCCTCGCTGCGGCGTCCTGAACCAATGGGTGTGGTGTCTCCGGTAAACCGTTTGGCGCACAGGGCGAAGCGCGCTCGCGCTCCTGCAACGATACTTCCATTTCGTTATTGGAAGCCCATGCAAAGGAGATGGCGATGCGTGCAAACGCAGCGAACGCTCGCGCCGGTGATGCCAGGAAAAGCGACGCCGGGCCGTGGTTCCTCGGCTGCGTCCACCGGGACGACACGGACGGCGACCTGTACGCACCGATTTCCGCCACGAACGGACGCAAGTACAACGTCCCGCCAACGCGCGATCGCGCGGCGATGCTCCGATTCGTTCTAGGGCTGAACGAGGGTCGCGGATCGTAGCGATAGAGGGCACCGGTGAGCCGAGGGGCCACCGAGCGGAGTCATGCGTGCATGTTGCGCTGAACTGCCGGAAGGCGTGCGCAGGGCTCGCCTGCTTCAGATTACGGGCGATCCGTCAGCGAACAGGACGTGGGACTACGAGAGCGGAAGAATCTCGGGCACGATCTTGAACACCGCCACCAGCGCCAGGATGCCGGCGATAGCGACCATCACGATGATCCGATCGCCGCGCGCAAGCCGCGCATGATGACGCTCGATCTCCTGCTGGCAGTCCATCATCTCGTCCCCCCGGACATTCGCCTGAATACGAACCACCTTAGCAACATTCGCACCGGACGGGAGAACACAACACTATCAATCGGTTGCGGTTGTGCAACCACAGCGGCTCGTTTGGATATGTAAACGACGTCGACAGCCGGCGGACGTGTCGCCATGACAATGTCAACGCGCCATTTATGACATCGTCACAGGTCGATTGAAGTGTTCCGGTTCTACCGCGATGGGCGCGCCGGAGATCGGTCGAACGGGTTGTGCGGCGCGACCCACGGCGCGAACAACGCCGCCTACAACCCGATGTCGTACGACGCCGCGCGTCATATGGAAGTCGAGCTTGCGATCGACTTGCACGAACGCGGGTACGGCGTGTGGCAGGCTTGACGATGCGTCGCTGATCGACGCTCTTCGCAGGCCTTTCCGTCAAGCCAGCCTTCAGTTTCGGCTTCTAGCTAAGTTCGCCGATCGCCTTGTTGATGGCTGTCTCGACTGCGTGCACCTCGGCAACACCGTCTCCCATCACAGTGTCCCATTGCAAGCGCACATAGGTCGACCTTTGCTTTGTCTTCAGCACCAATGTCTGAACACCACGTTCCTGACCGAACGCGTAATCCGTAGCGTATCCAACCATGTCATGGAGACCTCGCTCCCAAGCGCCTGTCTGGACCGCTTCTACGATCGCCGACATGCGCCGATGGAATTCGCGCACCACATCCAGCGTCATTGCGTCGCCCTGGGGCGCGCGCGAGAGGGGGTTATGCTTGGTCACGATCATGGAGTCATGCCGGACTACGTTCTGCTGTCAGTGCTTCATGAAAGGCGGCACGTCGCTCGCGTGTTTTTTCTGCTGCTTCGCCGTTTTCTTTTCCTTCGCCGTGAGACGAGGCTTCTTCTTGCTTTCTTTCGGGGGCTGATGAGACATGGTCTGTTCCTGAGGTGAGGTCGCGGGTCGTGCCGCGACCATACAGCAAACTGTCAAGTACGGGGAACCCGCCGCGATGTGACCTTTCAAGCAACCACAGGTGGTCCTTACCAGTGCCTGGTCGATACTCACGCTGGCGATCCGAGGCTCAACGTACTTCAGACTTCCGACGTCAGGTTGGATAGGTAGAGCCTTGCGCGCTGCAGGGTCGCGATCCTTGTTCCAATGGGGACAAGTCTAGACCAACGCGTAGCAACCGCGCAGCAAACGACAAGAAAGAATAGGGCTTGGCATTTCCGCAAGCCCTTGATTATTTGGCGCGCCCGACAGGAACCGAGTCCATTGCACTAACGGCCCCGCCGGCGACTGCGGCGGCACGCATCGTCCTGGCGGGTCCAGCAGGTGTTCAGAACGTCACCGCAGTGCCCCCGACCGTATGAGACAGAAGCGAGGCGAGCCCCTCGACGCGCACCTCGCGGCGCCGCGCGCCCGGTTGTGCGCAGATAGCGTCGCACGCGGAACACAGCAGCAGCCGCCCACCGGCTTCGACGAACGAATCGATCAGGTCCGCGAGCGCCGGAAAGCCCGGCGCGTGCACCTGCTCGGCGTGCCCGTCGTAGGCCCAGTGCGCGCCGTCGCCGAGCACGAACACGATCGTGTCCAGGTCCATCGCCTGCGCCGTGCAGGCGGCCGCGAACGCGAGGGTGGCACGCTTGCCGCCATCCTCGGGACCGCTTGCGAGGATTACTGCATAAGCGTCGCGTGCCTGACGTGTCGGCGCTCCCGACGACGGCGATGCGGAATGCAAGTTGGCGTACATGG
>Ga0207668_10001187_pt1 | contig 15477 bp, 13 predicted proteins | sample KBSS43metaG_FD_184323 | JGI IMG/M metagenome (GOLD analysis project Ga0207668, IMG submission 184323) | Switchgrass rhizosphere microbial communities from Kellogg Biological Station, Michigan, USA - KBS S4-3 metaG (SPAdes) (version 2) | ecosystem: Host-associated > Plants > Roots > Rhizosphere... | reverse complement strand
GCGGCCGCGACGAGAGTGTTGAGGCGTTCGACGGCGACCGCCAAGCGCTGCGCGTCATCCTCGCCGAACGGCACGCCGGCGATGTGATGCGAGGCTCGGGCGACCGCGACGACCGCCACCGGGTCGCTGAGATGCCGCAGTTCACCGCCGAGCACACGGGCAACGACGTCCTTGTCGACCGCCACCCCGGGCGCCATCCGGTGCGAGCGGATCACCTCGGCGAGGTGCCGCAGCGAGGCCGCACGGCGTCGGCGGCGAGGCGGCGGAGAACCCTGGGGCGGGGCGTACACGCCGTCCCGGCCGGCCTTCGAAACAGCCGCGTTCACCGTCGAGGTGATCAGCTGTGCCGCGTCGTCGACCTGCTTCCACCAAGGTGCCGGTTGTGCCGCCACGTCCCCCTCCACGCATCGACCAACAGGATGTTAGCCAAGACTCCCACCCCTGCCACGCACCGGCTCATCGCCGCCCAGCTACGTATCGTCTCGGTCCTGGGTCTCGCCGGGAGGTGCGTGGGCGGCGGATAAGGCCGATCGCGTGGGGAGTTGGGAGAAGGCCGGGGACGGGGCTGACTTCGGCGGATCTTTGGGGCCGGACTTATGGTCGGCTGTGTGCGGGTCATGACGTGGAACGTTGTGGTGGCGGTTCGGGGTGCCTGGCGGGAGCGGGAAGCCGGCATCGCGGCGACGCTGCGGCAGGTGCGGCCGGATGTTGTGGGGCTGGTGGAAACGTGGGCCGGAGAAGGGACCAGTCAGGCGCGCCGGCTGGGCGACGGGCTCGGCATGGTGGCGGCCTTCGCGCAGACGTCGTTGCCGCCACGGCCCGATCCGCCTGAGGAGCCGTCGCAGGCGGGCATCGACGTTGGTATCGGGCTGATGAGTCGGTGGGCGATTCTTCGTACCGAGGTGCACGAATTGCCGCGAACACAACGGCCGGGGGCGCCGCCGACCGCGTTGTTGTCCACTCTCGACCATCCACTTGGGGCGTTGCACGTCATCGTCTCCTGCATCGAGTGGGAGCCCGAATACGCGGCCGACCAGCTTGCGCAAAGCCGAGCCCTGGCCGAGCTCGCTGCCTCGCCGCGGCTCGACGGTGATCTGCCGGTGATCCTCGTCGGCGACCTCAACGCCGCCGTCGACCAGCCGGATCTCGTGCCGTTGCTGGAGGTCATGGACGACACGTGGGCGCTGGGCGGAGGTGATGCGGGCGCCGTCACGCTCAGCTCGGCGGTTCCCGAAGCGCCGGTGGAGGCGAGCAAGCAGATCGACCGCCGCATCGACCACATCCTGGCCCGGCCGGGGCGGCCCGCTGGCCAGGTCGCGGTGCGGCGTGCGTTCCTCGCCGGCGATCAGCCGGTTGATGGCAGGTATCCGTCCGATCACTTCGCGGTCGTCGCCGACCTGGAGGTGGGGGCCGGGGAACCTACGAGGTCTGTGGGCTGACCAGGGCCGCTTGGGTCGGCCTGGTGGAGCCGTGGTGCCTCGCCGGGGCAGAAGGCGAGGCACCACGGCCGTTCGGGGATGGTCTGAGCATGTGGTGCGGGTGGCGGGCAGGTCGCGGACGCCGGAGCGGTCGTCCGGGGACGGTTAAAGCATGTACTCGCGGGTGGCGGGCAGGTCGCTGGCGCCGGAGCGGTGCGGCTTGACGGCCAGGACCTGGTTGACGCCGATGCGGGCCTGTTCGAAGGCCAGCGCCGACGCGGCCATGTAGAGGCGCCACACCCGGGCCCGGCCAGGGCTGGTCAGGCGTACGGCTGTTGACCAGTCGGCTTCGAGGTTCGCCACCCAGGTGCGCAGCGTGCGGGCGTAATGCTCGCGTAGCGCGTGCACGTCGCGTACCTCGAAACCGGCCTCCTCCAAGAGGGTGGTCGTCGTGCCGATCGGCGCCAACTCGCCGTCGGGGAAGACGTAGGCGTCGATGAACGTGCGCTCGGTCGGCGCCTTCGGCGCCAGACGCAGGCGGGCGATCTGATGGTTGAGCAGGCGTCCGCCGGGCTTGAGCTGGGCGTGCAGGACGGTCGCATAGTTTTTGTACGGCGCGGTGCCCACGTGTTCGGCCATGCCCACGCTGGCAATCGCGTCGAACGGGCCGTCGTTCAGGTCCCGATAGTCCTCGATCCGGATCTCGACCCGGTCGGCGAGGCCGGCCTCGGCGACCTGCTTGTGGGCATACTCGGCCTGCTCGGCGGAGAGCGTGATGCCGAGCACCCGCGCGCCGTACTCGCGGACCGCGTGGATCGCCAGGCTGCCCCAGCCGCAGCCCACATCGAGCAGCCGCATGCCGGGGCGCAATGCCAGCTTGCGGCAGATCAGGTCGAGTTTGTCGCGTTGGGCGTCGGCCAGCCCGTACCCGGCCTCGTCGGACGTCCAGTATGCGCAGGAATAGACCATGCTCTCGCCGAGCACGATCCGGTAGAAGTCGTTACCCACGTCGTAGTGCTGGCTGACCGCCTGGCGGTCGCGGCGCCGGCTGTGCCGGGTGCCGGAGACGACCATCTCCTCGGGCGGCGGTTTGGGCTGGGTGCCGAGGGCGCCGAGGCGCAGCAGGTCGCCGGCGACGGCCCGAATCGGTACGTCGGTGGCGCCCGGTGCGCGCCAGAGCAGCGCGGACAGCCGGTTGAGCAGGTCGTACAGGTCGCCGTCGACGTCGATCTCGCCGGCCACGTAAGCCCGGGCCAGGCCGATGTCGTTCGGTTGCCACATGAGCCGGCGCAACGCGCGTTTGTGGCGGATCACCATGAGCGGCGCGTCGGCGGGGCCGGTCGTCGACCCGTCCCAGGCCCGCAGCCGGATCGGCAGCGGAGTCTGCAGGAGGGTTTCGAGGAGGCCGTGGAGCCTGATCGCTGTGCTGTTGTGGGGGGTGGTGGTCGGCATGGAACCTCCCGGGTGCAGCCAGTCGCGCTGCAGGATCGCGTCGCGCGACCTTGAACCGATTCACTATCCGCCCGACGCCGCGAGTTGTATAAGGTGCTTTTGAAGTTTGTGATCGATACCTCACACTGTGCGCACGACGCGTTCCAGTGTCTCCGGTCGCATCGCCCTGGCTCGATCCCTGCGGTGCGCCGCGAGGGCCTCGAGGATGCCTCGCCGCTCTACTTCGGACAGTACGCCGCCGAACGGAGATGCGCTGCGCAGCCGCACGGCAAAGTCGGTCGGCGACGTCAACGCGTGCAGCACGTCGCCGGCGTCGCCGGCCAGCAGGGCCGCCCAGCGGTCCAGCCAGGCCCACTCCGGCCCGTCCTGTCGTAGATCCCGCAACCGGCGCAGGTTGATCTCGGCGATCGCCAGCACCGCTGCCCGATTTGCCACGAATTTGGCGGCGATCGCCTGGTGCAGCCAGAGCTGCCGAAGCTGCTCGCGATCGAGTGTCGGGTGGATCAGCGCCTCCACATCGGTGCGCCGAACCCGTCGATGGCTGCCGACATTGACGTACGGCAACAGACCGCGCGCGCAAAGGTCCAGCACCCGCTGCCGGGTCGAGCGCAGCAGGATCGCCGCCTCGCCGATGGCGAGCAGGTCCGGTGTGCGCATGGTCACACCTGGATGGTGACGCCGGGCGATCTCGGGGTGCAACAACCGAACGGCTATTGACTCTTTCGTGAGCCTGGCTCGTCGGGCCGGTCGCGGGCGCCGTACTCAGCGGAAAAGGTCTCGTCTGCCGGGAGCTCACGGGTCATCCCGGTCACGTGCTCGGTGGGAGCGAGTGCGGCCGCGGGGTGCGAGATCGTCGGATCGGCCGTCGGCGGCGGCCCACACGCATCGCGTTGTTCGGCGGATCCAATTTCCCCGCCTGTCAGTACAGGCAGTCGCACATGGCCGTTTGCGCTTGGTAGTGCGCGACCCAGTCGGCAATTCGTCGCGGCCAGGACTTTCGTATTCATCGGCACCCAATCACGATCCGCTTGCGGCCTTCGCATCGTTCCGTGATGGTTTGGCTATCCACAGCTTTGGATCAGGTCCTGCGCGAAGCCGTTGTGCCGGTTAGCCTGCGTTGCGTGAGCGAACGAAAACGGGCCGCCGCCGTGATCGTGCGGGACGGCCGCGTGCTGATGGTGCATGAACGCAGTCGGCGATCCGGTGGCGGAGAGTGGTGGACCTTGCCTGGCGGCGGCTTGCAGCCGGGCGAGACCCCCGAGGAAGCGGTGCGTCGGGAAGTCTTCGAGGAGACGGGCCTGGTGGTGAGCAATGCCCGGCATGTCCTTGAAATGCCTTATCCGTCCGGCATGACGTCGGTGTTCTCGGTCGACGTGGCCGATGGCGAGCCGCGGATCGGGCTCGACGACGGGACCGGGCCCGAGCCGCTCGGACTGGATTGGCTGCCCGCGCCAGACCTGCCGATCGAGACGCACGGCGTTCCGGTGCCCCCGATGATCGTGGTATTGCCGACCTGACGCCTCTCACCGTCACCGGCCGATCAATGGTGCTCGGCCGGCTCGCGCAACGTGTGGGCGTCGGCGCATGCCGGCCGGCCGGGGTCGGTCTCGGCGCGCGGGTCCGGTGCCGCGGTCGGGTGTGTCCGGGCGATCGCGCGGCGGCGTTCTGTCACGAAATAGCCGCACGCACCGGCATACCCGAGGGCGAGCGTGAGGCCGACGGCCCGCACCGACGTGGGACGAGCCACCACGATCGTGCTGATCAGGGCGGCCTCGGCCCAGAGTCCGAGCAACACCGCGTTGATCGTGTCGTGCCGGGCCCAGCCGCCGGTGGATCTCCGCCCGGCCTGCCGTCGGATCTCCACGATCAGTGAGTGGCCGAGGCACAGGGTCAGCAGGCCGAGCAGCATGGTCGCGAAGGGTGCGTGGGCGCCCTCGGTGACGGCAGCGACGGCGGTGCCGCCGGCGAGCAGCGCGAGACCGCTGACGGTTCCGACCCGGGCAGTGCGACGCTCCTCCACAACCCCTGAAGGTCGGCAAGATCTCGCCCAGCCTGAGGATTCGAGGTGACCGGGGGCTGCTCTCGGCCGGGCTGGGATGATTTATCACGGTTCTACGACGTCATCGGGGTGCCGGGCCGGGCTGGCGGTCGTGGGCAGTCGGCTGTATCGCTCTCCGTCGGCTGCGAGGGGTGGTCAGAGGCCGGCGGGCCGCCCATCGTCGTTCCAATTCGGTTTGCGGATGGATGACTGATCTTGGGCCTACTCGGCGGCCACCGTTACGCGTACGTGGAAGGGCTACCTCGCGGCACGGTATTGAGCGAGGATGGCGGGCGTGATCGGACGTCTGACTCTCGAGCCTGCCCAGTCCCGACTCGATCTGCTGGCCACGCCGGTGGCCAAGGCGCTGGCGGTGTGGCCGGTCGAGGCGCCGGTGGACGTCGACCAGGTGCTGGTCGGGCCGATCGATCCGGATCTGGCGGACACCGCGGCGTTCTGTGAAGCCTATGGCGTACGGCCGGAGGAGTCGGCTAACTGCGTGATCGTTGCCGGGCGGCGGGGTGAGGTCGTGCGATACGCGGCGTGCGTCATCCTGGCTACCACCCGCGCCGATGTGAACGGTGTGGTTCGCCGCCTTCTTGATGCCCGCAAGTGCAGCTTCGCGGCGATGGACGACGCGGTACGGCTGACCGGGATGGAGTATGGCGGAATTACGCCGATCGGACTGCCGGCGGACTGGCCCGTGCTGGTTGATGCCCGGGTGGCGGCGGCGCCGCAGGTCATCGTCGGCTCTGGCGTACGGCACAGCAAGATCGCCATTGCCGGGCCCGCGCTGGGTGCCCTTCCGGGCGCACAGGTGATCCCGGATCTGGCTCGCGAGATCAGCTGACCGGCGAGTCCGATCACGGTGACCTGTTTCGATCATTAAGGTCGCGCCCTGGTCGAACGCGAGCGGTATGACGGCGACCACCGCGAGGGCGGCCCAAAGCAGGCGGGCGGGGTGCCCGGTGGGGCATCAACTGCGGTCGATGATGTTCCACGTGAAACATCATTGATCCGCGTCGACCCCCTCTCGCCGGGCGACCTCCGCGAGGGCGGATAGCAGCGTCGCGGGCTCCTGAGCACCCTGTACGGCGTACCTTCCGTCGATCACGAATGTCGGCACACTCGTGATGCCGAACTCGTGTGCCCCGGCGAGGTCAGCGTTCACCGACTCCGTCCCGGCTTCGGAGGCGAGATAGGACAGTGCGGCGTTTGAGTCCAGGCCCAGGAGCCCGGCCAACCAGGCCAGGGCGGGGATCGAGCCCAGGTCGACGCCGTCGGCGAAGTGCGCGCGTTGCAGAGCGTCGAGCATGTCGGCTTGCCGGCCCTGCTCGGCTGCCCAGGCGATCAGGCGGTGGCTGTCGAACGTGTTGGCGAGGATCGCTCGGCCGAAGTCCAGCCGCAGGCCGTCGGCCGCAGCCAGAGCCGTGACGTGCGCGAACATCTGCTCGGCGCGCTCGCGACCGCCGAACTTGGCGGCGAGCGCCTCCTTGATTGGCACTGGGTGCGGCACCGGTGCGGGATCGAGCTGGAATGCCCGGAAGGTCACGGTCACGTCGCCGGGAAACTCCGCGAGCGCCAGCTCCAAGCGGCGCTTGCCGATGTAACACCACGGGCAGATGACGTCGGACCAGACCTGAATGTGCACGAGCACTCCGTCTTGTGAGTTGGCGCCGAGGAGGCCGGCGGACGCCGGGGTGTGTTGAGTTGGACCGGCCTCCAACGGTGAAAGGGCCGGCATGCGGAAGTACGGATCATGCAGCGGGTGGGGTTGAGTCCGGAGGAGATCACCTGTGGCGGGCTGCGGCTTCGTTGAAGTTTGGCGCAGGCGCGGCGGCTGGCCGTTCGCAACTTGCGGCGCAGCCAGCGCGGGCGGCCGGCCGCTTGCGAAATGCGGCGCAGCAAAACGCACGGGCGGCCGCCGCTCAACTCGCGCGGCACAACAAAGCGCGCGGCTGCGGGCTGGCTGGCTGCTCACGTCGTGCGGCGTAGCAGGCGCGGGCAGCGCCGCCGCCCGGTGCACCGGGCGGCCCGCATTCGGAGACCAGGGGCGTGCGGAGTTTCGGGTCCAGCCGGCTGCGCGCAGTCTCGGGAGGACCAACGGAGGGTGCCTAGTGGGACTGGGCGGCCACCTGGCGTTTGAGCCGCGCCAGGATCGCTGAGCCGCCTCGGATGCGTAGCGGACTGATTGCCTGGGCCAGGCCCATCCGGGCATAGAGGTCATCGGGCACGGCCAGCACCTCGTCCGCTGCGGCGCCGGCCAGGCCCTCGGTCAGGATGCCGGCGAACGCCCGGGTGGTGGGCGCCTCCGGCGGGCAGTCGAAGTAGGTGACCACCGTGTCGTCCGGCTGCACCACCGCCTTCAGGAAGAACGGGGTCTGGCACTCCGGCACCTGCTCCATGCCGTCGTGCCCGGCCAACTCGGCGGGCAGGGGCGGCACCGCGTCGGCGAACTCGAGCAGCATCTCGAGAACGACCTCACGCGGGGCGGACGCGAACTCGTCGACGATCTCGGCCAGCTTCGGGGGCATGTCGCTCACAACAACAGACCCTACGCGCGCCGGTCAGGCCGCCGTCGAGGTCGGCAGGAGGGCCACGTCACTGAGGCTGAGAATGCCGACCACCTTGCGGTCGGCGTCGCAGACCAGCAGGCGGCGGACGGCGCGCTCGCGCATCGCCTGCACGGCCTCGTCCACGGTGGCGGACTGCTCCACCATGATCAGTTCGTGCGACGTGATGTCGCCGAGCGCGGTGCTGGTGGGCGGCAGGTTTTCGGCGATCGCCCGTACCACGATGTCGCGGTCGGTGACCACGCCGATCATGGTCGGGCCGCGGGTCACCACCACATCGCCGATGCCCTGGTCGCGCATCACCTGCGCGGCCTCGTCCAGCATGGTGGCCTCCGGCAGGTAGACCACCTGTCGGGTCATCACCTCGGCGACCAATGTCCTGGCCATGCTCCAACCTCCCCGCGCTGGATGGATTCGAGTTACCCGAGTGCTGTCCTGATTACACCTGGTACGTCCGCGATCGGCACATCCCGACGGTCTCCCGTGTGTCGGTCGCGAACCTCCGCATACCCCTCGCTGAGACGGCGCCCGACCACCACGGACCGGGCGATGCCGATGAGCTCGGCATCGGTGAATTTCACCCCGGCCGAGAGGTTGGGCCGGTCGTCGACCAGCACCCGCAGGCCCGCCTCGGCGAGGGCGGCCCCGAGTCGCAGCGCCGCCTCGACCTGACCGTCCTTGCCCGCGGCGACCACGTGCACGTCGGCCGGGGCGATCTCGTCGGGCCACAGCAGGCCGCGGTCGTCGTGATGCTGCTCGGCGATGGCGGCGACCGCCCGCGAGACACCGATGCCGTACGAGCCCATGGTGGGCCGGGCCGGCTTGCCGTCCACGCCGAGGACGTCGAGGCGGAACGCGTCGGTGTAGCGGCGGCCGAGCTGGAAGATGTGCCCGATCTCGATGCCCCGCCGGATCGTGAGCGAACCGGTGCCGCACGCCGGACAGGGGTCGCCGGCCCGCACGTCGGCTGCCTCGATCGTGCCCGCCGGGGTGAAGTCGCGGCCGGCGACCACGTTGGTGGCGTGCCGGCCAGGCTCGTTCGCGCCGGTCAGCCACGCCGTGCCGGGCGCCACGCGCGGGTCGGCGAGGTAGCGCACCTGGCATCCCTGCGGGCCGATGTAGCCCTTGACCAGGTCGGGCCGGGACGCGAAGTCGTCGAACAGGGTGGCGGTCGCCGGGGCCAGGGCGGCGTCGAGGCGTCGCATGTCCACGTCGCGGTCGCCCGGCACCCCGATCACCAGCAACTCGTCGTCGCGGCCCGGGTGGTGCACGGTCACCACCACGTTTTTCAACGTGTCCGCCGCCGTCCAATCGGTGCGCCCGTCGAGGGCCCGGCGGTTGGCGAGGTCGACGAGTGAGGCGATGGTCGGGGTCTCCGGCGTGTCGTGGACCGTCAACTCGGCCGCGGTGACCGGCACGGCGGCCGGCGCCGGCGTGACCACTGCCTCGGTGTTGGCCGCATAGGCGCAGTCCGTGCAGCCCACGAACGTGTCTTCGCCAACGTCGGCGGCCGCCAGGAACTCCTCGGAGGCGGACCCGCCCATCGCCCCGGAGACCGCCGAGACGATCGTGTGCGCCAGCCCGAGGCGCGCGAAGATCCGCTGGTAGGCCGCGCGCACCTCGGCGTAGACCGACTCGAGTTCCGCGTCGGTGAGCGAGAACGAATACGCGTCCTTCATCAGGAACTCGCGGCAGCGCAGCAGCCCGGCACGCGGGCGGGCCTCATCCCGGTATTTCGTCTGGATCTGGAACAGCAGCAGCGGGAAGTCCCGATACGAGCTCGTCATGTCCTGCACCAGCAGGGTGAACATCTCTTCGTGGGTGGGCGCCAGCAGATATTCGCCGCCGCGCCGGTCCCGCAGCGTGAAGATGTCGTCGCCGTACTCCGTCCAGCGATTGCTCACCTCATACGGCTCGCGGGGGAGCAGCGCCGGGAACCCGACCTCCTGACCGCCGATCGCGGTCATCTCGGCCCGGACCAGCGCGGTCACCCGGTCGAGGACCAGCTTGCCGAGCGGCAGCCAGGTGTAGCCGCCGGGAGCGGCGCGCCGGATGAACCCGGCGCGGAGCAACAGCCGGTGACTCGGCACCTCCGCGTCCGCCGGCTCCTCACGCAGGGTCTTGAGCAGCAAGGTGGACATTCGCAGCAGCATGCCGAGCAGCGTAGGGAGCGGGTGTGACAGGAACCAGCGAGTTATCGGTGTGTCGCCATCGTCACGCTGCCCGACGGGCGTACCCGGTGCAAAACTCAGACCGATGCCGACGTGAGGGAGCGTTTAGGGGGCGGCCGATGGCCTGGCGCAACTTCGTAGCGATGGGGGACAGCTTCACCGAGGGATTGGACGACGCCTATCCGGACGGCACCTACCGCGGGTGGGCCGATCTGGTGGCGGCCCGGCTCGCGGTCGATGCCGGCCCGGATTTCGGGTATGCGAATCTCGCGGTCCGCGGGCGCCTGTTGGGGCAGGTGCTCGACGAACAGTTCCGGCCGACCCTGGAGATGGCCCCTGACCTGGTCAGCTTCGCGGCCGGCGGAAACGACATCCTGCGTCCGCGGGCCGACCCGGCGGCCCTGGTGGAGCGGATCGACCCGGTGATCGGCGAGCTTCGGGCGTCCGGCGCCGACGTGATCCTGTTCCGGTTCGCCGACGTCACCGCCCACCTGCCGGCCCAGCGCATGCTCACCCCGCGGGCCGCGGTGCTCAACGACGGTGCGCGGCGCCTGGCCGACAAGCACGGGGCGTACCTGATCGATCTTTTCGCCGACGCCGCCTTCCACCATCCGCACATGTGGGCCGCCGACCGCCTGCATCTCTCGGCGGCCGGTCACCGGCGCGTCGCCGCGCACGTGCTCGCCGCCCTCGGGGTCGGCGTCGACGACAACTGGATGCTGGTCCCGCCGATGCCCGAGCCCACTCCGTGGCTGCTCGCCCGCGGCGCCGACCTGCGCTGGGCGCGCGAGCATCTGGTGCCCTGGTTCGGCCGGCACCTGCTCGGCCAGTCCAGTGGCGACCTGATCACAGCGAAGCGACCGGCATTGACCCCGATGGACTAGACCGACGGGATAGCGTGGCAACCATGTCCGTTCCGAACGATCCGGCGCCCGCCCTCCAGGCGTATGCGCATCCCGACAAGCTGGTCACCACCGAGTGGCTCGCCGCAAACCTCGACACCCCGGGCCTGGTGGTGGTCGAGTCGGACGAGGACGTACTTCTCTACGACACCGGCCACATTCCCGGCGCGGTTAAGGTCGACTGGCACCTGGAACTCAACGACCAACTCACCCGCGACTACCTCGATCCGGCCGCGTTCGCCGCGCTCTGCGCGGCCAAGGGCATCGGCCGGGACGACACGATCGTGTTCTACGGCGACAATTTCAACTGGTGGGCGGCGTACGCGCTGTGGGTCTTCAGCCTCTTCGGCCACCGTGACGTGCGGCTGCTCGACGGCGGCCGGCAGAAGTGGGCGGCGGAGGGCCGGCCGCTGACCCGGGACAAGACGGAGCGGCCCGCCGCCGGCTATCCGGTGCCGGTGCGCAACGACGCCGAGATCCGCGCCTTCCGCGACCAGGTGATGGGCCACATCGCCAGCGGCCGGCCGTTGGTCGACGTGCGGTCCCCGCAGGAGTACACCGGCGAACTCACCCACATGCCGGCATATCCGCAGGAGGGCGCGCTGCGCGGCGGCCACATCCCGGGCGCGCTGAGCAAGCCGTGGAAATCGGCGGCCAACGAGGACGGCACCTTCAAGCCGGCCGACGAGCTCACCAAGATCTATCAGGATGAGCTGGGGCTGGAGTCGGCGGACGACATCATCGCCTACTGCCGGATCGGCGAGCGGTCCAGCCACACCTGGTTCGTGCTGCATCACCTGCTGGGTTACCCGCAGGTCCGCAACTACGACGGCTCCTGGACGGAGTGGGGCAACCTGGTCCGGGCGCCGATCGCCCGCGGTACGGAGCGGGGCGGCCTGAGCTGATCTCGGGAAACGGGCGAGAAAGTGTCGGGCGTACCCGGTACCTTTCTCGCCCGTGAGCAACACGTTCCAGGTCGACCTCCGGGGCATCGTCGATCTGCTGAGTCACCACCTCTACGCGAGCCCACGCGTCTACGTCCGCGAGCTGCTGCAGAACGCGGTCGACGCGATCACCGCGGCCGGCGACCCGGGTTCCGGCGCGATCACCGTCACCAGCGGCCCCGATCAGCTGCGGGTCAGTGACAACGGCGTCGGGCTCACCGAGGCGCAGGTGCACGAGTTGCTCGCCACGATCGGCCGCAGTTCGAAACGGGACGAGCTCGGCTTCGCCCGGCACGAGTTCCTCGGCCAGTTCGGCATCGGCCTGCTCTCCTGCTTCCTGGTGGCCGACGAGATCCGGGTGCACACCCGCCGGGCGGGCGCCGAGCCGGTTCTCTGGACCGGCTACGCCGACGGCCGTTACGAGGTGGGCCCGGGCGGCGAGCGCGAGCCGGGGACGACGGTCACCCTGCTGCCGCGCCGCGGCTGCGAGCATCTCCTTTCCGGTACGACGGTGCGCGAGCTCGCCGAGTTGTATGGTTCGCTGCTGCCGGTGACCGTCGAGGTGGACGGTGCCCGGGTGACCAAGGGGGTGCCCTGGACGGGCGGGGGCGGCGACCTCACGGCGTACGCGCAGGAGGTTTTCGGCTTCCGGCCGCTCGACGTCATCGAGCTCGACGTTCCCGAGGCCGGCCTCACCGGGGTCGCGTTCGTGCTGCCCACCCCGGTCAACCCGGCCGCCCGCGGTGGCCACCGGGTCTACCTCAAGCGCATGCTGCTCGCCGAGAGCGTCGAGGGGCTGCTGCCGGAGTGGGCGTTCTTCGCCCGCTGCGTGGTCGACAGCACCGAACTGCGGCCGACCGCGAGCCGTGAGGCGCTCTACGAGGACAGCCTGCTCGCCGACGTGCGCGAGGCGATCGCCGATCAGCTGCGCGGCTGGCTGGTCCGGCTGGCCGCGACCGACCCGCGCCGGCTCGCCCAGTTCCTCGGCATTCACCGGCTCGGAGTCAAGGCGCTCGCGCTGCACGACGACGAGATGTTGCGGCTGGTCGAGCAGTGGGTGCCGATGGAGACCAACATGGGCGAGGTGACGCTCGCCGAGTTCCGCGACCGGCACGGCCTGATCCGTTATGCGGCGACCGCCGACGAGTTCCGTCAGATGGCCGCGGTCGCCGCCGCGCAGGACGTCGGCCTGGTCAATGGCGGCTACGTCTACGACGCCGAGATCATCGAACGACTGGCCACGGTGGACACCGAGGTTCGCGTCGAGCGGCTCGAGCCGACCGACCTGGCGACCACCTTCACCGGGCTGGACGCCGAGACCGAGTTGCGGCTGCGGCCGTTCCTGTCGGTGGCGCAGCGGCGGCTCGACCGGCTCGGCTGCGAGGTGGTGATCCGCGCCTTCGACCCGCCGACCCTCCCGGCGATGTATCTGGTGAGTCGCGCCGCGGCGTTCCACGACGAGTTCACCGCGAGCCGGGACCGCGCCGACGACCTGTGGGGCGGCGTGCTCGACGCGCTGTCCGCCACGGCGCCGCCGGACCGCCCGCAGCTCGTGCTCAACCATCGCAACCCGCTGATCCGCCGGGTCACCGCGCTGGCCGACGCCGAGCTGAGCGGTCTCGCCGTCGAGTCGCTGTACGGGCAGGCCCTCATGCTCGGCCACCACCCGATCCGGCCCGCCGACGCGGCCCTGCTGACCACGTCGTTTCTCGGCCTGCTGAGCCGGGCGGTCCCGGACGGGGAGGACGAGCGATGACGACCGCACCCGAGCTGTGGCACCTGCTCAGCCAGGCGCAGGACCTGCCGTACGGTGCGGCGCAGATCGCCATGGCCGAGCAGGTCCTGCGGCACGCCGATGCGGCCGGCGACCCCCATCTGGCTTTCGCCACCCGGCTGTTCGGCACCACGGCGTACATCTACGGCGGCGAGCCGGCCAAGGCGTTCGTCACCTTCTCCTGGTGCGTGAGCGACTTCGACCGTCATCCGCAGCCCCACCACCGGCGCTACCAGCACAACCTGCTGTGGCAGTTCAAGGCGATGGTCACGGCGCTGACCAGGTTTCCCGAGGTGCCGCTGACCCGCACCTACGCGGTTCTCGACGACATGGAGCGCCGCTATCGCGAGAGCGGCCACGGCATGCAGGCGGTCTACAAGCACCGCTATCTGGTCGCCGATCACGTCGGCCTGGCCGACGAGGCCGATGCCTGGTTCGAGCGCTGGCAGGCCACCCCGCGGGACACCCTCTCCGACTGCGCCGGCTGCGATCCGACCGACGTGGCCGCCCACCTCGCGTCGCGCGGCCGCTGGCCGGAGGCCGTGGCGCACGCCGAGCCGGTCCTGGCCGGCGAGCTGTCCTGCAGCGAGCAGCCGCAACGCATCCTCGCCGAGCTGATGGTGCCCTACCTGAGGGCCGGCCGGCCGGCGGACGCCGAGGCCGCACATCGCCGGTCCTACCGGTTGCAACGCGGCAACCTCGCCGACCTGTCCGACATCGCCGACCACATCGCCTTCTGCGCCCGCACCGGCAACGAGCACCGTGGCCTGGAGATCCTCCAGCGGCACGTCGACTGGCTCGATCGGGCGCCGTCGCCGGACGCGGCGATGGAGTTCGCGGCCGCCGGAGGCCTGCTGCTGCGCCGGCTCACCGAGGCCGGCCACGGCGCCGTCACGATTCGCCGCGCGGATCGCGGTGACCTGCCGGCCGCCGATCTCGCCGAGGAACTGGCCGGCTTCGCGACCGAGGTGGCGCTGCGCTTCGACGCCCGCAACGGCACCGACCGGCAGAGTCGCCTGGTCGCCGAGCGGCTGGCCGCCGAGCCGTTCGAGACCACCCTGACCCTGTCGCCCACCGCCCGCCGGGTGCCGAGTGCCCAGCCCGCCGCCGACCGGCCCGCCGCCGGGGCCGGCCCCGTTCCCGACGCCGGTCCGGCCGAGTTGCTCGAGCTGGCCCGGCGGCACTACGACGGGGACCGCGACGACGACCTGGCCGCGACCCTCGACGCGCTGGACGCCCGGTTCCCCGAACTGGATGATCCGCTGCTGGTGGCGCGGCGGGCGGTCCTCGCCGGCAACCGGCTCCGCCTGGCCGGGCGGGACGGGGTGATCGAGCTCTGGGCCGAGGCGGCCGACCTGCTCACCGCGGCGGGTGCGACCGGTGAGGCCGGCGTCGTCCGGGCCCGGCTCGCGCTGGAACGCGCCTACGACGGCGAGATCGACGAGGAACCGATCCGGGCCGATGTCGCCTACCAGGCGGAACACGGCGATCCGGCCGGCCGGGCGGCGGCCTGGATGCGGCTGGCGATCGTGCGCCTGCTGCAGGGCCGGGTCGACGAGGCGGTCGACGCGGGCGATCGGGCGGACGCGCTGGCCGAACAGACCGGCGACGACCGGCGGATCGCGTTCCACGCCCTGCTCCGGGCGCGTATCCGGATGAGCGCGGATCGTCCCGGCGAGGCCCTGCCGGCGGCCCGGGCGAGCTGGACGTTCTTTCGCGAGCACGGCCCGGCCCGGCGGGCGGCCGAGGCGGCGATGCTTTACGGGCATCTCGTCGACGACCCGGCCGAGCAGGTGGAGTCGTTCGGCGCGGTGATCGCGCACGGCGAGGCCGGCCCGGTGCTGGCGGCCCGGGTCGGTCGTGGTCGGGCGCTGATCGGTCTGGACCGCGCCGACGAAGCGATTTCCGATCTGGTCGAGGCGGTCGCCCTGTGCGCCGAGCGCGATCTCGTCGAGGGCGGCGCGTTGGCCCGCGTGGACCTGGCGAACGCGTACCGGTTGGCGGACCGCCCGATCGAGGCGGCCGAGGTCGCCGAGGAAGCCGTGCTCGTGCTCGACCGGCTCGGCGAGCAGGATCCGGCGAACGACACCCGCTTCCTGCTGGCCGGCCTCTACCGCGAGATCGGCGACCAGGCCGGCGCCCTCGACCTCTACCGCGACCTGATCGAGCGACTCGCCGACAACCCGGCCGGCCGTGGCCAGATCG
>Ga0207668_10001182_pt1 | contig 15503 bp, 8 predicted proteins | sample KBSS43metaG_FD_184323 | JGI IMG/M metagenome (GOLD analysis project Ga0207668, IMG submission 184323) | Switchgrass rhizosphere microbial communities from Kellogg Biological Station, Michigan, USA - KBS S4-3 metaG (SPAdes) (version 2) | ecosystem: Host-associated > Plants > Roots > Rhizosphere >... | reverse complement strand
TGTGGCCGCGCGCCGTTTCCTTCCAGCCAGCGCCGAGCTTGGCGAGTTCGTAGTTCACCGTGTCGGCGGTGGGTCCCTCTGCGGCCGTGCAGGTGTCGGCCTTCGTGGGCGGCGCGCTCGGCGGACTCCATCCGCAACCGGCGGCGATCAGGGCCATCGAGGCCGCGGCTGCGAGACTGCTGACACGTCGCATGGCACGAGCTTACGGGTGGCGGTGCCCGAACTCGCCGAAGTCAAACCCGCTCAACCACGGCGAACTCACAGCCAGCCACTTAGGCTTCGAGCATGCCGCAGGACGCGCCCCCACAAGAGGTGCGATTTTGCCGCAGCGCGGATGGCACCCGGATTGCATATGCGGTTCACGGCTCGGGCCCGCCGCTGCTGCTCACGACGTGCTGGCTCAGCCACCTCGAGTTCGACTGGGAGAGCCCGGTGTGGCGCCACTTCCTGCTCGACCTTGGCCGGTTGGCCACGGTCGTGCGCTACGACGAGCGCGGCTTCGGGATGTCGGACTGGGACGTGTCGGACTTCGGCCTGGAGGCCAGCGTGGCCGACCTCGAAGCCGTCGTCGACGCCGCCGGGCTCGACAGATGCGCGATGGTCGGCATGTCCCAGGGCGGACCGATCGCGATCACGTACGCGGTGCGGCATCCGGATCGCGTGAGCCGACTCCTGCTCTATGGCACCTACGGCGCCAGAAAGCCCGATCCCGAGCAGTTGGAGCTCGAACAGACCTTCCAGCAGCTGATCAAGGTGGGTTGGGCGCGGCCGGACAGCACCTTCCGCCGCGTCTTCACCCAACTCATGATCCCCGACGCCTCCGAGGAGCAGGCCCGCTGGCTGGACGCACTTCAGGCCCGCGCGACGTCGACCGAGAATGCGATCCAGTCGCGCGGTGCGCGGGCCGAGGCCGACGTGAGCGCCCTGCTCTCCCAAGTCACCTTGCCCACCATGGTGATACACGCCAGAGGCGATCGGATGAACGCCTTCGTGGAGGCCCGCGAGCTCGCCTCGCATATCCCGAATGCCCGGCTCGTGACGTTGGACAGCGACAACCACATCACCCTGGCCGACGAGCCCGCGTGGCCGGTGTTCGTCGAAGAGGTGGCGAGTTTCCTTGCCGCCGAGGGGCTTTCGGCGCCCAGCACGCCAGCGGCACTGCGCACCCTCACCAGCCGCGAGCTCGACGTACTGCGGCTGGTCGGGCAGGGGCACGACAACGCGGCGGTGGCCAAGGAATTGGCGCTCTCCGTGCGCACCGTGGAACGACACCTCACCAGCATCTACACCAAGCTCGGCCTGACCGGGAGGTCCGCGCGCGCCGCTGCCGTCGCCCGGTTGCTCAGCAACTGACCTGCGTGCCAGCCGCCATCGCGGCGACCTGACGAGCGCCGAACACGGCGGTCGGCACCGATTCCGCGTGTTCCCGACCTTCATAACGTCGTCCTCGTCAACAACGACAACCAACAGGAGGACGACATGAACAGCGAAAACAAGGCCGCAATCAGCCTCACCACCGGTCTGGAGGACCCCGAGAAGGTCACCGTGGCATTCCTGGTGGCGCTCGGCGCCGCCGAGGCGGGACGCCCGACGATGATGTTCCTGACCAAGGAGGCGGTGCGCCTCGCGGTGCCGGGAGTCGGCGTCGCGACCGCATGCGAGGGCTGCCCGCCGCTGGACGAGCTCATGGACCGCTACGAGAAGGCCGGTGGCCGCTACCTGGTCTGCCCGCTGTGCGTGCAGGCCAAGAAGCTCGACTCCGGCAACTTCATTCGGGGCGCCGAGGTCGGCGGAACCGTTCAGCTGTGGAGCTGGATCGGCGACGGAGCCACCACGTTCAGCTATTGAAGCGACGACGGGGGTGCGGTCTCGTGGCCGCACGCCCCGGGTTGCTGACCGGCCCCGCCGTGAAGCGCTCTGACCTGGCTCCCCCGCCTGGACTCGAACCAGGAACCGTCCGATTAACAGTCGGAAGCTCTGCCAATTGAGCTACAGGGGATTGGCCGCCGGCACGCGGACAAAGCCCGCGGAACCGAAGGAGACTCTAGCGCACCAACCGCCCGACGTGGAATTCGGATACCGACGTCTGCCCGGCAGCGCGGCACCGATGGAGTGAGGCAGGATGGACACGATGCAGCGTCACGAGGGAGGGGTCCTGTGATCCGATTCGCCGCCGTCCTGGCCGTCGGCTACGTCTTGGGCGCCAAGGCGGGCCGTCGTCGCTACGAGCAGCTCGCGGGCACGTACAAGGCGATCACCGAAAGCCCGAAGACCAAGGCGATCATCGACGCGGGGCGCCGCAAGGTGGCCGACCGGGTGTCCCCCGATCCGACGATGGTCACGTTGACGCCGATCGACGCCACGACCTCGGTGTTGCAGCCCGAAACGAGCCGCGACAGGCGCTAGGGCGAGCGCCAGGTCTGGCCCGGCAGCAGGTTGCCCGTGGTGACGCCGATGCCGCCGCCACCGATCGACTGGCCGTTGGGGCCGTAGATGCCGAAGTCGGGCGTGCCCACGTTGATGCCGTTGCCGTTGGAGTAGCTCACGCACACGGGGTCACCGCCGTTGGAGGTGACTGTCGCCAGGCACGCAGGGCCGGCGTTGGTCGCGGCGACGCCGGCGCTGGTCAGAGCGATCGCGATCGGAGTGGCCACGGCGGCGACCGTCAGGGCGCCTGCGGCGACGAGTCGGTGTGCTCGGATGGTCATGTACGGGCCCCTCCATGCGAGAACGTGCAGTTGGACAGCGCACCCACCATAGCGCGACGGGCGAGGCTACGCAGTAAGGTCGTCGCCGCTGGCTTGCTGGAGCAGGCTCTTGCGATACGTCTCCAGGGCGATGAGGTCGCCGAACAAGGCGTTGTAGTCGTCGCTCTGCTCGACCGGCGACATCCGTTGCAGCTTGGACTTCATCTCGGCGATCTGACGGCCCACCGACACTTCCTGCAGTCGCGCCAGCACCCCGCCGACGTAGCGCGGTAGCCGCTCGTCGTCGTCGACCTTGATGGACTCGACTCCGAGCTCGCTGACCATGCCCGCGGCCTCCGGCGACGCCACCTGCGCGCGGACGGCCTCGATCCAGTCGCCACCGGACAGGCCGGCCGACATCCCTCCGGCGGCGGTGATGGCCACCCGGACCGCGGCGTACCCGGCGTGAGTGAAGCTGTCGACAGTCAGCGTGTCGAACACCGGGCCGGCGAGCGCCGGATACTGCAGCGCGGCCTTGAGCGCCTCACGCTGCGGCCAGAGCGTGGGATCGCGCGGGTCGGGGCGCGTCACGACGGGTCCCCCGGCGGCGGGTCGGCGGCCCTCGCGTCGCGGCGCCGCCCCTGGCTTGGCGGTCTCGCGCACCCGGCTGATGACCTGCGCGACGTCGGCCCAGCCGACCCACCCGGCCAATTGGCGGGCGTACTCGTCGCGCAGCGTCGGGTCCTTGATCTTGGCGACCATCGGCACACAGCGGCGCAGCCCCTCGACCCGACCCTCGGCGCTGTCGAGGTCGTGTTCGGCGAGCGCCATGCGAATCGCGAACTCGAACAACGGGGTTCGGCGGGCGACGAGGTCGCGCAGCGCCGCCTCCCCCGACTTCAGCCGCAAGTCACACGGATCCATGCCGTCATCGGCGACGGCGACGAACGACTGGCCGGCCAGGTTCTGCTCACCCTCGAGGGCCTTCACCGCGGCCGCGCGACCCGCCGCGTCGCCGTCGAACACGTAGATCAACTCGCCGCGAAAGAACTTGTCGTCCATCATGAGTCGGCGCAGCATCGACAGGTGCTCGTCGCCGAACGCGGTGCCGCACGACGCGACCGCCGTGGTGACGCCGGACAGGTGCATCGCCATCACGTCGGTGTAGCCCTCGACGACCACCGCCTGATGCCCCTTGGCGATGTCGCGCTTGGCCAGGTCCAGACCGAACAGCACGTTCGACTTCTTGTACAGCACCGTCTCCGGCGTGTTGACGTACTTGGCCTCCATGTGGTCGTCGTCGAACAGCCGGCGCGCGCCGAAGCCGATGACCTCGCCCGTCGACGGCCGGATGGGCCAGAGCAGCCGGCGGTGGAAGCGGTCCATCGGGCCGCGGCGGCCCTCCCTGGACAACCCAGCCGCCTCGAGCTCCTTGAACTCGAATCCCTTGCGCAACAGGTGCTTCGTCAGCGTGTCCCACCCCGACGGAGCGAACCCGCAGCCGAACTGCCTGGCCGCCTCGGCGTCGAAGTTGCGCTCCACCAGGTACTGGCGGGCCGGTGCGGCCTCCGCCGACTGCAACGCCTCGGCGTAGAACTCCTGAGCGGCCGCGTTGGCGGCGATCAGCCTGCTCCGGCTGCCGCGGTCGCGCTGGACGTTGGTGGTCGAGCCGCCGGTGTAGGTGACGGTGTAGCCAACCCGGTCGGCGAGTAGCTCGACCGCCTCGACGAACGTGACGTGCTCGATCTTCTGCAGAAAGGCGTAGACGTCGCCGCCCTCGCCGCAACCGAAGCAGTGGAAGTGGCTGTGGTTGGGCCGCACGTGGAACGACGGTGACTTCTCGTCGTGGAACGGGCACAGCCCCTTGAGCGAGTCGACGCCTGCGCGGCGCAGCTGAACGTAGTCACCGACGACGTCCTCGATGCGGACGCGTTCACGAATGGCGGCGATGTCGCGATCGGGGATCCTCCCCCGACCCCGGGTCGCTTCGCTCCTCGCCGCGTCTGGCATTGGGTCAGTCTATGCACCTGGACCGACCCGGCTACTCGGGTTCGATGCGCTCCACCCTGCCCTCGGTGTACGAGGCGATCTGGTCGAGGATGACCCGCAGCCGGGCACCGTCGTCGGGTGCGGCGTTGAAGTCCGGCACGAAGATCGGGTCCAGGGTCGACGGGGCCCGCGCCAGAAGGAACTCGGCGACGCGGTGGATCCGGTCCCGCTGTTGGGCCTGCAGTTCGAGGTGGCGCGGATCGGACATGATGAACTGCAGCGCCAGGATCTTCAGCACCGTCACCTCGGCCCGGACCAGCGCGGGCACCCGCAGCTCGGTCTGATAGCGCACCAGCGGACCGGGGCCGGCCGCCTCCCGGGTCGCCGCGATCGCCGCCGACGCGAATCGGCCCACCAACTCACTCGTCACCTTCTTGAGCGCGACGGAGGCGGCCAAGGTGCCGTCGTACTTGCCGACGGCGGCGACCACCGGCAACACGGACAGGCGCTGCGCGGCCGCCGTCAGGTCGGCGGCGGTGAGCCCGGCGCCCATGCCGTGGGATTCGCCCAGCCTGCCGAGCACCTCGGCGGCGTCGTCGTCGGCGAGTACGCGCATGTCGATGCGACCGGACACAACGCCGTCCTCGACGTCGTGCACCGAGTACGCGACGTCGTCGGCCCAGTCCATCACCTGCGCCTCGAGGCACGGCTTGCGCGCTGGGGCGTCGGCGCGGGCCCAGGACGCGGCGGGTTCGTCGTCGGCGTAGAAACCGAACTTGCCACCGCTGGGAGCCCGGTACCACGGATACTTCGTGACGGCGTCCAGCGCGGCGCGGGTGAGGTTCAGCCCCGCGCTACGCCCCTGGGAGTCAAGCACTTTCGGCTCGATCCTGGTCAGGATGCGGAAGTTCTGGGCGTTGCCCTCGAAGCCACCGAAGTCGATGGAGAGCTCGTTGAGCGCACGCTCGCCGTTGTGGCCGTACGGCGGATGGCCGATGTCGTGCGCGAGTCCGGCGAGGTCGACGAGGTCGGGGTCGCAGCCCAGCCCGATCGCCATGCCGCGTCCGATCTGCGCGACCTCCAGCGAGTGCGTCAGCCGGGTGCGCGGCGTCTCGCTATGCCGCGGGCCGACGACCTGGGTCTTGTCGGCCAGCCGCCGGAACGCCGCACTGTGCAGCACCCGCGCGCGGTCCCGAGCGAAGTCCGTGCGGTGCTCGGTGTCGGTGCCGGGCAACGCGGCACCCTTGCGCGCCTCGACCGCCATGCGCTGCCGGTCGAAGTCGTCGTAGGGATCGTGCTGGGACGTGGTCACTGACGCATAGTCTGCCAGCACGCCACACAGGTTCGGTCGGCGTGTCGATCCCTGCGGGCGGGAGCCGAGCGGCCGATTCGAGTAGTGACTACTCGTGCGATTTGTGGCGAATGCAATCAAACTCAAACCCGAATGTCGGTGCTGGCAGACAATTCGATCACCACTCCGTCCGCCGCCGACGAATAGGGGACATCGTGGGCGATGAACGATTCGACATGACACAGTTTCGCGTGTCATCGGCTGTCCAAGTGAGGCTGGAGCACGCACTCATTCCCCCAGGCGAAAACGGGCCTCAGGAGAGTTTGCCAAGAGTCAGAGTGTTCCGCTCCGCGGACTTGCTGGATTTCGTCGTGTCATTCGTGAACATGGCCATCGACAACCGCAACGACGGTCCCATCCTGCGCCGGTCGGACGACAGCCGAAATGGCTACCTGTGTGCACATTTCAGCGGCCAGCATTTGCACGAGGAAGCGTTCTTCGAGAAGGCCAACGGCATTCCCGTCCCAAGGAAACCTCCCGGCAGCACGGTGCCAGATGGCAGCACGAGTTCGCCGGCCCCCGACCCCGACTATGTGCCACCCGGGGCGCCGCCATCACCCGGGCCGCCGCCACCCACCGCTCCGCCAGTGCGCACGCGGATCGCGGCTCGCTCACGGTTGGTATTCAAGGTCACCGATGAACACATCCCGTACAGCCCCGCCGGACTCCTTGCGGCGATGCGGACGCTGCCGCTGAACGTGGTACCGCACGCGGTCGACCATGCGGGCGGGTTGATCATCATCCGCACCGAAGGTCTGCTGCGACCCATTGCCGGTGCACTCCTGGCGGATGTCGGGCCGCGGGTCTCCGGGGTGCTGCAGACAGCCGGCCGTACGCTGGCCGCCGCGGCAGCCATCCAAGCACGCTTCGGTGACGCCGCGGCCGCCGAGCTGCTGACTGCAGCCAGTGCCGCGATCGGATCGTTCGCGTTGAGCAGGATCGCGGCGGAGGCAATCGCCGCGCGGCTTGTCGTGCCGCCGGTGGTGATCGATCTGCGCCCCCCGCCGCCACGTGCCCCGTCGCACACCGAGACTGCGCTCGAACTCCCCTTCCGCCTGCAACTGAGTCCGCACGGCGACGGCGGCTTCGCCCACGCCATCTCGCCCGCCACTTCGGTCAGCGGCCGCGTCGAGTTGTGGCACACGCGCCTGGGTATCCGTACTCCGAACGGCATCGACGAAGGGCCGCGGGACGATCGGACCGTGCGCGCGGTATGGGCGAGGGACTTCGACGAGACTCCCGGATTCACCTTCCACGCACGACCGGTGACGGGCTTGGGCGCAGGCTCGGAGTTCCCTCCCGCCGGCCAGTCCCTCGACCGGCCGCAGTGGCGCAGCCCGCTGAACAGCCGCGACCGGATGATGCTGGTCCACGAGTCGTCGAACTTCCGGATCGCCAACTCGGCAGGTGGGCGCTACGTGCCACCGTCGGTACGGGTGGAGCGATTGATGCTGTCCACCTTGGGCGGCTGGCTGACGTCGGCCTTCAATACCACGCCACCGCGCGGCAACACCACCATCGAGGAATGGGTGCACCGCGCGGCGCTCGGCCGCGACAGCTTCGTCAAAGTCGTCTACGCCGGCTTCCTCCTGCCGTTCGGACATCGCGCATCCCTGGTGAAAGTCACTGAACGCAAGGTGAAGTCGGGCATCGCCTATCTGTTTCAGCGCATGTACGTGGTGGTTCGCGAACCGATGCGCAGTTACGGCGCCACCGACGATCCTCAGTACGACCTGACGATGCCGTTCACCTCGGTCCGGATCGTCACCGAGTCCACCCCTGATCTCGACCCACCTGCGGACCGCTCGCCCTCCATCGCCGGGTTCATGTTCAGCCCGACCATCGACGGACAGGCGTTCCGGTTCAAGATGCTCGGCGTCGACCTCGTGGGAAGGCTGATCGAATTCGACGGGCCCCTCGTCTTCGCCGAGTACGACCACAACGCCAACTCCTCGACGGTAGACACCACGTCGGGCGCGTTCAATGCGCAACCCCCCGGCTTCAACCTGCGCGGCCAGAAGGTGGCCTACGCGCCGTCGGCGGAACCCGACGACACGAGTCTGGCGACCGCATCGATGACGTTCCACGTCGGTGCGCCGACGGGGATCTTCACCAGGCGTCCCGACCAAGCTCAGACACGTTGGGAGCCAAAGCTCTTCACCGCAGCTACGGTCGTGCCGGCGATGAGCATGCTCGCCAGCGCCAACACCCCCGTGACGGTGAAGTACTCGTCGCTCTACGTTAAGCACGAATTCGCCAACACCAACCCGGCCGATGTGTTCCTCGAACTCGCGTCGCCTTCGCCGCTGAACTTCAGCAGCCAATCGAACAGGTCCGGCGGATTCGCCGCGCCGTCGCTCGACGTGACGGCGCTGTCGCGCACGCTCGGCCCGGTCGGCGGCCCACCTGCCGCCTACTTCCCGGGCGAAGGCACCAGCTTCGACGTCGCGAAGTTCTTCTCGTCGTCGGCAAAGCTCTTCGGTTTGGTCAACCTGGGCGAGCTCGTGGTGAGCGGATTGAATACCGCCAGCCTGCCCCGCTTCGTCGCACAGGGCTTCGACGCCGCAACCATGCTCGTCACCAATGTCGAACGGCTGCAGGATATCTGCGCCCGATTGACGACGCAGGTGCCTCCCGGTCCTGCGACCGTCCAGCTACAGGCCGCGGCGACCGCGGCGAGTGCGGCGGCGACCGCACTGGCCGCATTGGCGCCCTCGTCCGGCGGGGCGTCACTCGACGCGCGTCGGGCCGCGGCGGTGAACGCGCTCGGCCAGCTCGCAACCAGCATGACCGCGGCCGTGCCCGCGGCCGCAGCCGAACCCGCCGCGCTGCGCGCCGACCTGGAGGCCCTTAGCACGACCGTAGACCGACTGGCCGACCAACTCGGTTCCGGTGCAAACCAACTCGGCGCGGTCGTCGACTTAGTGGTCCGGGCCGCGATGGGCGAGCTTCTGCCCGAGACGATGCGCGGCCGACTCGACTGGACCGGCGAACTTCGTCCGTGGCCGCAGAGCGACCCGATCTTCGTGCCCGACGGCGGCGGGAACGGCCGACTCACCGTCGCTGTTGACGTTCAGGCACCGACCGCGCCAGGGGGCGAGCCGAGCGCGCTGGTGTCGTGCGCGATCGCGCCGTTTCGGCTGCGACTGATCGGCGCGACGCCGTTCATCACGCTGCACTTCGCGAAGCTGGAGTTCTCCGCGGTGCCGGGCCAAAAGACCGACGTCAACGTCGAATTCGACAAGGGCGACGGCATCGTGTTCGGCGGGCCGCTCGCGTTCGTCGAGACGCTGCGGTCGATCATCCCGATGGACGGCTTTAGCGACCCGCCCTACCTCGACGTCAGCCCAGCCGGCATCCGCGCCGGCTTCGACCTCCCGATCCCGAACATCGCGCTGGGCATCTTCGCACTGACCAACATCAATCTTTCCGCCGCCTTCGAGGTGCCGTTCATCGGCGAGTCGATCGCGGTGCGCTTCGGGTTTAGCACCCGCGAAAGCCCCTTCCGCCTTTCGGTTTCGCTGTTCGCCGGCGGCGGTTTCTTCGGCATCGTGATCACGCCGAAGGAGGTTCGCGAACTCGAGGCGGCGCTGGAGTTCGGCGCCGCCGTCGAACTGGACTTCGGCGTCGCCAGCGGTTCGGTGTCGGTGATGGCGGGCATCTACTTCCGGCTGCGCACCGTCGACGGCAAGACCAGTGCCCTTCTCGCGGGGTACTTCCGGGCGCGCGGCGAGGTCGACGTACTCGGCCTCATCACGGCGTCCATCGAGATCTACCTCGAACTCAGTTACGAGACGGCGTCGGGGAAGGCCGTCGGCCGCGCCAGCATCTCCGTGGAGGTGTCGGTGTGCATGCTGTCGTTCTCGGTGTCCATCGGGGTCGAGAAGAAGTTCGCGGGCAGCGCGGGCGATCCGACGTTCGCGCAAGTCATGGGGACGCACCCCGACGCCCTGCCCGGTGTCGAGCGCCCCTGGGACGCCTACTGCGACGCCTTCACGGGCTGAATTCTCCGGGGAGGCGATGACATGAACGAAGACGGCCTGCTGACCGCCCTGCCCGGTGGACGGGACCCCTCGACCGGCCAGCTACGGGTCACGGCGTTCGTGACGGCGCGGGTCGACGTCACTGGCGACCAACCGCCGGTCCCGCTGTCGGCCTGCCCATCCTTCTCCGACTGGGGTGCGCTCAGCGCCCAGATCCAATTGTCGTTGGCTTACCGCTCCGGAGGTGTCACTGGAACCGTTGCGCTGCAACCGGATCCGTCCTCGCCCCGCCCCAACGCACAACTGTGGCGAACGCTGTTCGGCGCCGTTCAGGTCGGGTCGGGCAATTTTCAGGACCTGTCGGATCAGACCGTCGCCTCATTCCCGGCCAAGGCCGTCTCCGAATTGATCCGCACGACTTACGCGCTCGTCGCTGAGCAGTCACCGACCTCCTTCCCACCTGTAACGACCGGGCCCCTGGTTGGACTCGCCGATATCGGTGACCGGCTGCGGCACCGCGAATTGGACGCGGCACCGCCACCGAACACCGGATTGCCGCCGTTCGACTCCCCGCACCCGCGCGCTCCCGCGGGCAGTCCCGGCCGGTACGTGGACCGCTCGTCGCTCGACCCGCCGACGTCGGTCACCGGTGGCCTGCAGACACTCATCGAGGCAACGCGCTTCTACGACCGGCCGGGGGCGGCGGATCCAGAAGGGCCCGACATCGTCCCGACGCCACCGGCACGGCCCGAACTCGAGTTCCACGCCTTCGTCTCCGCACTGGCCGACTACCCCGAACTGCTCCGCCACCTAGGACTGGCCCTGGACTTCCTACTTGCCGAGGACCTTCCCCGTCCTGTCGGCCAGCTCAGATTCGAACCCGTCGAGCTGCCGGTGGAATGGGCGCGCCAAGACGTCGCCCGGCCGTGGACCGCCTATGAGGTCACCGAACGCAGGTTCATCGCCCGACCGCGCAACGACGAGGACGAACTCGTCGACGGCTCACTGCGCGTGGAGTCCGAGCGACTGTTTCACCTCGAACAGATCGACGTGGACGGTGGCGCGCTCAAGCTCGCCGGAACCGCGGCGACCATCGCCGCCACGGCCGACGTCGTCACCGCATCGCCAGGAAGCGAAACGGTCGCCCCGTCGATGACGGCGGACGCGTCGTCGCTACCCGCCCTGCGCGGGACCGGGCTCACGTTGTACCGCAACCGGCGGGCCGAGAAGATCGTCAACACCTGGGACGGCGCCAAGACCCTGGACGACGCACGATTCGGCGGCACAGTGCCGGAACTCACCGCCGAGGACGTCACGCGCGGGTACCGGATCGACGTCGCCGAGCAGTCGGAGCCGGACACGTGGTACAGCCTGCACGCCCGCACGGGGACGTACCTGCTGCGCACCGAGAATCCCGGCGAGCGTGAACCCTTGCCCGTCGACCAGCCGATCGCACCTGACGAGGGCTACGTCAAGGCAGCCAGTACGACGACCAACGCCGCCGAGCCGAAGGTCACCTACCTGCACGAAGCGGTTGTGGGTTGGGAAGGGTGGAGCCTGTCTGCACCGCGGCCGGGCAACCGGATCGGAATGTTGCGGGTGGAGCCGCCTGTGCCGCCAGCACAGGAACCCTCGGGCTTCGAGTTGCCACTCGAGGTGACCTTCCGACCTGCCAGGGGCTCGCTGCCCGCGCTCAGATTCGGCCGCTCGTACCGGATTCGAGGGCGGCTGGTCGACATGGCAGGGTGCTCGGTGGACGCCGAGGCGCTCGATCCGCGGCACGTGACGCCGTTCACGCCGTTCTACCGGTGGGATCCGGTGCCGCCTCCCGCACTGATCCCCCGACGGCCCTTCACCGAAGGTGAATCGCTGCTGCGCATGGTGATTCGCTCCACGCTCGGCGTGTCCGCGGCGGAGTACGTGGACCTGGCGCGGATCGTCACGCTGCCGGATCACGAACGCGACGATCTCGCGTACCGGGCCGCCAACGACCGCCACCTCGCCGCGCCGTCGGGGGCACAGCAGTTGGCCGAGTTGCACGGCCGCTTCGACACCGCTGTTCGCGAGTCGTCCTCGACGGCAGAGCGCGCCGCGGCCTTCGACGTCGCCGCCCTTTCGGCGGGCACCTTCTTGTCGCCCGACGACGCAGGCGTCATCACCGACGGCAAGGCAGCTCCGCGCCCCGTCGTCCTGGACGAGGCGAACCTGCTCGCTGATTCACCGTCGGGCAACCTCGGCGAGGGACAGTACGTCCTGCACGACGTGAATCAACTTGCGCTGCCCTATCTTCCCGACCCGTTGGCGATTGCCGCGTCCTTCACCACGCTGCCAGGGATGACCGGCTCCTGGGAACTGAAGTGGCCAGGTGCCGGAGCGTGGTTCGACCGGAGACCGATTCTCATGCGCATCGAGGAGGGCAGCGGCCCTCCGGACTGGGACGAGGGGTCGCGGCTGTTGCGGGTGTTCCTCCCACCAGCAGAACAGGTGACCGTCGCGCTGAGTTCGATCCTTCCGAAGGATGCCCTGCCGTCGATGGGGGTGTGGATGCTGGAGCGGCCCGCCGCTCAGGCCGCGCAGGAGGCCGACGCGGTGTCCGGCAGGCACTGGATGCTGACTCCGTGGGTGACCGTCGACCTGGTGCACGCCGTCGAGAAGCCCTTGGCCGCACCGGAACTCAAGGTGGCTGATCCCGCCGTGTTCGACTCCGGGGTCTTCCGCTACCCCGGCAACACCCACGCCTGGCTCGCAGGCACCATCGCCAACCACGCGAAGAGCACCGGTCGACTCGACGTCGACGCCACGTGGACCGAACCGATCGACGACGTCACCAAGCCGTCGTGGCTCGTCCGGCACGGCCAGAGCCACGTCGCCGACTTTCTGCTGCAAGCCACCGAGGATGCTTGCCGGATCGGCAGCAAGAATTTGGCGCCATCCCCGGGGCGGCCTCCGACACACGAGCTCCGGCATGAGTTCGGCGACACCAAACATCGCTGGGTCGAGTACACGGCGACGGCCACCACGCGTTTCCGCGAGTACTTTCCGCCGGCGATCACCTCCGACAGGAACCTCATCCGCAACGTTGGCCCGACACTGCGACTGTCGATCCCGTCATCGCACCGACCCGATCCACCCCAGGTGTCCTACGTGGTTCCGACGTGGACGTGGGACGAGCACCTCGGTGTCGGCATCAAGGGCCCGCTGCTGCCCAACCTCGGCATCACGCGGACCCGGACGCGCAGCGGTGGAGGACTTCGCGTGTACCTCGCACGGCCATGGTTCTCCACGGGCGAGGACGAGCTCCTGGGCGTGGTGGTCCGCAACCAACCGTGGCTTTCGTCGCCGTTTGACCTCGAAGCGGGCGTGTTGGCCTCCGAAAGTGGGTCAGCGACAACCAATCTCGCGGAACAACGGCTTATCGACACCTGGCAGGCCGCCGACACCCGGCGCCCCGCCGACCTTGCGGCGCGGATCGACGCCGCCGACCCTCAGTTGGCATCTCATCTGGCCGTCCTTGGCGGAGTCGGCAAGGACGATTCCATCCGCGTCGAGGCCGATAGGAATCTGCTGCTGACCTCGATGCTCGACGCGCTGGCGGCCGAGACCGATTCGGGAACGGCAACTCTGGCTGCCGGACTGTTGGGGGTGTCGGGTCCGCTGGTGTCGAAGTGGGGCAGTGATCCAGTATGGGGTTCGGAGCCGACGCCGCGCGGGCCCTACATCCACCAGTTCCCGTTGCGTACGGCCGTGGGCACCGGAATCTCGCTGCCCGGTCAGGAGGCGCGCGCCGTCGTGGTCGGGCACCCCGTGCACTTCGACGCCAACCGCGGACTCTGGTATTGCGACCTACAACTCGACGTCGGCGGCGCATACCAACCGTTCGTCGACCTGGCCCTGGTGCGGTACCAACCGTATTCCGTCGGCGGCTACCACGCCTCGTCAGTGGTGAAGCCCGGCTTCATTCAGATCGTGCCCGATCGCACCGCCGCGGTGACGATGCTGACCGACCGGACGCTGCTGGTGTCGCTGCGCGGCCCGTCCGGATACAACCGGTTGGGCCAGGAATTCATGTTCGGCTCGCCGGTCTCGGCTCAGGTCGACGCATCGCGCGAGGTCAGCGTGCAGGTGCAGGTGCGACCGAAGGGCGGATCCGACTTGGACTGGATCCCATGGGGAGCAGCCGCCAGATTGCACGCGTCCGGCAACAACCTTTCCGCCATCCATTGGGGTGGAACGGTTTACGTGTTGACAGCTGGCGACGACCAGGACCAAAGGGTGGTGATCAGCGAGTACGAGATGTTCGAAGCAGACGCCTCGGCCGCCGAGGTCTGGGTCAAGCGGCCTCCAGGGGGCGTTGGCGAGGCTGCCTCGAAGCCGGCGGGCCGGCGACTCGTCTTCGCCACGGAGTTCAGCTTGTAGTACGCGGCTAGGTCATGTCCTTGAGGAGCGGGAACAGTCCATCACTGACTGGACGGGGCAAACCCGGGTTGAGCGCAATCGAATCGGCGAAGTCCGCCGCGTCCCTGAATACCTGCGTACTGAGCTGCTGAAGCTCTGGGTTGCCACTGAAGGTCATGGTCGCCGCTCGGCGCAGCCACAGCGCGATCTGTTGAAATGTCGCCGCGGGTCCGCGGTCACGGAGCGCCAACATGTAGCCGTTGTCGTCGAACATGAAGACGGGGTCGGTCTCGGCGAAGTAGAAGTGTGCCGCTTCGGTCAGTTGGGCGGGTTGCAGGAAGCGCAGGGCGAACGGGTCGCCGGCCCGTTCGCGTTGGATGATCCAGGACGCATGGCGCGCATTCATTTCGCTGACGAACTGGTTGAAGACCCGCGCGGTGTGATGTCCGGTCTCGTCCGCGCGACGTTGAGCCAGCGCGGGGTCGAGGAACGTGTCCGTATCGAACATCGGGGTGAACTCTAGATTCAGCCCTCCGTTGCGCACGTGGGTCAGTTCGTGGCAGAGCACCTCGAGCAGGTCGACGCGATGCTTGCGGCCGGTGGGGTGATGCACCAACACCCGCTGTCCGCGGACCGTGAGATCGTCGATGACGACGATCTCGTGCTCGCGGCCGTCGGTTCCGACGAACGGGCGCGCCTGCCCGGCCGCCGGTCCCAGCGCCGCCAGCGCTGCCTTCACGTCAGGCGGTATCCGGTTGTCGCCCAACAGGTCGCTGGCGCGGCTGGCGGCCACGATCCCGAGCAGGAAGCCAGAATTCAACGCCGACAACATGAACGATCCGACGTCGCGACGTTGGGAGTTCAGCGGCGCGTCGATGAGCGGCGCGAGCGTGAACCCCATGAACGGTTCGACCACGTGTCTGGCGACGAACCCCGCCACTTCTCCGAACGCGGGGTCCAAGGATGGCGGGTCGAAGAACAACTCGTCGTCGAGCGTGCCCGACGTGCCGGGACCGACGACGGGATCTGTCGGCGCGAGCCCGTGCTTCTCCTTGAAGTCGGTGACCGCCGCACCGGTCACCGGGCCGAAGAATCCGT
>Ga0207668_10001180_pt1 | contig 15504 bp, 9 predicted proteins | sample KBSS43metaG_FD_184323 | JGI IMG/M metagenome (GOLD analysis project Ga0207668, IMG submission 184323) | Switchgrass rhizosphere microbial communities from Kellogg Biological Station, Michigan, USA - KBS S4-3 metaG (SPAdes) (version 2) | ecosystem: Host-associated > Plants > Roots > Rhizosphere >... | reverse complement strand
GCGCTGCCCCAGTCGCCGCCGCATACTCTCCCGCCGAGGCCGCGCTGATCCGCTCGCTGCTGTCCCACACTTTCCCGGGCGAGCCGCGCTGTGGGGATCTCGGGCGTGCCTGCGGGCGTTTTGTCACACGCTGCTGTGGGTGTGGTGCATTGGGGTGCGCTGAATAGGTGCGCTGGTTGGTGGGTTGGCCCATGCCTGGTTGGGTTGGGCTGGGTGTGATGAGTTCGGGTGCGTCGGTGGTCAGCGCTGACCCGCTCGCCTCTGCCCCACACCCTCCCCGGGCGAGCCGCGCTGTGGCGATCTCGGGTGTGCGGGCGGGCGTTTTGTCACACGCTGCTTTGGGTGCGGTGGGTTGGCCCACAGATGGTTGGGGTGGGCTGGGTGTGGCGGGCGTTGGTGGTCGGGTGGGTGTGGTCAGAACCAGCAGGGGTGGCCTTCGCGGGTGCCGGGCTTGGTCAACAGGGTCTCGCCATTGCCGTCCGGGCGCATCGCGATCACGGTGGGGCGCTCGTATTTGCCGCGGACGAAGGCGAACCACGTGCCGTCCGGGGACCACGTCGGGTCCATCTCGCGTTCCGGGTTGGAGGTGAGCTGGCGTGGGTTTTTGCCGTCGGCGTCGATGATCCAGATGTCCGAGCTGGTGGGCGCGTTCGCCGGGCCGGTCTCGCGGGAGTAGAGGACCTTGGAGCCGTCCGGGGACGGCATCGGGTCGTTGGCGGGGCCGTTCTCGGCGTTGACGATCACGCGGCCGGGCTCGTCCGGGTTGTCGATGTTCAGTTCGAAGATCTGCCGTACGTCGTCCACCACCCGCCAGTAGATGATCGAGTCACCGTCGGCCGACCAGGTGGGGTCGTCCTTGAGGTCGGAGCCGCGGGTCAGCTGTCGCGGGCTGCCGCCGTCCACCGGCTTGATGAAGATCTGGTTCACACCGTCGACCTTGCGGACGTAGGCGATCTTGGTGTCGTCGATCGACCAGGCCACCCGGGCGTTGGCGACGTCATTGAGGATCCTGCGGCGCTTGCTGCCGTCCTCCTTCATCACATAGACGTCGATGCCTTGGCCCCGGATGTTGGTGAGGGCGATCTGCTCCCGGTCGTGCGACCACTTGGGCAGCGTGTCGCCGTCCTCGGTGCCCTTCAGCGGGGTGCGCGGTGCGTTCTGCGCGTCCGGGCCCGGGGTGAAGGAGTAGATCTTGGAGACGCGTTCCTGGGACGAGTCGGCGCCGGTGTCCACCCGCACCAGCATGGTGTCGCTGGGCATCGCCGGGGCGGCGGCGGGGTCGCTGGTGGCCGGCCCGGCCGAGCTGACGGCGGGGTTGGGCGCGCCACCGCCCTGGGGTTTGCTGTTGTCGCGATTCATCGCCAGCGCCACGGCGGTGCCGCCGGCGATCAGGATGACCCCGGCGGCGGCACTGGCGATCACGATCTTGCGGGTGCTTCGGCGGTCCGGGGTGGGCGGTTCCGGCGGCGGCCAGGGCCGGCCGGATCCGGGCTGCGGGGGCGCCCCGACGGGTGGAGCGCCGGAATACCCGGCACCGGAATACCCGGCGCCGGAGGCGGGCGCGCCGCCCGGGAACGATGCCACCCCGGCGCCGGAGGCCGGCGCGCTGCCCGAGAAGGATGCCACGCCGGGGCCTGAGGTGGGTGCCACTCCGGGGCCCGAGGTGGGTGCGGCGCCGGGGAAGGGCGTGGCGGAGGTGGGCGCGGTGCCGGCATAGGGCGCCGCGCCGGACGTCGGGGCGGTGCCGGGATACGAGGTGCCCGAGTAGAGGGCCGGGCCGCCGGAGACCGGCACGTCGCCGGCCACCGAACCCGGAATCGAGGCCGCGCCGCGCGAGTACGAGACCGGACCCGCCGCCCGGCCGGGCGAGACCGGGACCGACCCGCGGCCGGGGGAGACCGGCGGAGGCGTCCCCGGCGTGGCGGCGTAGCCACCCGGCGGAGGCGTGCCCGGCGTGGCGGCGTAGCCACCCGGCGCCGGACCTGCCGGCTGCCCGGGAATCGCCCCACCCGCTGCCGCGGCGCCGTTCACCCCGCCACCGCCGCCCACACCCGCCGCGCCGCCCACCGGGACCCCAGCGCCGCTCACCGGGACGCCGGCGCCGCTGACCGGGACCCCGGCGCCGCCCACGGGCACGCCGGCGCCGCTCACCGGGACCGCCGCCCCGCCGCGCCGGGGCGTCGCGACCGGCGAGTATCCGCCGGTCGGCGGCTCCTGCGGCGAGCCGCCCACCGGCCGCGGCGGCGGCGCCGTCGCGAACGGCGAGCCCCCGCCGAGCGCCCCGGCCGTCGCCACCGCCGCGCCCATCGCGATGCTGTGTTCGGGATGCGGGTCGGCGATCACCGGCCGCTGGAACTCGGTGGACAGCAACTGTGCCACCAGCGGGATCCGCGACGACCCGCCGGCCAGCAGGATCGCGCTGACCTCGTCGGCCCGGACGCCGGCCGAGCGCATCGCCCGCTGCGTCGCGGTGACCGTGTCGGCGAGCGACGGCGCGATCATCGATTCCAGTTCGGACCGGTTGAGCCGGACCCGGGTGTGCAGGCCCGGCAGCGCCACCGGGATCATCGTCTCGGTGTCGAAGGACAGCGACTCCTTGGCCTCGACGCAGTCGCGCCGCAGCCGGGTCAGCGCGGCCACCGCCTCGGCATCGCTCGGATCGAGCCCGTCGGCCGCCGCGCCGAGCACGCCGATCACGTGCCCGAAGACCGCCTCGTCGAAGTCGATGCCGCCGAGCTGCTCGATCCCCTCCGGCTCGCCGAGCAGCGCGAACCCGTCGCCGACCCGGCGCAGCACGGCCACGTCGAAGGTGCCGCCGCCCAGGTCGTAGACGACCACGGTCTCGCCGGACGCGATCTGCCGGGCGGTGGCGTGCTGCAGCGCCGCCGCCTCCGGCTCGCTGCGCACCTGCACCGGGCCGGCGTCGGCCAACCGGATCGCCTGGTCGAGCTGCTCCCGCTTGTACGGGCCCCAGTTCGCCGGGTGGGTCAGGGTGATCGCCGCGGGTGGGCCGTCCTGCAGCCGGATCACCGTGTCGAGCACGTGCCGCAGCAGCTTGGCGGTGAGCGCGTGCGCCGAGAACGGGGTGCCGCCCACCAGGATCGGCACCGGGTCGCCGATCCGCCGCTTGAACTCGCGGGCGAGCCGGGCCGGTTCGGCCTGCCCGCGACGCTCGGCGGCCTCGCCGATCAGCAGCTCACCGTCCGGCTTGACGAAGACCAGCGACGGGATCTCGGCGCGCCGGCCGCCGAGCCGCACGACCTCGACGCGGCCGTCGGCCCCGCGCACCGCGGCCGCGGTCTGCGTGGTGCCGAGGTCGACTCCCAACCCGTACTGCATTCTCACGCTCCCGAACCTAGGCCGTGACCGCACACTTGGGTGCGAGCGGGCGCCACTGGTTGCAATAGGCCTGGGCGTCCGCGGTCGACGCGAAGCCGTCCTGCAGCAGCACCCAGAAGCCGGCGCCCTCGTCGGCGAGCACGTCGGAGCTCAGGCTGTCGACCAGCCGCACCGGCATGCCGGCCGCGGCGAACTTGGCCCGGGACGCCTCGGCCTGGGCCTTTCCGCCGTCCGGGCCGCGGTGCGGAAAGACCTCCAACAGCACGTACGGCCGGCGCACCGTCGCCGCGGCGGGGGTGGTGGCCGGCGCCTTGCCCGGGGACCGGCCCACGAACGGCAGCATGTCGCGGGTGTACGCGATCGCCGCGGTGGCACCGAGGAGCAGCACGATCGCGGTCACCGTGGCCAGGCGGGGGGACACCCGCGGCTTGCGCGTGCCGGTCGCGACCTCGGTGAGGTAGGGGACGCGTTCCGCGTCGTACGCGTCCTGGACCTTGACCACGACGTCGACCCGCCGCGGCTTGCCGCTCAGCGGCGGTTTGGGTTTGGCCCGCACCGCGACCGTGACCCAGACCCCGGGTTCGAGCAGCACCGCCTCGGGCCGCACCTCGACGCGGCCGCGGGCCGGTTCGAGCGCCGCGGTGATCCGCAGCGGTACGGCGGCGCGGGTCTTGTTGGCCAGGCGCAGGTCGTAGGCGAACCGGCCGTCGGCCCGGGTGACCAGCTCGCCGGCCACCGGGACTGGCATGACGACGGTGAGCAGCGCCGTCGCGAAGCCGGCCGGCTCGCCGGTGTCGGCGTCCTCGACGTGCAGGGTGAACGGCACCAGGGCGGTGCTGGGCGGCTGGGTCGGCGGGGTCTGCAGAATGACGCCGATCTCGGCGGTCTCGCCCGGCCCGAGCTGCAGCGTCGGCGGGTCGACCGTGGCCCAGCCGGACGCCCGGCCGCGCGCCAGGTAGGCCCGCAGCGTGAGCGGCTGCGCGTACGGGTTGCGCACCTGCGCCAGCACTCTCGTGGGCACGCCGGGCGCGAGGGTCACGGGTGCGGTCGGCAGCGTCAGTTCCACGTCCACGATGGTCGCATCGCCTGGTCAGGTCAGATCGTCGGCGTCGGCAAGTTGACCACCCGGTATCTGCCCGACCGGCGGCACCCCGGGCGGCACCGGCGTCTGGCCGAAGCCGGGTTGCTGGCCGAACCCAGGTTGCTGGCCGAACTGGCCGACCGGCTGCGGTTGCTGCTGGCCGAGCGGATTGGTGCCGGGCTGATTGGTGCCGGGCGGGTGCAGCAGCGGATTGTCCTGCGCGTTGAGCGCATTCGAACCGGACCGGAACTCGAGCGCGTCGCTGAAGCCGTCGGAGTCGGAGTCGGCGAGCTGCGCGTTCAGGCCGAGCACGCCCTCGAGGCTGTCGTCGAGGCCGTCGAGGTCGGTGTCGATCTGCTGGAGCGGGCCGAGCGCGCCGTCCATGTGGCCGTCGGCGTCCGAGTCGGGCGAGCGCGGGTCGAGCCCCTGGGCCAGTTCGAAGGCGTCGTTGAGCCCGTCGCCGTCGGTGTCCGCCTTGCGGGCGTCGGTGCGGAAGGTGACCATCTCCTGCGCGTCGCTCAGGTTGTCGCCGTCGGTGTCGGCGCGCAGCGGGTCGAGGCCCTGACGCCGTTCGAGCGCGTCGCTGAGCCCGTCGCGGTCGGAGTCCGGGCCGCCGAGCACCGGCGGCGGGGCGGGCGCCGGGGCCGGCAGGGGCGCCGGCACCAGGGCGGACAGTGGGGTCATCACCGGGTTGGCGATCGGCGTCGCCGTGCCGTCGGAGATCCCCGGGATGACCGCCGCGAACTCGAAGCGTTCGCCGGCGTTGGACTCGCGGACGCCGACCCGCGGGTTGGCGGCCTCCACCACCTTGCCGTTGCCGAGGCTGATCGCGACGTGCGCGCCGGGGGTGCGGCCGTCGCCCGGACGGGGTTCCCGGTCGAAGGAGAACAGCAGCGCGCCGGGGATGTTCTTGGCCTGGTCCGGATCGACCAGCTGACCTTTTTGCTTGAAGTGAAGATACTGCGCGGTAGCTCCGTCGGGGATTTCGGCACCCGCCTGGTGGGCCGCCCATTGGGTGAATTCGGAGCAGTCGAAAACCGCCGGATTGGGGTTGTCGAGGTTGACCTCCGCGCCGAACACGTACCGATCTCCGATTTGTGCCTTGGCCACCTTGAGGAAAGTGTCCAGTGCGGGGTTGGCGCCGCCGGCGGCGGGCGCGGCGAGGGTCGCGCCGGGGGCGGACGGGCCGGCCAGGGCCACCGGTACGCCCGGCGGGTCGTCGCCGGCCGAGGCGGCCACCCGGTCGCCGTAGCCCTTGGTGCCGGTCCACATGCCGCGGCCCGGGCCATCCCCGAACGCCACGGCGGCCGCCTGAGCGTCCTCCTTGAATCGAACATACCGCGAGCTCAGGCCGCCGTGCGTGGTGGTCCACGGCGAGACGTCGTCGCCCTTGCGGGCGATCTCGAACGCGGCCCGCGCGTTGTCCTGGGGATCGAAAAGGTTGAATTTGGAGGCGAAGTCCGGATGGGCCCGGACGTTGATCTGCCACAGACCGCGCGAGTCCTCGCCGCGCGGGTTGTGCGCCTTGCTGTTGCCCCCGGACTCGGCCAGCGCGATCGCGGTCATGGTCGCCGACTCGTCCGGCGAGAAGCCCGCCCGGCGGGCGAAACCGTAGATCTGTTCCGCTGAGTACCTCGGCATGGTCACGAGCGTAGAACTCGCCAACAACTCTGTATACCGGTCATCCGGCTTGCACTATTGGGCAGCTAAACGTGCAGCAGAGTTGGATCTACGACAGAAGCGAAAGGGCTATTGTTCTCGGTTGACCAACCGGGCCATCATGACCTGGCGGTCGCCCTCTGGTCGGCCGACGACCAGGGGGAGTGCATGACCGCTCAACGACCTCCGACCGTCTGGATCGACGACAGCCACGCCATCGTCCGCCGTGGCATGGCCGCCTGCCTGCAGCAGGCCGACTTCGTCGTCCGTGGCGAGAGTGCCGTGCTGAGCCCCGAGCCGGTCGTCGCCGACCTCGATCTCCTCGTGTTCGAGTATGGGGCGTCCTCGCTGCGCCGCGCGGTGCGGCTCGCCGGCGGCGGCGGGACCAGGCTGGTCGCCACCGTCCGCGACGTGACCGAGCAGGCGATCCGCGAGATGGTCGACGCCGGGGTGAGCGCCGTCCTGCCACATCGCACACTCACCGCGGACACCCTGGTCAGCAGCCTGCGCGCGGTGGTGGCCGGCAACGTCGCCCTGCCCGGCGACATGCTGTCGCGGCTGCTTCTCTACGTCACCCAGACCTCGCAGCTCGGCCCGGCCGGCCTCAACCCGCGGGAGCGGTCGGTGCTGCGGCTGCTCGCCGACGGCATGGACACCCGGGGCATCGCCGAGGACCTGCGCTTCTCCGAGCGTACGGTCAAGAACGTGGTGCACGACGTGCTCACCAAGCTCAATTGCCGGACCCGGGCGCAGGCGGTCGCGGTGGCCACCCGCGAAGGCGTGATCTGAGCCGCCCATGCCCGTCCCGGCCGAACCCTGGACCGCCCTGGCCGACACGCTGCTGCAGCGGGAGGCGCTGATCTGCCGGCTCGCCGAGGGCCGCCCGCCGCGCGACTTCGCCGGCCTCTATGTCGCCGACGACGAGGCGCAGCGGCTGCTCACCACGCTGCCCGGTCTCGACGGGCCCGGCCCCGAGCGGGTCGCCGCGGTGCGCGCCGGGGTGGCCGGGCCGCTGGCCCGTGCCCGGGAGGCGTTCGCCGCGTCGCTGGCCGGCGACTCCCGGTTCGCCGCGGCCTGCCGGCGGGCCCGGCTCAGCGCCGGCGAGGCCGAGGTGCTGGCCCTGCTCGTCGCGGTCGAGCTGTCGCCGGCCCGGCAGCGGCTGGTCTCCTACGTGCAGGACTCGGTGCAGCTGCCCAGGCTGACCCTGGCCAGTGTGCGCCGCGTCTTCGCCGAACCGGACCACCCCGCCGAGCGGGCCCTCGCCCCGGGCAGCGGGCCGACCCGTGCCGCCCTGGTCCGGCTCGCCGGCGACGGGCCGTGGGCGACCCTGACCGCCGAGCCGGCCGCCCGGCTGATCTGGCACCTGAGCGGGGACGACTCGCCCGACCCGGGGCTGCCGCCGGGCACCGTGGTGCGCGCCGCCGGCTCGGCCGCGCCGCGCCGCACCGGCGGGCTGCTGCTGGTGCACGGCGGCGACCGGGAGAGCCGGCTGCACGCGGTGCGGGCCCAGCGGCCCGGGTGCGGCCTGCTGATCGGCCCGCCGCCGGAACACGACGCCGGCTGGCAGGCGGTGGTGCGCGAGGCCACGCTCGGCGACCTGGTGGCGGTGCTCGACCTGGACGCCCCGCTGACCCCGGCCGGCCGGGACGCGGTGACCCGGGCCGCGCACGTCGACTGGGTGCTCTCCTCGGCCGGCGAGCAGCCGCTCGAGCTGATCCCCGACCGGCACTGGCAGGAGCTGCACGTGCTCGACGGTGCGGCGGACGCCGACGACTGGCGGGCCGTGCTGGGCCGCGAGCCCGACCCGGCGTACCGGCTGAGCCGCGAACAGCTTCGCCTGGTCGCGGCCGCGGCGGCGGCCGACGGCGGCCTGGTCGGCCCGGCGGTGCGCCGGCTGGCCGGCGGCCACCTGGACGGCGTGGCCGTGCGGATCCGGCCGCGGCGCGGCTGGGACGACCTGATCCTGCCCGCCGACGAGGCCGGGCAGCTGCGCGAGCTGGCCGCCCGGCATCGTGGGCGGGACACCGTCTACGGCCGGTGGCGGTTCAGCCCGGTCCCGTCGGTCGGCGTGGTCGCCCTGTTCGCCGGGCCGTCCGGCACCGGCAAGACCCTGGCCGCCGAGGTGGTCGCGGGCGAGCTGGGTCTCGACCTCTACAAGATCGATCTGTCCGCGGTGGTGAGCAAGTACATCGGCGAGACCGAGAAGAACCTGGAACGCATCTTCGGCGCGGCCGCGGCCGGCGACCTCGTGCTCTTCTTCGACGAGGCCGACGCGTTGTTCGGCAAGCGCTCCGAGGTCAGCGACGCGCACGACCGGTACGCCAACATCGAGGTCGCCTACCTGCTGCAGCGGCTGGAACGCTACGACGGGCTGGTGGTGCTCGCCACCAACCTGCAGCGCAACATCGACCCGGCGTTCCTGCGCCGGATCTCGGTGGCGGTCGACTTCGTCGCCCCCGAGGAGCCGGAGCGCCGTGCCATCTGGCAGCGGGCCTTCCCGCCGACCGCCCCGGTGGCCGACCTGGACATCGACTTCCTGGCCCGGCAGTTCAAGATCACCGGTGGGATCATCAGCAACGCCGCGCTCGGCGCCGCGTTCCTGGCCGCCGCCGAGGACAGCCCGATCACCATGCGGCACGCGGTGCTGTCGGTGAAGCGGGAGTTCCAGAAGCTCGGCCGGCTGCGCACCGAAAAGGAGTTCGACCGCTACTTCGACCTGGTGAGTGGGGACGATGCTGCATCTGCTCGATGAGACGCTGGAGGCGTTCCTGCGTGCGGTGGTCCCGCTGCCGGCCCGGGACGTGGACGTCGCGTTCGAGGCGCCGGACGGCGAGTGGTCCGCCGCGCTCTCCTCGCGCCCCACGGTCGACCTCTATCTGTGGGACATCCGCCCCAACCTGTCCGAACGCGAGTTCGGCGAGGTGATCATCGAGGAGGTGGACGGCCGGCGCTTCCGTCGCGACCCGCTGCCCCGGGTCGACTGCCGCTACCTGGTCACCGCCTGGACCAGCGAGGTCCGCGACGAGCACTCGCTGCTCGGCGACGTCCTGTCCGCGCTGCTGCTGCACCCGGTGATCGAGGCCGAGCACCTGCAGGGGGTGTTCTCGGCGGTGCGCCCGCTGCCCTCGCTGAGCCTGCGCAGCGGCGACGGCAGCGAGAACTCGGACTTCTGGTCGGCGCTCGGCGGCCAGCTCAAGCCGGGCCTCGACCTGGTCGTCACGGTGACCGTGGACGCCGCGATGCGCGCCGTCGCCGGCCCGCCCACCGAGAAGATCACGGTCCGCGCGAACACTACTTCTTGAGCTTGACCTTGGCGGGTGGTGCGAAGCCGGCCGTGGTCTGTGGGTTGTAGTTCTCGCCCTCGGAGTTCTTGATCCCGTTGCACCGGCCGCACATCGCGGTCAGGTTCTGGCGCAGCACATACCACTTCTTGCGGGTGTCCTGGTCGGTGCTGCGGCCCTCCCGTTCCCAGTGGGCGACGACCGTTTCCTTGTGGTCGAGGGAACTTTCGGTGTCGTAGGCGAGGTGCGGTGAGATGTTGTGCCGCTCCACACCGGGGCAGAGGAAACCCGCCTCGTACTTGTCATAGGTCATCGGGAACCGCTGGCGCAACTCGTCCTCGATCGCCTTCTTCTCGTCGTGTGCCTGGCTGAGCACCGAGCCCTTGTGCCGGTTGTACTCGCTGCCACCGTAGAAGGTGGTCCGGATGTTGACGTTGGAGAGGACCACGCCGTCCTTGTCGACAAACTCGTTGCCCTTGAGTTCGAGGATGTTGAAGGTCTGGCCGATCTGATTGAGTCGTAGCTTGACTTCGACGATCTTGGCCTTCAGGTCCCGTTCGGTCGCGCTGGCGTTGCGCTGGTTGGGCTGTTCGTGATCCCACTTGTGCAGTTCGGCCATGAGAGCCTTGATGTCCCGGCGTGCCTCGCGCAGTTCGTTGCTGACCTTTCCGTCCGCCTTGACACCCTCGTCGTCGAGCGCAATCTCGATCTTGGCGAGTGCCGGTCCCGGGTTGGCGCTGGCGAGCATGAGCACGTGCTCTCCGCCGACGACGGCCAGGTAGAGACGGTGCGGATCGTCCTCCATCACGATCGGCTCGTCGGCCTCCAGCGGAGGAAGGCCGGCCGCCGGATCGTCGGGCTTGGCCTCGGGGCCGCCCAGGCCGAGCGCCTGCAACGCCGACTTGCCCAGCGCGATCGCCTTTTCGAAGAGCCAGTCCAGCGCCTTGTCGACCAGCACGCGGAGCTGCCCGATCAACTCCACCAGCTTTTCCGGTACGTTGCCCAGGCCCACCTGGTTGGCCAGGAAACCGATGGCCACCGGCACCGCCGAGGCCAGGCCCTTCTCGACCTTTTGCGCGCCCGCCTGGATGTTGCCGGCGGCGACCGCGGCCAGCGTCGTGACGTAGTCGTTGATGATCGTCAGGATCTCCCGGACGTACTCGATCACCGACTGGACGGCCTTGAAGAACGCGATCGAGCTGTTGACCACCGCCATGATGCCGGTCGGGTCGAGCATCGAGATCAGCTTCGCGGTGGCCTTCTCGATGATCTCGCCGACGATCCAGTCCTTGACCATCCCGAGCAGCGTGTCCCACAGGTTGCCGAGCTGGCCCTCCACGTGCTTCCAGATCGCGGCGACGCCGCCCTCCTGCACGTCCTTGATGAAGTCGAACGCGCCCTCGGCGACCGCGAGGCCCTTGCGGATCTTGGTGACGGTCTCGACGCCGATCTGGTCGCCGAGCTTCTTCCACAGCTTTTCCGCGGTGATGTCGAGCACCTGCAGGACCAGCGTGAGGATCGAGCCGAACGACAGGTCGGGCGGCTTCTGGATGCCCATCTTGCCGAGCCCGCGGAACAACCAGTCGGCCAGCCCGGTCAGCAGATAGCTCAGCGCGTTCTCGATGAAGCCGAGGAAGCCGTGCTTCAGCGCCTGCAGCATGTTGAGCAGGAAGGCGACCGGGTCCTTCTTGATGTCCTCGATCGCGGCCATCGCGTTGTTGATGATGCTGCCCAGCAGGTCGGACGGGAAGTTCATCAGCTTGAGGATCAGCGTGACGACGACCTTGACGACCTCGCCGGCGAACTCCACGATCCGGCCCAGCGGCTCGCCGAACTTCTCCAGGATCCGCACGAACGCCCCGACCGGGTTGACCAGGTCGGCCAGGGTCAGCGAGTCCCAGATGCCGCGGAACGTCCCGATGATCAGGTCGGGGGTGATGCCGAGCCGGGTGATCGCGCCCTCGATCTGCGCGGCGGCGTCGGCGATCACGCCGGCCTCGGCGAGTTTCTTGTACGTCGCCTCGCCGCCCGGCAGCAGCGCGATGAACCCGCCGATCAGGTTTTCCGCGGTACGCGGTACGGCCTTGCCGGTGAACGGGTCCTGCCCGAGCAGCACGGTCATCAGCCGGAACCCGCGCAGGCCGGCCGCCTCCCGGCTGAGCCACTCGAGCAGCGCGTCCTTGATCAGCCGGACCACCTCGGTGAGCACCTCGCCGGCGAACGCGCCGATCCGCCCGATCAGCCCCTTCGCCTGGCCGGCCAGCTTGCTCAGATTGTCCGGCAGCTGGGCCAGGTTTTCCGGCTGGATCGCGTGCCAGCCCGCCTCGAACAGCGCGGTCAGCTCGCCGAGCAGCCCGAGGAACTGCCCGATCCGGGCGTCCAGCCAATCCGCTGTCTTCTGCAGCGTGCCGCGCTCCTGCATCTGCTTGAGCGCGTCCTCCTTGCCGATCAGCTTCAGGAAGTCGGTGAGGATCTCCACGGTGGTCGCCACCACCGGGGTGCCGCGCAGCGGGTCGGTGTGCAGGACCTTCTTGACCAGCTCCCAGGTGGGCGTGCCCACCAGGTATTTCTCGGCGAGCCCGACGGCGGCGTCCCGGATCAGCTGGACGATCGAGTCGATGACCCCCTTCACGAACGCCAGCGCGTCCGTGTAGAGGCCGGCGACGTGCCGCTGCACGATGGTGAGCGCGCCGTCCGGGTCGGTCAGGTCGATCTCTTTCCAGGCCTGGTCGATCTCGCCCTGGATGCGTTGCAGGGTCAGGTTGCGGGCCCGGAGCCCGTCGTCCAGCATCCGGGCCGCGCCCTGCACCACGCCCAGCTCGATCAGCTTGGCGGCCACCACGTTGCCGAACGGGACCAGCCCGAGCACGCCGCGGGTCAGGTTTTCCGGGCTGCGGTCGACGTTGCGGTTGGCGATCGGGTCGTAGCCGGCCACCACGGTGAGCATGTCGTAGCCGGGCACCGAGCTGACCAGGTCGCGGATCGGGCCCATCAGGAAGTCGGTGGCGTCCCGGTGCACCATCGGGTGGACGCCGGCCCCCTGCTGCACCACGTGCGTCGCCTCGTGCGCGATCAAACCCAGGTCGGTCGACGACTCGCCGGCGCCGAGATAGATGTGCGGGCCGCTGGTGAACGCCCGGGCGCCCAACTGCCCGGCGGCGAGCTGGGCGGCCGGGCCGCTGTGCACCTGCACGCCGCCCATCCGGACGCCCAGGTGTGCCTCGATCGGGGCGCGGGTGCTCGGCGGGATCGGTGCGCCGGCGCCCGGCGAGGCGAGCAACCGGTCCAGGCCGGGCGGCGTCTGCGGGCCGTCCGGCGGGTCGGCCGCGGCCGCGGCGGGCAGCACCAGCCGGGTGGCCGGCGCGGCCGGGCCGGCGCCGGCCGGCTCGCCCGCGACGATCCGCTCGGCGACGGCGTCTGCCTGTCGTTCCATCGGATCGCCCGGCCGGCTCACGGTCAGCTTCGGCTGCAGCGCCCGGCCGAGCTGCGCGAGCGCCCGGTTGCCGCCGGCCGCGAAGGCACCGAGCCCGGCCGGATGGCCGGGTGCCCGGCCCGAGGCCAGGCGATGCAGCGCGGCGTTGCCGGCGGTGGCGGGCTGGACGGTGGGTGCGCTCTCCGGCGGCGTACGCGCGGGAGCGCGCTCGGCCGCGTCGGCGACCGGGGCGTCCCGGCTGGAGAGCTTCATGCCCACCTCCGGCCCTCAGCATCGGGCGGAGGGCGACGGACGGGCAAGGGCCGGACACGTTCGGTGCACCTATGGCTGCACCGCTGCACCTTATGCCCCCGCGCTCACGCGAGGCAGGCTCGGAGCGCGGCGACGAGACGAGGTGAGACGATGACGCGGGTCCTCATGGGGGACTTCGAGGCTCTGCACCGCCTCGGCCTCGAAGACATCCTGCGCGTCGACGGCATCGAGCTGATGCACACGGCCGGCACCGACGTGCTCGACCGGCTCCTCGAGGCCCTGCCCGACGTGATCGTGCTGGATCTCGACAAGTGCACCACCGTCGAGCTGGTGCACACCATCGTGCACCGGTTCCCGCGGGTCAAGGTCGTGGCCTGCTCGTCGAGCCACCCGATGATGCGCATCTTCCCGCCGCTGCACTACGGGGAGTTCTACGAGTCCGATCTGGACCCCGCGCTGCTGACCAGCGCGGTGCAGGCCTGAGGAGGGGAGTGTCCATGGCCGCGTCGTACGGAGCGCCGGGCGTCTACATCGAGGAGCAACCGAGCGGCTCCATGCCCATCGAGGGGGTGGGCACCGCCGTCGCCGCGTTCGTGGGCTTCACCGAGCGCTACGACACCGACGAGGGCGACCCGACCGACCCGATGGGGGTGAAACCTCAGCTGGTCACCAGCTGGCCGCAGTACGAGCGGGTCTACGGCGGCTTCGTGCGCGGCGCGATGCTGCCGCACGCCGTGCGCGGCTTCTTCGAGAACGGCGGCAGCGCCGCCTACATCTGCCGCATCCCGAGCACCGACGGCGACGGCGACGCGCGCGGCCGCGGCAAGCCGTCGCTCACCCTGCCCAGCGCCGAGAACCCGAGCACGCCGAGCGTGCAGATCTCGGCCGTCGACCCGCGCGCCGAGCTGGAGGTCGAGGTCGTCCCGCCGCCACCGCCGCAGCAGCCGGCCGAGGGCGAGGGCGGCGACGGCGGCGGCGCCGGGAGCAACGGCGCCGGGGAGTACACGCTGCGCGTCTACCAGAACGGCACGCTCCGCGAGGAACTGGGCGGCATCCAGTTCAGCGGCCGCAGCACCCGTACGGTGGAGAAGACGGTCAACGACCGGTCCAAGTTCCTGCGTATCGAGGTGCAGCCGCTGCAGGGCGCGTCGCTGGCCGAGCGCGCGCCGGCGGCGGGCCGCTACACGCTGGAGACGCCGCCGGTCTCCGCCAAGTCGGTCACCCCGGCCGACCTGGTCGGCAACGAGTCCGAGCGGACCGGTTACCAGGGCCTGGCCATCGCCGAAAACGTCACGATGGTCGCCATCCCCGACCTGATCACGGTCGCCACCCGCGACGACGGCACGATCGACGAGGAGATGTATCTCGGGGCGCAGAAACAGCTCATCGACTTCTGCGAGGCCGCCCACAACAAGATGGCGATCCTCGACACGCCGCCCGGTCTCAACGCCACCCGTGCCCTGGAATGGCGCTCCCGGCTGGCCCGCGACTCCGCGTTCGCCGCCCTCTACTACCCGAACGTGGTGGTCAACAACCCGCTGGCGCGGCCCGGGGCGACCAACGGCGAGCTCTACCTGACCGTGCCGACCGCCGGCCACGTGGCCGGGGTCTGGGCCCGCACCGACGCGGCGCGCGGCGTGTGGAAGGCGCCGGCCAACGAGGCGATGCGCGGCATCGTCCGGCTGGAGACCGACATCACCAGCGGCGAGCAGGACCTGCTCAACCCCGACGGGGTCAACTGCATCCGCTCGTTCGGCAGCTACGGTACGAAGATCTGGGGCGCCCGCACGCTGGCCAAGACCGACCCGTCCTGGCGTTACATCAACGTGCGGCGGCTGTTCAACTTCATCGAGGAGTCGATCCAGCGCGGCACCCAGTGGGCCGTCTTCGAGCCCAACGACTTCGACCTGTGGCAGCGGGTCAAGCGCAACATCACCTCGTTCCTGCGCGGCCTGTGGACCCAGGGCGCCCTGGTCGGTGCCACCCCCGAGCAGGCCTTCTACGTGCTCTGCGACGAGAGCAACAACCCGGCGTCCTCGGTGGACGAGGGCAAGCTCATCGTCGAGATCGGCATCGCCCCGGTGAAGCCGGCCGAGTTCGTCATCTTCCGGATCAGTCAGTGGCAAGGCGGCGGAGCCGCTTCGGAATAAGCAGAGTGGCGGATCGTAATTGACTAAGAGGAGGGCTCCGTGCCTGATTTGATGACCACCTTCAACTTCGTCCTGGAGATCGGCGGAGTGGAGATGGCGAGCTTCCGCAAGTGTTCCGGCGTCGAGTCGGAGACCGAGACGATCGAATACAAGGAGGCCACCAAGGAAGGCAAGATGATCATCCGGAAGGTGCCCGGGGCGATGAAGTGGAGCGACATCACCCTGGAACGCCGGATCGACGAGTCCAAGGCCCTCTGGGAGTGGCGCAAGGAGGTCGAGGACGGCGACGTCGACAAGGCCCGCCGGGAC
>Ga0207668_10001177_pt1 | contig 15533 bp, 19 predicted proteins | sample KBSS43metaG_FD_184323 | JGI IMG/M metagenome (GOLD analysis project Ga0207668, IMG submission 184323) | Switchgrass rhizosphere microbial communities from Kellogg Biological Station, Michigan, USA - KBS S4-3 metaG (SPAdes) (version 2) | ecosystem: Host-associated > Plants > Roots > Rhizosphere... | reverse complement strand
GTGTCAGTCACGAGTTCTCCCCACACGCCGTGCCGTACCGCGCGAACATGTGGGCGTTGCGTGCGCTGGGTGTGCGCCGCGCCTTCGCGCCGTGCGCGGTGGGTAGCCTCATCACCGAACTCGGGCCAGGCGCGATGGTGGTGCCCGATCAGCTCGTCGACCGCACCCGTAGCCGGGCCGACACGTACTTCGACTCGGGCGGCGTGCACGTCGGGTTCGCCGATCCCTACTGCCCGACGCTGCGGTCGGCAGTGACCGGCCTGCCTGGCGTCATCGACGGCGGCACCATGGTCGTGATCCAGGGTCCGCGGTTCTCCACCCGCGCCGAGAGCCGCTGGTTCGCGAACCAGGGCTTCACGCTGGTGAACATGACCGGCTATCCCGAGGCGCTGCTCGCCAGGGAGCTCGAGATGTGCTATGCCGCAATCGCATTGGTGACCGACCTGGACGCGGGCATCGAGTCCGGCTCGGGGGTGACGGCCGTGGACGTGTTCGCGGAGTTCGAGAAGAATATGGTGCCGTTCAAGAAGTTGGTGCTCGAGGCCATCGATCAGGTCGAGGTCGAGCGCACGTGCACGCACTGCCTGGCGCACCAGGGCGTGACGTTGCCGTTCGAACTGCCGTGAGGGTCCTCGTCACGGGCGCCGCCGGCTTCATCGGCACGCGGGTGTGCGCCGCACTGACCGCCGCGGGACACGAGGTGGTCGCCGTCGACGCGATGCTTTCGGCCGCGCATGGCGCGACGTCGGCTCCGCCCGACGGCGTACTCGAGGTCGACGTCCGCGACGCTTCGAGGCTGGCGTCGCTGCTGCCGGGTGTCGACGTGGTGTGCCACCAGGCCGCGGTGGTGGGCGCGGGCGTCGACGCAGCCGACGCGCCGTCGTACGGCAGCCACAACGACTACGGCACGACGGTGCTGCTCGCGGAGATGTTCGCCGCGGGATGCGGACGGTTGGTGCTGGCGTCCTCGATGGTGGTCTACGGCCAGGGCGCCTACGAGTGTCCGGTGCACGGGGCCGTCCATCCGTTGCCGCGTCGCCGGGCCGACCTGGACGCCGGCGTCTTCGAGCACCACTGCCCGGTGGGCGGGGAGCCGCTCGAGTGGCGGTTGGTCGGCGAGGATGCGCCGCTGCGGCCGCGGAGTCTGTACGCGGCGAGCAAGACCGCGCAGGAGCACTACGCGCTGGCGTGGGCCGACGCGGTAGGAGGCGGCGTCACGGCGCTGCGCTATCACAACGTGTATGGGCCGTTCATGCCGCGCGACACGCCGTATTCGGGCGTCGCCGCGATCTTCCGGTCCGCCATCGAGAGGGGCGAGGCGCCAAGGGTTTACGAGGACGGCGGGCAGATGCGTGACTTCGTGCACGTCGACGACGTCGCGGTGGCCAACGTCGCGGCGGTCGCCTATGAGGCAGACGGTTTCGCGGCGTTCAACGTCTGCTCGGGACGGCCGGTCTCGATCATCGATGTCGCCAGCCGGCTGGGGGAGGTGCGCGACGGCGCCGCGCCGGTCGTCACGGGCGAGTACCGCAGCGGCGACGTCCGCCACATCGTCGCCGACCCCGCGAGGGCGGCCGACGTGCTCGGCTTCCGAGCGGCCATCGATTGGCGGGACGGGTTGGCTGACTTCGCGTTCGCCCCGCTGCGTGGATAGTTCCGTACCAAAATAGGCAACCAAAGGGTTGCGTCTCACTGCGATGGCCGCTATCGTGATAGGCAACCAGGAGGTTGCATATGAGTACCGATCGAATTGAAAAGGAAGTAGTGCTGAAGGCCCCGCTGGAGCGGGTCTGGCGGGCGATCAGCGATGTCGAGGAATTCGGGCAGTGGTTCGGCGTCCGCTTCGACGGGCCGTTCGTGCCCGGCGAGTCGGTCACCGGCGTGATCACTCCGACGACGGTCGACGACGACGTCGCGAAGGCTCAGCAGCCGCATGCAGGCAAGGCCGACACCTGGCACATCGTCGCGGTGGAACCGAAACGTCGACTCGCCTTCCGGTGGCACCCCTACGCGGTCGAGTCGGGCGTCGACTATTCGGCAGAGCCGACCACGCTGGTGGAGTTCACGCTGGACGAGGTCGCCGACGGGGTGAAGCTGAGCATCGTGGAATCCGGCTTCGACGCGATACCGGCCGAGCGTCGGGCATCGGCGTTCGAGTCCAACAGCGAGGGCTGGGCCGCGCAGACCGAACTGGTGCGCAAGTACCTCGCACTCAGCGAAAAGGTGTGAGCGGTTCGGCGGTGGTCGCCAAGGCGCCGTTGTCGCCGGTCTTCAACGCCCTCGGCGACCCCAACCGTCTGCGCATCATCACCTGGCTGTGCGACGGCGGACCCCGCTCGACATCGCAAGTCACCGAAGTCATTCCGGTCAGCCGGCAAGCTGCCACCAAGCATCTGCTGCTACTGGAGGCGGTGGGTTTGGTGAGCAGTGAACGGCGCGGCAGGGAACGCATCTGGCGGGTGCAGCCCGAGCCGCTCGGCGATGCGAGTGACTACCTCACGACGTTGTCGCGGCGCTGGGACCGTGCCATCGACCGGTTGCGTGCCCATGTCGAGGACGGCTAGCGGTTCGGAGTCAATACTGGCTTCCGTGAAACCAGCCATCTGTCAACAATTCGGCATCGACTTCCCACTCTTCGCCTTCAGCCACTGCCGCGACGTGGTGGCCGCGGTGACGAATGCCGGCGGGTTCGGGGTGCTTGGGGCCACCGCGTACACCCCCGAACAGCTCGACCAGGAGTTGTCGTGGATCGACGACCACGTCCACGGCAAGCCGTACGGCGCCGACATCATCGTGCCCGCCAAGTTCGAGGGCAAGGGCGAGAACCTCTCCGGCAGCCAACTCGCCGACCGAATCCCGGACGGGTACAAGGACTTCGTCGCCGAGTTGCTCTCAGCTCACGGCATCGAACCGGAGTCGTCGCCGCGCATCGGCGGGACGTCCCTTTCGGGGGACACCGGCCAGGACCTGCTCGAGGTGGCGATGAGCCACCCGATCAAGCTGATCGCCAACGCGCTCGGCGTCCCGCCCGACTACATGATCGAGGCCGGTCGCGAGCGCGGCGTGCCGGTGGCGGCCCTCGTCGGTGCCAAGGAGCATGCCGTCAAGCAGGTCGCGGCGGGCGTCGACCTGATCGTCGCTCAGGGCACCGAGGCGGGCGGGCACTGCGGCGAGGTCACCACGCTCGTGCTCATCCCCGAAGTCATTGAAGCGATCGATGACGCGGTGCCGGTGCTCGCGGCCGGTGGCATCGTCACCGGACGGCAGATGGCCGCCGCAGTGGCGATGGGTGCGGCCGGGGCGTGGACGGGGTCGGTGTGGCTGACCACCGAGGAGGCCGAGACGGCACCCGCCACGGTGCAGAAGATGCTCGCGGCGACGTCGCGGGACACCGTGCGCTCGGCCGGCCGCACCGGAAAGCCTTCGCGGCAACTGGTTTCGGAGTGGACCGACGCGTGGTTGCCGCACGAGGACGGGCGCAAGCCGCTGCCGTTGCCGCTGCAGTCGATGCTGTGTGAGCCGGTCCTTCGGCGCGTCGACGCGCTGGCCGAACAGGGGCATCCTGGCGCGCAGGCGCTCGCCACGTACTTCGTCGGCCAGGGCGTCGGGTTGATGAACAAAGTGAAGCCGGCGCGCGACGTCGTGCTGGAGTTCATCGAGGACTACCTGGCCGCCACCGAGCGGTTGAGCAATTCGTTGCCGGATTAACCTGCCCACGAAGCGCTGAAACTGCTGGGAGATCGCAATTTTCGAGGATTTCGCGATCTCCCCGCAGTCTCGAGATCGGTGTTACTAGTCGAACGTGATCAGCACCGAGATCGGGTCGCTCTCCATCGCGCGCATCGTCAGCGCGGCGGCCGACTGGGTGAGCTTGGCATTGCCGCCGAAGCTGCGGGCCCGGGCGCGCACGTCGTCATCGGGTTCGAAGGTGGCTGTGCCGCTGCGCCACTGATCCTTGATACGCACCCGCACCCGCGGATTGGCGGCGATGTTGTGTGCCCAGCCCGCGCGGCGGCCGTGTTGGCAGATCACCCACAGCCCGTGTTCGTCCGCGCGGCCGTTGAGCGGCACGCGGCGCGGTTGACCCGACTTGGCCCCGATGGTCTCCAGTTCGACGGTCAACGGCGGGTGGATGCCGACTCGAGCGAGGGCGTTCATGACGGGATTCATCACGACGCGACCGACTTGTCGCTCGAATCTGAACTTGCGTCGTGCCTTTTCGCTGCTCGTCTTGGCCATGGCTACCGACGTTAATAGAACGATCACTCAAATACAAGGGACGGGCGGATCACTCTTCGCCGGCCAGCGGCAAGCGCACCTCGAAACGGGCGCCGGTGTCGCGGTTGTAGGCCATCAAGCTGCCGTGATGCGCCTGCACCAGCCCCGCCGCGATCGCCAGCCCAAGACCCGATCCGCTCGGCAGTGACGAATCCTCGCGCGGAACTCGCCCGTTCGAGCCGCGGTATGCCACGTCGAAGACGCGCGGCAGGTCGGCCTCGTCGATCCCGACGCCCGTGTCGTCGACGCGCGCCCACGCGCCGCGCTCGTCGGAGCCGACCGCGAGCTCGACCGTGCCGCCGCCGGGCGTGTGGGCGATCGCATTCGCGACGAGGTTGGACAGCACGCGCACCAGGGCGCGGTCGCTGCCGATCACCTGGACCGGGCTGGCGGGCATGTTGGCCCGCAACGCGACGCCGGCGCGCTCGGCGGCGATCCGGTGGGCGGACATGACGTCGTCGACGACCTCGTCGAGGGCCACCTTGTCGTGGACGGGTTGCACGGCACCGGCGTTGATCTTCGACATCTCGAAGAGGTCGTCGACCATCTCGGAGAGCCGAATCGTCTCCTGCTCGATGTGCTTCGAATGGCTGCGCACCTCGTCGTCGGCGACCACCCCATCGGCAATGGCCTCCGCGATCGCGCGAATCCCGGCCAGCGGGGTGCGCAAGTCGTGGCTGACGAAGGCGACGAGCCGGCGTCGGCTCTCCTCGGCCGCCTTCTCCGACTCGCGAATCTCGTTCTCCCACACCGTGCGACGGGCCTGGTAGCGGGCCAGCATCACTGCCGCGGGAATGGTGACGATGGAGACGATGACGAGCACGACGGCGATCTGCTCGAACCACTCGGTGATCATGAATCCGCTGGCGCCGAGCACCCCAGTGAACGTCGCGAGCGTCGGGATGAGCACCAGCGCCACCATGCTCACTGCCAGCGACCACGACTGCGCGAGGCGGATCACGATCGCCCCGGCCAGCACCACGGGCACTGAGCAGGCCAGCGCCAGCCCAACGATCTCCCAGAAGTCAGGCATCATCGGGCGCCCCGCTCCACATGTAGCCGCGGCCCCACACCGTCTGGACGCGGTGTTCGTCGCCGAGCTTGGACCGCAGCCGCTTGACGTGCACGGTGACCGTGGACAGGTCGCCAAAGTCCCACTGCCACACCCGCTTCAGCAGATCCTCGCGACTGAACACGACGTCTGGATGGGTGAGGAAGAACAGGAGGAGGTCGAATTCGCGGTTCGTCAGGCTCACTGGGCGACCGCCGATGGTCACCGCGCGGGCGGCCGGGGTCACGGACAGCCTGCCGACCGTGATCGGGCCGGCTGGCGGCAGCGACGATGCGGGCGCACGCCGAAGCACCGAACGAACCCGCAACGCCAGCTCGCGCGGGCTGAACGGCTTGGTGACGTAGTCGTCGGCGCCGACCTCGAGGCCCGCGATGCGGTCGGCCTCCTCGGACAGCGCCGTCAGCAGGATCACCGGAACGCTGAAACCGCTGCGCTCGCGCAGCGTGCGGCACAGCGCCAGCCCGTCGGGGCCGGGCATCATCACGTCGAGTATCGCGAGGTCGATCTGTTCGGACCCCAGCAGCGACATCGCCTCTTGTCCGTCGCGCGCGATTGACACGTCGAGTCCGTCGCGTTCGAGATACCGGCGCAGCACGTCGCGCACGACGGTGTCGTCGTCGGCGATGAGCACCCGGGTCACGACGTTCCACAGTAGTCGGATGCGGCGCGTTACCTGCGGGGATGTCACGAACTGGTAAGCGTTCGCCACGGGTCTGGGCACGCCGCGGCTGGATAGTCTCAGACCATGGACGTCGGTCGGGTGACGGTGGTGCTGCCGTGTTTCAACGAAGCCGACTGTCTGCCAGGAGTACTGGCCGCGATACCAGAGGGTTACCGGGCGCTGGTGGTCGACAACAACAGCGCCGACGGCACCGCCGACGTGGCGCGCAGCTACGGCGCGGAGGTCGTCTTCGCGGCGCAGCCGGGCTATGGATCGGCCGTGCACGCAGGCATCGTCGCCGCGCAGACGGACGTCGTGGCCGTGCTCGATGGCGACGGCTCACTGGATCCCGGCGAGTTGCCGCCACTGGTCGCCGACGTCGAGGCGGGCGCCGACATGGCCATCGGGCGACGCAGGCCGGTGCGCGGGTTGCGCTGGCCGTGGCACGCGCGGCTTGGCACCGCGGTGGTGTGCTGGCGGCTGCGCACCAAACATCGGCTTCCGGTCCATGACATCGCGCCGATGCGGGTGGCGCGCCGCGACGCGATCCTCGCGCTCGGGGTCAGCGACCGCAGATCGGGGTATCCACTGGAACTGCTGGTGCGGGCCGCCGCCGCCGATTGGCGAGTGGTCGAGCGGGACGTGACGTACGGCCCCCGCACCGGAGGAAGGTCGAAGGTCAGCGGATCAGTACGGGGCAGTCTCATTGCGATGCTCGACTTTTGGCGGGTGATCTCGTGATCCCGGTGGCAGTGCTGGTGGTCGCCAAGGCACCGGTCCCCGGGCTCGCCAAGACGCGGCTGGCCGCGAGTATCGGCGCCGACGCTGCTGCCGACGTGGCCGCCGCTGCGCTGCTCGACACCTTGGACGCGGTGGACGCTGCGTCGGTTCAGGCCGCTGTCGTCGCGCTGACGGGTGACGTGGAGACAGCCGCGAGGAGTTCCGAACTCGCTCGCCAGCTAACCGGTTTCACCGTCGTCGGACAACGCGGCGGCGACTTCGCGGAGCGCCTGGTGCACGCCCACGCCGACACCGCGGAGCTCACCGGGCTACCGGTGCTTCAGCTCGGCATGGACACCCCGCAGGTGACGCCCGAACTCATCGAAGCGTGCGCACGCGCGCTGCTCGACACCGACGCGGTACTCGGCCTGGCGCGCGACGGCGGGTGGTGGGTACTGGGCGTGAGCGACCCGGAGACGGCGGAATGCCTCATCGGGCTGCCGATGTCGCAGCCCGACACGGGCGCTGTAACGCTCGCCGCGCTTCACGACACTGGGGTCAACGTGACGTTGGTCGAGGAACTGGCCGACGTGGACACCATCGACGACTTTGCCGCCGTACGCGACGCGTGCGCTCCGAAGAGTCGGTTCCGGCAGCTCAGGATATGACCTAGGAGGACGGCGTGTTCGGCAACTTGTACGACGATGCACTGACCGGTGAGCGATGTTGGCTGCGCCACGACGACGGCTCGGTCCACGGCCTGCCCGTCCGACGCTGGCTGGGTGGCCGTCATTCGGATCGCGGATTCGATACCGCGATGGTTGGCATGTGTCATGGGCCGACCATCGATTTGGGTTGTGGTCCAGGGCGATTGGTCGCCAATCTGGTCAAGCGCGGAGTCCCTGCGTTGGGCGTCGACCAGTCGGCCACCGCCATCGAACTAGCCCGGCGCAACGGGGCGCCGGCGCTGCGGCGAGACCTCTTCGATCCATTGCCCGGTACCGGTCGATGGTCGACGGTGCTGCTGGCCGACGGCAACGTGGGCATCGGCGGTGACCCGCTGCGGGTGTTGCGGCGCGCCGGGGAGTTGCTGCGCACCGGCGGTCGGTGCGTCGCCGAATTCGACCTGGCGATCACGGGTGTCGAGACCCGTTGGGTGAGACTGGAATCGGTCAAGACCGTTGGGCCGTGGTTCCGGTGGGCGTCAGTCGGCATCGACGGCGCCCGACACCTCGCCGACGACCTCGGGTTGAGCGTCTCGGTGGTGCAGCCGATCGGTCAACGGGTGCTCGCGACGCTGGCCGTGGGGTGACGGCGTGAAGCCCTCACCGCTCAGGAGCACCGCAGTCACCGCCCGGGTGGGCCTGGCGCTCGGCGTGACCATAGCGGTCTGCTTCGTGACCGGCCTGATCAGTCACTTCATTCAGCACCCCCAGCCGTGGTTCTGGTGGCCGACGCGGCCGGTCTGGCTGTACCGGTTGACCCAGGGGCTGCACGTCGCGACGGGCATCGCGGCAATTCCGTTGCTGGTCGTCAAGCTGTGGTCGGTGTGGCCGAAGCTGTTCGAGCGCCCCATCATCGGTGGCCCGGTGCGGCAGCTCGAGCGTCTGTCGATTCTGGTCCTGGTCGCCTCCATGCTGTTCCAGCTCAGTACCGGGCTGCTCAACACCGCCCAGTGGTACGCCTTCGAGTTCTTCTTCACGACGAGCCACTACGCGATGGCGTGGGTGGCGGCGGGCGCGGTGCTGGTGCACGTCGGCGTCAAGCTGCCCGTGATCCGGCGCGCCCTCGGTGACCCGCTCGGCGGTGTTGGCGACGTCGCCGACGGCGGATCCATCGGTCTTTCCCGGCGCACGGTGTTGGTGGGCGCAGGGGTCGCGACCGCGTTGGCCACCCTGGTGACGGTGGGACAGACCGTCCCGTGGCTGCGGCGGGTGTCGGTGCTGGCGCCACGTTCCGGCGAAGGGCCACAGGGTGTTCCGGTGAACCGCTCCGCGTTCGCCGCCGGTGTGCTGCGAAGTGCGCGTGCACCGGAGTATCGCCTGACGGTCACCAACGGGCCGACGACGCGGGCGTTCACCGTCGCCGAACTCGCGGCCATGCCGCAGACCACGAGGGCACTGCCGATCGCATGCGTCGAGGGCTGGAGTGCCAACGCCGAGTGGACGGGCATCGTGCTCGCCGACCTGGTGGCCCACGTGGGTGCCTCACCCGACTCGGACGTGCGGATGATCTCGCTCGAGCCGCCGGGTCCGTACTCGCGAACCACCCTGCCTGCCAGCCACGTCCGCGACTCGGCCACGCTGATCGCGTTGAAGCTCAACGGCGAAGTGCTCGACTTGGACCACGGGTATCCATGCCGTTTGATCGCGCCGACGAGACCCGGTGTGCTGCAGACGAAGTGGCTGAGCCGCATTGAGGTCGTCCAATGAGGGTCGTGCTGATCGCGCTTGGCCTCGTGTTGGGCGGCTACGGCGCCCTGCTGCTGTGGGACAACCCGTGGCAGGTCATCATCCACATCGGCATGTGGGCGGCGGCGGGGGTGGTGATTCACGACTTCGTGTTCGCCCCGCTGTGTGCGGCGGTTGGCGTCGCGGTTCGCAAGCTGGTGCGGGGACGTTGGTGGACCCCGGTGGTGGTGGCCGGGTTGTGCACGGTGGTGCTCGCCTTGCTGGCGGTCCCGGTGTATTCCAAGCCGGGCGCGCACCTGGACAACATGACCGTGCTGGACCGCAATTATCCCGTGGGACTGTGGGTTTCGATCGCGATCGTGTGGGCCTGCGTGCCGCTGTACTACCTGGTGATCAGGCTGCTACCAGTTCGTCAAAATCACGTGGTTGAGCAGCAGGGCGCCGCCGACGTTGACGGCAAGCCAGAAGCGGTGTGAGCGCGCAGGCAGAAGAGCGCCCGCCGCGGTCAGCCAGATGGTGAACGGCAGCCAGATGCGTTCCGTCTCGGCCTTGCTCAGCATGGACAGATCTGCGCACAGAATCGCGACGAGTGCCGCCATCACCACGAGGTGTAGCCCCGAGCGGCGCTTGAGTGCGGCGATGTCGAAGGCTCGGGCCACGCCCGCGACGCTGCCCAACCCGATGGCACACACCACTGACGCCAGGTTGGCCCACGACCAGTACTGGAACGGCCGGTTCAGCGCGATGCCCTGCCAGTACCGCTCCTGGACCAGGGTGTAGCCGTCGAACCACCAGAAACCCGCAATCGCGAACAGCCCCACTATCGCCAGCGCCACCAACGCGGCGGGAAGCAGGGCGCGCAACGCCACGCGCAGGTTCGGCGCGGACGCGAGCACCGCGACGGCGAGCAGTGCGATCAGTCCCAGGCCGTAGTTGAGGAAGATCGCCCACCCCAGTGCCAATCCGGCGCCTGCCGCGAACGCCACTGGCATGCGCGTCGCTCCGTGCACCGCGATCGCCAGCAGTGCGATGCCCCACGCGGCCACGCCGGCGAAGTACCCGTCGGCCGAGACAGCCACCCAGATCGCGGTCGGGGCGACGGCGACGAAGGGCGCGGCCAGTCTGGCCGTCGACTCGTCGGCGAGGGCGCGCAGCGCGACGACGATGGCGGCCGCCGCACTCGAACCGACTAGCAGGCACAGCAGGCCCGCCCAGGCGCCGCCGCCGAGCCCGATGCGATCCAGCCACACGAACGTCAGTAACGCGCCCGGCGGATGACCGGAGACGTGCGTGATCCACGAATTCGGCTGGAAATCGAGGATTCTGCTGGCGAACGTCCGCACCGCTTCGGGGATGTCGGTGATCGTCGGTACCTGGCGGAGGTATTCGTGGCGCGCGGTCAGCCGTCCTGCGAAGCCTCGCTGCCAGCCGTCGATCATCGCCAACGAGAACGCCCACCCGCACGCCGTCGCCCACGTCACCCATCCCAGGGCGCACCAGGGCAAGCGCTGCGCGACGGCCCGGCCCCACCCCACGGCCGCGACGCCGATGACGATCGCCGGGACGGTGCCCCACCCCACGTGTGCGTTCCACCAGCCGAAGATGGGTGCGGTCGCCGCGAACGACGCGACCTGCTCGGGCGTGCTGTTGATCAAGGGCGTGACGATCCCGAGGTCCAGATGCGGTACGACGAACGCCGCGACCACCAGCACGACCGCCAGCGGTACGGCGATCACCTCGCGGCGGACGGACCTCACGCCCATCAAGAGTAGGGGTCAGGTGTGCTTACCCGGCCGCGTCGCGCAGCAGCGTCACGACGGCGGTGTCGAGCGCTTCGGCGACTGCCAAGGCCTCCTGGCCTGCGTACGGGGCGATGGCGCTGGCGACTCGGTCGTAGGAGAGCGTCACGCCCTCGGCCCGTTCGACCACCAGAACCGTCACGGGCGCGTAAGAACCCACGTCGGGTACCGAGGCGGCCATCTTGCTCATGGTCACCGGGTTGCCCGCGATGATGCGCAGCATGCGGCGGCCGCGGTCCGGGTTGCGGATCGTCACGGCGGCGCCAAGGTCGAGGCTGAGGAACTCGATGAGCCCGCTGCTACCCGCGACTGGGCCGACTACCGCTTCGAACTCGTCGCGGTCGGTGGCCGCACTCCAGTCCCGGACGAGGTCGGCGAAGTTCGGCACCCTGCCTAGGCCTGCGTAGAGCGCTGCGACGACGTCGTCGAACGGCCGGGCACTCGTGACGGTCACCCGGCGGATCGCAACCGTCGTCTCCGAGATTTCGCTCTTCGCGTGAGCGGTCATCGGTCGTCCCGCCACGAGACCTGCGCGCCGCCTGGCCACAGTTGAACGTCGACGCGTACGGGTCGAGACATGAGGAATCCCTTCGAGACGTGTGGAACCGGTCCAAAATCGACAAGTCCATTTATGGACCACGTATTCCATAACGGCGTAGATTGGGTTGATGGCACGACCGCGCACCTTCGACGAGGCCGACGTGGTGGAGGCCGCCCGCGACCAGTTCTGGAACCGCGGCTACGTCGCGACCTCCGTCGACGACCTCACCGTCGCGACGGGGCTGGGCAAGGGCAGCTTGTACGGAGCCTTCGGTGACAAGCATTCGCTGTTCCTGCGGGCCCTCGACACCTATAGCGTCGCGGCGATCGACCGGGTGTCTGCGCAGTTGCGCGAGCCGGGCGTACCCCCGTTCGAGCGGCTGTCCAATCACGTCCACGCGATGGTCGCCGACGTCATCGCCGACACCAAACGGCGCGGCTGTCTGATGTCGAAGAGCTCGGCCGAACTGGGCGGTGTCGACGAGCAGGTCGACCGCATCATCGGCGATGCGCTACACCGCTGGCGGGCCGACCTGGTGGATTGTCTGACCGAGGCCAAGGCCGACGGCACGCTCGCCGCGACCGCCGATCCGGACGCCTTGGCGACGATGATGCTCGGGTTGATGCGCGGTTTCCAGGTGCTGCGCCAGGGTGGGATCGAACCCGCTGCGCTGAACGCGGCTGCCGAACAGGTGCTGGCGCTGGTTGCTGCCTCCTGATCGCCGCGTCCACTCGAGACGATGCGTGACCAGATCGTTTGGTCGTGACGCTCATTGCCTGTCGTAATTGCGTTTGGTTGATACCTCGGCAGGCAACGCAGAGCTGGGCAAGTACGTCGGTGCACTGCCGTACTCGTCAAGGCCTCGCCAGTTCAACCCGCAGCCGGCGGGGCCGTCCCACGTCGCGGTGGTCGCTCCGAACCCGCTTTCACCAGTCCAACGCCCGATAGCATCTTTGCCATGGACAGTGGCGAGCCTCTCGCGGTCGGCGGTGAGCACGGAGCTCCGGCGGCAGATCGGGTGGGCTGGTTTCGTTTTCACTTCGATTCCGGTCGCTGGGAATGGTCCGACGAGGTCTACCGCATTCATGGATACGAACCTGGCGCCGTCGAACCCACGACGGCACTGGTGCTTTCGCACAAGCACCCCGACGACGTCGACCAGGTCGCCACGGTCCTCCACGACATCCAGCGCACGCACCGCCCGCTGAGTTCGCGACACCGCATCATCGACGCGCGCGGCGTTCAACGTTCGATTGTGCTGGTTGGCGACTTACTGCGAGACGGCGCCGGCGCCGTCTTAGGTACTCATGGTTTCTACATCGACGTAAGCGCATCGGAGCGGACGCCGAACGTGCAGCAAGACATCACCACGCAGGTGGCGCAGATCGCAGCGAACCGCACCTCGATCGATCTGGCCAAAGGCATGTTGATGCTGATTTACGGCGTGGACGAAGACACCGCATTCGAGGTGCTGCGCTGGCGCTCACAGGAAACCAACACCAAGGTGCGCGCCCTGGCCAAGCAGTTGGCCAACGACGTCATGCAGTTGACACGCAGCTCCGGGCTTCAACCGACGTCCGTCTACGACCAACTGCTGGTAACGGTTCACGAGCGGGTTACCGGTGCCGACGAGTAGCCACGCGGGATTTTGCGCGTTTCCTACGGCGAAGTGCACGGTCTGGTTGAGCCGGGTGACTCAGTCGGGCGGCTCGGTCGTGTGCTCGGCGGTGGCCCCGTCTGAAGTCTCGTCCGCTTCCGGCTCGTCCTCGGAGAACCTTGCGTTCTCGAGGTGTTCGCGACGCTCGTCCTCATAGATTCCCTTGCCACGTGGCATGGCGGTGGTTTACTCGGTTCCACCTGCCCAAAACCCGGCGGAGGGGAAGTATGGCCTACGTGGCCGACTCAGCCGACGCGTTCGACGAACTGATGGCGCGGCTGGGTCACTATGGCCGACGTCCGCGACCTCGGAGCCGGACACGACGCGTGACGGTGAAGGCTCAGCCGGCCGCCAGGTCGGCGTCGAGGGCGTGCCATCGTCCATAACTGATCGTCCGCACCGTCAGTCGCCCCTGGCCGACCATGTCGAGCATGTGTTCCGCCTCGGCCAAATCCTCTGTCACCATCAGAATCGTATTGCTATTCGGGGTCTGGATCCCGTACTGAATATGTCGTTCCGCACGTCCACCCTTGGCCATGTCGCCCGCCTTTCCCCACGGCCCGCAGGCCTTACATGTTGGCGCGTTTACCCACTTCAGCGCCTGTTCAACCTGCAGTGGGTCATCGACCCGTCTGCACCGCCGCGGTAGCCCGCGGGTGACGGCGCAACCAAGGTTTAGGCGCCGTGCCCTCGGGCATGCTGCTTCCATGGCATCGCGTTGAAGCACAGAAGGAGTGAGCATCATGGCCGGATCGTCGATCAAGAACGAGAAGATGTATTCGGAGTTGCGCAAGGATGGCGCCTCCAAGGAGAAGGCCGCACGCATTTCCAACGCCGCGAATGCGCGTGGCAAGGGCAGTGTGGGCCGCAAGGGCGGCAAGGCGGGCTCGTACGACGACTGGACGGTCTCCGAACTGAAGAAGCGGGCGAAGGATCTCGGCTTGAGCGGTTACTCGAAGAAATCGAAAGCCGAGTTGGTGTCCGCGTTGCGCAACCACTGATCCGACGACACGCACGACGACATGAACACAACCGATCCCACCCCGCCCATCCCGCCGTTCGGCGATCCGAACCAGGCCCTGTTCAACTGCACCGGGAACCTCTCGCCCGAGGTTGCCGACGCCCGTGAACTAGAGGAATTCAGCTCACCGCATCAGCTCGATCGAAGTGGAACCGGACAGCCTCGGTGACGACGAACGACATTGCGGCCCAGCGTCGGTCCTATGAGCTCGATCAAACATGCGTTCCGGTTTTGGAGGCGCTGGCCGAACACCGCCGTCGCGGACGGTACGGGTTTACCCCACCGGGCCACCGCCAAGGGCGAGCGGCATCACCGGCCGCCCTAAAAGTATTGGGAGTCCAGCCCTTTCGAGCCGACGTGCTCGCCTCGAGCGGCCTGGACGATCGACGCACCCGCGGCCGGCACCTGGAGCGAGCCGAGGAACTCATGGCCGACGCCGTGGGTGCCGATCACGCATTCTTCTCCACCTGCGGCAGTTCTCTTTCGGTCAAAGCGGCGATGCTCGCCGTCGCCGGTGACCATCCCGGCGGCCTCTTGCTCAGCCGTGATTGCCACAAGTCGATCGTCGCCGGCCTAATCTTCTCCGGAGTGCTGCCGCGGTGGATCACCCCGCAGTGGGACGCCGAACGGCACCTGTCCCACCCGCCGTCGCCGCAACAGGTGGAACAGGCGTTCCAACGACACCCCGACGCGGCAGGAGCGTTGATCGTCAGCCCCTCGCCTTACGGCACCTGCGCGGACATCGAGGGCATAGCCGATGTCTGCCATCGCCGCGGCAAACCGCTCATCGTGGACGAAGCCTGGGGTGCCCATCTCCCGTTCCATCCGGATCTTCCGACCTGGGCCATGGACGCCGGCGCCGACGTATGCGTGGTCAGCGTGCACAAGATGGGGGGCGGGTTCGAGCAGGGTTCGGTGTTCCACCATCAGGGCGACCTAGTGGAGTGGGCGCATCTGTCGGCCTGCGCCGATCTTCTGATGACCACCAGCCCGAGTGTGCCGATCTATGCGGCACTCGATGGTTGGCGCCATCAGATGGTGGACGAGGGTCGAACGCTCCTCGAGTCGGCGCTGCAGTTGACGAACGACGTGCGGGATCGTATCGACACACTCTCCGGACTGCAGGTGCTCGATTCAGAGCTATTGGGGCACCAGGCCTCTCACGACCTGGATCGCATGCAGGTCCTCGTGGACGTCAGCGAACTCGGCGTCACCGGCTATCAATCGGCCGACTGGCTGCGCGACGTTCGCGATCTCGACGTCGGCATGGCCGATCATCGCCGCATTCTCGCCACCATGTCCATCGCCGACGACGTCGATACCACCGAGCGCTTGGTGGACGCGCTTGACGCGCTGAGCTCTGCTTCAGCGCC
>Ga0207668_10001176_pt1 | contig 15535 bp, 14 predicted proteins | sample KBSS43metaG_FD_184323 | JGI IMG/M metagenome (GOLD analysis project Ga0207668, IMG submission 184323) | Switchgrass rhizosphere microbial communities from Kellogg Biological Station, Michigan, USA - KBS S4-3 metaG (SPAdes) (version 2) | ecosystem: Host-associated > Plants > Roots > Rhizosphere... | reverse complement strand
GTCCGGACCAGCGTCGGATCCGACCTCCTCGAACCGGGCCGCACCACGTTCTTCACCAACGACTGGCTGCACCTGGACGACCCCACCGTGCAGGGCGTGCTGGGCACGGCGTACTTCGCCGAGAACGCGCGGATGATGGGCGAGGTCGCCACGGCGCTCGGGGACACCACGGCGGCCACCGGCTACCTGGCCCTGTCGGCCGACATCCGGCGGGCCTTCACGACGGCGTACGTCGCTGCGGACGGAACGGTCCAGGGCAACTCCCAGACCGGGTACGCGATGGCCCTGGGCCTCGGGCTGGTCACCGACCCGGGGTTGCGGGCGAAGGTCGGCGAGAAGTTCGTGGCCAAGCTGGCGCTGACCGACTACCACCTGCGTACCGGCTTCATCGGCACCCCGCTGCTGCTGCCGGCCCTGAGCTCGATCGGCCGCGACGACCTGGCGTACAAGATGCTTTTGCACACCGATTACCCGTCGTGGGGCTACGAGGTGGCCAACGGCGCCACCACGATGTGGGAGCGGTGGAACTCGATCATGCCGGACGGGAGTTTCGGCCCGGTGGACATGAATTCCTTCAACCACTACGCGTACGGCGCGGTCGGCGACTGGATGTTCCAGCACATCGGCGGGCTCGCGCCGCTCGCGCCCGGATACCGGCGGTCCCGGATCGCGCCGGCGATCGGCGGTGGCCTCACCAGCGGCTCCGGACGTCTGGAGACCGTCTACGGTCCGCTGTCCTCGGCCTGGCGGACGGTCGGCAGCGGCGTCGAGCTGACGGTGACCGTGCCGGTCAACACCGTGGCCGAGGTGCGGATACCCGCCAGTGCACAGTGGATGGTCACGGAGGGCGGCCGGCCGGCGTACCGCGCCGAGGGGGTCCGGTTCTTGCGCATGGCGGGCGGCGCGGCCGTGTTCGAGGTCGGTTCCGGTTCCTACACCTTCCGCGCCGGGTGAGGCGCGGCCGGGGCCACGGCGACGGACAGCCGCGGCCCCGGCCCCGGGATCAGCCGGTCCACCCGGCCACTGGTACGGCTGTTATGGACGCGGCTGTGCCGAAATCCAAGGAATTGCCGGGCGACCACCCGGCTCGTTGGCGGAAAGTTTCTACCGTAGGCGCGGCAACTCCCGCTCCACCGAGTGGCTCAACACCCGCAGGTCGTCGGCGAAATCGTCCCAGCGCTCGGCGGGCAGCGGCCCGGCGAGATAGCGCTGGAGGTTTTCCCGGTGCAGCCGCGCGGCGCGGACCGCGGTCTGTTCGCCGAGCGGGGTCAGCCGCACCAGGCGCCCGCGCCGGTCGTCGGGGTCGTCGGTGCGCTCGACGAGCCCGGCCGCGGCCATCCGGTCGACCAACCGGGTCACCCCGCCGGTGGTCAGCACCTGCGCCCGGCCGATCGCCGACATCGACAGCCCCGGCTCCCCCGCCCGGCCCAGGATCAGCAGCACCTCGAACATCAGGTGACTGATCCCGCACTCCTGCTCGATCGCCCGGCCCAGCAGGTACTCGAGACGGTTGGCCACGCCGAGCAACCGCCCGAACGTCACCACCAGTTCGTCCTCGGCCGCCGCACGTGCCGTACCGACATCCCCGCTACCCACGAACCACACCCTCGCCCTCGCCGTCGCGACCTCAGGCCGACGATAGCCCGGCGTCAGTCCACCACCTCGATCACCTGGGTGGTGGGCAGGCGCGGCGTGTGGGCCGGACCGGCGTGCGCCGGATCCTGGGTGCCGAGCCGGACGACCAGGTACGGGTTGCCGACGTCGCCGAGCAGGCGGCGCAGCTCGTGCCGGGTGAACGGCACCTCGACCGGGGCGCTCGACGGCAGCAGGTTGACGTCGTGTTCGGTGGCGGCGAGCCACACCGCGTCGAGCGCCTCGCCGGCGCGCAGCCAGTCGGCCGGGTCGTCGCCGGGGCCGTACAGCACGGCATAGGTCGCGGCGTTGTCGTGGCCGGTGCCGGCGGGCAGCGAGCCGGTGGTCCCGAAGTCGCGCTCGGCCACGGTGGTCGGCGGCAGTTCCCGCGGCAGGCTGGGGCCGGGGATGCCGGTGCCCGCCGCGCGGTCGCCGCCGGCCCAGGCCGAGGTCTCGGCCTGCAGCCGGTCGTCGGCGCCCTGCGCCTTCGCGGCCTGTTCGACGATCACCGCGAGGTCGATGACCTGGTCGCGGGAGAGCGGGTGGAGCCGGGCTCCGGCCTGCTCGACCACCCGGACCAGGGCGTCCAGCACGTCGGGGGCGACCGGGTCGTCGCCCACCGTGCGCCGGTCGGTGCGCCGCACCCGCAGCTGCTCGAAGTGCCGGATCGCGACCGGGTCGACCGGCCCGTGCCCGGTCGGGTGGAGCACCGCCAAGGGCTCGCCGGCCGGCCGCTCGATCCGGCACTGCCAGCCCTCCGCGGCCAGTGCCACGCGGGCGTGGTGCAGCGCGGCGCCGCAGCTGATCAGCAGCAGGTGCCGGTCGGGATCGGCGACCGGCAGCCCGCGGTCGGCGGCCGCGAACAGCTCCAGCCGGTCCGGGCGGACGACCCACCGCCACGGCTGGGTGTTGTGCACCGAGGGCGCGTATCGCGCGGCGTCGGCGGCTTGCAGGAGTGCTCGCTGGGTCTGGGTGTCGGCTGCCATGTCTCCATGCTGGCCCCCGTCCGGCCGGTCCGGTAGGGACCTCGGACCCTGCCGTCCCGCGCGAGGTCCCGGCCGGCCGGGACCTATGGCCCTGACCGCTGGGTCCGTACCCGGCCCTGCTGACCTGCTGGGCGTCAGTGCGAGGCCCACCAGGTCGACGGGGCCGCGGCGGTGAAACCGAGGGACTCGTACAGCGGCACGCCCAGCCGGGAGGCGGTGAGGGTGACCGGCAGGTCTGCCAGGTGGGCGAGGGAACCCAGCATGACCGCCCGCCCGACCCCGCGGGAGCGGAACTCCGACGGCGTACCGACCCAGTAGTAGCTGCCGAGGCCGTCGTCCACGACGACGACCGCCGCCCCGGCGACCTGGCCGTCCAGGCGGGCGACCCAGACCTCCACGCCCGGCTGCTCGAGCAGTGCCATCGGGAACATCTCGCCGCCGCGGTGCGGCTCGAACCTGGTCAGCTCGAAACCGGCGATCACGGCCCGCTCGGCGGCGTGCAGGTCCGCCTCGTCCCGCACCCGGTCGACCGCCATCGAAGCCGCGGCGACCGGGCCCGGCGGGCGCAGCATGACGGGCATCTGCCAGGTGCGCATCGCCAGGTGGCTCAGGTCGGTGGCGCTGAACGGGTCCTCGACGTCGACCGGCCCCGCGGCGCCGCGGGCCAGCTCGGTGATCTCGTCCACCTCGGCGGCGGTGAGGTCGGGCTCCTGGATCAGCACGCGCAGCCCGGCCCGCTCGTCACCGGCGACCGCGAGGAAACCGCGGCGGCGGATCAGCTCGTGGCCGCGGGCCCGGCCGGTGGCGGCCCAGAAGGCGGCGGAGTTGCGGGCCTGGCGCAGCGGCGCGTCGGCGAGGGCGACGGTGTTCGTTCCGGCGGTCATGGGGCCATGATTCCCTGCCGGTCGCCGGCCGCGCTGCCCCGTTCGGCTACCGGTCGGCGATCACCTCGGCCACGTCGCGGCGCGGGGTCGGGTGGCCGGGGCTGCCGTAGCCGATGCGCACGGCCAGCTGCGGGACGCCGGACCGGCCGAGCGCGCGGCGCAGCTGGTCGCGGGCGGCCGGTACCTCGATCGGCTGGGAGATCATCGAGGTGGCGAGGCCGCCGTCGGTCGCGGTGAGCAGCACCTTCTGCAGGGCCTGCCCGGCGGCGATCTGGTCGAGGGCGCGGTCGCCGGGCGACCCCAGCACACCCACCAGCGGCTCGGGTTCGTAGTCGCGGCCCGGTGCCCGGCGACGGTCGCTGAAGGCGCGCTGCGGCAGCAGGTCCTGAGCCTCCGCGACGGGTGCACCGGCCGTCACCGGTACGCCGTCGGGCGCCGCGTCGGCGTGCGTCCAGGTGGCCATCTCGGCCTGGTACCGCAGGTCGCGGCGGAGCACCCGGTCGGCGCTCTGGGCGATCTCGGCGAAGCCGCTCAGCGCGGTCATCCCGACCAGCAGATCCAGCCAGGCGCCCTCGGAGCGGGCCGCCTCGATGAGTCGCATCCGGTCCTGGGACGGCACCGGGTCGGGCCAGAACGGCGCCCGGTTGCTGTACCGGCGCCAGATCGCGGCGTGCAGATCCTCCTCCGCGTACGTGGCGGGCCGCGCCGGGCCCGGGAGCAGCCGGGCGATCAGGTTCGGCAGCCGGCTGTCCGGATGCAGGATGACGTCGGCCGGCTTGCCGGTCACGGCCAGGGCGAGCCGGGCGTTGTAGGTGGCCGCGCCGCAGGCGATCCGCGCGGCCCAGCCGGCCCGGTCGGCGACGGCCAACCGGCGGGCCGGGTCGGCGAGGACCTCGATGGCGCCGTCGCGCAGCCGGAACAGCCACGGCTGGCTGTTGAGCAGCGAGGGCGCGCGAATACCCGCGGCGGCCGCCCGCCGCAGGTCTGCTTCGTCGTATGCCTTCATGACCGTTCTCTTTTCCGGCACTTCTCGGTGATCGTCAGGTGTGGCCGGCCGGGCCGGCGGGTCGGACTTCACCAAGGTGTCAGAAATGGGCGGCCGTGGTCAGGGCCGAAGGTCCCGTGCCGGCGGGCGGCCGGTCACCCGCCGAGCGGGACCCGCCACGTCACCACCGTGCCGGTGCCGCCGGAACCGGCGCCGACCTCGAAGGCGCCGCTCAGGTCGTGGGCCCGCTCGCCCATGTTGACCAGCCCGCCGCGGGCCATGGCCGGATCGATGCCGATGCCGTCGTCCTCGACCTGCAGGACCACCTCGCCGTCGGCGGCCCGCACCGAGACGCGCGCGGACCGGGCCTTGGCGTGCCGGGCCACGTTGGCCAGCGCCTCGCGCAGCACGGCGAGCAGTTCCGGGATGATGTCGTCGGGGATGGCGCTGTCCACCGGGCCGGAGGTGTCCAGCGTCGGCCGGAAGCCCAGCGTCTCGGTGGCCGCGTCGATCGTCTCCCGCAGTTCGGTACGCAGGGTGGCGTCGAGGGGCGCGCGCAGCTCGAAGATGGAGCGGCGGATGTCGCGAATCGTCGCGTCCAGGTCGTCGACGGCGGCGTTGATCCGCTTGACCGCCTCGGCCTTCGCGGCGTGCGGTACGGCGCCCTGCAGCTGCATGCCGGTGGCGAACAGCCGCTGGATGACGACGTCGTGCAGGTCGCGGGCGATCCGCTCGCGATCCTCCAGCACGGCGAGCTGTTCACGTTCCTCCTGCGCGCGGGCGCGTTCCAGCGCGAGGGCGGCCTGGCCGGCGAACGCGGACAGCAGCACGGCATCCTCGTCCGAGGCCAGCTGCGCGTCCGACTGGGCGACGATCAGCACGCCGTGCACCGTCCCGGAGGCCGCCAGCGGGGCGGCCAGCGCCGGGCCGGCGGGCACCGGGCCGGGCCACTCGGCGACCGCCGGCAGGTGCTCGACCACGCGGTATTTCTCCTGCCCGAAGTCGGCCGGCACGCCCTCCACCGGGACCGCCCTGCCGACCATCGACGCGCAGCCGGGATCGGCGCCGTCGGCCACCTCGATCGTGTATCGGGCGTTCTCGTCGTCGGAGAGCAACACCAGCACCAGGTCGGCGCCGGAGACCTCGCGGGCGCGGCGGGCGATCAGCTGCAGGGCCTCGGTGCGCCGGACCGTGCCCAGCAGCACCCCGGTGATCTCGGCGGCCGCGGCGAGCCAGCGTTCCCGGCGCCGGGCCAGCGCGAACAGCCGCGCGTTGTCGATCGCCACGCCCGCCGCGGCGGCCAGCGCCACCACGATCTCCTCGTCGTCGTCGCTGAACTGGTCGGCGCCCTGCTTCTCGGCGAGATAGAGGTTGCCGAAGACCAGGTCGCGGGTGCGCACCGGGACACCGAGGAAGCTGTGCATCGGCGGATGGTGCGGCGGGAACCCGTACGACCTGGGGTGTTCGGTGATGTCCGGCAGCCGGACCGGGTGTGGGTCGGTGATGAGCAGACCCAGCACTCCGCGGCCGCGGGGCAGGTCGCCGATCCTGGCGTGGGCGGCCGGGTCGATGCCGTGCGTGATGAAGTCGATCAGCTGGGTGCGGTCGGCGCCGATCACCCCGAGCGCGCCGTAGCGGGCGCCGACCAGGGCGCACGCCGCCTCGACGATGCGCCGCAGGGTGCTGCGCAGGTCGAGGTCGGTGCCGATGCCGACGACCGCGTCGAGCAGGGCACGCAACCGCTCCCGGCTGGCGACGACGTCGCCCACCCGGTCGAGCATCTCCTGCAGCAGCTCGTCCAGGCGGACGCGGGACAGCGGGGTGAGACCGAGGGACGGCGCCTCCGGCCGGCCGGGGTCCGCGGGTCGCTCTGCCATGGGGGCAGACTATCGGGCTGCTGCCGGGCCATGGTGCCCGCGCCGGCGGGACCTTCGGTCCTTGGCGAGACCCGCCGGGACCGGTAGGAAGGGGGGATGATCCGAGTATTTCTTCTCGACGACCACGAGGTGGTCCGCCGGGGCCTGGTCGACCTGCTGCAGGCCGACGGCGACATCGAGGTGGTCGGCGAGTCCGGCTCCGCGCCGGAGGCGGCCCGCCGGATCCCGGCGCTGCGCCCCGACGTGGCGGTCCTCGACGCCCGCCTGCCGGACGGCAACGGCATCGACGTCTGCCGCGACATCCGCGCCGTCGACTCGTCGATCAAGGGGCTGATCCTGACCTCGTACGAGGACGACGAGGCCCTGTTCGCCGCGATCATGGCCGGTGCCTCGGGCTATGTGCTCAAGCAGATCCGCGGCACCGACCTGGTCGACGCGGTGCGGCGGGTCGCCGCCGGGCAGTCGTTGCTCGACCCCGCGGTCACCCAGCGGGTGCTCGAACGGATCCGCAACGGCGTGGAACAGCCCCGCGAGCTGGCCGGGCTCACCGACCAGGAACGCAAGATCCTGGAGTACGTGGCCGAGGGCCTGACCAACCGCGAGATCGCCGGCCGGATGTTCCTGGCCGAAAAGACGGTGAAGAACTACGTCTCCAGCCTGCTCGCCAAGCTGGGCCTGGAACGGCGCACCCAGGCCGCCGTGCTGGCCACCCGCCTGCTCGGCGAGCACCCGCGCTGACCTTTCAGGACGGCATCAGCAGGGAGTAGGCGGAGGGCGCGTTCCACTCGGCGCGTTCCTTGATGCCGAGCAGCATCCGCCGTTCCATGATCAGGCTGCCGGGTTCCATCACGACCCGGTCGACGAGCCGGCGCCGCCAGGACGCGCCGGGCGTCCGGATCCGGTTGCGGCTGATCAGCCGGGTGCCGAGCCAGCGGGTCTCCAGCTGGAAGATCCACACCCAGGCGCCGTCGGTCGACCGGAACGCGAGCGTACGGTCCGGGTCGAGGATCTCCACCCGCATGCCCGGCCCCTTCGGCCCGAGCGGCAGCACGTCCCCGACCGTGAGCTCCTGGAACTGCGGCAGGATCGCCTCGGCGCTGTGCATGTCCAGGCCGAGCAGGTTCTCGATCCAGTCGTAGCTGTATGCCCCGCCGCGACCGCTGCCCATCTGCACCAGCCAGGGCCAGACCGTCGACGGCGCGGCGTCGATCGTGACGGCCCGGGTGGACACGAGACCGGGGTGCGGCAGCAGCTCGTCGCCGGGCAACTGCCGCGCGGCCTCCTCGGCCGTGGCCCCGTAGGTCAGGACCCATCGCCGGGCCGGCGGCGAGTACGCCGCCGCGGCGGACGCCACCATCAGCGCCGCGCCTTTCCACGCTGCTGTGTTCATGCCTCCACGGTGCTCCCGCGAGCCGGGCCGCGGGTAGGGCCCTCCGGCCCTCGTGAGCGGAACCACACCGGCCCGGTGCCAAGAAGATCACTGTGGGGCGCCGGTCATGGACTTCCGCGACGCCGGGTGTCAACCTGGTCGCGATTACACGGTCAGCGGGAAAGGGCTGCTCGATGCGGGTTTTGATGGTCGCGCCGCCCGGAGCGGGCAAGGGCACTCAGGGCGCGGTGATCGCCGCGCACTTCGACATTCCCCACGTCGCCACCGGCGATCTGCTGCGCGACCACGTCGCCCGGCAGACCCCGCTCGGCCGGGCGGTGCGCGAGCACCTCGACCGCGGCGACCTGGTGCCGGACGAGATCGTGCTGGACATGGTCCGGGACGCGCTGATGTCGGCCAAGGCGAACGGTACGGGATACGTGCTGGACGGCATGCCCCGTAACATCACCCAGGCCCGGGCGGTGTATCAGGTCGCGAAGGCCCTCGACATGACGGCGAACGTGGCCCTGCACCTCAAGGCGGACGACGACGAGCTGATCCGCCGCCTGCTGGCCCGGGCCGCCCTGGAGCACCGGGCCGACGACACCGAAGAGGTGATCCGGCGCCGCCTCGCCCTCTACCACGAGGTGACCCATCCGATCGTCCGGTGGTACGAGGAGCGCGGCATCCTGGTGTCCGTCGACGCCATGCGCCCGGTCGAACGGGTGGGCCGGCAGATCCTCACCGCGCTCGAGGCGATGCGGCCGCTGGTGGACCTCGTGCCCGAACACGCCCGGCGGCCGGTCGACCTCACCGGCCTCGGTGCCGCGTTCGGCGACGGCTGAGGTCCCGAATCGGCGGGACTTTGGTCCTGAAAACCGGCTTTCGCCTTTTGTCGGCGACGGTGCCGGCCGTAGAAACCCATGACAGACGACCCGGCGACAGTGCCGGTTGAGATGGAGTGGGTCCGATGGTGAAGTTGATGCGACGGTGCGGCGTGATCGCCGCGGTCTCCGGTGCGATGCTGGCCGCGCCGCGGCCGGCGTTCGCGCACGAGAAGTGGTTCGTCGCCGACCCGGGCGGTTACCCGACGGACTGGGCGTTCGTGCTGCGGCCGATCACCCTGACGCTGATCCTCGCGGTACTCGCCGCCACCGTGGCGTGGCGTTTCGTGGCTGTACGCCACCTGCCCGTTCCCGAGCTGCGGTTCCTCCGGCGGGTCGGCGACATGGTCCCGTACGTGCCCCGCCTGCTCGCCATCCACCTCGGCGTCTCGCTGCTGACCGCCGCCGTGTCCGGCCATTTCCTCACCCATGACCTGGCGGTGGACCACCTCGGGGTGGGCCCGGCCGTGCTGCTGGTCGAGGGCGCCCTCGGCGTCTGGTTCATCACCGGCATCCGGTTGCAGGCCGCCGCGATCCTGCTGGCCCTGATCGGGCCGCTCGCCCTGCTCGTGACCGGACCGGTCGGCCTCCTGTCGGCCATGGACCTGCTGGGCGTCGCGATCTTCCTGGCCTTCGTGCCGCCGTCCGACACGACGTTCGGCCGGGTCGAGCCGAGCCTCGACGCGCTGCGGCGCGGCCTGCTCGCCCTGCGCCTCGGGGCCGGTGGCGCGCTGGTCACGCTGGCCTTCGCCGAGAAGCTCGCGAACCCGGCGCTGGCCCGCGAGACGGTGCGGATGTTCCCGCAGCTGGACGTCTTCAAGCTGGTCGGCATCGAGGTCCCGGTCGACACCTTCGTCGGGATCGCCGGCGCCACCGAGCTGCTCTTCGGGCTGCTGGTGATCTCCGGCGCGCTGCCCCAGGTCGCCGTCCTGGTCGCCGGCATCCCGTTCAACGCCACCCTGCTGTTGTTCGGCCAGACCGAGCTGCTCGGCCACCTGCCGGTGTACGGGGTCTTCCTCACCCTGATCGCGTACGGCTCCAACCCGCGGACCGCGGAGCTCGTCCGCTGGTTGCCGAGCGCGCGGCGCGCCGTACGCCGCCGTGCCGCGTTGGCCGGCTGAGCCCGGCCACCCGGCGTACCGCCGGTCAGCGGTCGCGGTCGGTGCTGAGGTCTTCCTGATAGCTGGCGCCGCCGTCGGACTCGCTGGTCAACGGCCGCGCTCCGCCCTCGGGCGGGCCGGCCAGGGACTGTTCGCCGGCGGCCAGGTGCGGGAACTTGGCGTCGAAGGCGGGGCGCTCGGAGCGGATCCGCGGCATGCGGTCGAAGTTGCGCAGCGGCGGCGGCGACGAGGTGGCCCACTCCAGCGAGTTGCCGTGGCCCCACGGGTCGTCCACGCTCACCACCGGACCGGCCTTGTACGACTTCCAGCAGTTGTAGATGAACGGCAGCGTGGCGATGCCCAGGATGAAGGACCCGATGGTCGAGAACGTGTTCAGGAAGGTGAAGCCGTCGCCGGGCAGGTAGTCGGCGTACCGCCGGGGCATGCCCTCGTTGCCGAGCCAGTGCTGCACCAGGAAGGTCGAGTGGAAGCCGAGCATGGTGAGCCAGAAGTGCACCTTGCCGAGGCGGTCGTCGAGCATCCGGCCGAACATCTTGGGGAACCAGAAGTAGATGCCGGCGAACACCGCGAACACGATCGTGCCGAACAGCACGTAGTGGAAGTGCGCGATCACGAAGTACGAGTCGGAGACGTGGAAGTCGATCGGCGGCGAGGCCAGCAGCACGCCGGACAGGCCACCGAACAGGAACGTGACCATAAAACCGAGGGCGAAGGTCATCGGCGTCTCGAAGCTGATCTGGCCGCGCCACATGGTGCCGATCCAGACGAAGAACTTCATGCCGGTCGGCACCGCGATCAGGAAGCTCAGGAAGCTGAAGAACGGCAGCAGCACCTGGCCGGTGGCGAACATGTGGTGCGCCCACACCGACATCGACAGCGCGGCGATCAGCAGCGTCGCCGAGACCAGGCCCTTGTAGCCGAACACCGGCTTGCGGCTGAACACCGGGATGACCTCGGTGATGATGCCGAAGAACGGCAGGGCGATGACGTACACCTCGGGGTGGCCGAAGAACCAGAACAGGTGCTGCCAGAGCATCGGGCCGCCGGTGCCGACGTCGAAGACGTGCGCGCCGAGCACCCGGTCGGCGGCGAGGGCGAACAGCGCGGCCGCCAGGAACGGGAAGATCAGGATCACCAGCAGGCTGGTGACCAGGATGTTCCACGTCATGATCGGCATCCGGAACATGGTCATGCCCGGGGCGCGCAGGGTCAGGATCGTGGTGATCATGTTGACGCCGCCCAGGATCGTCCCTAGGCCGCCGACGGCCAGGCCGACCACCCACATGTTGCCGCCGACGCCGGGCGAGTGCAGCGAGTCGCTCAGCGGCGCGTAGGCGAACCAGCCGAAGTCCGCGGCACCGCCGGGGGTGAGGAACCCGCTCATGGCGATCAGCGTGCCGAACAGGTAGAGCCAGTATGCGAACGCGTTGAGCCGTGGGAAGGCCACGTCGGGGGCGCCGATCTGGATCGGCACCACGAAGTTGGCGAACGCGAAGACGATCGGCGTCGCGAAGAACAGCAGCATCGCGGTGCCGTGCATGGTGAACAGCTGGTTGAACTGTTCCGGCGAGAGGAACTGCATGCCCGGCCGGGCCAGTTCCGCACGCATCAGCAGGGCCATGAGGCCGCCGACCATGAAGAACACGACCGACGTGATCAGATACATGATGCCGATCTGCTTCGCGTCCGTCGTGCGCAGGATCCGGGCGATCGCCGAGCCCTTCACCTGCCGGCGGACCGGATAGGGCCGTACTGCCGGGCGCCGGGCGACTGCGGTCATGCGAACTCCTCGGATCGGCCCTACGGAACCCCTGCGTACCTCCTGTTATAGGAGCCTAATGGTATTAACCGCTTGATTTCCCGGCATTGCGGGCGGGCCTGACCGCGAATCGGGCGGGACCCGACCCGGATACTTGCAAGATTTCGCAATTGGTAAAGTATTCACGTCGGTATCCGGGTCGGCGAAGAGGCTTTTCCCCATGGCGTTGCCGTTGCACCAGTCGCCGCCCTCACCCACGCCGTGGCCCTCGCCGTGATCGTGCTCGCCGCAGCGCCGGTGGTCTCGCGCATCCCGCTCGCCGCCTTGGCCGGCGTGCTCCTCGCCACGACGGTGCGCATGGTCGAGACGGCCTCGCTGCTGGCGCTGGCCCGCGCCACCCGCCGGGACGCCGTCGTGCTGGTGCTCACCTTCACCGTGACCGTCGTGTTCGACCTCGTGACCGCGGTCGCGGTGGGCCTCGGCGTGGCCATCGTTCTCGCGCTGCGAGCCGTGGCCCGCACGGCGCGCATCGAACAGATGCCGGTGGCCGACGGCGACCACAGCGCCGAGGAACGGGCGCTGCTGGAGGACAACATCGTCGCGTACCGGCTGGACGGGCCGTTGTTCTTCGCCGCCGCCCACGACTTCCTGCTGCAGCTCACCGAGGTCGCGGACGTGCGCGTCGTGATCCTGCGCATGTCGCGGGTCTCCACCATCGACGCGACCGGCGCGCACATCCTCAGCGACGCCATCACCCGTCTGCACCGCCGCGGCATCACCGTCATGCTCTCCGGAGTCGACCCAGGCCAATGGCAGGTCATGGCATCGCTCGCGGCCGTCTCCCGGCTGCACGACGACGGCCTGGTCTTCGCCGACACGCCCACCGCGATCGCCCACGCCCGCGCGCGACTGCGGCACCAGCCGGCCGGCCCCGAGACGAGCACTCCCCCGGCGCTGCACGGCCAGGTCGATCCGGCCTGACCGTCACCCGCGCCGGGCGCCCTTGGTGGGTCTGGTACGTCCCCGGCCCACCCTCGTAGCCGAGGGACTCTCGCGTGACCGTCCTGGTGGAGTTCAGGAGCGCCGCAGCAGCATCGCCCGGTCGAGGGCCTTGTCGAGGACCATCAGGAGGGTGTCCCGGACCGACACCCGGTTACGCGCGTCGAACGGCACCACCGGCACCGAGTCCTTCACCGCCAGGGCCCAGCGCACCTCGTCGATCTGGTGCAGGAGCACGCCGTCGAAGGCGTTCACCCCGATCACGAACGGAATCTGCGCGTTCTCGAAGTAGTCCACCACCGGGTAGCAGTCGTCGAGCCGGCCGCTGTCCACCACCACGAGCGCGCCGAGCGCCCCGCGCACGAGGTCGTCCCACATGAACCCGAACCGGGTCTGGCCCGGCGTGCCGAACAGGTACAGCTTCAGGGTCTCGTCCAGGGTGACGCACCCGAAGTCCATGGCCACCGTGGTCGTGGTCTTGCCGGTCCGGGCGCCCGGATCGTCCACCCCGACCGACGCGGCCGTCATCTCGGCCTCCGTGGTGAGCGGAGCGATCTCCGAGATCGCCCCGACGGTCGTGGTCTTCCCGACGCCGAACCCCCCGGCTATCAGGATCTTCACGGGTACCGGAGGCGCGCTCCGGTCAGGAGATGGCGCGTAGCCCATGCATCACTCGCAGGATCGTCTCGGGGGAAGGGAACTCGGACAGATCCTCGGCGTGGACGTCGAGGTAGCCGGCGGCCCAGAGATCGCCGACGAGAATCTTGGTCACCTCCAGGTGCAGGCGCGCGCGGGCGGAGATCTCGGCGACCGACACCGGCTTGTCACACAGGGCCACGATCGCGCGCAGTTCGGAGGCGAGGCTCGCGACCGGTACGTGCGGGCCGCCCGGACCGGCGGGCCGCACGGTGACCTGCGTTTCCAGGCCGATGTCCGCGGCGTCGCCGGACACCCGGCCGGCGGTGAGCACGAACGGACGGACGCCCTGGGCGTCGGCCCGATCCGGCCCCTGCCCGGCAACAGCCGGCAACTGGGCCCGCAGGTACGGAGGGACTCGGCCAGCCGCGTCGCCCGCCGGCCCCTCGCGGGCTGGCGGGGAGCTCACTGCTGTACGGAGTTCTTCAGCTCGATGACGAGTTGCGGCGTCAGCGCGGCGCCCGCCCGGTCCGCGAACATCGTCATCTCGTACGCCACCGTCCCGAGGTTCGCGGACCGCTTGGCGACCACGCCGAGAAGCGAACCGACACTGATCGACGTGACCAGCAGGTAGCCGCGGGTCAGGTCGACGATCACCCGGTTGAGGTCGCCGAGCGAATACCAGTGCGCGGCGCCGCCGGCCAGGCTGCCCATGCCGGACACCACCGCCGCCAGCCGGTCGGCGTTGGTCCGGTCCTTGATCGCCGACATGGCGATCGGCAGGCCGTCCGAGGACACCGCGACCGCCTCCATGACCCCGATGGTGTTGCTGGTGAACGAGTCCAGCAACCAGTTGAACGTCCTCGCCTCGGGGCTCAGCTGGGGATAATCGTAGCCACTCGGGTTCGCGCCGTTGCCGGACACGGGAATGGTCGTCATTGCTCTGTACGCTCCCTGCTCTGCGGAACCGGCCCGGCGTGGGACCGCGCACGGGTGACACCAAGCTCGAACTGCTGGACCAGATGCCGCACCTCGTCGGGGCTGGCCGACGGCACGGTCTCCGCGGGGGTTTGCCGGGGCGGCAGCGTCTCACCCTCGATCGTCGCGCCGGGCACGCGGCGCTTGAGCGGAGCCGTGGAAGCCGGGCGGCCCGCCGGGGCCGGCGGGGTTTGCTGAGCCGGCTGGGCCGGCGGGGCCGGCGGGGCCGACGGGGCCGGCGGGGTTTGCTGGGCCGGCGGGGCCGGCTCGGCTTGCTGCGGTGGTGGCTGGTCGCTCTGGATCAGTTGTGCGCCGGGCACCCGCTGCCGCAGGCCGGCCACCGGCCGCGGGGCGGCCACCGCCGGGACCGACGGCGCCGGCCGGGTCGCGGCCATCGGTGCCGCCGCGGCAACGGCGGCCCGCTGCCCGACCGCGAACGCGTTCCAGGAACCGCCGTCCATCATGTCGCTCAGCCGCAGCAGGGCGTCGTCGTCGGCCCGCCGGCCGGCCGTCTGCACGGTCACCCGGGTGATCAGCTGCCGCGGGACGTCCACAATGGCCGTCACACCGCCGCCGCCGGTGGCGGACAGTACGACACCCAGGCCGTGCCGCCGGGCCAGCCGGCCCACCACGAACAGCCCCAGCACCCGGGTCGGCGCGAGGTCCAACCGCTCGCGCCGCTGGATGCGGGCGTTCTCCTCGGCCAGCCGCTCGTCGGACAGGCCGATGCCGTGGTCGACGATGGTGACCTGGACCCCGGCCGAGGACGTGGCCGCCGTGACCGAGACGCGGGTGTGCGGCGGCGAGAAGATGGCCGCGTTCTCCATCAACTCGGCCAGCACCAGCACCAGATCCGGGATGATCGCCGGGGTGAGCTCGATGTCGGACGGGATCGCGGTGTCCACCCGGGTGTAGTCCTCGATCTTGGCGAGCGCGAGCCGTACCGCGTCCTCCAGCGGAAGCGGCTCCACGTGCGCGTCCGCACCGTGCGCACCGGAGAGCACGACCAGGCTGCTGGCGTTGCGCAGCAACCGGTTGGACAGGTGGTCCAGGCGGTACAGCTGCTGCAGGCGGCCCGGATCGGTCTCATCGTGCTCAAGTTCGTCGATGAGCGCCACCTGGCGGCTCACCAGGGTCTGTGTTCGCCGGCCGATGTGCCAGAACATCTCCGCCACGTTGTGCCGGCTGACCGCCTGCCGTTCCACCAGCAGCGCGGCCGTACCCTGCACGCGCTCGAAGGCCCGCGCCAGGTCGCCGATCTCGTCCCGCGCCCGCACGTCGAGCTCGTCGAGATGGATCTGCACGACGGATTCGGTCTCGTCGTCGGCGACCCGCACCAGTTCCTCCTCGGCGACGCCGGCCACCCGGGCGGCCGAGGCGGTGAGCCGGGTCAACGGCCGGTCGACGGCACGCGCGACCACGATG
>Ga0207668_10001173_pt1 | contig 15556 bp, 11 predicted proteins | sample KBSS43metaG_FD_184323 | JGI IMG/M metagenome (GOLD analysis project Ga0207668, IMG submission 184323) | Switchgrass rhizosphere microbial communities from Kellogg Biological Station, Michigan, USA - KBS S4-3 metaG (SPAdes) (version 2) | ecosystem: Host-associated > Plants > Roots > Rhizosphere... | reverse complement strand
CGCCGCCCGGGGAGCCGAGGGCCAAGAACGGCTTGCCGTCCTTGAGCACGATTGTCGGGGACATCGAGCTGCGCGGCCGCTTGCCGGGGCCGGGCAGGTTGGGATCGGGGGCCGTGCCCTGCGTACCGGTGAAGTTGAAGTCGGTCAGCTCGTTGTTGAGCAGGAAACCGCGGCCCGGTACGACCATCGCGTTGCCGCCGGTCTGCTCGATGGTGAACGTGTACTCGACGACGTTGCCCCATTTGTCGGCGACCGTCAGGTTGGTGGTGCTCTGGCCCTGTTCGGTCGGGCCGCCCACGGTGGCGGGGGTGCAGCCGGTCGCGTTGATGTCGCCCGGCGGCACCGGCTTGGTGAGCGCCGCGGTCGGCGAGATCTGGCAGGCCCGCTGGGCGGCCCAGCGGTCGGAGACCAGCTTCTTGAGGACCGGCTGCGGGGTGTCGGCACCGACATACCGATTGCGGTCGGCGAACGACAGCGCCGTGGCCTCCAGGTAGTAGTGCAGCGCCTTGGTCACGTCCTGCTGGGACAGCGCCGACTGTTCCAGGATGTTCAGTGCCTCGCTGACCGCGACGCCGCCGCTGGACGGCGTGGACATGCCGTAGACGGTGAGGCCGCGGAAGTCCGACTTCGTCGGGGCCGGGAAGTTCAGCCGGTACGACGCCAGGTCGCGCCGGGTGAGGGTGCCGGGCCGGATCGGGTAGTTCCACGTGCCCACCGGGGTGGCGGAGACCGGCGGCCGCTGCACCGTGCGGATGATGTCGTCGGCGATCGGGCCGCGGTAGAACGCGTCGGGGCCGTGCCGCGCGATCAGCCGGTAGGTGGCGGCCAGGTCGGGGTTGCGCAGGGTGGAGCCGACCGCGGGCGGCGCGCCGCCCGGCAGGTAGATCGCCTTGGTCGCGTCGAACTGCCCGAACGCGGCCGCGTTGTCGGCGACCTGCTGGCGGAACGTGGCGTCGACCAGGAAGCCGCGGTCGGCGACGTCGGCGGCCGGCTGCAGCAGGCTGGACAGCGACCGGGTGCCCCACTTGCGGGCGGCCGCCTGCCAGGTGGCGACCGTGCCGGGCGTACCGACGGAGAGGCCGGAGACGCGGGCCTCGGGGAAGTCGTAGGGCAGGCCGTCGGCCGGGTCGACGAAGTGGGTCTCGGTCATGGTGGCGGGGCCGGTCTCCCGGCCGTCGATGGTGGCGACGGCACGCATGCGGGCGTCGTAGTAGACGAAGAACCCGCCGCCGCCGATGCCGGAGGAGAACGGCTCGGTGACGCCGAGCGTGGCCGCGGCGGCGATCGCGGCGTCCACCGCGTTGCCGCCGCGCCGCAGCACGTCGAGCCCGACGGCGGTGGCGGTCGGGTCGACGGTCGCCACCGCGCCGCCGTAGCCGACGGCGGTGGGGTCGCGCGGCGGGGCGGGCGCGGCGGATGCCGGCGCGGGCGCGGTGACGAGGGCGGACGTGAGCGATAGGGCAGCGAGCACCGGCAAGATCCGCATCGATCCTCCGTAGGAAGCCGTAGGAAGGCAACGCCGTCCGTCTATGCCTATCAGACAACTCCGGGCTTGTCGCGAGGCCGCGGTCCCCTTACTGCAACGGGCCGGCGCCGGATGAGGACGCGGCCCAGGTCGCGAACATCGCGGCGTAGCGCCCGCCGGCGGCCACCAGTTCCTGGTGCGAGCCCGACTCGACGATGCGGTGCTCGTCCACCACGATGATCCGGTCGGCGCGCATCGCGGTGGAGAGCCGGTGCGCGACCAGGATCGCCGTACGCCCGTCGAGCAGCGCGTCGAGGGCCGCCTCCACCCGCAGTTCGGAGCGCAGGTCGAGGCTGGAGGTGGCCTCGTCGAGCACCACCACCCGCGGTTCGGCCAGGAACGCCCGGGCGAGCGCGAGCAGCTGCCGCTCGCCCGAGGACACCGACTGCCCCCGCTCGTGCAGCGCCGTGTCCAGGCCGTCCGGCGATCGGTCGACCAGGTCGCGCAGCCCGACCGCGTCCACCGCGGCCCACACCTCGGCGTCCGAGGCGGACGGGCGGGCGAAAGCGATGTTGTCGCGCAGCGTGCCGGCGAACAGGAACGGCTCCTGCGGGACGACCCCGATCTGTTGCCGCAGCGAGGAAAGGGTTACGTCCCGCAGATCGTACCCGTCAATTCGGATATTTCCGGCTGTTGGATCGTAGAAGCGGGTCACCAACTTGGCCAGAGTGGACTTCCCGGCGCCGGTCGGGCCGACGCACGCGACCGTCTCCCCCGGCGCGATCCGCAGGTCCACACCGGCGAGCACCGGCCGGTTCGGCAGGTATTCGAAGGTCACGCCGTCGAAGACGATCTCGCCCCGCACCGGCGGCAGGTCCACGGTGCCGGCGACGACCGACGGCCGGGTCGACAGCAACCCACGGATCTTGCCGATCGCCGCCTTGCCCTGCTGGTACGACGTGTAGAGCTGGACCAGCTGCTGCACCGGCTGGAAGAACGCGTTGATGTACAGCACGAACGCGGTGAGCTCGCCGATCGTGAGGGTGCCGCGCAGCACCATCCGGCCGCCGATCAGCAACAGCAGCGCCATCGCGATCAGCCCGATCACCGAGGTGCCCGGCCCGTAGATCGCGTTGATCCGCCCGGTCCAGTCGTTGGCGTCCCGGTAGGCGCCGACCACCTCGCGGTGCGCCACCACGTTGCGCTCCTGCCGGTTGTGCGCGGTCACCACCCGTACGCCGGTGAGGCTCTCGGCGAGATCGGCGAACATCGCGGCGATGGTGTCCCGCTGCCGGTTGTAGCCTCGGTCGGCGGCGGCCCGGAACCACAGCGACGCCGCGGTGAGCGGCGGCACCACAAGCAGCAGCGTGATCACCGCCAGCCCGGCGTGGTAGTGGAACAGCACCCCGGTGACGAACACCATGGTCAGCGCCTGGATCCCGAACTGCGCGAAGCCGTCCTGCAACAGGCTCTGCAGCGCCTCCACGTCGGAGGTCATCCGGGTCATGGTGACCCCGGCCTTCTCCCGGGTGTAGTAGTCCAGCGACATCCGCTGCAGGTGGGCGAAGATGCGGATCCGCAGGTCGCGGGTGGCCGACGCGGCGAGCATGCCGGTCTTGCGCATCCGGATCGCGGTGGCCAGCCCGGTGAGCAGCACGGCCGCGACGAAGGCCACCGTCGCGGCGGTCAGGACCCGCAGGTCGCGGGCGGCGATGCCGTGGTCGATGCCGATCTGCACGAGCAGCGGCCCGGCCTGCAGGAGCAGCGTCTCGGCCAGGATCGCCACGGTGGCGGCGCCCAGCAGGCCGGGCCGGCCGATCAGCAGCCGGGCCAGCGAGACCCGCGCGCCGGTGTCGCCGGCCGGGTCGAACGGGGCCCGCGGATCGCCGTGCGCCGGCTCCCGGGCCTCCAGCCTCGCGACGCCCTCGGCCAGGTCGTCCGGGATCCCGGCGAACGGCAGCCCGTTGCCCTTGCGCCCGGCCGCGCCCACGGTGGGCCGGCCGCCCACGTTGAATCCCCCGAACCCGCCGCCGAACATGCTCACGACGAAACCTCCTGCGCGGCGAGGACCTCGGCGTAGCGCGGCTCGGTGGCCAGCAGCGAGGCGTGCGTGCCGTCGGCGATCACCCGGCCGCCGTCCATCAGCACCACCCGGCCGGCCAGGCTGATCGTGGACAGCCGGTGCGCCACGATCAGCGTCGTGCGGCCGCGCATCCGCTCCCGCAGCGCCTCGTGGATCCGCTGCTCCACGGTCACGTCGATGGCGCTGGTCGCGTCGTCCAGCACCAGCACCGGCGGGTTGACCAGCAGCGCCCGGGCGATCGCGAGGCGCTGCCGCTGCCCGCCGGAAAGCGTGTAGCCGCGCTCCCCCACCACCGTGTCGTACCCGTCCGGCAGGTCGCGCACGAACTCGTCGGCCCCCGCCGCCTCGGCGGCCTCGATCACCTCGTCGCGGGTGGCGGCCGGCCGGCCGTACGCGATGTTGTCGTGAATGGAGAGCGAGAACAGGAACGGCTCGTCCGGCACGATGCCCACCTGGTCGCGCAGCGCGGCGAGCCGGATCCGCCGCACGTCGTGCCCGTCGATGGCGACCCGGCCGGCGCTGACGTCGTAGAAGCGGGCGGCGAGCCGCCCGAGCGTCGACTTGCCGGAGCCGGTGCGGCCCACCACCGCGACCGTCTCGCCGGGCCGGATGCGCAGGTCGAGGCCGTCGAGGGCGACCGTGCCGTTGGGGTACGCAAAGGTGACGCCGGCGAATTCGAGGTCGCCGCGCAGCGGTCCGTCGTACGGGTCCGGATCGTCCACGATGTCACTCGGCGTGTCGAGGATCTCGTAGATCCGGCGGGCCGACGCCGACGCCCGCTGGCCCATCATGATCATCATGCCGAGCAGGCGGAACGGCGGCTGGAGCATCAGCACGTACGAGTTGAAGGCGACGATCGTGCCGACCGTGGTCTTCCCGTCGATCACCAGGAGCCCGCCGAGCAGCAGGACGAGGGCCAGGCCGAGCCGGGGCAGGTTGTCCAGCACCGGGTTCCAGCGGCTGCGGATCCGGGCGTCCTGCCGGTAGGCCCAGCGGATCCGGTCGGCGCTCTCGGCCAGGGTCCGCAGCTGGCGCCCCTCCGCGGCGAACGCCTTGACGATGCGTACCCCCTGGATGTTCTCGTCGACCACGGTGGCCAGTTGGGCGAGCCGGGCCTGGATCAGCCAGGAGACCGGGAAGATCGCCTTGCGCATGCTGACCCCGAGCACCCCGATCACCGGCATGGTGACCATCGCGACGATCGCGAGCGGCCCGTTGATCGACAGCATCAATCCGAACGCGACCACCGCGATCAGGCACTGCACCAGGATCGACGGGCCGAACGACAGGTACATCTGCACGGCCCGGATGTCGGAGCCGGAGCGGGACATCAGCTCGCCGGTCTGCACCCGGTCGTAGAAGCCGAACGGCATCCGGGCCAGGTGCGCATAGACGATGTTGCGCAGGTCGTATTCCATCTCATACGCCGTACGCAGCAGGTAGAGCCGGGCCAGGTAGTTGATCAGCCCTTGGAGCAGGGCAAGACCGACGATCCACCACACGTACGTGGACAGCTCGCCGGCCCGCTCGACGACCGCCCGGTCGATGCCGATCCGTACCAGGTTGGGGATCTGCACCTGGACGACGAGCCCCGCGAAGGACAGCACCAGCGAGGTGACCAGCAGCCCACGATGGGCCTTGACCAGCGGCAGCGCCCGGCGCAGCCAGCTCTTCGTGACGTCCGGGTCGATGGACGCCCGGGGAGCGCGGCGACTCAACGGCGCCTCCTGCTAGTTAGCCTAGCTAACGATACCCGCCCGGCCGCCCTTCAGCCCACCCCGAACGGCTCTGGTTCGATCGCCGGGCAGCTGGTCCCCGGCCGCGGCACGACCAGGGTGAGCAGATACCGGTCGACCGCGCCGGCCACGCACGGGCTGCGGTCATAGACGACGTGCCCCCAGCCCTCGTAGGTGAGCAGGGTGGCGCCCGCCCCCAGCTGGGCGGCGACGCGCTCCGCCCAGGCGTACGCGGTCGCCGGGTCGTGCCGGGCGTTGACCAGCAGGATCGGGCCCATCCCGGCCGGCGGCGTCAGCAGCCGCTGCGGGTAGGCCGGCGGCGACGGCCAGCCCAGGCAGGCCACCGTGGCCGAGATCGCCAGCGGCGAGGCGAGCATCTGCGGCGCCCGCCGGGCGAGGATCGCCAGCCGCCGGCGCAGGTCCCGGAAGCCGGTGATCGGCAGGAACCAGTCCGCACAGATCACCGCCGGGAAGCTGTGGTCCACGACGCCCACCGGCGGCACGGCGCGGCGGCCCCGCACCACACCCGGCCCGGTGGTGGCGTCGCGCAGGTAATAGGCGAACGAATACCACTGCGGATCGTAGAACGCCGTGAAGGCGGCGTTGAGCAGGTCGAACAGCCGCAGCCGGGCGGGCGGGTCGTACGGGTTGACCAGCGTGCCGGCCCGGGCCCGGGCCACCGCCTGCTGCCAGAGCCGGGTCACGTCCTGGCCGCGCAGCACGCACCGGGTGTCCCGCGCACACCAGGCGACGAACTGGCCGAACGCGTTCTGCGCGGCCTCGGTCAGCTGGATCAGGAAGGACGCCGGCCCGGCACTGTGGTCCATCACGCTGTCCACGACCAGCGCCCGCAGCCGCTGCGGGTACCGCTGCGAGTACTCGGTGCCGATCATCGAGCCGTACGAGGCGCCGTAGAAGCTGATCTTCTCCTCGCCGAGGGCCTGGCGCACCGCCTCCATGTCCCGGGCCACGCTCGCGGTGTCGACGTGCCCGAAGACCGGGCCGCTGCGGGCCGCGCAGTCGGCGGCCAGCCTGCGGTTGTAGGCGATCGTCGCGACGTACTCCGGCTCGGTCTCGATCAGCGGCGACGGCTTGGCGTCCACCACTTCCTGCGAGCACCGCACCGGCGAGCTGCGGCCGACGCCGCGCGGGTCCATCCCGACGATGTCGAAGCGCTGGTTCACCTCGGCGCCGAAGAAGGTGGACGCCGCGAAGGTGAAGTCGACCGCCGACCCGCCCGGGCCGCCGGGGTTGACCAGCAGCGCGCCGATCCGCTTCGCCGGGTCGGTGGCCGGCCGGCGGGCGATGGTGAGCTCGATGGCCGGCCCGTACGGCTGCGCCCAGTCGGCCGGCACCGACAGCGTGCCGCACCGCACGCCGGCGTCCTCGGGGCAGGCCGCCCACCGGATCTGCGAGGGGTGCGGCACCCGCGCCTGGGCCGGCGGCACGCCGTACGTCATGATCAGGACCGGGATAACCACGGCCCGGAGGGACCGCGCCAAAGCTCGCACCGGGATGTCTCTCCGCCCTGCACGGCCGTCGCACCGCGCGCGGCCCCATCTTCGGATGAACGAAGAACGGGAGTCTCGCGAATGGGTGAAGTTCGCCAGCGCGTGGCACGGTGGAGCGATGACTCGTGCCCGTCTGGTGGTGGCGGCGGCCGGCGTGGCCCTGCTGGCCGCCTGCTCGCCGGACAGCGACGCCACGCCACGCGGCGCCGCCACCTACTCGCCGGCCGCCACCCAGCCGGCCGCCTCTGCCCCGCCGGCCGGCTCCGCCCCGGCGGCCGGCTCTGCCCCGGCCTCCGCCCCGGCCACCCGCGGCGAGCCGGATCTCTCAGCGCCGCAGACCATCGCCACCGGCCTGGAGGTGCCCTGGGGCCTGGCCTTCCTGCCGGACGGCAGCGCGCTGGTCAACGAGCGGGACAGCGGCGACATCCTGCGGATCCCGGCGGGCGGCGGCGACCCGCGCCGGGTCTATCACGTCGACGGCGTCTCGGCGGTCGGCGAGGGCGGCCTGCTCGGCCTCGCGGTCGACCCGCAGTATGCGCAGAACAAATACCTGTACGCGTACTTCACCGCCGCCGACGACAACCGCATCGTCCGGTTCCGGCTGACCGACAAGCGGCCGCGGGTGATCTTCGACGGGATCGACCGGGCGTCCATCCACAACGGCGGGCGGATCGCCTTCGGCCCGGACGGGATGCTCTACGCCGGCACCGGCGACGCCGGCGACCGCGAGGCGTCGCAGAACCGGCGGGACGCCAATGGCAAGATCCTGCGGATCACCCGGGACGGCGCGCCGGCCCCGGGCAACCCGGACGCCGGCTCGCCGGTCTGGTCGCTGGGCCACCGCAACGTGCAGGGCCTGGCCTGGGCCGCCGACGGCACGATGTACGGCATCGAGTTCGGCCAGAACACCTGGGACGAGGTCAACGTCATCAAGCCCGGCAAGAACTACGGCTGGCCGGAGGTCGAGGGCCGCGGCGACGACCCCCGGTTCGTGAACCCGCTCGTGCAGTGGGCGACGGACGACGCGTCCCCGTCCGGCGCGGCGATCGCCGGCACCACCCTCTATGTCGCCGGCCTGCGCGGCGAGCGGCTGTGGACGGTCCCGCTCGGCGGCGGCCGGCCGAAGGCCGAATTCACCGGGCGGTACGGCCGGCTGCGCACGGTCGAGGTGGCCCCGGACGGCGCGCTGTGGCTCACCACCTCCAACCACGACGGCCGCGGCGACCCGCGCGACGGCGACGACCGGATCCTGCGCTTCCCGCCGTCCTGAGGCTCACCGGGCGAACGCCGGATAGTCGGGCAGCACCAGGTTGGTGCTGCGGTCGGCGGCGATCGTGAAGGTGAGGGTGAGGAACCACTTCCGGTTGTTCAGATAGTTGCGCAGCCGGATGCCGCGTTCGGTGGCCGGCGCGAGAAACCGGCCGGTGGTGTCGCCGCCCTTCTGCGTGCCTCGGGCGAACTTCCCGATCCGCTGCTGGTATCGCGGGAAGGCGACCCGGTGGTCGCCGCCGGCCGCGGCGAGCTCGCCGGCCAGCACGTACGCCGAGACGAGCGCCGTGCCGGTGCCCTGCCCACCGATCGTGGCCCCGCACGCCGCGTCGCCGACCAGGGCGACCCGGCCGCGCGTCCAGGACGGGTTGTCGACCCGGCAGATCTGGTCGAAATACACGTCCGGGGCGTCGTCGAGGATCTCCAGCAGCCGGGGCGCGAGCCAGCCCAGGCCGCCGAGCACGGACCGCAGGATCGCCTTCTGCGCGGCGAGGTCGCGCCGGTCGTAGCGCAGCGCGGGGGAGGCGAACGCGGCCAGCGCCCGGGCCCGGCCGGGGTCGCGGTGGTCGCCGGCCACACTGATCATCCGGCCCGGCGCGTTGTGCAGCAGCATGTCGCGGGTCAGGCCCCACTCGTTCGGAGCGTCCCAGCCGGCCACGTAGTAACCGAGGTGCTTGACGAACCGCTCCTCCGGCCCGAACGCCAGCCGGCGCACCCCGGAGTGCACCCCGTCGGCGCCGATCACCAGGTCGAATGTGCGCCGCAGGCCGCCCGCGAAGGTGACCGCGACGCCGTCGGCGCTCTCGTCGAGGGCGGCGATCCGGTCGCCGAACAGAAACTCCGTCCGGTCGGCGCCCGCCGCGCAGAGGACTCGGGCCAGGTCGCCGCGATACACCTCGAGGTCGCCGCCGGCCAGCCCGGCCGGCCACTCCATCAGCCGCCCGCCAGTGTCGTCGACGACGCGCAGCGCGGTGCCGCCGGTCTGTATCGCGCGCAGCTCGTCGAGCACCCCCATCCGGGCCAGCAGGCCCAGGTGCAACGGGCCGCGGAAGTCGACCGCGTTGCCGCCGGTGCGCAGCGCCGGGGCCGCCTCGACGACCGTCGGCCGGAAGCCGAACCGCCCGAGCCAGTAGGCCAGGGCCGGGCCGGCGACGCTCGCGCCGGAGATCAGGATCCGCATAATTGTGTCCTCCGTACTCAGTTGTTTCTGTGTACGGTAGACGCGGTTCGCAAGAGAGGTCAAGATGACTGTCGAATTCCTGTGGCACGAGCGGTCCCGGCCGACCCGGGGTCCGAAGCCGGCGCTGAGCCTCGACCAGATCACCGACGCCGCCATCGCGATCGCCGACGCCGAGGGGCTGGCCGCGGTCTCCATGCAGCGGGTCGCCGCCGTGCTCGGCTACACGAAGATGTCGCTCTACCGCTACCTGCCCGGCAAGGCCGAGATGACCGCCGCGATGCTGGAGCGGGGCATCGGCGCCCCGCCCGAGCTGCCGGCCGGCTGGCGGGCCGCGCTGACCGAGTGGGCCGAGCGGCTGCACGCGCGATATGCCGGGCACGTCTGGGCGATCGAGGCGACCGTCGGCGACCGCCCGATCGGCCCCAACGAGATGGGCTGGCTGGAATGCGGCCTGGCGGCCCTGCCGGCCGGCCTTACCGGGGCCGAGCGGCTGGATGCGATGGCCACCGTGGCCGGCCACGTCCGGATGATCGCGGGGCAGGGCGGCGGTGCCGAGGCACAGCTGGCCGCCGCGATCGGACTGGTGCTGCGCGAGCACGCCGACCGGTTCCCGGCCGTCGCCGCGGCGGTCGGCGAGGTGGCCGAGCAGGGCGGCGCCGACCAGGCCCTGCGGTTCGGCCTGGAGCGCATCCTGGACGGCCTGCAGGCGCTGATCAGCAGCCGGTGACGGAGCGGGCACATCGAGGTGTGAAAGATCTTCGACTTGGGTACCCGGCGGCTGACTTCTGCGGGAGGTGGCTGTGCGGGTACTTGCGGCGGCAAGCGGGCTCCGGCTCGACCTGGATGTCTTCGACTATCTGATCCTGTTGATCTATTTCGGCACCGTCCTGGGCGTGGGTTTCGCCGCCCGGCGGGCGATCAAGACGAGTGCGGACTTCTTCCTCTCCGGGCGGTCGATGCCGGCCTGGGTCACCGGCCTCGCCTTCGTGTCGGCGAACCTCGGCGCCCTGGAGATCATCGGGATGGCCGCGAACGGCGCCCAGTACGGCCTGATGACGCTGCACTATTACTGGGTCGGCGCGGTGCCGGCGATGGTCTTCCTGGGCATCGTGATGATGCCGTTCTACTACGGCTCCAAGGTGCGCAGCGTCCCCGAGTTCCTGCGGCGCCGGTTCAACAACCCGACGCACCTGTTCAACGCGCTCACCTTCGCCGTCGCCCAGATGCTGATCGCCGGCGTCAACCTCTACGCCCTGGCACTGATCCTGCAGGCGCTGCTCGGCTGGCCGCTCTGGGTCTCGATCATGCTGGGTGCGGCGATCGTGCTGACGTACATCAGCATCGGCGGCCTGTCCTCGGCGATCTACAACGAGGTGCTGCAGTTCTTCGTGATCCTGGCCGGCCTCATCCCGATCACGGTGATCGGCCTGGTCAAGGTCGGCGGCATCAACGGCCTGTTCGAGAAGGTACGGCAGAGCCCGCTCACCGGCGCCGGCCTGGACACCTGGTCGCACACCGCGAGCACGGACAACCCGCTCGGCGCCAACTGGATCGGCATCATCTTCGGCCTGGGCTTCGTGCTCTCGTTCGGCTACTGGACCACCAACTTCGCCGAGGTCCAGCGGGCGCTGAGCGCGAAGAACATGAACGCGGCCCGGCGAACGCCGATCATCGCGGCCTTCCCGAAGCTGCTGATCCCCGCGGTCACCGTGATCCCCGGCCTGATCGCGCTGGTCACCGTGCAGGGCCTGGGCGCCGACGAGGGCGACCTCGCCTACAACAACGCCATCCCGCTGCTCATGCGCGACCTGCTGCCCAACGGCGTGCTCGGGGTGGCGGTGACCGGCCTGATGGCCTCGTTCATGGCCGGCATGGCGGCCAACGTGAGCGGATTCAACACCGTTTTCACGTACGACATCTGGCAGCCCTACATCCGGCGGGACCGCAGCGACTCGTACTACCTGCGGGTGGGCCGGCTGGCCACGGTCGGCGGCGTGGTGGTCGGCATCGGCACGGCCTTCATCGCGGCCGGTTACAGCAACATCATGAACTACATCCAGGCACTGTTCTCGCTGTTCAACGCGCCGCTGTTCGCCACCTTCATCGTCGGCATGTTCTGGAAGCGGATGTCCGCCTGGGCCGGCTTCTGGTCGCTGGTGCTGGGCTCGCTGGCCTCCCTGGTGCTGTACCTCGGCTACCTGGCCGACGTGTTCACCTTCAACTCCGACCTGGAGGAGAGCTTCTGGGGCGCGGGCCTCGCCTTCGTGGTCGCCGTGGCGGTCGCGGTGCTGATCACCCAGTTCACCCCGCCGAAGCCGGAGGACGAACTGCGCGGCCTGGTGTACGGCATGGACAGCACCACCTCCGGCCAGGTCGTCGTCGCCGGCGAAAAGGTGTGGTGGCGCAACCCGGTCGTGCTCGGCCTGATCGCAGTAGTGCTGGCCCTCGCCCTGTACATCCCGGTCTGGTAAGGAGAGCCCCTCATGGCTGACCAGTTCGACGACGCCCAGCGCAGCCGGGCCGCGCGCCTGTTCGACGTACGGCGGGTGATCGGCGGCCTCTTCGTGGTGTACGGCGTGATCGTCACGCTGATCGGGATCTTCGACCGACCCTCGGAGATCGACAAGGCGGAGGGCGTACGGATCAACCTGTGGATGGGCCTCGCGATGCTCGTCCTCGGCCTGCTCATGTTGCTCTGGTTGCGGCTGAACCCGCCCGAGACGCCGCCGGCGCCACCCGAGGACGGACCCGCGGGCGAATGATGGCGGGTGCGGTGCCACCCGGTTGTGATCCGGTTGCACCGCCCCCGCATTTCTTCCAGTCCGGGGCCCCACCATCCGATAGACAGGGCATGCAACCCATAGCCCCGATCAGCCTCAGCACCACCGGCCGCAGCCGGGCCGCCGGCTGGCAACAACAGGTCCGCGTCGACTACGTCGTCAACAAGGTCATGCAAACCCATCGCGGCCAGTCCGAGGACAAGGTCGCCCAGGAGATCCACGACCAGCTCCGCGCCGTCGGAGTCGTGCCCAACGGAAGGCAGATCTCGCAGTACGCCACCGCGATCTCCGCCCTGCCCCAACTACCACCGAGCAATCGCTGAGCCCCGTGGCCCGGTCCGTGCGCCGTCACCGGACCGGGTCACTTTCCATCGTCGGCGCAGCGCCTCTCGTCGCGGCGCCTCTCATCGCAGCGCCTCTCGTCGCGGCGCCTCTCATCGCAGCGCCTCTCATCGCAGCGCCGCGACCGCCCCGACGGTGAGCTCGTCCAGCGAACCGATCACCAGGCTCGCCTGGGCCAGGGCGTCCGGCGCCGGCGGGTAGACACCGTGCGGCACGGCGACCACCGCGAGCCCCGCGGCGCCGGCGGCGCGCAGACCGTTGCTGGAGTCCTCGACCGCGGCGCACACCGCCGGGTCCAGGCCCAGCCGGCCGGCCGCGGCCAGATAGACGTCCGGGGCGGGCTTGCCGCGCGGCACCTCCTCGGTGGAGAGCGCGACCTTGAACGCATCGGTCAGCCCGGCCGTGGCCAGCACCTGGTCGATCAGGATCCGGGCCGAGGAACTGGCCAGCCCCAGGGTGAAGCGCTCGCCGAGCCGCCGGACCGCCGCCACCGACCCGGGGATCAGCGGCAGCGCGGCGCGGTAGCGCTCGGCCATCCGGCCCAGCACGTCGGCCGCCACCTCGGCCGGGGTGCGCGGGACGCCGACGTCCTCGGCCAGGTGGCGAGACCACTCCCCGGTGCTCATCCCCATCATCCGGTCCTGGCTGTCCGGGAGGAACTCGCGGCCGAACTCGGCCACGTAGCCGCGCCGGACCTCCTCCCAGACCTCCTCGGTGTCGATGATGACCCCGTCGAGGTCGAAGACGACCGCCTCGATGGCGCTCACATCGCCTCCGCGGCCGGCACGATCTCCTTGGCGAAGACGTCGAACTGGGCGGTGTCCCACGGGTTGCGCACCACGCCGTGCGCGACGGTGAAGCCCATCGCCGAGAGCCGGCCCAGGTCGCCGAGGATCTCGCCGACCCGCTCGCCCTTCTCGCCCAGGTCGAAGTTGTAGAGCACGGTCTTCTCGATCTCGTCGTAGTCCCGGCCCACCGCCTCGCAATGCCGCTTGAGCACGTCGAGCTTGTGCACCACATCCGGGGTCGGGAACAGGTTGCAGGCGTCGGCATACTTCGCGACCAGCAACAACGTCTTCTTTTCACCCCCGCCGCCGACCAGGATCGGCACCCGCCGGCCCAGCGGAGCCGGCGAGTTGAGGAGCCGGGTCAGCCGGTAATGGGTGCCCTCGAACGGCGTCTCGTCCCCGTCGAACATCTGCCGGCAGATCCGCAGCGCCTCCTCGAGCCGCTCGAACCGCTCCCTGGTCGGCGGGAACGGCAGGCCGAGACCGGCCGACTCCTCGGCGTTCCAGGCGGCGCCGATGCCGAGGATGGCCCGCCCGCCGGAGAGCACGTCGAGCGTCGTGACGGCCTTGGCGAGCAGCCCCGGCTCGCGATAGACGACGCCGGTGACCAGGGTGAGCAGCTTCGCCGTGCGGGTGTGCGCGGCGAGGAAACCCAACGCCGTGTACGCCTCGAGCATCTCCTGCTCCGGCGGGCCGATCACGGAGATCTGCCAGAGGTGGTCCATCACGCTGATCCGCTCGAAGCCCGCGCCGTCCGCCGCGGAGGCGATGTCGGCGAGCACCGGGCCGAGTCGCGGCGGCCCGTCCGGCCAGGTGAAGTTTGCGATGTGCAGGCCAATTCTCACAGCCGGGTCCCTTCGCCGACGCAAGCGACAAACTCACCCTACTGCAGCTTCGATCCGGTACGCAGGGTAGCGATTTGATGACGGGCAGCCCGGGCGCAGCGGCTAACTGAGCCGCTGAGACGGTCCGCCTCCACCGTTCCGGTGAGTTGCTGTCCGGTCGCCTAGCGGTAGTTTCCTTGATCAGGATCCAGCCAGAGGAGCACCGCCATGCCTCCTTCGCCGCTTTCCCCAGCGACGAGCCGACCACGCCGTCCGTCACCCTCCGTCAGCGTCGTGATTCCGGTTCGCGACCCCGCCGGGCTGCCGCTGCTGCTGCGCGGCCTGCCGCCGGTGGACGAGGTGATCGTGGTGGCCGAGCCCGGCTTCGCGGACTCCGCCACGTTGCGCCGGTGCCGCCCGGACGCCCTGCTCGTGCACCCCACCCGGCCGGGCCTGGGCAACGCGCTGGCCTGCGGGCTCGCGGCCGGCAGCGGAGACGTGCTGGTGACCCTCAACGGCGACGGCTCGACCGATCCGAGCGAACTTCCCCGGTACGTGGACGCGCTGGTCCGCGGTGCCGATGTGGCGCTCGGTTCGCGCTACCGCGACGGCGGCCGGGACCTCACCGGCGGCCGCTTCCGGCGCTGGGCGGACCTCATTCTGATCTGGTGTGTGAACGTGCTCTTCCGCACCCGCCGCACCGATCCGGGCTTCGGTTATGCCGCGTTCTGGCGGGACGCGCTCGACCGTCTCGACCTGCCCGACCCGTCCGCACGGGCGGCCGCCGCCTGGGGTGACGGGCCGGAGATCGGGCCGCTGCTGGCCCTGCGGCCCGCGGCCCGGGGCCTGACCGTGACCGAGGTGGGCAGCGTGGCCTACCCGCGGATGCGCCCGGCCGCCGGCACCGACCGGACCCGCCTGTGGCACTGGCTACGGGTGGCCGCCGCCGAGTACACCGGCCGGCCACGCCACGCCGCGGCCCGGCGCGCCCCCGTGGCGGCGGGCGCGACCGTCCGGTCGCCCTACCCGGCGGCACCGCCCCGCACCCCACCGGGAGCACCGCCGCAGCCCGGCACCCTCTCGTGGGCCGGCGGCCGCCCGCAGCCCGGTCGCCCGTCGAGGGCCGGCAACCTCCAGCAGCCCGGTCGTCCGTCAGGGCCCGGCAATCTCCCACAGCCAGGCAGCCTCCAGCAGCCCGGTCGCCCATCGAGGGCCGGCAACCTCCCGCAGCCAGGCACCCTCCAGCAGCCCGGTCGCCCGTCAGGGGCCGGCAACCGTTCGCAGCCCGGCAACCTCCCGCAGCCCGGTCGCCCGTCGAGGGCGCCCGGCGGCCTCCCGCGGGCCGGCCGGCCCAACTGGATCAAGGCCGACCGGCGGCCGACCGGCGAACCGATCTGGGGACCGCCGAGCCGCCGCGCCGTTCCGGAGGATCTGTGGCCGGGCCCGCACCGGCAGGCCGGACTGGGCACGCCGTGGACCGGCGAAGCCATCCGGCCGGCCCGACCGCCCGCTCCCCAGCCGAACCCCGCCCCGCAGCTGAACCCCGCCCCGCAGCTGAACCCCGCCCCGCAGCTGAAC
>Ga0207668_10001169_pt1 | contig 15605 bp, 14 predicted proteins | sample KBSS43metaG_FD_184323 | JGI IMG/M metagenome (GOLD analysis project Ga0207668, IMG submission 184323) | Switchgrass rhizosphere microbial communities from Kellogg Biological Station, Michigan, USA - KBS S4-3 metaG (SPAdes) (version 2) | ecosystem: Host-associated > Plants > Roots > Rhizosphere... | reverse complement strand
GGCCCGTGCGATCGGGACCCCGGTGGTCGCTTCCGAGGTCGAGCGTCGCTGGCGCGGCGACGGTGGCGATGGCGTCTTCTTGGCAGACGATGTCGGTACGCTGGTAGCGGCACTGCGGTGCGCATTCCGTGCCACCGCTTCGACATCACCCGTCGCCGTGGGGCGCGAGTCCGAAGCGATGGCTGCATTGCATGGTGCGGTGCAGCAGAAATCTGCTGCCACGGTTCCGTAACGTCTGGCGCCGCGGCGGACGGTCCTCTACAGCCGGCGGCATCGTTCAATCTCGGGGGAAGTCGATGCGTATCACGATGGTTGGCACCGGTTACGTTGGCCTGGTGTCGGGCGCGTGCTTTTCCGATTTCGGCCACAGCGTCGTGTGCGTCGACAAGGCGGTGGCAAAGATCGATGCGCTGAAGCAGGGCATCATGCCGATCTACGAGCCGGGCCTGGCCGAACTGGTCAACGGCAACGTCAAGGCGGGTCGCCTGTCGTTCACGACAGACCTCGCGGAGGCGGTGGCCGATGCGGACGCGGTGTTCATCGCGGTCGGCACGCCCTCGCGGCGCGGCGACGGCCATGCCGATCTGAGCTACGTCTTTGCGGCAACGCGGGAAATAGCGGCAGCCCTCAAGGGGCGCACCGTCGTCGTCACCAAGTCGACCGTGCCGGTCGGCACCGGCGACGAGGTCGAGCGGATCATCCGCGAGGTGGCGCCCGATGCCGAGGCCTATGTGGTGTCGAACCCCGAGTTCCTTCGCGAAGGTGCTGCGATCGACGATTTCAAGCGGCCCGACCGCATCGTCATCGGCACCGAGAGCGAGGTGGCCCAGGAGGTGATGCGCGAGGTCTACCGACCGCTCTACCTCAACCACTCGCCGATCCTGTTCACCGGCCGGCGTACCTCCGAGCTGATCAAGTACGCGGCGAACGCCTTCCTCGCGACCAAGATCACCTTCATCAACGAGATTGCCGATCTCTGCGAAGCGGTGGGCGCGAACGTGCAGGAGGTGTCGCGCGGCATCGGCCTCGACAACCGCATCGGCACCAAGTTCCTCCATGCCGGCCCGGGCTATGGCGGGTCCTGCTTCCCCAAGGATACGCTAGCCCTGCTCAAGACCGGCGAGGACGCGCAGGCGCCGCTCCGGATCGTCGAGTCAGTGGTTCGCGTGAACGATGCGCGCAAGCGGGCGATGGGCCGCAAGGTGCTGAAGGCGATCGATGGCGATGTGCGCGGCAAGATCGTCGGTATCCTTGGCCTCACCTTCAAGCCGAACACTGACGACATGCGCGACGCCCCATCGATCGCGATCATCCAGGCGCTGCAGGATGCCGGCGCCAAGATCCGCGCCTTCGATCCCGAGGGCGTCGAGCAGGCCAAGGATGTGCTCAACAACGTCGAGTTCGTGGCCGATCCCTATGTTGCCGCCGATGGTGCCGAGGCGTTGGTGCTGGTGACTGAATGGGACGAGTTCCGTGCGCTCGATCTCGCCCGCATCGCCGAGTCGATGACGGGCAAGGCACTGGTCGACTTGCGCAACGTCTACCCGCCGCACGAGGTCGCCAAGGCGGGTCTCGCCTATACCGGCGTCGGGCGGGCCTGACGGGCTTGATTGCAGCGCAACATTCGCGGTTCCCAAGCGTGATGCGTCTGGGATAGAAGGCGCTTATGGCGGGTGAGGCACCAGGGGGGTCAGACGCGCGCGAGCCGCTGATTGACCCGGAGGAGTTCCGGCGGTTCACGGGGAGCCTGCAGATCATGCTGCGGGTGATCCTGGCTGTCGTGCTGCGCGAAGCGCGGACGCGCTACGGCAAGTCCGAGCTCGGCTATGCCTGGGCGATCATCGATCCGCTGGTCGAGATGGCCGTGCTGATGCTCGTCTTCACCGCTCTCGGCCGGCAGTCGCCGATCGCGGTGCCACTGCCTGTCTTCCTGCTCACCGGCCTCATCCCCTTCCAGTTCTTCAAGGACTGCGTCGGGCGAGGAGCGAGCGCGGCAAATGCCAATATAGCGCTGTTGACCTATCCGCAGGTCAAGCTGCTCGACGTGTTGGTCGGGCGCGTTCTTCTGGAGGCGATAACGACCGCCTTCGTGTACGTGTTCTTCGCGGTCATCCTCCACTACGCTTTGGCGGTTCCGCTCTCGCTCTGGTACGACGATGTGCCGGCGATGATCGGCGCAATGCTCGGCCTGCTCTACTTCGGAATGGCCTCGGCGATCTTCAGCTGCAGCATCAACCGGCTGACACCGGTGTGGAGCACGATCTGGTCGTTCATCTCCCGGCCGCTCTGGTTTCTGTCGGGCGTTTTCTACACGATCTCGCACCTGCCGAACAACGCGCGGTACTACATGATCTACAACCCGATCGCGCATCTCATCGAATGGTGGCGTTCGGTATCGCTCCCGGTGTTCAGCAGCGACGCGTTCAGCATCACCTTCGTGCTGATGACCGCAACTGTGATCATGTTTATCGGGCTGGCGGTCGACCGCCTCCTCAACCTCATCGGCTATGCCGATGAGCCGATGGGCGGCTGATCGCGCGTGATCGAGCTGGTCAACATCGAAAAGAGCTACCGCAAGAAGGGTGGCGGCAAGAAGATCGTGCTCGACGGCGTCAGCGCGCAGTTCGAGCGCGGCCACAGCTACGGCCTGATCGGCAATAATGGCGCTGGCAAGTCGACCCTGCTCAGGATCATGGGCGGGGCGGAGCGGCCGAACTATGGTTATGTCCGCAAGGACGTGAACATTTCCTGGCCGCTCGGCTTCTCGGGATCGTTCAACGGATCGCTGTCCGGGGTCGAGAACCTGCGCTTCGTGTGCCGGATCTACGATGCCGACGTTGCGACGGTGAGCGATTTCGTCCACGATTTCGCGGAGCTGGGAAAGAATATCCTCGAACCTGTGAAGACTTATTCGAGCGGCATGCGCCAGCGCCTCGCCTTCGCGCTCAGCATGGCGATCGACTTCGAGGTCTATCTGGTCGACGAGACGCTGGCGGTCGGCGACGCCGCCTTTCAGGCGAAGTGCCACCGCGAATTCGAACTCAGGCGTGCCCACTCGGACATCCTGCTGACCTCGCACTCGCCGGCTATGCTCGAAGAATATTGCACGCGGGGCGCCGTGCTCCACGACGGGGTACTGACGATGTTCGATTCCATCAAGGACGCGCTCGATTACTATCGCGGGGTAAACGCATGAACATCATGGCGACCGAGGACCGCGCCCTGCGTGAGGCGCGGCGAAGGGCCGAACGCTCGCGGCGGATGCGGTTCGTCGGCTGGGGCATCCTGATCCCGACCCTGATGGCGCTGTTCTACTACGCGGTGATCGCCCGCGAAGAATATAAAGTGGACATGCAGTTCACCATCCAGGGCCTCAAGACCGGTGGAGGGGGGGGCGATGCGCTTGCCAGCCTCGGCATCCCGGCGGTCTCGGCGACATCGGCCGATGGCCTGGTCGTCACCGAGTTCATCAAGTCGCCGGAGATGGTCCGCCGTCTTCGCCAGGATTTCGGCCTCGATCAGGCATATAAGGGACCGTCGATCGATCCGGTCGGCTATCTCGTGCCCAAGGCCACGACCGAGCTTGCAACTCATTTCTGGGACTCTCACGTCGACGCGAGCTACGATCCGCTGTCGAACTCGGTGAAGGTCACCACCAAGGCGTTCAGCCCGCAGGATGCGCTGCGGCTCGCCCAGGGCGTGATGTCCGAATCCGACAAGCTGGTGAACTCGCTCAACAGCAAGGTGCGCGCCGAAGCGGTGAAGGCCGCCCAGCGCGAACTCGACCAGAAGCGTCGCGACTACGATGCCGAGCGGCAGCGGATGACCGCGACCCGTGGCAGCGACCAGACCTCGCTCGACGCGGAAATGCAGCAGCGCATCGCCATGGTCGGCAGCTTCGACCAACAGCTCGCCACGCTGAAGGTCGAACGCGCCGGCATGCAGGCGACCTATCTGCCGGGCTCGCCGCAGATGAAGTCGCATGACGAACAGATCGCCGCAGTCGAGGCGCAGCGCGCCGAGCTGATTTCGAAGATGACGCAGGGTGCGGGCACGAACGAGGCGTCCCGGGCCATCGGCAATGCCGGCCTGCTGCTGGATTTCGAATTCGCGCAGAAGGCGTATTACGCCGCTCTCACCGCCTATCAGACGGCCGAGGCGACCCGCGAGAACGAGAAGCGGTACATCGTCGCCTATATCCCGCCGCGGCTACCCGAGCAGTCGAACTACTGGGATCGCTTCGGCAACGTCGTCGGCGTCGCGCTGGCTTCGGCGCTGCTCATCGGCATCGGCGCGCTCACCTTCTCCGTGATCAAGGACCACCTGCAATGACGTCTGTGAGCGCACTTCGCCGCCCCCTGATCACGGTGCTGCTGGCCGGAACCGCGATCGCCGGTGCGCCTGCGATCGGCCAGAATTCGCAGAACCAGCCCTCTCCGACGTCGGAGAGCGTGGGCGGCATTTCGCAGGGGCCGGCTTCGGTACTGCTCGACGACCAGCGCGGCGCCGGCGTCACCCAGCCGACCCTCCTGCAAGACCAGCGCGCCGGCCGCCGCCCGCCGCCCTTCGGATCGGAGCTGTTCGCAGCCGGCAACGAGCCGAAGAGCAGCACCGCGCTGACCGATCCGAACTACGTGCTACGCTCGGGTGATCGGGTAGCGGTCTCGTCCTATGGGATGGTCAACGCATCGAACGAACTGACCGTCGATGCGACCGGCAACATCGTCATCCCGAATGTAGGACCGGTGCAGGTCGCGGGATTGACCGCCAGCCAGGTCAACGCAGCGATCAATCGCGCCACTGGCCAGGTCTACCAGCGGACCGTGCAGGTTTATGCGCAAGCAGTCAGCGCCGGTGACACCAAGGTCTTCGTGACCGGCCCGGTGCTCAAGCCCGGCGGGCAGGGAGGCTCGGGCATCGACTCGGTGGTCGGCTTCCTTCAGCATGCCGGCGGCATCGATCCCAATCGCGGCAGCTACCGCCACATCCTGGTCCGCCGCGGCGGCAGAACGCTTCAGGAGATCGACCTCTACGACTTCCTGCTGAACGGCGACCTGCCCGACCTCAATCTGCGCAGCAACGACGTGATCGTCGTGGGCCAGCAGGGGCCGGTGGTGGCGGTGAGCGGCGACGCCCGCTCGGCCTATTCGTTCGAGTTCGCCGGTAATGGCGGGACCGGCCAGGAGCTGCTGCGCTATGCGCGACCGCGCCCCGAGGTGACCCATGTCTCGATCCTCGGCACGCGCGGCGGCAAGCCCTACAATGCCTATATGACGCGCGCCGAGTTCGCCTCCTTTCCGCTGGTCGACGGCGACCGCGTCGCTTTCCAGGCCGATGCGCCGGCCGACACCTTTGTAATCCGGGTCGAAGGCGCGCAGACCGGGCCCTCGGCCTACACGGTGCGGCGCGGCGAGACGCTCGGGCCCCTGCTCAAGCGCATCCCGCTCGAGCCGATCGCCGACACGCCGATGATCCATATCGAGCGGCAGAGCGTCGCCGTCGCGCAGAAACAGCTTCTCGACGAAAGCCTCGCCCGGTTGCAGAAGGCGATCTACACCACGCCGTCCTCGTCGAGCTCGGTCGCCCAGGCGCGTGCCTCCGACAATGAGGGCTTGGAGCGGTTCATCGCCCAGGCGCGGATGATCCAGCCGCGCGGCTTGGTCTCGCTGCCGGAGACCGCCAATCTCGACACCGTGCTGCTTGAGCCGGATGACGTCGTCGTGATCCCGTACCAGTCGCAGACGGTGGTGATCGCTGGCGAGGTGGAGCTTCCGCAGACCATCCTCTGGACGCCCGGCGGCGATGCAAAGGACTATGTCATGAAGGCCGGTGGTTACGCGCCTCGCGCCAACCGCAGCGAGACGTTGGTCATCCATCCCGATGGCAGCACGCAGCGCGGCGGGCCGGTGCGGCAGGGTGATCGCATCCTGGTGCCGCCGAAGCTTGCCGGCCAGTTCCTCGCCTTCGTCAAGGACATCACGCAGATCCTGTCGCAGACGGCGGTCGCCGCCTACACAGTGTTTCGCCGCTGATCGGCCAAGGCGTCCGCGCTATGGCGCGGGCGCCTTTCCTTATTCCTCGTCGCCGCGCGCCCAGTTCAGCCCGGACAGTGTGCCGGGCAGGCGCAGACGGCGGTAGAAGTTGCCGTTGATCTGGGTGCGGTGGATCAGGTGGTTGCGGAACCGCCGGTAGAGCTCGCGATGGATCTGGTACGACTGTGCGGTCGACCAGAACTCGTCGAGGGTACACGATGCGGTCATCCCGTCGATGCGGTAGATCGCGTCGCCCAGCGCGAGCGTGGGGCAGCCGTGGTGGATCGCCGAGATCCCGGTGGTGCTGTTGATCGTCACCACCCCGCGCGCGCGCATCAGCAGGGTCGGCAGATGCTCGTCATGCAGGTAAATGATCCGCCCCTTAAGGTTGAGGCGGCGGGCAAGCGCACGAAGATAGATCCCGTAGTTTGAGTAGGCCCGGTCCATCGGATGGTGTTTGAGCACCAGGACCGTGTCCTTCGGCGCGTGCGCGGCGAAAGAGTGGGTAATGTGCTCGATGAACGACTTCACCCCTTCGAAATCGGAGTGGACCCGGACCTGGGCATCGTTGTGTACCTGGAGCGGTACCAGGAAGAACGGCGGTGCATCGTCGGCGGTCAGCCGCGCCATCAGCGGCCTGCCTTTCCACGTATACCAGTGCTTGCGGTACCAGCCGCGAATCCATCGCAACCCTTCGAACCAGCTCAGCGGGCGGTGGTGCCGGTAGAACGGGAACCACGACCACAGCAGGACCGCGGCGAAATAGTAGACCATCGCCCAGATGCCGGCGTGCCACATCGACGACCCGACCGACAGCGTACGCGGCGGGGATGGCGCCGGAGTGTTGAGATAAAAGATCGGCGAACGCGGCAACGCGCTGTGCCCGTTCACACCGTGCGTCTCCATGGTGATGAAGTCGGGGCGGACATACCCCTCCTCGAACACCTCGACCCGGATGTTCAGGGACTCGGCGATCGCAGCCACGCCCTGATGGATCGGGCGACAATCGCCAAACAGCATGATGACATCGATTCGCCGCGCGATGCATACTTCCTCGAGGAAGCGGGGGAACGCCTCGGCACGGCCGTGATAGTTGGAGCAGTTCCGCGGGAAGAACAGCCAGTCGCCGCCATTGAAGTTGATCTTATGGACGTTGGCACCTGCCCATCGCAAATCCTGGGCGAGTCGTGCAAAGAACGGGCCGACTGGACCTTGCAACATCAGAATGTTGCGATTGCGAAAGGCGTAGATGCCTTCTCCGGCAATGACTGGCAGCGGCCGCGTACGACGCGGCGGCAGCGTTGTCCGCTCGCCCGTCGCGGCCAGTCGCGGAACGCCGACCTCTTCCGGCATGTGAATACCCCTTTTCCCCCGCGCCACTAAGCCATCAAATTTGCATGTCTGCAACGCACTTAGTGCAAAGCGGACACATTCTTTCGGCAACCGGTCCGCCATGTCACCATCCGGCATTGTCCCGAAACCGCACCCGGCGTAAGACGATCCACATGAGCGAAACCGGCCTGACGCTGTCCATTGCGACGGATTTTCCGCACCGTCGACCCTCAGTCATTGCTGCGCATGCGTTGGCGATCGACGCGGCATCGATCTCCCTCCTGTCCGCGCGCATCGGCGCGGAGTTCGATCGTGCCGTGGATCTCATCCTGTCGTCGGATCAGCGCCTGGTCGTTTCCGGCCTTGGTAAATCCGGCATTGTCGCGCGCAAGATTTCTGCGACGATGGCGTCACTTGGCACGCCGAGTTTGTTCGTCCACTCGGCCGATGCCGCCCATGGCGATCTCGGCATGATCCGGACCGGCGATGTGGCCGTGCTCGTTTCATCGAGCGGCGAAACTCAGGAGGTGAGCGGACTCATCCCCTATTTGAAGCGGATCGCGGTGCCGATCATCGCCATCACCGGCGACCTGCAATCGACTCTTGCGCGTCATGCCGACGTTGTGCTCGACGCATCGGTCGAGCGTGAGGCCTGCCCGCACAATCTGGCGCCGACCACCTCGACGCTGGTGACGATGGCGCTGGGCGATGCGCTGGCGATCGCCCTGTCCACCGCGCGCGATTTCAAGCCAACGGATTTCGCGACCTTCCATCCCGGCGGCAAGCTCGGCAAGCGGCTCAATACGCTGGTGCGCCACGCCATGCATCGTGATGTGCTGCCGATCGCCCTACCCGACACCTCGCTGCGCGGCCTGCTGCCGATCATGAGCGCGGGCAAGATGGGCCTCGTCCTGATCATGGAGCACGGCCTGCTGCTCGGCATCGTCACCGATGGCGACGTTCGCCGCGCCTTCGAGCGAGTCGACAGTTTCGATACGCTCACCGCCAGCGACGTGATGACGCCGGAGCCGCTGACGATCAGCCCGGACGTGAGTCTGTTCGACGCCGATCAGGTGATGCGCGAGGCGAAGATTACCGCGCTGGTCGTGGTGGACTCGCTCAAGAAGGTGCTCGGCGTCATTCAGATTCATGACTGACGCATCCCGGCACCCGCGCGAGCGGGTGATCGCGGTCATCCCGACGCGCTGGGCCTCGACCCGCTTCCCCGGCAAGCCGCTGGTCGACCTCGCCGGCAAGCCGTTGGTCCGGCATTGCTGGGAGGCTGCGTGCGCGGCGGGCGGGATCGACGACGTGATCGTCGCGACCGACGACCATCGGATCGCCGATGCCGTGATCGGTTTCGGCGGGCGCGTGGCGATGACCCGCGACGATCATCCCAGCGGGAGCGACCGTCTTGCCGAGGTCGCCGCGGCCGAACCTTGCGACATCATCGTCAACCTCCAGGGCGACGAGCCGCTGGTCGACCCGCTCGACCTCGCCGCGCTGGCGGCGACCATGCGCAATGACCCGGATCTGCCGGTCGCGACGCTCTGCCACCGCATCGACGCCGCCGAGGCCGGAAACCCGAATCGGGTCAAGGTGGTGCGCGATGCCGCGGGCAACGCGCTCTATTTCAGCCGCGCGCCGATCCCGTTCGACCGTGACGGCACTGGCGCCTCGCCGTATTTACAGCATGTCGGCGTCTATGCCTATCGACGGGACGTGATCCGCGCCTTCCCGAGCCTGCCGCGGCCGGCCGAGGAACTGGCGGAATCGCTGGAGCAGTTGCGCCTACTCGCCGCCGGCTACCGGATCCGCGTGCTGGAAGTGGCGCCGACCGGGCCGGGGGTCGACACGCCTGAGGACCTCGAAGTGGTGAAAGGCTTGCTGGCCGCGCGCGGCTAAAGCGACCAGCGCTCCGCCGGCCCGAGGTCGCGGCCACGCCAGATGCCCTTGAGGTCGGCGATCAGACCGTCTTCGGCGACCAGCGCGGCGATCTCACCATCGGTCAGCGCGCGATAGGCATCGTGGGGAACGGCCGCGAACACGACGTCGTAGCGGCCGGACAGCGCCGCGCCGTCGATCGCGATGCCGTATTCATGCGCGGCCTCGCTCGGGCTCGCCAGCGGATCGTGGACAACGACCTCGTGGCCAAGCCATTCGAGCCGGCGGACGACGTCCACGACGCGGCTGTTGCGCAGGTCGGGCACGTTCTCCTTGAAGGTCAGGCCCAGCACCAGCACGCGGCCGGCCCGGCTGCCGCGCGTGCCGTGCAGCCGGTCGGCAACCCAGCCGCCCATGCCGTCGTTGATCGAGCGCCCCGACAGGATCACCCGCGGCTCATGGCCGAGTTCCTGGGCAAGATGGGCGAGGTAGAACGGGTCGACGCCTATGCAGTGGCCGCCGACGAGGCCGGGCTGGAACGGCAGGAAATTCCACTTGGTGCCCGCCGCGTCGAGCACGTCCCAGATCGAGAGGTCGACATCGGCGAAGATGCGGGTGATCTCGTTCATGAAGGCGATGTTGATGTCGCGCTGCGCGTTCTCGATCACCTTGGCGGCCTCGGCGGCCCGGATCGAGGCGGCGCGGAACACGCCGGCCCGCGTTACCTTGCCATAGATCCCGGCGAGGCGCTCGGTGACTTCCGGCGTCTCGCCGGCGACGACCTTCACGATCCGGTCGACGGTGTGCTCGCGGTCGCCGGGATTGATCCGTTCCGGCGAATATCCCAGGCGGAAATCGCTGCCGCGGACGAGGCCGCCGGCCGTTTCAATCAGCGGGCCGCAGACATCCTCGGTCACGCCCGGGTAGACGGTGCTCTCGTAGACCACGATCGCGCGGCTGCCCGGCGCGATCAGCCCGGCGACGGTGCGGCTGGCCGCTTTGACGGGGCCGAGATCGGGGCGGTTGGCGCGGTCGACGGGCGTGGGGACGGTGACGATGTAGACGTCGGCCCCCCGCGCGGTATCCGGTTCGGCGGTGAGGACCAGGCTGCTTGCCCGTAGTCGCTCGGCATCGATCTCGCGGGTGCGGTCGAAGCCGTCGTTCAACTCGGCGATACGGGTCGCGTCGATGTCGAAGCCGATCGTCACGAAATCGCGGGCGAGCGCCACTGCCAACGGCAATCCGACATAACCCAGCCCGACTACCACGATGCGCGGATCAGCGTCGCCCATGCGTCCCCATTTTCAAAACCTTCGGGCACCCCTAACATTCCGCGAACGACTTTCAATCTCCGTGAACCCGGCGCCAACGCGTTCGTTGAGCCACAGAACCCGAGGGAGTCCGTCACATGCTTCGATCGAACCTGGCCGCTCTTGTCTTCGTTGCCGGTGCGGGTCTCGCGCTCCAGGCGTGCAAGACCGACGGCTCCCCTACAGTGGCGAGCGACGCCGGCAAGACTGCGCGGGCGGCGCTGAACGACGCCAGCGGCGCCACGAAGGCGCGCGCGACGATCGTCGAGACGGCCGAGGGGCTGAAAGTCACGGTCAATGCCAGCGGCATGGCGCCCGGCGAATATGCCTTTCACATCCACACCGCCGGCAAGTGCGACGCACCCGACTTCGCCACTGCCGGCGGCCACTGGAACCCGACGATGAAGCAGCACGGCAAGGACAATCCGGCCGGCATGCACATGGGCGACATGCCGAACCTGACGATCGGCGCCGACGGCACCGGTACGCTCACCACCACCGTCCCGGGCGGCAAGCTGTCGAGCGGCGACATGCCGCTGTTCGATGCCGATGGCACCGCGCTGATGATCCACGCCAAGCCCGACGACTACAAGACCGATCCGGCGGGTGCCGCCGGTGCCCGCGTGGCCTGCGGCGTAGTGATGCCGGGCTGAACCGTCAGCCGCGCGCCTTGAGCTTCTGCGCCGCTGCCCAGAAGAGGGCAGCGGCAACCGGCACCGCCAGCAACGACATCAGCATCGCGCCGCCGAGATGGCCGGTCGCGTCGCTCGCCAGCCCGACGCAATAAGGGCCCAGGCCGAGCCCGATCAGATTGGTGGCGAGAAACTGCAGACCGGTCGCGGTGCCGCGCTCGGCGGCGCCGACCTCCTCCTGGCCGGTGGCGAAGACCGGCCCCAACCACATCGCCAGCGCGGTCAGCGCGACGACATTGGCCGCGTAGAACTGCGCGACGCTGCCGGTCGTCAGCATCCAGACATAGCCGGCGGCGGCGGCGAACACCGCGACGATCGCCACATTCAGCCGGGCCCAGCGCCCGTAGCGGCGGGTGACATCGGCGAGTACCCCGCCCAGCACCGTGCCGCCGCCGCCCGCGACGCAGGAAATCGCGCCGAGCACGATGCCGTCGGCAGGACCCAGACCGAGCGTCTCCCGCCCGTAGACGAAGACGAAGGTGGCCATGCCATAGCCGGCGATGCTGACGACCCCGCCGCCGATCGCGAGCAGGCGGAATACCGGATTATCGACCGTTACCGCGGCCGCCCCCGGCGCGCGCACGCGTAACGCCGCGATCCAGCCGGCTGCGGCATGGATGCCGATCGCGAGCGCCACCCATTGCACGAAGTTGGTGGTGAGCGGCACGCCGAGAATATGCGCGATCGCGACTCGCTTGGCGGGGGCAAGCAGCGGATCCGTTGCCAGGACGATCGCGAGCGTCGCGAAGGGCAGTGCCACCAGCAGCGCGAGGTGCCGCCGCACGGTGCCCGGCGCGGCACCGATCCGGCGCAGGACCAGGGTTGCGAGGCCAGGAACGAACAGGGCGAGATCGACCGGAATGCCGGCGAGTGCGGCGCGGTCAGGCGCGCGGGGCGTGCCCTCGCTGGCGCCCCGCGTCGGTTCGCGCACGGTCAGCGCGATCAGGATGGCCAGTATCAGACCGGGCATGCCGGCGGCGAGATAGGCGGCCTGCCAGCCGGCGAGGCCCAGCGGCGCGCCGCCCTCCGGGTATTTTGCCCATAGCGCCAGGATGCCACCGCCGATCGCCAGCGCGGCGCCGATGCCGATATAGATGCCCGATCCGTAGATCGACAGCGCGGTCGCGCGCCGCTGCGGCGGGAAATAGTCCTGCAGGATGGAGAAGGCGGCCGGCGACGCGCTCGCCTCGCCGATGCCGACGCAGGTGCGTAGCGCGGCAAGCTGACCATAGCTGCCGACGAAAGCGGAGAGCGTCGTCGTCGCCGACCAGACCAGCAGCCCGCCAACGAGGGTCGTCACCCGTCGCCAGCCATCGACGAGGCGCGCCAGGGGCAGTCCGAACAACGCGTAGAACAGCGCGAAGGCGGTGCCGAACAGCAGGCCGAGCTCGGCATCGCCGACGTTGAGCGCGGCCTTCAGCGACGGGCCAAGGATGACGATGATCTGGCGGTCGACGAAGTTGAAGACATAGACGAGCGTGAACAGCGCCAGGACGTACCAGCGGTATGCCGGCGAACCACTGCCTCTCTCATCCATCAACGTCACCATGCCCTGTCCGTCAGGCGAGGCGATAGCGCTCCACGACCTCGTAGACCGACCCCTCGCGCCCCAGAGTGCTCTCATAGAGGCAGAAGGCGTCGATCTCCATCGCCGGGCTCCTCGCGCCGGCGACGCGCGCGAGCATCGGCTCGACCGGGCCCGCGCCGCGGCCGAGACGGGCGAGGGTGATGTGGGGCAGGTAGGCGCGGGCCTCCGGGTCGACGCCGGCACTGCGCAATGCCTGCACCACCTTCCTGTGGAGAGCCGTTAACGGCTCGTGCGGCGCGACGCCGGCCCAGATCGCGCCGGTGCCGCCCTTGCGGTCGAAGCGGCCGGCGCCGTGGATGGCGATGGCGAATCGGGGATGGTGGATCGTGGCGAGCGCCGCGGCGACATCCTCCGCCTGCGGCCGGTCGATCGCGCCGATGAAGGCGAGGGTCAGGTGGAGCTGGTCGTCGTCCTGCCAGTGCGCGCCGGGAATCCCGCCCATCATCGCGGCCACCTGTTCACGTATCGCGCGCGGCGGGCGGATCGCGACAAACAGCCTGTGCATCAAAACCTTTCCGGAGACCGCTTTCGCTTGAAATGGGTGGCCGTACCGCTGATATTAAGGTTCGATCGGTCAAAAGCGACCGACCCAAAGGAGATTTAGTCATCATGGCGAACTGGTCCGACCCTCGAACGACCGCCGTGCCGGGCCGCACGGTCGGCTACGGCCGCGAGGCCGCGTTCGACGCCGGTCTGCGGTCCTACATGTTGTCGGTTTACAACTACATGGCGTCCGGCGTGCTGTTGACCGGCATCGTCGCGCTGCTCTTCGCTGAATCCGGTATGGCTGCGCAGGTGCTCAGTACGCCGCTGCGCTGGGTGCTGATGCTGGCGCCGCTCGGCTTCGTGATGGCGCTCAGCTTCGGCATCAACCGGATGCAGACTTCGACCGCCAAGGCCTTGTTCTGGGGCTTCTCGGTGGTGATGGGCCTGTCGCTGTCGTCGATCTTCCTGGTCTTCACCGGCCAGTCGATCGCCACGACCTTCTTCGCGACGGCGGCGGCCTTCGGTGGCCTTAGCCTCTACGGCTACACCACCAAGCGTGACCTGTCGGCTTTCGGCACGTTCCTGATCATGGGCGTCGTCGGCATCCTGATTGCGATGGTCGTCAACATCTTCCTGCAGTCGACGATCCTGCAGTTGGCGGTGAGCGTGCTCGGCGTCCTGCTGTTCGCCGGCCTGACCGCCTACGATACGCAGAAGATCAAGAGCGTCTACTTCCAGGTTCAGGGCAGCGATTTCGTCGGCAAGGCGGTGGTGATGGGCGCGCTGCAGCTCTACCTCGACTTCATCAACATGTTCACCTTCCTCCTGCAGCTGGTCGGCGACCGCCGCTGATTGATTGCAAAGGGCAGGGTAACCTGATCTTCACGGGGCCCGGCGAGAGATCGCCGGGCCCTTTCTTTTTGCGAGCGACCGCTGCCGATGACCGCCATCCCGTTTCTCGGCCTGCGCTTCGACCGGCTCGACCTGCTGGCTACGCTTGAGCGTCTGGCCGGGCGGCCGGCTGCTGCGCGGTTCGGCTATGTCGTTACCCCCAATGTCGACCACATCGTCCGGCTGGAGCAGGCGCCGGCCGACGTCCGTGCCGCCTATGAGGATGCCGAACTGTGCCTGTGCGACAGCCGCATCCTTGCGAAGCTCGCCCGGCTGCGCGGCGTCGATCTGACGGTCGTTCCCGGCAGCGACCTTACCGCGGCGTTGTTCGCCACTGTCATCGGCCCCGGCGACCGGATCTGCGTGATCGGCAGCAGCCCTGAACAGATCGCGGTGCTCGCCCAGCGCTTCCCTGGCCTCGACATCCGCAACCACGTGCCCCCGATGGGCTTCCGCCGCAGCGAGGCGGCGATGGCCGAGGCGGCGGCCTTCATTGCCGGGGCGGAGGCGCGGTTCACCCTGCTGGCGGTCGGCTCCCCGCAGCAGGAACTGCTAGCCGCGCGTGTTCATCGCGAGGGCCGCGCGACGGGCATCGGCCTGTGCATCGGTGCCTCGATCGACTTCCTGACCGGCGCCCAGCAGCGCGCGCCGCTATGGATGCAAAAGGCCAGCCTGGAATGGGCGCACCGCCTGATCTCCCAGCCGCAGCGGATGTGGCGTCGCTATCTGGTCGAGGGGCCGAAGATCTTCCGCCTGGTGATGCGCTGGCGTCCCGGAAATTAGCCGTCGGTCGGCGATTGAAACATCGGCCGCGGTCGGCATTGTCGCGGCTCGATTCAAAGCACCTTCGCGAAAGATGCAGATCGCTTCGACGGGAAGACGATCTCCTAGTAGGTGAGGCATCCACCGGATCGGGGCGACCGTCGCCATCACCGCGACGCGCGGTGAGGCTGCGTGCGGTGCTTCCCCGGAAAGCCCAAGTGCCGGGTAGCGGCTACTGCCTGGTCTGGCCGGTTCCGCCGCCGGAGGCGGGCATCAGCATGTTCGCCATGCCGCCGTCCACCAGCACGTCGATACCGCTGATGTGGGTCGCGCGCTCGCCGATCAGGAACAGAATGGCGTTGGCGACGTCCTCGGCAACGCCGAGCTTGCGGAGCGGGATATTGGCCTCGCGCTGGTCGCGCCGCGCCTTGTCGGAGTAGCCGCCCGCCGTCATCGGCGTATAGGTCGGCCCAGGCGAGACCGTGTTGCAGCGGATACCGTCCGGTCCCCATTCGATGGCAAGCTGTCGCACAAGCATCAGCAGCGCCGCCTTGCTGGACGAATAGAAGCCGAGCGCGGGCGTGGGATGCGTCGCCGAGATCGAGGCGGTCGCGACATAGGCACCGCG
>Ga0207668_10001164_pt1 | contig 15617 bp, 11 predicted proteins | sample KBSS43metaG_FD_184323 | JGI IMG/M metagenome (GOLD analysis project Ga0207668, IMG submission 184323) | Switchgrass rhizosphere microbial communities from Kellogg Biological Station, Michigan, USA - KBS S4-3 metaG (SPAdes) (version 2) | ecosystem: Host-associated > Plants > Roots > Rhizosphere... | reverse complement strand
GTGCGGACCGGACGGATCGGGACAGCGGCCACCGTGCGGACCGGACGGATCGGGACAGCGGCCACCGTGCGGACCGGACGGATCGGGACAGCGGCCACCGAGCAGAATCGACGGATCCGGGCACCGATCACCGAACCGGCCCGTCGCAACCCTCGACCGACACCGACGCCGTTCCGGCGGCGGAACCGCCGGTCGAGCCGGTCAAGACCGCACCGAAGACCAAGGCCCCCATCCCAGCGGGCCGCGCAAAGCCCCCAACGACAGACCCGGCCGCCGGGGCTGCCCGCCGCACGACCCCCGGCACCCCTCCGGCGCGAACTGCCGGAACTCCGGCCGCACCACGCCCGACCGACGCCACGGCCGCACCACGCCCGACCGGCACTACGGCTGCCCCCCGCGCGGCCGGCGATACGGCACCGCCACCTGCAGCCGGCGCGGCCCGATCGGGCCGCAGCACCGAATCGGCAGCGTCGCGTGGAGCCGCCACCGGCCAGGATGAAAGGGAACAAAAGGGTAAGAGCGGCGGCAGCGCTCCCTCAGCTGACCCCGAAATCGCCGCAGCCGCCGGTCCGCCCAGGCCACGGCCGAGGAAGGCCGCCCCGACTCCCGACAACAAGCCGCCGAAGTCGACCGTCACCCCACCACCGGCCGACCCCACCATCGCCCAGATCAACCCGAGCCCACCCAAAAATGGATAGAGCAGACAGGAGGCACCACCGGCGCCGTAGCAGGGTTAGGACGGCTTTTGCCAGGTGTGTACTGGTTCGTTCGTTTCCTGGTGGGCGCAGTAGCGGATCAGCATGTCCGTCAAGGCCTCGGAGCGGCGCAGGTACCGGCAATGCTCGGCCGCCCACACCGCCTCGGTCTGCCAGCTGGCGCCGTTGCGACCCACCCGGCATCGTTCGTCGATGATGCCGAGCAACCGATCGCGGACCCCCGGGTCGACCCCGAACCGGTCCAACCCGGCATGCGCCTTGGGCAGCAGCATCGACCGGACCAGGTCGGTGACCCGGATCTCTCCGGCATCCGGCCAGAAAACGGTCGCCTCGATGCCGCCGCGCGCACCCAGCCGGAAGTTTTCCGCCGCCTCGGCGAACGACAGCCGCGACCAGATCGGCCGCTCCTCCTCGCTGAGCTGCCGGATCACGCCGAAGTAGAACGCCGCGTTCGCCAACAGGTCGATCACGGTCGGCCCGGAGGGCAGGACCCGGTTTTCCACGCGCAGGTGCGGACGTCCGTCCATCACGTCGTAGACCGGGCGGTTCCAGCGGTAGACCGTCCCGTTGTGCAGCCGTAGCTCACCGAGCCGCGGGACCCCGCCGCGGCGCAGCACGGCAATCGGATCCTCGTCGTCGAGCAACGGCAGCAGCGGCGGGAAGTATCGGACGTTCTCCTCGAACAGGTCGAAGACCGACGTGATCCAGCGTTCGCCGAACCAGACCCGGGGGCGTACGCCCTGCGCCTTGAGTTCGTCCGGCCGGGTGTCGGTGGCCTGCTCGAAGAGCGCGATCCGAGTCTCCGCCCACAACCGCCGGCCGTGGAAGAACGGCGAGTTTGCGCCGATCGCCACCTGCACCCCGGCGATCGCCTGAGACGCGTTCCAGAATCGGGCGAACCGGTCGGGCGGGACCTGCAGGTGGAATTGCACGCTGGTGCACGCGGCCTCGGGGGCGATCGAGTCGCTGGCGGTCTGCAGCCGTTCCACCCCGCGGATGTCCAGCTGGAACTGCTCACCGCGGGCGCCGGCGATCTCGGAGTTGAGCAGGCGGTACCGCTCGTTGGCGGACAGGTTGGCGAGCACCAGGTCGTCCGGCGACAGCGTGGGCAGCATGCCGATCAGGACGAGCCGGCTTTCCGCCTTGGCTGCGCGTTCGGCGGCCCGGTGCAGGCTGTCGGTCAGATCTCGTTCGTAGTCGGCGAAGCCGCGCCCGGCGATGGACCGGGGCGGCGCGTTGAGCTCCAGGTTGAACTGGGCCAGCTCGGTCTGGAAGAGCGGGTCGGCGAGGTTGGCGAGGACCTCGGCGTTGCGCATCGCCGGCCGGAAGTCGGCGTCGATCAGGTTGAGCTCGATTTCCAGGCCGGTCATCGCGTCGCCGGTCTCGAAGGTGTCGTCGTCGAGCAGCTGAGCGAGCGCGTCCAGGCAACGCCGGACCTTGTGCCGGTAGCGGACCCGGTCCTCGGGGGCGAAGACAGCGGCCGTGAAATCCTTGCCCACTTACCCCTCCCGGCACGGTCAGGGACAAAACGCTCGGTGAGCGAGTCTGAACGCTCGGTTCACCTTCGCATCCCGGATGGGGCTACCGCCATAAGATGTTGAGCCGCCGTCCGGCATCCGGACGGCGGCTCGACAGTGGACTTTGCCGGGTCAGGCCTGGCGGATGGCCTCGCCCTCGATCTCGATCCGGATCTTCTTGCCGACCATCACGCCGCCGGACTCCAGGGCCATGTTCCAGGTCAGGCCCCAGTCCTCCCGGTTGATCTCGGTGAAGGCGCTGAAGCCGAAGACGGCCTGCCCGTACGGGCTGGTGGTGGCGCCCTCGAACTCGACGGTCAGCTCGACCGGCTTGGTCACGTCCTTGATGGTGAGCTCACCGGTGAGGACGAACTCGGCGCCGGCGAACGACTTGATGCCGGTGCTGCGGAACTCGAGCGTCGGGTACTTCTCCGCCTCGAAGAAGTCGCCGCTGCGCAGGTGGTTGTCACGGTCCACCTGGCCGGTCTCGATACTGGCGGCGGTGATCGAGGCGGTGACCGAGGACTGCAGCGGGTCCTCGCCCACGGTGATGGTCGCGGTCGCCTCGGCGAACTGGCCGCGTACCTTGCTGACCATGAGGTGGCGTGCCACAAAGCCGACCCGCTTGTGCGCGGCATCCAGCACATACGTGCCGGCCACCGGGATCTGGAGACCCTCGAACGGGCGAGTGCTGACGACGTCGGTCATGACAATTCCTTCTCTCAGGCGGAGCGTCGGTGTTTGTGTGACACAGCAACTATATCCGCAGCAATATTCCTCCTGTCAAGTGACTGCTACCATAGACACCGTGAGTACCGACCTGAATGACCCACGGTTCACCGCGATCGGCCTGTTCGCCGAGGCGTACACGGGGTTGACCAACCGATTTGCCACACAGCTGGAGGAACACCGCGTTTCGCCGGTCGAGTTCGAGGTGCTGATCCGGCTCGCCCGCTCTCCGAACAGCCGCCTGCGGATGACCGACCTGGCCGGCCAGACCTCCCTGTCCACCAGCGGGGTGACCCGCGTCGTCGACCGGATGGAACGCGACGGCCTGGTGCGCCGCGAGGCCTGCCCGCAGGACCGCCGCAGTTCGTACGCGGTGATCACCGCGGCCGGCAAGCAGCGGCTCGACGAGGTTCTCCCCGGTCATCTCGCCCTGATCCAGCAATGGTTCATCGGCCTGCTGACGCCGGAGCAGCTCGACGGCATGTTCGAGTCACTGCGGATCATCCGCGACGCGGTCAATCCGTGCGCCACGGCGGGCACCGCCGGCGGGGGCGACGCCGAGGCCTGTTGACCGCGGCCGATCAACCGGCAGAACTACCGGCAGAACCCGGCGACGCGTCCGACTAAAGAGACATATCTCCCAGGTTTGGCGGCCGAGCGCGGCTACTGTGATCCGCGCAGGGGGATGCGGCGCGACCGAGGCGACGTACGGGGCTTGACGGGGGAGCCTCCGTTTTCGCCGCGTAACGGGCGGGGCGTTGCGATGGTCGGCGCGTGGGGGGCACGAACGCCGACCGTCCGCGCCCCGCCTAGGGACCGACCACCTGCGCCACGATCGGCGGCCCCAACCGGTCCCGCTCCCGGGGCAGCAGCGTGATCCCCCCGGCCCGGCACAGCTCGCTGAGCCGCCGCACCGCCGCCGCGCGTTCGTCCACGTCGGGCGTGCTCACGATCAACCCGACCAGCGCCTCCACGACATCCCGCGGATCATGCGCACCCCCGTACGCCTCGGCGGCCCGGGTGAAGCACTCCGCGGCACGCTTCTGCTCGCCCAGGCACAGCGCGATGGCGCCCTCCACCACCGCGGCCGGCCCGTCCGGTGGCAGGTCCTCGGCCATCCGGAGCCGGTCCAGCACCTCCTGCGCCTCGTCGGCGCGATCCGACTCGGCCAGCGCCAGGCCGATGGTGGCCAGCACCCGGCGCCGGTGGTTCGGGTCGCCGACCCGGGCGAGCTCGGTCAGTGCCTGGCGTCCCAGCCGCTCGGCCTCCGCCGGGCGACCGTCCAGCCGTGCCACCTCGGCCAGGTTGGCCAGGGCCACCGCCCGCAGCCGCTCCTCGCCGCACTCGCTGGCCAGCTGGTCCGCCGCGGCCAGCCGGCGGCGCGCCGCCGGGAGGTCGCCCTCGCGGATCTCGTGCCAGGTCAGATTGTTCTCGGCGACGGCGATGTCCCGGGTCTTGCCGGTGCGCCGGGCCAGGTCGAGCGCCGCCTCGCCGTGCCGGCGGGCCTCGTCGTAGCTGCCCGTGGTCATCCACATCGCGGCCAGCTGGGTGTGCGCGGTGAGCTGCCCGGCCACCGAGCCGAGCCGTTCGAACTCGGTCACGGCCGCGACCGCCGAGTCGATCTCCTCGGCCCCGGCGCCGTGCTCGATCGCCAGTTGCGCCGCCCCCACCTTGGCCCAGGCCCGGACCTCCGGGTCGGCGTCCGCGGTGCGCGGGTCGGCGAGGAGCCGGCGCAGCCACTGCCGGCCGCTCACGTCGCGCCCGCGGAACCGCCACCAGCGCGGCAGGGCGGCCGCGATGCGCAGCGCGGTGTGCGGATCCTCGCCGGCGGCGAAGGCGAGCGCGGTGCCCAGATCGCCGGCCACGTCGTCGAGCCGGCCCGCGGCCTCGGCCAGCCCACGGCCGATCAGGTCGGGCGCGATCTGCTGGGCCAGGCCGGCGAGGACGCGGGCGTGCCGGCGGCGGCCCTCGGTGAGTTCGCCGGCCGCCGCCGCGCGCTCGGCCGCGTAGTCGCGCACCATGTCGAGCAGCCGGAACCGGAACGTGCGGTTGCCGCGGACGTCGAGCAGGCCGAGTTCGAGCAGGCGGTCGAGCAGGTGCACGACGTCGGCGCCGTCGGTCGGCCCAGCCGACCCCGCCACCGCCTCCGACTCGGTCATCTGCTCGGCGAGCGCCAGCGACCACCGGTAGCGGAACATGGCGAGCCGGCGCAGCGCACGCTGCTCGCCGGGGTTGAGCAGGCGGTAGCTGGCGGCCACCGCGTCCCGCAGGGAGACGACGGCCTCGGGCGACGGCATGATCGATCCGGGGCGGTCCAGGTCGAGGACCCGGTCGCCGTACCGGTCGAGGATCTCGGGAACGGTCAGCACCCGGCCGCGCGCCGCGGCCAGTTCGATCGCGAGCGGCAGCCCGCCGAGGCGGCGCACCAGGCCGGCGAGCGGCGCGATCTCGTCGGCCTCCAGTGGGGTGTGCCGCACCCGGCCGAGGCGTTCCAGGAACAGGACCACCGCCGGGTACGCGGCGATGTCCGGCAACGTGGCATTCGCCTCGGGCGGGGGCACGACCAGTGGGGCCAGTGGCCACACCCGCTCGGCGGCGAGCCCGATCGGATGCCGGCCGGCGGCCAGGAAGCGCAGCGACGGCAACCGCTCCAGCAGCCGGGTGAGCATCTCGGCGGTCGCCTCGGGGGCGCGCTCGACGGCGTCGACGAACAGCAGCGCCGGCCGGCCGGCGAGCCGCCCGGGGAGGTCGTCGGGGCGGCCCACGCCGAACTCGGCGGCGATACTGCCGAGCATTTCGCCCACCGAACAGCCGTCGGTGATCACGATGCCGGCGACGCCGCCCGGGTATGCCGGGATCACCCGGTGCGCCACCACGAAACCGAGGCTGGTCTTGCCCACGCCGGCGATGCCGACCAGCGTCACCCCGCGCGGCCCGTCGGGCGCGGTGAGCCGGACGATCAGCTCGGCGACGTCGTCGTCCCGCCCGATCAGGTCGACGCTCGGGGACAGCTTCATGAAGCCGGTCGGTGGCAGCGGCTCCTCGGTCTGCTGACCGCGGGCGGCGGCGAGGAAGGCCTCCCGGTCGGCGGCGGCCAGGCCGAGCGCCGCGGCGAGCAGTTCCACGGTGGTGCGCTGCGGCCGGGACGCCCGGCCGCGTTCGAGGTCGCGCACCGTGCGTACGCCGATGGCGGCCCGCGCGGCGAGTTCCTCCTGGGTCAGGTTGGCCCGTAGCCGATGCCGGCGCAGCACCAGGGCAAAGCCGGATCCGCCCTGGTCCGCACGCTCGTCCGCCGCCATGATGCGAACATATGCACAGTCGACTGTTCCGGCGAGCAAAGATCCGCCCCTGTCGGAAAGCGGACCTTGACGTCCTGCCTCTACAGACCGAGCCCTCGGGCGATCAGCATCCGCTGCACCTCGGAGGTGCCCTCGCCGACCTCAAGGATCTTGGCATCCCGGTAGAACCGGCCCACCGCGGACTCGTTCATGAAGCCGTAGCCGCCGTGCACCTGGGTCGCGTACCGGCTGTTCTCCATGGCCGCGTTGCTGGCGTTCAGCTTGGCGATCGCGGCGTACCGCTTGAAGTCCTCGCCGGCCACCATCCGGGCCGCGGCGTCGTAGTAGCCGAGCCGCGCGACGTGCGCCCGCAACTCCATGTCCGCGATCATGAACTGGACGGCCTGGTAGTTGGCGATCGGGTGGCCGAACGCGGTGCGCTGGCCGGCGTACTTCACCGACTCGTCGACGCAGCCCTGGGCCAGCCCCACCGAGAGCGCGGCGATCGCGATCCGGCCCTCGTCGAGGATCTGCAGGAACTGGGCGAAGCCGCGGCCGCGCTTGCCGAGCAGGTTGCCGGCCGGGACGCGTACGTCGTCGAAGGACAGCTCGTGGGTGTCCGAAGCGCACCAGCCGACCTTGGAGTAACCCGGCGCCACCGTGAAGCCCGGCGTGCCGGACGGCACGATGATCGTGGAGAGTTCCTTGGAGCCGTCGGGGTTGACGCCGGTGACCGCCATGACCGTGACCAGGCAGGTGATGTCGGTGCCGGAGTTGGTGATGAACGCCTTGGTGCCGTTGATCACCCACTCGCCGCTGGCCTCGTCGAGGACCGCCCGGGTCGTCGTGCCGGCCGCGTCGGAGCCGGTGCCGGGCTCGGTGAGGCCGAACGCGGCCAGCGCCTCGCCGCTGGCCAGCCGGGGCAGCCACTGCTCCTTCTGCTCCGTGGTGCCGAACCGGTAGATCGGCATGGCACCGAGCGAGACCGCGGCCTCCAGCGTGACCGCCACCGAACTGTCCACTCTGGCCAGTTCCTCGAGCGCGAGGCACAGTGCGAAGTAGTCGCCGCCCATGCCGCCGAACTCCTCCGGGAAGGGCAGGCCGAACAGGCCCATCTTGCCCATCTGGCGGACCAGGTCGTACGGGAACGTCTTGTGCTCATAGTGCTCGGCGATCACCGGCGCGACCTGTTCGCGGGCGAAGTCCTGCACGGTGGCGCGCAGCGCCTCCTGCTCCTCGCCGAGCCGGAAGTCGACCATGTGCGTGCTCTCCTGTCAGACGGGCGTGACGCCGTGCCGGCGCCGGGCGAAACCTCGGTCCTTACCGCGCGCCGCCTGGTAGCGGCGGATGAGCTCGTCGCGCAGGTCACCCGGCTCGACGACGGTGTCCACGACCAGCTCGCTGGCCAGGCGCATGATGTCGATGTCGCGCTCGTACTCGGCGCGGCGCTCGGCGACGAACGCGTCCCGCTCCTCGGCCGAGCCGAGCGCGGCGATCTTGTTGGCGTACACCGCGTTCACCGCGGCCTCCGCCCCCATCACCGCGATCTTGGCGGTGGGCAGCGCGATCGTGGCGTCCGGGTCGAAGCCGGGGCCGGCCATCGCGTACAGGCCGGCGCCGTAGGCCTTACGGACCACCACGCAGATCTTCGGCACCGTCGCCTCGGAGATCGCGGTGATCATCTTGGCGCCGTGCCGGATGATGCCCTGCTTTTCCACGGCCGAGCCCACCATGAAGCCGGGGACGTCGCAGAGGAACAGCAGCGGCACATTGAACGCGTCGCAGAGCTGGACGAACCGGGAGGCCTTGTCGGCCGTGTCGACGAACAGGACGCCGCCCTTGAACATCGAGTTGTTGCCGACGACGCCGATCACCTCGCCGTCCAGCCGGGCGAAGCCGACGGTGAGCTCCTTGGCCCACAGTGCCTGGATCTCCAGGAACGAACCCTCGTCGACGATGCCCTTCACATACCGGCGCATGTCGAAGGCCTGCCGCTCGCTGGCCGGCACCAGCGCACCCAGGTCGATCTTTGCCGGCTCCTGCGGTTGCGCCGCGGGCGGCATGGCTTCCCAGTTCGACGGCAGGTAGCCGAGGTATGTGCGGACGACGTCGAGCGCGTCCTGCTCGGTCTTGCAGAGGAAATGCCCGACGCCGGACTCGGCGCAATGCACGCGGGCGCCGCCCATCGCCTCCAGCGTGGTCTTTTCCCCGGTGACCATCTGGACCATGCGGTCGGACCCGAGATACATGCTCGCGTTGCCGTCCACCATGGCGACCACGTCGCAAAACGCCGGAATGTACGCCCCGCCGGCGGCCGACGGCCCGAACAGCGCACACACCTGCGGAATTGTCCCGGAGGCCCGCACCTGGGTGTGGAAGATCTTGCCCGCACCGCGCCGGCCGGGGAAGAGGTCGACCTGATCGGTGATCCGCGCGCCGGCCGAGTCGACCAGATAGATCATCGGTACGCCGTACTGCAGCGCCCGCTCGATGATTCGGATGATCTTTTCGACCGTACGCGCGCCCCACGAGCCCGCCTTGACGGTGGAGTCGTTCGCCATCAGGCAGACCTGGCGGCCGCCGATCCGGGCAATACCGGTGATCACCCCATCGGCGGGCAGCCCGTCGGCCATGCTGTTGGCAAACAGGCCGTCCTCGACGAAGGAGCCGTCGTCGACCAGCAGTGCGATCCGCTCACGGGCGAAGAGCTTGCCCTTCGCCGCGTTGGCGGCGTGGTAGCGCTCGGCGCCGCCGGCCAACACCCGCTTGCGCACCTGCGCGAGCGCCTCGTCCTCGATCGCCACTGCCCCTCCAGTCACCTGAACGCTCGTTAGACTGAACGGTCGTTAGGGTAGCTCATCCGGCAAAGGCGCGGCAAACGACGAACGGGAGCCTCCGCCGGTTGCGGAGACTCCCGTCCGTTTCACTGCCACCGATGCCGTGGAGGGGCACCGGTTTCCTGCTCGACGCCTCCTGGCGTCGTACGGGTCGCACCCGGGACCGGCGCGACCCGGCCTAGAACCGCCCCGTTCAGCGCAGCGTGTTCAGCAGGGCGAGGCCGCGCAGGCCGGCGTTGTCGCTCACGCCGCCGACCGTCTCGGTGAGGCCGGTGACCGGGGACGCCTCGGCCTTACGACCACCGTGCTTGGTGTCGTCGGCGTCGTCCGCGGCGTACTTGTCGTCCTTGACGTCGCCGTAGCCGTCGTTGCTGTCCGGCTCCTCGCCCTGGCCGTAGCCCGGCTTCTCGTCGTCGAGGACGCCGTTGTCGTCCAGGTAGTCGTCGTCGTCGACGTCACCGTTGTCGCCGTCGTTGTCCCAGCCGTTGTCGCCGCCGTTGCCGTGGCCGCCGTGCCCGTGCCCGCCGTGCCCGTGACCGCCGTGGCCGTGGCCGCCGTGGCCCTGGCCGCCGTCCCAGCCGCCGAAGAACCCGCCGTTGGCGCATGCCGCGGCCGAGCTGGCCTGGCCGAGGATGCCGAGCGAGTTGCCGCAGATGTTGATCGGCAGGCTGATCGGCGCCGCGATCTGGGTGCCGTTCAGGATGCCGTTGTTGTTGCCGGTGCTCTGCACGAAGCCGTCGTCGTGCCCGGACTCGTTCACCGCGATCGCCCGCGAGTTGGCCTGGCCGAGCAGTGCGACCGAGTTGCCCGCCAGGTTGACCGGCAGGTTGATCGGCGCGTACAGCTGGGTGCCGTTGGCGATCCCGTTGTTGTCACCGGTGCTCTGCCAGGCACCCCGGCCGAGCCGGCCGCTCTCCTTCTTCCACTTGCCGCCCCGGTGCTGGTGGCCCCAGACGTCGTTGGCGCAGATCGCCTGGGAGTAGGCGGCGCCGAGCACGGCGAGCGAGTTGCCGCAGGCGTTGATCGGGATGGTGATCGGCGCGTACAGCTGGGTGCCGTTCAGGATCCCGTTGTTGTCCCCGGTGAACTGGCCGCCGTTGCCCGGCCACCCGTGCTCGGTGGTGCGGGCGCTCTCGGCCTTACGGCCGCGGACCCGGTTGACGCCGACGCCCGCCGCGTTCGCCTCGCCGGCGATGGCCGCCGCGTTGCCGACCACGTTCAGCGGCACGGTGACCGGCAGGTACACCTGGGTGCCGTTGAGGATGCCGTTGTTGTTGCCGGTGCGCTGGACGTCCCGGCCGCTCTCGGTGAAGTTGACCCCGGCGCCGTGGGCGTTGGCCACGCCGAGGATGCCCAGCGAGTTGCCGACGATGTTGACCGGCACGCGGACCGGAACCGCGATCTGGGTGCCGTTCAGGATCCCGTTGTTGTCACCGGTGCTCTGGTGGACGTCGGCCTGCGCGGCGGCCGGAGCGCACAGCAGGGCGCCGGCGGCCAGGACACCCACGCTCAGAGTCTTGCGAACCCAAGTCTTCATGCGGAAGAAGTGCCTTTCAGAAATGTTCTGTCAAAATGGCATGACTTATTCAATTGGGGTTCCGGAACATGCATTTCGGGCGCAGCGGTGCCCTGGCTCGGTTTCTTCTGCCCTGACTCCGCTTGTCGACGCGCGCCCTTCGGCGCTTCGGTGCGGTGCGTGTGATTCAGGCGTCGGCGATTCGCCGCTTGTTCGCAAGCGGTTCGGGAATCGAGCCGGAACGCGGACACCGAAGCCGGTGCCGGCCGGTTCTCCGGCGGTCGGGCGGACCGCCGGTCGCCCTCACTCAGTCAGGTGAGACGGTCGGTGCCTCGGCGGGTGTCCGCCGGACCTCGACATCGGACGCGATCGGCAGCCGTTGGCAGACCATCGTGCTGCTGGCGATCGCGGCCGGCAGGAAGGCTGCGGAGCCACCTTCCGTCGGTGTTCCCGACCAGCTGGCCGGGGTTCCGCTGACGTTACCGAGGTGCAGCCACCCATCGGTGGGTCCGTCACCGCCGGGCGTGTCCCCGGTCGCCGGTACGGCGGTCGCCGGGTGGGCGGCCGGCTTGCTCCGGTGCGGGGACCGTGTGGAGGCGGCCTTTCCGTGCCGGACCGGGACGGCCGTCCGCAGGACGCCGGCGGCCGGGCCGCGCAAGGTTGTGCCGATCATGCTGCGGCGCACGGCCACGGCATCGATCGTGGCCCGGCTCGTGGCCACCGCCCGGTCCGGGCCGTCGACCACGTGCACCAGGGCACCCGCCGGGTGCCGCGGGTGTTCCGCCGCCGGGCGCGGGATCCGCGTGCCGGTAACCGTCACCGCGGTGAGCCGGTGCTGGGTGGCCGTCGATCCGCCGGTGAGGCGGAGTGGGCCGGCGACCTCCCGCAGGACCTGGTCGGCGCCGCCGATCACGGCGTCCACTGTGGTCCCACCGGGCTCGTGGGCGACCTCGTCGAGCGCCTTCGCGGGGCGGGCGAGAACCCGCCGCGGGACGTCGAGGATGTCGGTCACGATGTGGTGCCTGTGCTGGTGTGCCGGGCGGGTGAGCTCCAGCGGCTGGGCGGCCGCCGTCAGGAGCCCGGTGACCGGCGCGGTGGTGTCGCTCTCGACGACGGCACCGAGCAGCGAGCCGACCGGCCCGTCCACCCGGTCCGCGGCCTGTGCGGCGGCACCGGTGAGCAGCCAGGCCGCACCGGCCAGGCCGCCGACGACGAGTGCGCGCAGAGCCCACCGGAACCCGGTGCGTCCGGCGCGGCGCTCCGTCGGCCGCTCCGCCCCCTGGATGGGAGGCGGCAAGGGCGAGAAGACGCCGGCGAGCGAACCGGACGGCTGCGGGCACGCCGTGCGCGGCATGCGCTCGACCCCCAGCCCCGTCATGATTCGCCCCTCGTCGTTTACGACTTCGACCGGTGGCGGATCCACCGGAACCGGCGATATCGGCCACTCGTATTGGTAACGAAGTGGCCGAGCACGGGTCACGCGGACAAATAGGAAAAATGATCGCAGCGTGGTGGGGCAGGAATCACACCAGCCGGGTACGCGGGCCGGCCCGCAGCACGCCGGACGGCAGCGTGCGGCCCAGTAGTTGCTCGGCCAGTTCCGCGGTCCGGATCAGGCGGTCCAGGTCGATTCCGGTGTCGATGCCCATGTCGTGGAGCATGTGGACGACCTCCTCGGTCGCCACATTGCCGGAGGCACCCGGCGCGTACGGGCAGCCGCCGATGCCGCCGGCACTCGCGTCGAACTCGGTCACCCCGAGATCGAGCGCGGTGAGGATGTTGGCCAGCCCCGTACCCCTGGTGTCGTGGAAATGCAGCAGGTCCGGCCGCACCACGGAGAGCAAATCACGGACCCGGCGGGGCGTCGCCATGCCGGTCGTGTCGCCGAAGGCGATCCGGTCCGCCCCGTCGGCGCGGACCCGGCCCACGATGGCCGCCACCCGGTCCGGGTCGACGTCACCCTCGAACGGGCAGCCGAAGCTGGTCGCGACGATGACCTCGACCGTCGCGCCGGCGTCATGGATGAGCGGGATGAGCCCGGCGATGTCCGCCAGCGATTCCTCGGTCGACCGGTTGAGGTTGCGCCGGTTGTGCGTGTCCGAGGCGGAGACCACCACCTCGATCTCCCGGAAACCCGCGGCGATCGCCCGCTGCGCACCCCGGGTGTTCGGGATCAGGGCCGAATACCGGACGTCGGGGTTGCGGCTGATCCGGGCCCAGACCTCGTCCGCGTCGGCCATCTGCGGGATGGCCTTGGGGTGCACAAAGGACACTGCCTCGATCCGCCGGACGCCCGTCCCGCTCAACGCGTCGATCAGCCGGACCTTGGCCTCGGTCGGGATCGGTGCCTCGTTCTGCAACCCGTCGCGGGGCGCGACCTCGCGAATGCTGACGTTCATCGAACGGCCCGCATCCGCGACACGATGCCGGTGTCGTAGTCGCCGGCCAGGAACTCGTCGTTCGCCAGCAGTTCGGCGAAGAACGGCAGATTGTTCTTGGGGCCGGCGATCTCGAAGCCGGCCACCGCGTCGCGGGCCTTGGTGATCGCGTCCGTACGGTCGGCGCCGAAGACGATCAGCTTGGCCATCAGCGAGTCGTAGAACGGCGTGACCGTGGTGCCGGCGGCGTAACCGGAGTCGACCCGGACGCCCTCGCCGGTGGGCTCCACCCAGGTGGCGACCGCGCCGGGGCCGGGCAGGAAACGCTTGGGGTCCTCGGCGTTGATCCGCAACTCGATCGCGTGGCCGACGCTGGTCAGCGCGTCCGGGTCGAAGGTGGGTGCCGCGCCGGAGGCGATCCGCAGCTGCTCCTCGACCAGGTCGATGCCGTGAATGAGCTCGGTGATCGGGTGCTCGACCTGCAGGCGGGTGTTCATCTCGAGGAAGAAGAACTCCCCGCTGGCCGGGTCGAGCAGGCACTCGACCGTGCCGGCGTTGCGATAGCCCACCGCCTCGCCGGCCTTGACGGCGGCAGCGAGCAGACGCTCGCGCAGCTCCGGGCCCACCGCCGGGGAGGGCGCCTCCTCGACCAGCTTCTGGTTGCGGCGCTGCACCGAGCATTCCCGCTCGGACAGGGCGACCACCCGGCCGTCGGCCAGGCCGAGGATCTGCACCTCGACGTGGCGCACCCGGGGGAAGTAGCGCTCGATCAGCACCGCGCCGTCGCCGAACATGCGCTCGGCGAACGCGCGCACCTTTTCATACTCCGTGCGCAGGCCGGTCTCGTCGGTGGCCACGGCCATGCCCATGCCGCCGCCGCCCGCGGCGGCCTTGACCATCACCGGGTAGCCGATCGCGGCCGCCGCCTCGACCGCCGAGTCGGCGGTGGCGGCCGGATCCTGGCTGCCGGGTGCGACCGGCACGCCAGCCGCGGCCATCAGGTTGCGCGCATTGATCTTGTCGCCCATCGCGGTAATCGCGTCGGCCGGCGGGCCGACCCAGATCAGCCCGTTCGCTTCGACCGCACGGGCGAAGTCGGCGTTCTCGCTGAGGAAGCCGTAGCCGGGGTGGATCGCCTGGGCACCGGTCGCCTTTGCGGCGGCCAGGATCGCCTCGGCGTTGCGGTAGCTCTGGGCCGGGTTTGCCGGGCCGACGCAGACCGCCTCGTCGGCCTCGACGACGAACGGCAGGCCCGCATCCGCCTCCGAGTGGACGGCGATGCTGCGGATGCCGAGCCGCTTCGCGGTGCGGATGATCCGGCGGGCGATCTCGCCCCGGTTGGCGACGAGCAGAGATTCGATCATGTGGGTACGTCTCGGCTTTCTCGGTAGGCGCCCGGTGGGGCGTTTGTCGAGTTTGTCCGGTCCGCGCCGGGTGAGGCGCCTCCCGGGTCATCCGGTTCACCCTGTTGGGGCGTTCCGGGAGCCTTTGTCGTCAGCGCCCGGTCAGGGCGTGGATCGTGGCGTCCCGCAGCAGGGCCGCCCGGCGGCGGCGATCGACCTCGCCGCCGAGGAAGGGAGTCGAGTTCATCAGGCCGAACGCCGAATGGGCGAGCACCCGAGCCTCCGCGGCGTCGAGCTCGGGGCGCAGCGTGGCCAGCACGCCCACCCACTCCTCGACATAGAGGCGCTGGAGGCGGCGGATCTGTCGGCGCGGCTCGTCCGGCAGCCGGTCGAGCTCATGCAGGTGCAGGGCGATGACGGCCGGGTTGGCCAGGGCGAACTCGACGTGGAAGTCGATCAGGTCGGCCAGCGCGGCGCGCGCGTCCTCGGGGTGGCGGGCGACCCGCGCCTTGCCGCCGTGCAGCAGGCCCTCACTCACCGGGATCAGCGCGGCGACCAGCATGGCCTCCTTGCCGGCGAAGTGGTGATACAGCGCCGGGCCGGTCACACCCGCCGCGGAGCCGATGTCGTCCATCGACACCCCGTGATAGCCGCGGGCCGCGAAGAGGCCGACCGCGATCTCCAGGATCTCGTCGCGGCGCGACCGTCGCCGGGGCGCGGGCGGCCCCGGACGCTGTTGCTGATCAACCGTCGTCACCTGGCAACTGTAACCCGCTGTCAAGTCGGACCTTAACGGGCGTTCAGGATGTGGGAGGGGGCTCATTTGTCGTCTCCGCAAGCAGTTCGGCTGCCGCCCGGCGGGCCGGCCCATCGGCCGGCAGCCGGTCGAGCAACCCGGTCAACAACACCTCGGCGTCGGGCACCGCGCCCGTGCGCAGCAGCGCCTCGGCCAGCAGAAGCTCCACCCGGTCGGCGTCGTCGCCGGCGCCGATCGCCTGCAACCGATCCGGCACGCCGCGCAGGTGCGGGAGCGCGTCGGCATGCCGCGCCCGGATCGACAGCAGCCGGCCGGCCTCGAACGCGGTCATCCCCTGCTGCCAGATCGCCTCGGGCTCGGCGGCGACCTCGGGCGGCAATGCCGCGAATCGCTCGGCGGCCAGCCGGACCGCCTCCTCGGCCTGGTCGACCTCGTCGGCGTAGTGCAGCGCGCTGACCAGGCGGCGCAGCAGGCGCAGCTCACCGACCAGGTCGCCGGCCTCGTGCAGGTCGGCCGCGGCGGCCCGGAAGGCCTGCGCCGCCTCCG
>Ga0207668_10001163_pt1 | contig 15629 bp, 15 predicted proteins | sample KBSS43metaG_FD_184323 | JGI IMG/M metagenome (GOLD analysis project Ga0207668, IMG submission 184323) | Switchgrass rhizosphere microbial communities from Kellogg Biological Station, Michigan, USA - KBS S4-3 metaG (SPAdes) (version 2) | ecosystem: Host-associated > Plants > Roots > Rhizosphere... | reverse complement strand
TCGCCTCGCCCGCGGCAGAGCGACACCCCTTTCGCCGAAGAGAACGAAGTGTGCATTGTCGCGAATCGTGCTTGAAGATCGGGAGCGTTCCGTATTGTCGGCCTCACCGGCAGGAACTGCGTCCGCCTGTTGTATCAATTCGGAACAACTCCATTCCGGGTTCGCAGTGGTAATCAAATATTAATTGTCTTCCGTTCGGCGCGAGCCTAGCCGCGGCAGTGCAGGGGCAAGTATCGAGTCGGCGGGACGATCCGCCACCCCCCTGCGAAGTGGATCTCTTCGAGGGGAAAACCGCATGAAGACTCTTATCCTGGCCGCCGCTGCCGCGGTTGCCATCGCGGCGCCGGCGGGCGCCGCCAATCTCGTCGTCAACGGCTCGTTCGATGCCGACACCGTCGGCACCAAGGTCAATTTCCAGGGCCATGTCACCGGCTGGACCGGCGGTGCCAACCTGACCTTCCTCGCCCCGCCGGGATCGGCCGACGATCTCAACCAGTATCTCGCGGTCTACGGCCCGTTCCCGGCGACCAGCCCGGACGGCGGCAACTTCATCCTCGCCGACGGCGATCCCAATTACTCGGGCGCGTTCAGCCAGACGATCAGCGGGCTGACGATCGGCGACAGGTACACGCTCAGCTTCTGGCAGGCGGCGGGCCAGCAATACGGCTTCACCGGCCCGACCACCGAGCGCTGGAGCGTCTCGTTCGGCGGCGACACCCAGCTCTCCGCGCTGTTCTCGCTGCCCGAGGCCGGCGTTGGCCCCTGGGAGAAGCAGACGATGACCTTCACCGCGAGCGCCGAATCGCAGGTCCTGAGCTTCCTGGCGCAGGGCACCCCGGGCGGCGCCCCGCCGATCTCGTTTCTCGACGGCGTGTCGCTGACTGCTGCCGTGCCCGAGCCGGCGACCTGGGCGATGATGATCACCGGCTTCGGTGCCGTCGGCGGCGCGCTGCGCCGCAAGCGGACGGCGCTGGCCGCGGCCTGATCGGTGCCCCCCTCCCGCTTGCGCGGGAGGGGTTCCGGGTGGGCACCCGGCCGAGACCTCATGGTCTCTGTTGACGGGCGCCCACCTGCCGACGCCTCCTCAAACCGGGGAAGACTCCGGCTTTTCCCGCCGCTTTGAGCCCCTTCTTCCCTTCGCGCGTTGACCCGCGAACGAACAGGGAGACGGCCATGGCGACGACTGCCACCCAGACGACAGGATCCGACCGCGGCCTCGACGCGAACAGCCCGCTCGAAATGCCCGGCCGCGCATGGTGGGAGATCCTGAAGCGGATCTGGGAATCGACCGGCAGCAACAACATCGCCTTGCTCTCGGCTGGCGTCGCCTTCTACGCCTTCCTCTCCTTCGTGCCGTTGCTCGGCGCGCTCATTATGACCTACGGCCTCGTCGCCGACCCCGCGACCGTCGCCGAGCATATGAGGGTCATCATCGACCTCGTCCCCGCCGACGCCGCCAGGCTGATCTACGAGCAGCTGGTCAGCGTCACCACCACCGCCGCCGAGAAGACGGGCCTCGGCCTTGGCCTCGCTCTCCTCATCTCGATCTACGGTGCGATGCGCGCCTCGGCCGCGATCATGGTCGCGCTCAACGTCATCTACGAGCAGCACGAGCGGCGCAATTTCTTCGTCACCACCGCACTCTCCGCCGCGATCACCGTCGGCGCGGTGGTGGTCGGCATCGTCGGGTTGCTCTCGGCCTCGATCCTCGGCTTCCTCCAGGATCTCGTCAGCGGCCTTGGTCCCGCGGTGATCGTGGTGGCGAAGGTCGTGACCTGGCTGGTCGCGGGTGCGCTGGCCAGCGTCGCGATCGCCGCGACCTACCGCTTCGGCCCCGACCGCGCCGATGCCCGCTGGCGGTGGCTGACCCTCGGCTCGGTGCTGGCGACGGTGCTGTGGCTGGCGGCGACGATCGGCTTCGGCTTCTACGCCGCCCGCTTCGGCGACTACAATGCCACTTACGGCTCGCTCGGCGCCGTCGTCGTACTGCTGATGTGGCTGTTCGTCTCGGCCTACGCCATCCTGCTGGGCGCCGCGATCAATGCCGAGGTCGAGCGGCAGACGACGCGTGACAGCACCACCGGCGCGCCGCGGCCGATGGGGCAGCGCGGCGCCACCGTCGCCGACACCGGCCCGGCCGATTCGTCGCGTTAACCAGCAATTGCCCCATTTTGAAACGCGTTGAATCAGGCGCTGCAATCCGGTTAAGATCGCGGAAACAATGTCTCGAACAACGAGTTACCCGACCGACGAGGCGATTACGGCGGCCTAAACGACCGCTTAACCGCGGTATCGACTTCAGAAGCATACAATGTTATCAAGGCGATCAAGACGGGGGACCCGAATCCGATGATACGCTCACTGCTTGCCTCGAAGACCGCCAAGCTGGTTGCAGCCTGTGTTTGCCCGGTCGCTGGAACCGGTGCTCTCACGGTTGCCGTCCCGCAGGTCCGGTCGGCCGTTCACAAGGCGACCGCGCCGCGCGCCTATGCCGCGCCGAAGACCCGGGTGCGCCCGGCCGCGGCAGCGCCCTGCCCCGAGGCGACGCCGGTCATGCTCGCGTCGCCGCTGGCGATGCTGACGCCGCAGCCGACGCCGCAGTCCTTCACCCCGCCGCCGCTCAACAACGGCGGTGGCGGCAACAACCCTAACGTTCCGCTCGATCCGGGCGGCGGCGGCAAGCCGATCCTGCCGGCGGTTCCCGAGGCCGCGACCTGGGCGCAGATGATCGTCGGCTTCGGCCTCATCGGCGGTGCCGTTCGTCTTGGCACCCGCGGTGCTACCGAACTCGCCTGATCTGGCCAGATTTCGATTGAAAAGAACGCGGCTGGTCCTGGGACCGGCCGCGTTTTTCGTTTGAGACGATCGTGCGGGGTTTTTCCGGCTTTTGCCGGAAACGTGCGGGAAATTGCGGCGAAATGCCGGCCCCTCAATAGGGCACTTCGCCGATGACGTTGCCGCCCTCGCTGTAGCGGCAGACCAGGAAGTCGTCGCTGCGGCCATGCGCCACCGCGCAGCCCACCCGGCGCGAACTGCGCCAGACCAACTGCGTGTAGTGGCCGACATCCTCCAGCTCGCCGGTACGGCTGTTGGTCGGGAAGACGCCCGGCTGGAAGTTCACCTTCTCGTCACGCCACAGGCCGACCATCTGCTCCGGCCCGTAATAGCCCTTGGTCCCGGCCCAAAGGTTTTCGCCTTGCGGATCAGGGTCATAGGGGTTGTCGGGGGAGTGGACGAGGCGGCCCACCTTGGTCAGCCGCTCGGCCCAGACCGCGGCGTCGGCGGCAAGGCCCTCGTCCCAGCTCAGCGCCGGCACGCCGACCGCCGCGCGCTCGCGATTGTGCGACTGGAGCACGCGGTCCTGGAACGACAGCGCCACGCTGTTGCCCTGCAGCGCAGGCGCCACTGCAGCGAAGGCGAGAACCGCAGTGAGGCGCTTTCCGATCCGACCGAGGCGAGCCATGTACCGTCTCCGTGCCAAGCTGATGGCCCGGAGGTACGGCCCGACCGGTTCAGGCGGGTTTTGCGGATGTGGTGAAGGCGGCGTTCACGAATGGGGTTCGCGCAGTATCGCGCGGCGCAGGGTCAGAAGGGGCGCTCGCCCATGACGTTGCCGGCGACGAAATAGCGGCAGACCAGGAAATCGTCCGACTCCGCCTCGGCGAGCGCACAGCCCAGGCGGGTGGTCCGGCGCCAGACGATCTGGGTGTAGTGCGAGACGTCGGCGAGATTGCCGGTGACGCTGTTGTCGGGGAACCGGCCGGCCTTGAAGCGGGTCCGTTCGGTCAGCCACAGGCCGACCATCTCCTCGGGCGTATAGGCGCCGCGGGTGCCGCCCCACAGGTTCTCGCCCTGGGCATCGTCGGTGTCGAGATCGGCGGAGTGGATCAGTGCGCCGGTGGCGCTGATATAGGCCGCCCATTCGGCGGCCGAGGCGGCGAGCTTCGGATCCCACACCAGCGGCGGCACGCCCACCTCGGCGCGGGCCTGGTTATGCGCGGCGAGCAGCCGCGCCTCGAAGCTGCCGGCGGGCAGGGTGACGGCGCTTGCGGGCGCGGGCGCACACGAAAGGACCAGGGCCAGCACACCCCTGCCCCACCTGCCCCCGCGACCAACCCGCAAGCGGATGCCCCCTATCGCCCCGAAACGGACCTGAGCCCGCGACTATGATTAACGTCGCCGCACCCCTCGCCTCGCAGCACGCCGCCAAGTCACTGGCCTAATACGCGTTCTTGTCGATGGCTAGCCGGAATATGGTTTCCGCGATGATGCGGATGTCGAGCGCGACGCTCCAGTTGTTGATGTAATAGAGGTCGTATTCGACGCGTTTGCGGGCGCGTTCGACGCTGTCGATTTCGCCCCGCAACCCGCGGACTTGCGCCAATCCGGTGATGCCCGGCTTGACCCGGTGGCGGGAGGCGTAGCCGCGCACCGCCTCCGCATAGTAGGTGTCGCCGACCCGCATCTCGACGGCATGCGGCCGCGGCCCGACGATCGACATGTCCCCTTTCAGGACGTTGAAGAGCTGCGGCAGTTCGTCGATGCTGAGCCGGCGGATGATCTTGCCGACCGCGGTCACCCGCGAGTCGTTCTTGGTCGTCCGCGCCGCGCCGGAGACGTCCTGGCTGGCGACGTACATCGAGCGGAACTTGTAGACGTGGACCGGCTCGTTGTTGAAGCCGAAGCGCTGCTGCTTGAACAGGATCGGGCCAGGGCTGGTGAACTTGACCAGCAGCGCGGTGACCAGCAGCAGCGGCGAGAGCAGGATCAGGCCGGGGATGGTGAAGACCAGATCCTCGATCCGCTTCGAGACCATGTCGAAATCGCGGATCGGCCGCCGCCACAGGTAGAACATCGGCAGCGAGCCGATAAACTGGACACGGAAGTCGGATTCCAGCCGGAGCGTCTCGCTCGGCACGAGGCAGACATCCACCGCGACGTTACCGAGCCGGTCGAGAAAGAAATCGAGCCGCTCCTGCGAGACCCGCGGCGTCGCGATCAGCACCTGGTCGACCTCGTTGCGCCGGGCGAGATCGATGATCGCATCGAAGCCGCCGATCAGCGGCAGCCCGCCGATGACGTTCTCGATCCGCGTCGTGCGCTCGTCGGCAACGCCGATCACCTTGAGATGCGGCAGGTTTTCCAGTTCGAGCCGGCGCAGCGCATGGCCCGCGGTATCGGCATCGGCGCCGTAGATGACCACACGCTGGCCGATCCGCCCCGAGCGCACCAGCGCGTAGACGATCCGGCGAACGATGAAGCGGCTGACCAGCAGGATGCCCGATCCCGACATCACGAACGAACCGAACAGCGTCACCGGCACCGAGGACAGCGCGCCCAGCGTCCACATCGTCACCAGCACCAGCCCGGCGGCGAGCACGAAATCGAGGATCACCCCCAGATCGGCATCCTGTCGCCGGCCGAGGGGCGCATTATAGGCGTCGTGGGTCAGGCGCAGCAGGTAGAAGTTGATACCGATGATCAGCGCGAGGCCGACATACGCCGGGCCGTCGGCGAAAGGACCGGCATAGGAGTAGTAGACGGCGAGCGCGGCCGCCCAGGCCAGCGCGAGCGACAGCGCGTCCGCGACGATCGCGATGGCGCCGACGATGTTCGAGGTGAAGCGCATCCGCGCCGATTGGCGAGGCGCGGCGTCGGCTTGTTCGGATGAGGCGATCATGATTCGACGGGCACCCCGCCCTTCTTGAGCTGCGCGACGGCAACCTGCACACACATCTTGTCACCGGTCTTGCGGCACAGCGCGATCTGCCGCCGCCAGCCCGAGATCGACCGCGGATTGAGCTGGGTGAAATCCTGCACGGCGTCGACCGCCTCGTCGTCCTTGCCCTGCTGCACCAGATAGTCGGTCAGCGCCATCATCACCGGCACGCTGCTCGGAAAGTCATGCACGGCGTCACGGAACGCAGTTTCGGCAAGAAAGCGTTCGTTGCGCGCGAGATGGACCCGTGTCAGCAGGATCCGCGCCTGCGGATTGTCCGGATCGGAGCTGGTCAGGAGCCGCGCGAGACCGAGCGCCTTCTCGTTGTCGCGATCGACAAGGGCGATTTCGGTGCGCAACTCCAACCCGCGCAGGTTGGTCGCGTCGAAGGCGAGCACCGCATCGGCGCGCCGCCGCGCGGCATCGCGATCGCCCAGGGTGTAGTCGGCTCGGGCGAGCGACACCTGCGCGTCGACGTTGTCGGCGTCCGGCGGCCGGTTCGCGATCGGCTGCAGAATGCGGCGCGCGTCGGCCGCCTCACCCTGATCGAGCAGATAGGCCGCAAAGGCCGCGACCACCGCGGGCGGTGCGCCGCCGACGGTATCGCGAATCTCGGCGAGCGCGGCATCGCGTCCGCGATAATCGGCGATCGCGCGGACGATCGCCATCCGAACACTTGGGTTGCCGCGCCCGGCGGTGCGGAGCTGGTCGAGGATCGGCATCGCCTCGTCGACCTTGCCCTTCGACAGGAGCGATCGGGCATGTTGCAGGCGATAGGCTGGGTTGGCAGGGTCGATCGCATAGAGGCGCGAATAGGTGTCGAGCAGCTTGGCGGTGTTCCCCGACTGCTGGTAGATCTTCACGATCTGCCGCAGCATCGGCTCCGGCTTGTCGGTGATCGGAACCTGCCGGTCGAGCACGGCGGCAGCCTCTCCATACCGCCCGGCGGCGGTGAGGATGCGCGACTTGAGCACCACCGCTTCGTCGAGCGCGGGCGCTTCCGCCAGCACGCCGTCGATGGTCCTGAGCGCATCCCCCAGTTTCCGCTGGTTCATCGCCAAGGTGGCAGCGGCGAGCTTCGCGCGGACGCTGTCCGGCCGCAACACCGACAGCGTGTCGAGGTAGCGCCGCGTCTGCTCGGGATCATTGCTGGCCGCGGCGAGCTGGGCGAGGATTTCCAGCGCGTCGGCATTGTTGGGCTGAAGGTCGACCAGACGCTGGAAAGAGATGTACGCTTGCGGCAGCGCACCACGCGCCATGTCGACCTGGGCGAGACGCGAGAGCATCGCCGGATCGTCGGGGGTCGCGGCGAGCGCCTGCTGGATCGCGCGGCGCGCATTCTTGTAATCGCCCTTGGCGAACAGGCGATCGAAACGCGCAGCCCCGGCCGCAGCCTTCTCTTCCGAGGACTGGCAGGCGGTCACCGAGAGGGCAGCCGCCAGCAGCACCGTGACGTGTTTCGACCAGATCAAGCGCATGTCCCGGTTATAAGCCCGCAGCGGAAACACATTGTGAACGCTTGGCCGTATAAGACCTGACGGGCCACATTCAACGGCACGAAGGTCCCGCCCGCGTTTCTATCCGCAATGCGCCATGGTTTATCTCTTCTATACGCTTTGCATTTCACGCGGATCCGGTAGGAAGGCTAAGGATGCGTACGGGCGAACCGGGGTGGCTGCCCTGCGGCTGCCTTTTGTCCGGGCGTACTGACTGCTGAGGGGATTCCGGTGCGTAAGTTCATTCTCTTTCACGCCGCATCGGTGATGCTGCTTTGCGGTGCGGCGCAGGCGCAGACCGCACAAGGACAGACTGCGCAAGGACAGGCTGCTCAAGGACAGGCTGCTCAAGGACAGGGCGCACCGTCGGCGGGGGGGCAGCCACCGAGCAGCGAGCCTCCGATCACGGTGCGAGCCCCCGAACCGACCCTCTCCGCGGTCAAGCAGCCGCCGGCGGTCTCGCCCGAGAAAGCCTATCGAATCAATGCCGGCGACGAGATCGAGATCTACGTCTGGGGCGACGAGCGGCTGCAACGCGGACTGCGTGTGCTGCCCGACGGCACCTTCGCCTTCCCGCTGGTTGGCACCATCCGCGCCGCCGGCCGCACCACCACCGAGCTGGAGAGCGAACTCAGCACGCGCCTGGCGGCGCAGTATCGCGGTGTCGCGCCGCAGGTGACCGTCTCGGTCAAAAACCCGGCGGGCCTGCAGGTCTCGATCATCGGCAAGGTCCGCTCGCCGGGCACACTCACCCCAGGCCGCTACATCACGCTCGTCGAGGCGCTGGCGCTCGCCGGCGGCCCGACCGAATTCGCCGACGTCAGCAACATCGTCATCATTCGGAACCGGGATGGACGCAGTTCGGTCATCCCTGGGAAGCTCACCGGCCTGCTGAAGGGTCGTCCGTCCGAAAGCGATCTCGCCCCGGGAGGAATCCCGACCCTGCAACCTGGTGATACGGTGATCGTACCATGAAGAAGATAATCGGCTTTGTCGGTGCGTTCGGTCTGGCCTCGCCGGGTCTCGCGGCGGATACTTATTTCGGCCTGACCGCCGAGATCGGCGGCGGCTACGACTCGAACCCCTATCTCCGCGAGGGCGGCGGCGGCAGCGCGACGGTCAACGGCAGCCTGTCGCCAACCATCCAGTTCGTCACGCCGACCAGCACGACGGCGCTGTCGGGCTATGTCGCGCGGACCGAGTATCTTCAGCACAACCGCAATCCGGCGAAGTCCTACAGCGTCGACCTGAACCACACCCAGAGCTTCTCCCCGCGACTGACCTGGACCGGCGGGATCGGCTTTTCCGACACGACCACATCGCTGCTCGATCCGATCGATCAGGACATCGCGACCAGTTCCGACCGCAGCCGCCGCCTCTATCACGGCCAGGGGTCGTTCACCTGGAAGCAGGACGCGCTCAGCACCTGGACGCTCAGCGGCTTCGCCAACAAGGCGGAGTACGGCAATGGCGGGTCCAGCACCGTCGACCGCCTGCTGCGCGACTACACCACCTATGGCGGCGCGATCGGCTACAGCCGCGTGGTCTCCGAACGGACCAGCCTGGGCGTGACCGTCAACGGCAGCCGGATCAATTCGAAGAGCTACCCGGACACCACCTCGATCCAGCCGCAGCTGACCATCACTCACCAGTTCAGCAGCATCTGGACCCTGAATGCCGGCGTCGGCGCGATCTTCCAGAAGACGAGCTTCAACGGCGACAGCCACAAGAGTACGAACCTCGGCTTCAACTTCGACATGTGCGGCACCTACCCGCAGCAGACACTCTGCTTCTCCGGCAGCCGCGATACCCAGCCGAGCGGCTTCGGCGGCGCGCGCACCCGCACCAATATCGGCCTGACCTACAGCCGCCAGCTCAGCGAGCGCAGCAGCATCACCGCCTCGGGCAACTATCTCAAGGACAAGTCGCCGGCGTTCTTCAACCAGTTCGCACAGAGCATCGACTACCAGAACGCGACGGTCCGCTACTCGCACGACCTCACCGAGCGGCTGTCGGCCGGCGTTCAGGGCGACTATCGCCGCCGCCACATCCGCGGCGAGGGGACCGGCGACTCGGTCGGCGGCCTCGTTTTCCTCAGCATGAAGTTCGGGCATCTGAAGCAATGAGTGACCCCTACGATTCGCCGGTCGAGATCGACGACGGCGGCGGTCTGGATCTCATCAAGTCGCTGCCCAACATGCTGTGGGCGCGACGCTGGCTGATCATCCTGCCTGCCGTCGTCCTGTCGATCGCCGGTGTCGTCGCCGCTTTCCTGATCCCGCCCAAATACCGCTCTCAGGCAACGATCCTGATCGAATCGGCGCAGTTGCCGGCGGACCTCGTCAACTCGAACGTCTCCGATGCGATCGAGCAGCGTATCGAACGCGTGCGCCAGCGCGTCCTCAGCCGCGGCGACCTGATCCAGCTCATCCGCACCAACGGTCTCTATCCTGACGAGCAGCGCAGCCAGCCGCTCTCGGTGATCGTCGACAAGATGCGCGCGTCGACTTCGATCGAGCCGATCGCCGCCGACGTCTCCGGCAGCCGCGGGTCGAACACGGTCGCGTTCACCATCTCGTTCGAATATCCGCAGCCTGGGCCGGCGCAACTCGTCGTCCAGCAGTTCGTCAACCGCTTCCTGGAACTCGACGCCAGCACACAGGCCGAACAGGCGACGGGCGCCGCCAATTTCATCGGCGAGCAGGCGGAATCGATTCAGCGCCGCATCGCCGAGATCGAGGCACAGATCACGGACATCAAGGCGAAGAACGGCACGACCATTGCGCTCGGCCAGTTCATGGGGGCGGATCCAATCGGCGCCTCGGCGCGGATCGACAGCGAGATCGACGGCATCATGGCCGACAATACCCGCCTCGCCGCGACGTCGACGACCGGTGGCTCCGAGCTGGCGACACTCCGCGGCCAGCTTCGGGTCCTGACCTCCAAATATTCGGACGATCACCCCGACGTGATCGCGCTGCGCCAGCAGATCGCCGCCGCTGAAAAGCAGCCGCAGGTCACCTCGTCGATCAAGACGCCCGAGCAGCTCCAGATCGAGGCCAACCAAGCCCGGCTCGCCTCGTTGCGCGCCGCCAAGGGCGCGATCATGTCGCAATCGGCAACCTCACGCGCTGCCGCTGCCCGCGCCCCGGCGATCCTCGCCCAGATCGACCAGCTCGAAAAGCAGGCCGACACGCTCCGCCTGCAGTACCAGTCGGTCGGCAGCAAGCTCGTTTCGGCCGAAACCTCGGCACGGATGGAGAGCGAGCAGAAGGGCGAGCGGTTCTCGGTCGCCGATCCGCCCGTCGTCCCCGATGCGCCCTATTGGCCGAACCGGCTGATGTTCGTGGCCGGCGGTGTGGCCGCGGGTTTGGGCCTGGGCGCGGCGCTGGCGCTGGCGGTCGAGATCCTGCTGCGGCCGATCCGTGGCGCCGCAGCGCTGCGCGCCGCGACCGGTTTCCCGCCGCTGGCGATCATCCCGTCGATGGAGCATGATCCCAGCCGGACCAAGCGCTTCCTGGGCCGGCTGTTCTCCTTCAAATGGCTCCGCTTCGGAAAGAAGAAGTCGGTGCCGGCATGACGGGTTACGAAATGGTACCGAGTGCGTTCCCGACTATCGATGCCCTGCCCTCCGCAGCGGTCTCGATCGATCACCTGAGTGACAACCGCATCTTCGGCTTCCTCAACGCCGACATGCGCGCCCGCCCGTTCAAGCTGCTCCGCGCCCAGCTCCGCAAGCTGATGCAGGCGAGCGGCGCCAAGCTGGTCGGTATCACCTCGCCCTCGCCCGGCGTCGGCAAGTCGTTCGTCGCCTCCAACCTCGCGACGGCGATGTCGCGCGTGGCCGATACCGACGTCTACCTGATCGACATCGACCTCCGCCGTCCGGCGCTGGCGCCGCGCTTCGGCATCGAGGAGCGGCCCGGCCTGCAGGACTATCTGTCGGGCGTGACGAGCAATTTTGCCGACATCGCGGTACGCGTGAACGAGGAGCGGCTGGCGCTGGTCCCCTCCTTCGAGCGCGGCCTTGCTTCGGCCGAACTCCTCGCCAGCAAGGAGGCGGACACCTTCTTCAAGGCGGTCCGCGCGCTGCCCGAGACCGCGATCGCCATCTTCGACATGCCGCCGATCTTCGCCGACGACGATGCGGTCATCACCAGCGAGCGGCTGGACGGCGTGCTGGTGGTGGTCGAGGACGGGCTGACGACGCGCAAGCAGGTCCAGGAGACGATCCGCCTGCTGCACCCGACGCCGTGCTACGGTACTGTGCTCAACCGTTACAAGACCGGCATCCTCGACGACGATTACGGCTATGGTGGCGGCTACGGCTACGGCGTCTATTACGCGACGAAGTAAGCACCGCCCACGCCCGTGGGCGCGATCGAACCAAGTAAACGGGGTACCATGAGGAAAGGGATCATCCTGGCCGGCGGATCGGGGACGCGGCTCTATCCGCTGACCCGCGGCGCCTCGAAGCAGCTGATGCCGGTCTACGACAAGCCGATGATCTACTATCCGCTGTCGACGCTGATGCTGGCCGGCATTCGCGAAGTGCTGATCATCACCACCCCCGGCGACCAGGCAGCATTCCGCAACCTGCTCGGCGACGGCAGCCAGTGGGGCATGTCGCTGGAGTACGCCGTGCAGCCGAGCCCGGACGGCCTTGCCCAGGCCTATCACATCGGCGCGGACTTCGTCGGCGGCGGTCCCTCGGCACTCGTGCTGGGCGACAACCTGTTCTACGGCCACGGCCTGCCCGAACTGATGCGCGCCGCCGATGCGCGGACCGACGGCGCTACGGTGTTCGGCACTTTCGTCCAGCATCCCGAGGCTTACGGCGTCGTCTCCTTTGACGCGAACGGGCGTGCCGAGACGATCGAGGAGAAGCCGGCCAAGCCCAAGTCGAACTACGCCGTGACGGGCCTCTACTTCTACGACGGCGATGCGGTGGCCTTGGCCCGCGACCTCAAGCCGGGCGTGCGGGGCGAGTTGGAGATCACCGACCTAAACCGACTCTATCTCGATGCGGGCAAGCTCCACGTCAGCATCATGGGCCGCGGCTTCGCCTGGCTCGACACCGGCACGCACAACGCGCTGCTCGACGCCGCGCAGTTCGTCCGCATCGTCGAGGAGCGGCAGGGCTTGAAGGTCTGCTGCCCCGAGGAGATCGCCTGGCGTCAGGGCTTCATCGATGATGCCGGCCTCGCCGAGGTCGCCGGACCGCTGGAAAAGAGCGGCTACGGCAAATATCTGCTGACCCTGCTGGATGGACCGCGCGAGCTGTGAAGATCATTCCCACTCCCCTCGATGGTCCGGTGATCATCGAGCCGAAGGTGTTCGGCGACGAACGCGGCTTCTTCATGGAAAGCTGGAACGCCAAGGCCTTCGCCGATGCTGGGCTCGACCTCAGCTTCGTCCAGGACAATCACAGCCGCTCGGCCCGGGGCGTCCTGCGCGGCATGCATTACCAGCTCGCCCGGCCGCAGGGTAAGCTGGTGCGGGTGACGCGGGGCCGCGCCTGGGACGCGATCGTCGACATGCGGCGTTCCTCGCCCGGCTTCGGCCGGTGGACCGGGGTGGAACTGTCGGCCGAGAACCACCGCATGTTCTGGGTGCCGCCCGGCTTCGCCCATGGCTTCGTCAGCCTAGAAGACGGCACCGAGTTCCAGTACAAATGCACCGACTTCTACGATCCGTCGGACGAGCACAGCCTGCTGTGGAATGACCCGGCGGTCGGCGTCGACTGGCCGATCGACTTCACCCCGCAGCTTTCGGGCAAGGACCAGGCGGGCATGCCGCTGGCCGAGGCGGTGACATTCGCATGAAGGCGCTGGTCACCGGTGCCGGCGGCCAGCTCGGCCGCGCGCTGATCGAAAGCGCGCCCGAAGGCGTCGAGGTGGTCGCCCTCGACCGCAAGAGTCTCGACATCACTGATCGCGCGGCGGTCGCCGCGAAGCTCGACGAGATCGCTCCCGACCTGCTGATCAACGCGGCTGCCTATACCGCAGTCGACAAGGCCGAGAGCGAACGCGACGCCGCTTTCGCCGGCAACGCCACCGCGCCCGGCGTTCTGGCCGCTGAGGCTGCGCGGCGCGGCATCCGCTTCGTCCACGTCTCGACCGACTTCGTGTTCGACGGCACCCGCTCCTCGCCCTACCCCGCCGACGCGCCAGTGGCCCCGCTCGGCGCCTATGGCGAATCGAAGCTGGCGGGCGAGGTCGCGGTGGCTGCAGCAAACCCGGATGCGCTGATCGTGCGGACGTCGTGGGTCTACGCCGCCGAGGGAAAGAACTTCCTCGTCACCATGCTCCGCCTGATGCGCGAGCGCGGGTCGGTGGGCGTCGTCGCCGACCAGATCGGCACGCCGACCCATGCCGCCAGCCTCGCCCGTGCGCTGTGGACGATGGCGGCTGGCGATGCCGCGGGCGTCGTCCACTTTGCCGATGCCGGTGCCGCCTCCTGGTACGACTTCGCCGTCGCGATCGCCGAGGAAGGCACCGCCGCCGGGCTGATCCCCGCGATACCCGAGGTCCGGCCGCTCACCACCGCCGACTATCCAACGCCGGCGGCGCGGCCCGCCTACAGCGTATTCGACCGGTCGAGCGGCTGGGCGCTCGCCGGCACGGCGCGGCATTGGCGCGCCGAACTGCGCGATGCCATCGCCTTCCTCGCCGCCAGGCGTTAGGACCACGTTATGACCAACCTGCTCGTCACCGGCGGCGCCGGCTTCATCGGCGCGAACTTCGTCCATCACTGGCGCCGCGCCAACCCGTCAGACACGATCATCGTGCTCGATGCGCTGACCTATGCCGGCAACGCCGCGAACCTCGATGGCGTGGCCGATGTCGAGCTGGTCCACGGCGACATCCTCGACACCGATCTGGTGACCAGGCTGCTGACCGAACGCGCGATCGACAGCCTCGTCCACTTCGCTGCCGAGAGCCACGTCGACCGCTCGATCAGCGGCCCCGACGCCTTCGTCGAGACCAACGTCACCGGCACCCACAGCCTGCTGAAGGCTGCCCGCGCGGTGTGGCTCGACAAGGGCAGCGGACGGCCGCACCGCTTCCACCACATCTCGACCGATGAGGTCTACGGCACCCTCGGCCTGGACGATCCGGCGTTTACCGAAGACACCGCCTATGCGCCGAACTCACCCTATTCGGCATCTAAGGCCGGCTCCGACCATCTGGTGCGCGCCTATCACCACACCTACGGGCTCGACACGGTCACCACCAACTGCTCGAACAATTACGGGCCGTACCAGTTTCCCGAGAAGCTGATCCCGCTGTTCATCATCAATGCGTTGCACGGCCGGCCGCTGCCGATCTACGGCGACGGGATGCAGATCCGCGACTGGCTGTATGTCGAGGATCATTGCACCGGCATCAGCCTGGCGCTGACCCGCGGCAAGCCGGGCGAGACCTACAATATCGGCGGCGGCGCCGAGCTGCCGAACCTGACCGTGATCGAGACACTCTGCGCAGCGATCGACAGCGTCTTCGCCGCGGACCCGAGCCTGGCGGCGCGGTTCCCGGACGCGCCGGCCGCCAAGGGGCAGCCGACCGCGATGCTCAAGACCCATGTCACCGATCGCCCCGGCCATGACCGCCGCTATGCGATCGACGAGACCAAGGCGCGGGCCGAGCTCGGCTACCGGGCTGCCCACGGCTTTGACGTGCGGTTCCGGGAGACGCTCGGCTGGTATCTCGACAACGAGCCATGGTGGCGCGCGGTGATGAGCGGCGAATATCGCGATTGGATCGCGAAACAGTACAAATAGGTCTTCACGGACGCGGCGAGGTGGCAACCCGCAGAACCGAAGGAGGAGGCTCCGCACAGGAGAGCCCCCTCGCCATCGTTCGGATGGGCCCCTCCCCGTTCCGAGGAGGAGCCAAACCCCTTACTGCGCCGGGGCGGCGCCACTCCGCGGCGGCACGGCCGCCGGTGCCGGAGCGGCCCCCGGCTTCGGCGCGGCGCCCGGAGCCGGGGGCGCGAAGCCTTCCTTGTACTCGATCTTGGCGGCGCTGCGCGCGGCCTTGACGGTATCGTCGATCGACTTGGCGGCCTTCTGCTGGCGCAGCGCCTCGGCGGCGATCTGCTTGGCCTGGGCCGGCTCGACGGTGACCGGGGCCGAACCGACGATGCTGTTGACGGTCAGGAACGGCCCCTTCGGCAGGACGAATGGCTCGCCGGCCGGCAGCGACTTGATGCGGTTCATGATCTCCGGCGGCACGGTCGCCGAGTCGAGCCCGTCGGTGCCCTGCTGGAACTTGATGCCGAGCTTGGTAAGGATCGCGGCGACCTCGGCCAGGCTGTTCGCCGGCTGGAGCTGCTGCAGAACCTTCACGTCCTGCGGACGCGGAAAGGCGATCTGCTGGAGCTGGTAGCGAGTACGCGCGGCGAACATCGCG
>Ga0207668_10001161_pt1 | contig 15650 bp, 13 predicted proteins | sample KBSS43metaG_FD_184323 | JGI IMG/M metagenome (GOLD analysis project Ga0207668, IMG submission 184323) | Switchgrass rhizosphere microbial communities from Kellogg Biological Station, Michigan, USA - KBS S4-3 metaG (SPAdes) (version 2) | ecosystem: Host-associated > Plants > Roots > Rhizosphere... | reverse complement strand
GGGGCCGGACCCTGGACGAGCTCGCCGGCCGGATCGGGGTCGAGCCGGCCCGGCTGCGGGCCACCGTCGAGCGGTTCAACGGCTTCGCCCGCTCCGGGGTCGACGGGGATTTCGGGCGCGGGAACTCCGCGTACGACCGCTACTACGGCGACCCGACGGTGCACCCCAACCCGTGCCTCGGCCCGCTGGAGAAGGGCCCGTTCGCCGCCTACCGGCTGGTGATCGGCGACCTCGGCACCAAGGGCGGCGTGGTCACCGACCCGGACGGCCGGGCGCTGCGCGAGGACGGCACGGTGATCGACGGCCTGTACGCCGCGGGCAACAACTCCGCCTCGGTGATGGGCCGCACCTACCCGGGCCCGGGCTCCACCATCGGGCCGGCCGTGGTGTTCGGGTTGCGGGCGGCGCGGCACATGGCCACGCCCGTGTGACGGAGCTCAGACCAGCTTGAAGATGTCCCGTTCGACGTGGTCGAGCGCGGTGCGCACCGCCCCCAGCGCCACCGCCTCGTCGTCCAGGACGGACACGACAACCCGTGGCGCGCGCAGGCACAACGACCCGAGCCGGCGCTGCACGGGCGCGGTCAGCACGTCGCCACCGCGCGCCGTCCGCCCGCCGATGACGACCAGCTCGGGGTCGATGGTCGACGCCATCGCCGCGATGCCGGCCGCCAGATCGTGGGCGAAATCCTCGACGATGGCCAGGGCGCCGCCGTCGCCGGCCCGGGCCTCGGCGAAGATGCGCTCGGCGACCGTGTCCAGGTCCTCCTCCGGCACCGGCAGGTTGAACCGGGCCAGATGCCGCGCCGCCGAGTCCCAATGCAGCAGGCGCAGTGCGCCGATCTCACCCGCGGCCCCGCCGAAACCGCGGTGCACCCGGCCGCCGATCAGGATGCCGGCGCCGAGCCGGTGGCTCGCGAGCAGGTAGATGACGTCGTCCACGCCGACCGCGGCGCCGCGCCAGTGCTCGGCCAGCGCGGCGAGGTTGGCGTCGTTCTCCACCCGCACCGGGCACGCCAGCGAGCGGCGCAGCTGGCCGGCCAGGTTGCGGCCGGTCCAGTCGGGCAGCAGTTCCGAGCGCACCACGTGGCCGTCGGCGTCGATGACCCCGACGGTCCCGACGGCGGCCGCCCACAGGTCGGCGCGAGCTCGCCCGGCGTCGGTCAGCGCGGCGCGGATCACCGCGCGGGCGGCGGCCAGCCGGGTGTCGCCCGGGTCGGCGGCCCGCACCGGGCGGGTCGTGGTGGCCAGGACGGTGCCGTCGAGGTCGGCGGCCACGGCCACCAGCCGGTGCTCGCCGATCTCCAGCCCGAGCACCACGCCGGCCTCGGGACGGAACCGGTACTGCCGGGCCGGGCGGCCCACCTTGCCGCCGCGCTGGTCCGGGGAGAGCTCCTCGACCACGCCCGTCGCGGTCAGCCGGGCCACGGCGTCCTCCACGGTCGGGCGGGACAGCCCGGTCCGCGACGCCAGCTCGGTGACGGTGCCGGGCTCAGCACCGCGCAGCGCCGCCAGCGTGGCCGTGACGGCGGGCCGGTCGAACGGTGCGTCGGTATCGATCTCAACTGTCACGGACAACCTCTTGACACGCTCTGGATCACGTTCCCATCATTATGCAACCGAGATTCGAAAGTCGCTTCGATAATTACTCCCCGGTATCCCGCATGTTACTGGAGGCCCGTCGTGACCGCTGCCCTCGCACGCCCGCAGACGACCCTGGCGCTGGTCGGCTGCGGCAACCGCGGCCGGCAGTACGCGGGCATCGCGGTGGGGACCGGACGGGCCCGGGTGGTCGCGATCGCCGAGCCGAACCCGGTCCGGCGCGCGGCGGCGGCGCGTGAGTTCGGCGTACCCGCGGAGGCCGTCTTCGACGACTGGGCCGCGCTCGCCGCCGCACCCCGGGCGGCCGACGCGGTCATCATCGCCACCCAGGACCGCGACCACGTCGGGCCGGCGGTGGCGCTGGCCGAGGCCGGTTACCACATCCTGCTGGAGAAGCCGATCGCCCCGACCGAGCCGGAGGCGCTGGCCATCGTCGACGCCGCCGAGCGGAACGGCGTCCGGCTGGCCGTCTGCCACGTCCTGCGCTACACGCCGCTGACCCGCCGCGTGCGCGAGCTGGTGGACGGCGGCCGGCTCGGCGAGCTCGTCTCCATCGAGCACCTCGAGCCGATCGGGTCGTGGCATTTCGCCCACTCGTACGTGCGGGGCAACTGGCGCCGCGAGGACCTCGCCACGCCCATGCTGATGGCGAAGGCCTGCCACGACGTCGACTGGCTGCAGTACGTGGTGGGCCGGCCCGCGCTGCGGGTCTCCTCGTTCGGCGGGCTCTACCACTTCCGGCCCACGCAGGCGCCGCCCGGTGCCGGCACCCGCTGCGTCGAGTGCCCGGTCGAGGACGCGTGCGCGTTCTCGGCGGTCCGGCTGTACCCCTCGTTCCTCGGGGACCCGGACGGCGAACGGTGGCCGTTGAGCACCGTGATCGACACCATCACTCCCGAGGCGCTCGACCAGGCCCTGCGCGAGGGCCCGTACGGCCGCTGCGTCTACCACTGCGACAACGACGCGCTGGACCACCAGGTCGTCACGATCGAGTACGAGGGCGGGGTCACCGCCTCGCTCACGGTGGCCGCCTTCACCCCGAAGGCGGACCGCAAGACCCGGATCATGGGCACCCGCGGCTATCTCGAGACCGACGGCGCCACGATCACCGTCCACGACTTCCTGACCTCGGCCGACGAAACCATCGAGGTCGGCGCCGGCACCGACGCCGACGCGGCGCGCGGTCACGCCGGCGGCGATGCCGGCCTGGTCGACGCCTTCCTGGCGGCCGTCGCCGGCGCCGACCCCAGCGCCATCAAGTCCGGCCCGGCCGACTCGCTGGAAAGTCACCGCGTCGTCTGGGCCGCCGAGCGCGCGCGCCGGGAAGGCGTCGTCGTCACGCTCTGAACCCGATCCGGAGGACTTCGTGCCCGATCCGTACCAGTTCCTCGTGCCCCTCCCCCGCAGCGCCCGGTCGTTGCCCGGCTCCTTCGAGCTCACCGCGGAGACCCCGCTGGTGTCCGAGCCGGGCGCCGAGGAGGCGGCCGACGCGGTCCGCCTGGTGCTCGCCCCGCTCCGGCTGCCGCTGCGGCCGGAGCCGTCGGGCAGCGGCCTGATCGTGCGGCTGCTTCCCGGCCTCGCCGACGAGTCCTACCAATTGCGAGTGAGCGACAACGGCGTCGAGCTCTCCGGGTCCACCGTGGACGGCATCCGGCACGCGGCGCAGACCCTGCGCCAGCTGCTGCCCGAGGCGGCCTACCGCTCGGCGCCGCCGCCCGGCACCCGGTGGGTCGTGCCGGCCGGCGAAGTCGAGGACGCGCCGGCGCTCTCCTGGCGGGGCGGCATGATCGACGTCTCCCGGCACTTCCTGCCGAAGCACGAGCTGTTGCGGTACGTCGACCTGTTCGCCGCGCACAAGCTCAACCGGCTGCACCTGCACCTGACCGACGACCAGGGCTGGCGGATCGAGTCGCGCCGCTTTCCCCGGCTGCACGAGGTGGGCAGCCACCGGCCGGCGACCCAGGCCTGGTACGAACGGAACGCCGGCGACCTCGACGGCACACCGCACGGCGGTTTCTACACCTTGGACGACCTGGCCGAGATCGCGGCGTACGCCGGGGACCGCGGGGTCACCGTGGTGCCCGAGATCGACCTGCCGGGGCACGCCGCCGCACTGCTGGCCGCGTACCCGGAGCTGGGCATCGGCAGCCACGCCGTGAAGACCGGGTGGGGCATCTCGACCGCCGTGGTCAAGCCGGTGCCGGCGACGATCCGCTTCCTCACCGAGGTGCTCGACGAGCTGACCGGCGCGCTGCCCGGCCGGTACGTGCACATCGGCGGCGACGAGTGCGTGCTGCGCGACTGGGCCACCGACCCGGAGGTCATGGCCTACCAGGCGGAGCTGGGCTTCGACGAGCCCGTCCAGCTGTTCGGCCATTTCCTGCGGCAGCTCGCCGGGCACCTGTCCGGCAGCGGCCGGCGAACGGTGGTGTGGGACGAGGGCTTCGTCGGCGACGGCGTGCTGGCCGACTCGGTGGTGACCGCGTGGCGCGGCGACCGGGTGGCCCGGCGGGCCGCGGCCGCGGGCTACGACGTCGTCCGCTGCCCGGTCTTCCCGGCGTACTTCGACTACGACCAGTCGGACGGGCCGGACGAGCCGCTGTCCATCGGCGGGCCGCTGACCCTGGCCGACGCCGCCGGTTTCGCGCCGGTGCCGGACGACTGGACCGACGAGGAACGGGCCCGGGTCGTCGGCGCCCAGTTCAACCTGTGGACCGAGTACATCCCGAACAGCCGGCACCTGGACTACATGATGTTCCCGCGGGCGTGCGCGTACGCCGAGGTGGCCTGGACCGGCCGGCCGGCCACGGGCATCGAGGACCGGCTCGCCCCGCATCTCGCCCGGCTGGCCGCCGCCGGCTGCGAATACCGGCCGCTCTCCGGCCCGCTGCCCTGGCAGGCGGGCGGCACCGGCAACCGGCGCCGCGCGCCCGGCAACCCCATCGCCCAGGTGCGCGCGCACCTGGAGGACCTGTCCGAACAGGCCGACACCCCGCCGAGCCTTCTCTCGATGTGACCTCTCACCCGGAGGAAATCATGACCGACATCCATATGACGACCGTGTCCCGCAGACGTGCCCTGCAACTTTTCGGCGGTGGGGCCGCGGGCCTGGCCTTCCTCGCCGCGTGCAGCCGGAGCAGCAAGGCCACCGACACCAAGGGCAGCAAGGAGTTCCACGGCGCGTGGCCCTTCTCGGTGCCGCCCAAGGGCCATTTCAACGAGCTGCCCGGCATGGTCGACATGATCATCGGCGACGGCCCGTACCTCGATCTGCTCGTCCCGCCGCCCGCCATGTACCTGTGGAAGGAGAAGACCTACCAGGGGCTGATGGCCGAGTCGTGGACGCTGGACGCGACCGCCAAGACCTACACGGTCAAGCTCAGAACCGGCTTGAAATGGAGCGACGGCAAGCCGGTCACCAGCAAGGACATGGTGAGCACCTGGTGGTGCCTGCGCCTCATGCGCAACGAGGGGTGGAGCTACATCAGCAAGGTGGAGGCCACCGACGACCAGACCGTCGTCTTCACGCTGAGCAACCCGTCGACCGTGTTCGAGCGGTACGCGCTGCGCACCCAGATCTTCAGTGACGCCGTCTACGGCGAGTGGGCCACCAAGACCAAGGCGCTGTTCGACGGCGGCAAGGACGTCGACAGCCCCGAGGGCACCCAGCTCAACACCGATTTCCAGAAGCTGCGCCCGGCCGCGGTCACCACCAGCGGGCCGTTCACCATCGATGTCAAGAGCATCACCAACGCCCAGCTGACCCTGGTGAAGAGCCCCACCGGGTACGCGGCCGACAAGGTCGACTTCGACAAGGTGGTGCTCTACAACGGCGAGACGCCGGACGTCACGCCCCTGGTGCTGGCCAAGAACGTCGACTACGCCACGCACGGCTTCCCGCCGGCCACCACCAAGGAATTCACCGCCAAGGGCATCCGCATCCTCAAGCCGCCGGTCTACTCGGGTGCCGGGCTCTATCTCAACCTGGGCAAGCTGCCGCAGTTCAAGGACCCCAAGGCGCGGCAGGCGCTGGCGTACCTGTTGAAGCGGGACGAGGTCGGCTCGGTCTCGCTCGGCGACTCCGGCAAGGCGGTCAAGTACATGGCCGGCTTCTCCGACCTGCAGGTCCCCGACTGGCTCTCGGCCGAGGACATGGGCAAGCTCAACACGTACGAGAACAACGCGCAGAAGGCCGAGGAGCTGCTCACCTCGATCGGGTGGAAGAAGAGCGGAGGCGGCTGGACGATGGCCGACGGCAAGCCGGCCGCGTTCGACGTGAGCTACCACGCCGAGTACGCCGACTTCTCGGCCACCGGACAGAACGTGGCGCAGCAACTGGCCGCGTTCGGCTTCAAGACCGTCGGCAAGGGCGTCACGTATTCGCAGATGGACGTGGACCTGTACAAGGGCAATTACCAGATGGCCATCCAGACCTGGGGCTCGTCCAAGCACCCGAACCCGCACTTCGCCTTCGTGCAGCCGCTGTTCACCTACAACTACCCGGTCGCCGCCAACCAGGGCGGCCGCGGCATCGACTTCGACCTCAAGCAGACCACGTCGGCCGGGCCGATCGACTTCAAGACGCTCGTCGAGGCGGCCGGTGCGGGGCTCGACGAGGCCACCCAGAAGGCCAGCGTGACCAAGGTGGCGCTCGCCTTCAACGAACTGCTGCCGGTGGTGCCGCTCTACGAGCGGTACGGCAACAACCCGGCCCTGGAAGGCACCCGGGTGGCCGCGTGGCCCGCCGACGACGACCCGATCCTGCTCAACGCGCCGTACGCGGACAACTTCACGATCATGTTGATGCTCGACGGCCGGCTCAAGAGCGTCTGACCGCACGATGATCGCGGCACCCACCACGGCACCGGAGATCCGCCCAGTACGGCTGCGGCGGATCACCGTCCGGGCCTTCCGCAGCTACCCGGCGCGCCGGCTCGGCAAGGCCGTCCTCACCGTCTACCTGGTGGCCACCGGCACCTTCTTCCTGGTGCGGATGCTGCCCGGCAACCCGGTCGAGGTCTTCATCAACACACAGATGTCCCAGTACGGCGTCTCCTACCAGGAGGCGGCGAGCCAGGCGGCCGGGCTGTTCTCCTTCGACCCCAGCCGGCCGCTGCTCGTGCAGTACGGGGAGTACCTCGCCGGGATGGCGCACGGCGACTTCGGCCATTCGCTGCTCGCACCCGGCACCACGGTGCTCGACATCGTCTTCTCCTACCTGCCGTGGACCGTGTTCAGCGTCGGCCTCGGCGTGCTGCTCAGCTGCGGGCTCGGCAGCCTGCTCGGCATGCTGATGGCGTACCGGCGCGGCGGCTGGCTCGACCATGCGCTGTCGCTGATCGGCTCGCTGCTGCACTCGATCCCCAACTATCTGCTCGCCATGCTGATCGTGGTCTTCCTCGGCGTACGGCTGGAGATCCTGCCGATCGCCCAGATGCGCGGCGCGTACTCGCCCGGGGTGACCCCCGAATTCAGCTTCGACTTCATCTCCGACGCGATGTATCACGCCTCGCTGCCGATCACCGTGTACGTCCTGACCACGATCGGCGGCTGGATGCTGGTGATGAAGGCCTCCACTGTGGAGACGCTCGGCGAGGACTACGTCACCGTGGCCCGGGCCCGCGGGCTGCCCGACCGCCGGATCGCCGCCTCGTACGTCGGGCGCAACGCCGTACTGCCGGTGTTTCCGCAGCTGGCCATCACGCTCGGCTTCGTGGTCGGCGGGTCGATCCTGGTCGAGCAGGTGTTCCAGTACCAGGGCATCGGTTTCCTGCTGCTGCAGTCGGTGCAGCGGCGCGACTACCCGGTGCTGCAGGGCATCCTGCTGATCGTGACGATCGCCGTGGTCGCCGCGAACCTCGTCTCCGATCTGCTCTACAGCCGCCTCGATCCGCGGGTCCGGGGCGCCGGCGGGGAGGGATCGTGACGGCCCTGATGCGTTCCAAGGCGGGGTTCGCCGGCTTCGTCGTGTTCTGCCTCATGGTGCTGCTCGCCGTGCTCGGCCCGCTGTTCACGCCCGGCCACCTGGTCACCGACGTCACCGCGGTCTACCAGCCGCCGAGCGGCGCGCACCTGCTGGGCACCGACTCCGAGGGCCGGGACATCGCCATCCAGATGATCAACGGAGGCCGGTCGGTGATCCTGGTCGGCGTGCTGGCCGGCGTGATCTCCACGGGCATCGCCATCGCGTTCGGTTCGCTCGGCGCGTACCTGGGCGGCTGGGTCGACTCGCTGATCGTGTCGGTCACCGACATCGTGCTCACCGTGCCGCAGATCATCCTGCTCGCCGTCCTCGCCTCGCTGTACACACTGGACAGCCCGTGGCTGCTCGCCGTCATCATCGGCGGCTTCGCCTGGCCGTACCTGCTGCGGTCGGTGCGCGCCCAGGTGTTCTCGCTCAAGGAACGGGAGTACGTCGAGGCGGCGCGGCTGCTCGACCTCGGCACCCCGCACGTGCTGTTCCGGGAGATCCTGCCGAACATGGGCGCCTTCATCCTGATGAACTTCGTGGTCACCATGACCAACGCCATCTACGCCCTGGTCGGCCTGTATTTTCTCGGCCTCGCACCGATCGTCGACGACAACTGGGGCGCGATGCTGAACAAGGCGTGGACCCGCGGCGCCATCTTCTACTCGGACAGCCTCTTCTACGTGCTGGCGCCGGTGCTCGCGATCAGCATCCTGCAGCTGTCGCTGGTGACGATGACCCGCTCCTTCGAGGAGATCCTCAACCCCCGCCTGCGGCAGAGCTGAGACCCTGATGGAACCCATTCTTTCGGTACGCGACCTGGCCGTCGAATACCGCACCGCGACCGGCCCGGTGCGGGCCGTGCGCGGGGTGAGCTTCGACCTGCACCCGCACGAGAGCCTCGCGCTGATCGGCGAGAGCGGCTGCGGCAAGACCACCCTGGGCCTCGCGCTGCTGCGGCTGCTGCCCAAGCTCGGCTCGACACCGTCCGGCGAGGTGCTCTACCGGCGCCGCGACGGCGAGGTGGTGGACCTGCTCAAGCTCGACCGGGAACAGCTGCGCCGGTTCCGGTGGAGCGAGGCCGCGATGGTGTTCCAGGGTTCGATGAACTCGCTCAACCCGCTGCTGCGGGTGCGCGACCAGATGCGCGACACGGTGCTCGCGCACCGCCGGATGCCGGCCGCGGCGATGCAGCGCCTCGCCGAGGACGTGCTGCGCAAGGTGCAGCTGGACCCGGGGCGGGTGCTGCCGGCCTTCCCGCACGAGCTGTCCGGCGGGATGAAGCAGCGGGTGCTGATCGCGATGAGCCTGCTGCTCGAACCGCAGGTGCTGGTGCTCGACGAGCCGACCACCGCGCTGGACATCCGCACCCAGAGCGCCATCGTCGACATGCTGCACGACCTGCGCGAACAACTCGGCTTCGCGATGATCTTCGTGTCGCACGACCTGCCGCTCGCCGCCGAACTGGCGGACCGGGTGGCCACCATGTACGCGGGCCGGATCATCGAGCTGGGCGGGGTGCGGGACATCTTCTACCGGCCGAGGCACCCGTACACCGTGGGCCTGCTCGGCGCGGTGCCGTCGGTCGTCGGCGACCTGCCCGAGCTGGCCTCCATCCCGGGCGGCCCGCCCAGCCTGCTGTCCTTGCCGCCCGGCTGCCCGTTCCGGCCCCGCTGCGGCTACGCCCAGGACGACTGCGCGGCGGCCGAGCCCACCCTGCTGGGGGTGGGCGCCGGGCACACCACCGCGTGCCACCACAGCGACCAGGTGGTGTTGTCCCGTGTCTGAGCCGCTGATCGTCCTCGACCAGGTGAGCCACGTGTTCACCACCCGCTCCGGGCAGCACCGCGCGGTCGACGAGGTGAGCCTGTCGCTCGAACCCGGCAAGGTGCTCTGCCTGGTCGGCGAGAGCGGGTCGGGCAAGACCACGACCGCGCGCATAGCGGCCGGCCTGACCAGACCGACCAGCGGCACGGTCCGCTTCCAGGGGGCCGACGTCTACCGGCTGACCGGCGACGCCTTCACCGGGTTCCGCCGGGCCGTGCAATACATCCACCAGGATCCGTACGCGTCCCTGAACCCGGTCCGCGACGTGTTCCGCACCCTCGCCGCCCCGCTGCGCCGGCACGGCCTGGCCCGGGGCGGCCAGCAGGCCCGCGAGCGGGCCCTCGAACTGCTGTCCGAGGTGGACCTCACGCCACCGGAGAACTTCCTGACGAAATACCCGCACCAGCTCTCCGGCGGGCAACGGCAACGGGTCGCGGTGGCCCGCGCACTCACCCTCGGCCCGCGGCTGATCATCGCGGATGAGTCCACCTCGATGCTCGACGTCTCCATCCGGATCAGCCTGCTCAACGTCCTCCAGCGGCTGCGCGACGACCTGGGCGTGGCGTTCCTGTTCATCACCCACGACCTCGCCCTGGCGAAGTACTTCGGCTGGCACGGCACCACGGCGGTGATGCACCAGGGGCGGGTCGTCGAATCCGGCCCGACGCCGCAGGTCATCAACGATCCGGCGCACGAATACACCAAGGCGCTGCTGGCGGCCATCCCGGTGCCCGACCCCGATCTGGCGCGGCGCCGGGCGGCCCGGCCGTGAGGGCGGCGCTGGGCTGGATCGTCCTGATCCTCCTGCTCTCCGGGGCCGGGCTGCTGGCGGGCCGGCCGGACAGCGGCGGTTTCGTGCTCTCGGCGATCACCTTCGGCGTCGCGGCCGTCGCGGGCGCGGTGCTGCTCGTGACGATCCGGCGCACCCGCTGACAGTGCCGGACGAAACGCCGCTGCCGGGCAGCGCCCGGGTGGCGGGGATTCGCCGGATCGATCCCCGGGTTGCCGGGGTGCTGGCCGCGTTTGTGGGGGGCCTTGGGGGAGCGGCGCAGTCGCGGGTCAACGGCGCGCTGGCCGGGCGGCTGCACAGCGGCATCGCGGCGGCGCTGGTGTCCAACACCACGGCACTGGTGCTGGTGGCCGCCGCGATGGCGGCCGCGCCGGCCGCGCGGGCGGGGTTGCGGCGGGCGGTCGGTCGGGTGGAATTGCGGCGGGCGGTCGGTCAGGTGGAATTGCGGCGGGCGGTCGGCCGGGCGGGGCTGCGGCGGGCGGTCGGCCGGGTGGAGCTGCGGCGGGCGGTCGGCCGGGCTGGGGCGCGGCGGGTGGTGGTCGGTCGGGTGGGGGCGCGGCGGGTGGTCCGCCGGGTCGGGTTGCGGCGGGTGGCCGGTCGGCTGCGCGCTTGGGAGTGTGTGGGCGGCGCGTGCGGCGCGCTCTACGTGGCCAGCCAGGGCATCAGCGCGGGGGCCCTGGGGCTCGCCGTGTTCACGGTCGCGGTGGTGGCCGGGCAGACCGGCGGCGGGCTCGCGATCGACCGGACCGGGATCGCACCGGGCGGACGCCGCCCGGTCACCCGGACCCGGCTGCTGGCGGCGGCGGTGACGGTGGCGGCCGTCGCCGTCGCGGCCGGTGGCCGGCCGGCCACCGGTGCCTCGCTGCTGCTGGCGGTGCTGCCGCTGCTGGCCGGGGTGGCGCTCGCCGTCCAGGGCGCGGTCAACGGCCGCGTGCAGCAGGCGGCCGGGATGGTCCTGCCGGCGGTCTTCCTCAACGCGGTGGTCGGGACCGCGGCGCTGCTCCTCGCCTTCGGCGTCGCCGTGGTGGCCGGCGCCGGGCCGGCCGGATCCTTGCCGGCCTCCCCGTGGCTCTATCTCGGCGGCCTGATCGGAGTCGGCTTCACCGCGATCGGTGTCGCCGTGGTGCGCCGCATCGGGGTGCTCCTGCTCGGCCTTGCGGTGATCGCCGGCCAGCTCGCCGGCGCGCTGCTGCTGGACCTGCTCGTCCCGGGCCGGGCCGGCCCGCCCGGTGCGGCCGCCGTCCTCGGCGCCGCCCTCACCCTGGCGGCGGTCCTGCTGATCGTGGTTCGCGACCGCGGGTGACGCGCTGACGGATGGCGTTGCCGAACGAGACCGGCGGTCCGCCGAGAGACGCGTTGGCCGGTGGCGCCGCCGTGCGAGACCGGCCGGCGGTCCGCCTGCTGTCGGCGGGACCGCCGGCGGCCGAGTCAGTGTTTTGCCGGGTCGGGGGTTTGCAGACTGTTCGATTTGGCTGTCTGGCCCAGCCAATGGGCACTGGGCCTGGGTGTTCGGGTGAAGTCGTGGTGATCGACGGCGATCAGTCCGAAGGTGGGCAGGTAGCTTCCCCATTCGTAGTTGTCGAGCGCTGACCAGTGCACGTAGCCGCGTAGGTCGATGCCGTCGGTGAGGGTGTCGTGCAGCGCGGTGAGGGCGGCTCGGGTGTAGTCGATGCGCCGGGTGTCGTCGGCCGTGGCGATGCCGTTCTCGGTGACGATCACGGGGGTGTGGCCGGTGAGTTTCCAGGCGTTGCGGACGCCGATGGCGGCGGCGTCGGGGTAGTACTCCCAGCCGGTGAGGGTGGTTTCGGCGCCGTGCGGGACGGGCCGGGGTCCGTCGGGTCCGATGATGGTACGGGTGTAGGCCTGGACGCCGACGTAGTCGTCGCCGGCCGCGGCTTCGAGGAAGTAGTCCTCGCGTGGGTATCCGTGCTCGTGGGCGATGCGTTCGCAGCCCGGCTCGGCCTGGTATGCCTGGGTGGCGACGGACCAGCCGGACTTGATGTCGGCCGCGGTCAGGATCGCGCGGCTGCGTTGGTGGGCGCGGACCAGTTGCGCCGCGATGTGTGGATCCGGTTCGGCGCTGAGGAAGTCGGCGCCGATCGGGTAGGCGATCATGTTCGGCTCGTTGATCGTGCACGCCCATTCCACGCCGTCGGCGAGGATGGGCAGCACGGTTTCGGTGTAGCGGGCGAACAGGTCCGGGGCGTCCGGGTTGGCCCATCCGCCGAGTGCGGCCGCCCATCGGGGCAGGGTGAAGTGGTGCAGGGTGACGAACGGGGTCAGCCCGTGTTCGTGGCAGGTGGCGATCATGCGGCGGTAGTGGTCGATCTCCGCGCGGGCGACGAATCCGTTCTCGGGTTCGATGCGGCTCCATTCAATACTGAACCGGTAGGTGTTGAAGCCCAGGTCGGCGAGCAGCGTGATGTCCTCGCGGTAGCGGTGGTAGCTGTCGCAGGCGTCGCCGCTGGGTTCCGCGATCCGGGTGTCGGGGGCGTGTTCGCGCTGCCACCAGTCGTTGTTGGTGTTGTTGCCTTCGGTCTGGTGTGCCGAGGTGGCGGCACCCCAGAGGAAGCCGGCGGGGAAGGCGTCGCCGGTGAAGGCGTCCGGGTCGAGGCGCAAAGGGGTTCCCTTTCGGGCTCGGGGTCGACGGGTCGGCGTACGGGCTATTTGATGCCGGTGGACGCGACGCCCTGGATGAAGAAGCGCTGCAGGAAGACGAACAGGGCCACGATCGGCGCGATGACCAGGACGGAGCCGGCCAGCAGCAGGCCGTAGTCGGTGGCGTTCTGGCCCTGCGAGAACAGGGCCAACGCGACCGGGAGGGTGTACCGGTCCTGGCTCTGCGCCGCGACCAGCGGCCACAGGAAGTTGTTCCACGAGGTCAGGAACGTCAGGATCGCCAGGGTGGCCAGCGGCGGCACACACAACGGCAGCACGATCCGAGCGAAGATCCGGGATTCGCCGGCGCCGTCGATCCTGGCCGCCTCGAGCAGGGAATCGGGGATGCCGAGCATGAACTGCCGCATCAGGAACACCCCGAGCGGCGACGCCAGGTAGGGCAGGATCAGCGCGGGATAGGTGTTGACCAGCCCCAGCTTGCTGACCATGACGAACAGCGGGACGAAGGTCACCACGCCCGGCACCATCAGGGTGACCATCACCAGCAGGAACAGCAGCCGCTTGCCGGGGAAGTCCATCTTCGCGAGCGCGTATCCGATCATCGAACAGAACAGCAGATTGCCGAGAACGGTGACCACGGCGACGACCGTGCTGGTGAGGAAATACTGCTCGACCCCCAGGTCGGCGAACCACCGCGTGTAGTTGTCCAGCGTCGGCGCCCGCGGGATCCAGCCGTTGGGGTCGCGCAGCAGTTCGCCCTGGGTCTTGAACGAGCCCAGCAGCATCCACGCGAACGGCAGCAGCGTCGCGGTCACCGCGACAATGAGCGCGCCGTAGATCCAGGCTCGGCCCCGTGCCGCCCGGCGTGGGTGGTGAATGACGGTCATGACGCTCGCCTCAGTCCCGGGATCGCAGGGCTCGGAATTGGGCCAGGCTGAGCAGCGCAATCGCGGCGAACAGCAGGTAGCTGGCGGCGGAGGCGAAGCCGTACTTGCCGAACCCGAACTGGTTGTAGGTGAAGTAGCTGACCGAAAGCGTCGAGTCCAGCGGCCCGCCCTTGGTCATCACGAAGGACTCCTCGAAGAACTGCAGGTAGGCCACCGACAACAGCACCGCACCCAGCAACAGGGTCGGGCGCAGCATCGGCAGCGTGATCTGGCGGAACCGCTGCCCGGGCGTCGCGCCGTCGACCATGGCGGCCTCGTGGACCTCCTGCGGGACGGTCTGCAGGCCGGCCAGGAAGATGACCATCAGCGTGCCCATGTTGCGCCAGGCGGTCATCACGATCAGCGACGGCAGCGCGAGGCTGGTGCTGTTGAGCCAGTCCGGGCCGCTTACGCCGATCCAACCCAGCATCGTGTTGAGCAGGCCGTCGGGTTGCAGGATGAACCGCCACACGACCGCGACCGCCACGATGCTGGTCACCACCGGCGTGTAGAACCCGACCCGGAAGACGGTACGCAGGCGGGTGATGCCGCTGTTGAGCGCGACCGCCAAGGCGAGACCGGCAGCCATCGTCAGCGGGATGCCGGCGAAGACCACGATCCCGGTGTTGATCATGGATTTGCGGAACTGCGGGTTGGTGAACAGGGCCGCGTACTGGTCAAGGCCGACGAAATTCACCGCGAACGGGTCTTGTACGTCGCTGCTCTTGAAATCGGTGAACGACATCGCGAAGGACGAGATCAGCGGCATCAGCATGAAGACGCCGAAGATCAGGACGAACGGCAGGGCGAACAGCCATGCGACCAGCCCTCGCCGTCGTCGTGCGGCCTTGCCTGGGGTCACCGGATCCCGGCCGGCGCGTGCCGTGCCGGCCGGGATAGTGTCGGCGATGGTCATCGGTCAGGCTCCGGTCCCGATCGAGTCCGCGCTGCTCTGCAGGGCCTTCAACGCCGCGGCGGGGTCGGTGCCCGACTTGACGATGCGTTCCAGCTGGGTGTCCGCGGCCGCGCTCACCTGGGTCCAGGCGGTGTTGGCCGGCGGCGACTTGACGTCGGTGAGCTGGTCCTTGAACACCTTCAGCTTCGGGTCCCCGGACAGGCTCGGGTCGTCCCAGGCGGACTCGACCGCGGGCAGGTCGCCGGTGGCCTTGTACCAGTCGGTCTGCACCTTGGGGCCGGACAGCCACTGGACCAGCTTCCAGGCCGCGTCGCGGTTCTTGGCCTTCTTGAACACGACCAGGTCCGAGCCGCCGACGAACGAGGTCGAGCTCTGCTGCTTGGGGAAGCGCATGACGCCGTACTTGCTGCCGAACCCCGCGCCGCCGGCCTGGTTCAGTTGCCCGATGAACGACGGCGCGTCGATCAGCATGGGGGTGCTGCCGTTGACGAACGCCGCCTCGCGCGCTCCGGCGGCGGTGGAGACGTTCTTGTCGGCGATGCCCTCGGCGAAGAAGCTCTGGTAGAACTTCAACGCGTCGGCCAGCTGCGGGGTGTCCAGCGTCCACTTGCTGTTGTCGGCGTTCATCAGGGACGCACCGTTGGACCACACGAACGGCAACGCGGACTGGAACGAGTCGGCGCCGCCGGGGTTCAGGTTGATGCCCCACTTGGTGCCGGCCTTGGTCTGCAACGCCTTGGCCATCGCCTTGAAGTCGTCCCAGGTGGCCGGCGGTGAGCTGAATCCCGCCTTGGCGGCCAGATCCGTGCGGTAGTAGATGACCCGGGTGTCGACATACCACGGTACGCCGTAGGTCGCGCCGTTCACCTGCGTGGCACCCTTCGCGCCGTCGAACATGCCGCTGGTGTCGACGCCGCCGGGTGTTGGATCGAACGCGGTGGCGAAGTCGGCCATCCAGGTCGTGCCCATCTGCGCCACGTCCGGCGTGGTGCCACCCGCGATC
>Ga0207668_10001155_pt1 | contig 15698 bp, 19 predicted proteins | sample KBSS43metaG_FD_184323 | JGI IMG/M metagenome (GOLD analysis project Ga0207668, IMG submission 184323) | Switchgrass rhizosphere microbial communities from Kellogg Biological Station, Michigan, USA - KBS S4-3 metaG (SPAdes) (version 2) | ecosystem: Host-associated > Plants > Roots > Rhizosphere... | reverse complement strand
GCGCCCTGCATCGAACCCATCGGGGTGCGGGCGATCGACAGGATGACGGTCGGGTCGGAAGCGGTGGTGGCCATTTGAAGAAACTCCGGAGTCGGATTGTTGCAGTGCACATAAGACCGTGCGCGCGCTTGTTCAAACCGTTGGTCGATTATCCGCTTGCCCTTTGCGCGGAAGCGGTCAGCATGGCGCCATGACGCACGCTCTCGCCAGGGTCGCGCTCGTCGCGGGGCTCATCACCTTCGGGGTTTCGGTCGCGGTCGCCCAGGCCGGCGCGCCGCCGGCGCCACCGGCGCTGCCGCCCTTCGCCAACCCGCCGTTCAAGAACCTCAAGGTCTTCCCGCAGGACATCCAGCGGGCGCAGCTGCTGTCGAACATGAAGTTCTTTTCGCAGTCGCTCGGCGTGCGCTGCACCTTCTGCCACGTCGGGGAAGAGGGGAAGCCGCTGTCGACGTTCGATTTCGCTTCGGACGCCAAGGCCAAGAAACTGACCGCGCGGGCGATGCTGCAGATGGCGCGCAAGCTCAACAAGGACGAGTTCCAAGGCGAGATGAAGATCACCTGCTTCACCTGCCACCGCGGCTCGACCAAGCCGCTGACCGAGCCGCCGCCGCCACCCGCGCCGACGACGGTCCCCCCGCCGGCACCCGCTTCCCAATAAGCGCGTCTTCCTGCTAGCGGCTCCGCGCAAGGAGACTGCACCCATGTCCGAGCCTGCATCGCTCGATTTCGGCCTCGGCGAGATGGCCGACACCATCCGCGAGACGACCGAGCGCTTCGCCCGCGAGAAGATCGCGCCGATTGCCGCCGAGATCGACCAAACGGACGAGTTCCCGCGCCATTTGTGGCCCCAGATGGGCGAGCTCGGGCTCCACGGCATTACCGTCGCGGAAGAGGATGGCGGGCTTGGCCTCGGCTATCTCGAGCATGTCGTGGCGCAGGAGGAAGTCGCGCGGGCGTCGGGCTCGGTCGGCCTCAGCTACGGGGCGCACTCGAACCTGTGCATCAACCAGATCCGCCGCTGGGCGAACCCGGAGCAGAAAAAGCAATTCCTGCCCAAGCTGATCAGCGGCGAGCACGTCGGCGCGCTGGCAATGAGCGAGGCGGGGGCGGGCAGCGACGTCGTCGGGATGAAATTGAAGGCCGAGAAGAGTGGCAACGGCTACCGCCTCAACGGTACCAAATTCTGGATCACCAACGGGTCGGAAGCCGAGACGCTGGTCGTCTACGCCAAGACCGGCGAGGGGAGCCGCGGCATCACCGCTTTCCTAATCGAAAAGGAAATGACCGGCTTCTCGATCGGCCAGAAGGTCGACAAGATGGGCATCCGCGGCTCACCGACCGCCGAGCTGGTGTTCGACGATTGCTTCGTCCCGCCGGAAAATATCCTCGGCGAGGAGAATAAGGGCGTCGAAGTGCTGATGAGCGGGCTCGATTACGAGCGGACGGTGCTCGCCGGGATGCAAATCGGCATCATGCAGGCGTGCCTCGACGTCGTCATTCCTTACGTCCGCGACCGCAAGCAGTTCGGCAAGCCGATCGGCACCTTCCAGCTTATGCAGGCCAAGGTCGCCGACATGTACGTCGCGCTCAATTCGGCCCGCGCCTACGTCTACCAGGTCGCCAAGGCGTGCGATGCGGGCAAGACCACCCGCTACGACGCGGCGGGCGCGATCCTGCTCGCATCCGAAAATGCGGTGAAGGTCGCCAACGAAGCGGTCCAGGCGCTGGGCGGTGCCGGCTACACCAAGGACTGGCCGGTCGAACGCTACTATCGCGACGCGAAGCTGCTCGACATCGGCGCCGGCACGAACGAAATCCGCCGCATGCTGATTGGCCGCGAGCTGATCGGGGCTTAGACGAGTAAGCGCCCGATCCCCCAACCGATCAGGACGACGCCCGCGACGTGGGCGATGACCTGGCCGCGCGGGAGGAGTTTCTCGGCCGCGACCAGAAGGGTCAGGCCGGCAATCCACAGCAGGTTCATGACCCCGCCGACGAACAGCAAGGCCATCAGCAGCCAGCAGCAAGCAACGCAATAAGCGCCGTGGAGGGCGCCTAGCCGCAACGCGCCCCTTGGCCCGGGCCGATAATGGCGCGAGAGGAATTGCGCCGGCGACCGGCAGCGGCCGAGGCAGGCGTCCTTGATCGGAAACAGCTGATAGAGGCCGATCGCGACCATGATCGCCGATGCCGCGCGGCGGCTCGTCAGCGCCATGGTCATCGGCGAGGCAATTGCCGCGTGCTGCAATGCCAGCTGCAGCGCCGCCGCGACGAGCGCGAAGCCGACCCACACGAGCAGATAGCCGCCGACGAAGGCGACGGTCGGCGGGCGGGCGGCGAAATCCTTCAGCTGCTCGGCACGGGCATAAAGCAGGACGGTTGGCGCCACGCTCGGAGTCATCATGGCGATCATCATCGCCGTCCACATCCCGGCGAGGACGAAGAAATCGGCGGTCATGCCGGCCATTCCGGCACCGGTCATCAGCCACGCCCAGCCGAGCAGGGACAAGGCACCCAGCGCCACGAAGGTCACGATATTGCTGCGCTCGAGCAGGCTCCCGGCCAAGGACGAACTATTCAGCTTCGCACCACGCCATGAGTCGACAAGTGGATGTGGGCGAACTGCGCGTATTTGCTGGCGATCGCGATATCCATCGGCCCGCCCAGTGTCTGGCTCGACGCGCTGCCGATCTCCGCGACCTCATATTCGAAGCCCTCGGGCAGGCAGATCTGCGCCCGGGTTTCTGCACCTGTTACCGCGTTGCGGATCGGCTCGCCGTTCATCTCGACATAGCCGGGGACGGTGAGCTTGCCGCGCCGCCCGGTCACGTCGACCTCGAAATCGATCGGCGCGAAGACCGGTTCGTGCATCGTTTCGATGGTCGAGGCGAACACCGCGAACACGGTCGCGAACGGGTCCGTGTCCTGGCCGCTCATGATCTTGAGCAACGCCTCGCGCTGCTCGGGCGTGGCGCGCTCATCGACAATCGGCATGGCCTCGCCATGGCCCAAGTGGATCGGTCCCGGCCATTTGAAGATGCCGACGATCTTTAGGCCCGCGAGCGGCGTTGCCTCATGGTAGCCCTGGTCGATCTGGATCGCGGCAACGGCATGGCAATGCCCTTTGTCGGGAAGTGCGTTGAACTGGCAATTGCAGCCATATTCGCACGTGCAGTTGACGAGTTCGCGTCCCTTGAATTCCCAATAGGCCATGCGTCTGCCTCCTCGGTTGATGCAGCCTTAGCATGGCCGGAAACGGCTGTGCAGTCGCCACTGACCATTTGTGGTAAGGGCACCGCGGGGGGTTCATGTTATGCGCTATTGGATGATTGCCGCGCTGCTGCTTGCCGCGTGCCAGCAGAAGGCAAAAGCGCCGGAGAAGCCAGCAGAGGTCACGTTTGACGGCGCGCAGGTTACCGATGCCGCCGCGGTGAAGGCACACGGCGAGCGGATCAGCTGGACGCTGGGCTGCCGCGGCTGTCACCGCGAGAAGCTCGAGGGTGGCAGTTTCTACGAACGCTATGCGTCGAACCTCTCGCGCGACCTGCCCAAATACAGCGACGCAGAGATCGAACGCGTGCTGCGCACCGGCGTGCCGCGTGACGGCCGCGAGCTGTGGGGCATGCCATCGGAAATCTTCCAGCATTTGAGCGACGCCGACATGAAGGCGCTGATTGCCGATCTTCGCGCCGCGACACCCGGCGGCAAGCCGACCCAGCCACCGAAGCCGTGGGAAGCCGACGCCAAGGAGATGATCGCCAAGGGCGAAATCAAGACGGCGAAAGCCACGGTGCTCGACGAAAAGGACAAGGCGCCCATCGACCTTGGACCGACCTATGCGCTCGGTCGCTACATCACGCGGGTGACTTGCGCCGAATGTCACGGGCCGAAGCTCGAAGGGGATCCCAAGCATACGCCGGGCGAGCCGCCCAACCTGGTCGTCGCCGGCAGCTACACCCGTGCCGATTTCGAGACGCTGATGACCAAGGGCATCCCGTCCGGCGGGCGCAAACTCAAGAACCCGCTGATGGGCGACGTCGCGCGCGAGCGCTTCACCCACTTCACCCCGCACGAACGCGACGCGCTCTACGCCTACCTCAAGGCGCGGGCGGAAAAGGCCGAGTAGCTCAGCCCCAGATCTTCACCCGCTGCTCGGGCGGCAGGTAGAGCTTCTGCCCGGGCTTGACGCCGAACGCGGGGTACCAGGCGTCGATGTTGCGCACCGTCACCGCGCGGAATTGTTCGGGCGCGTGACCGTTGGTGAGCACGATCTGGCGCAGCGTCTCGGGCCGCGACTTGACCGACCACGCCTGGGCGAAGGCGATGAAGAAGCGCTGGTCGCCGGTCAGGCCGTCGATCACCGGCGCTTCCTTGCCGTTCAGCGAGGCGCGGTAGGCGTCGTAGGTCGCGGCGAGGCCGGCGACGTCGGCGATATTCTCGCTTAGCGTCAGCTTGCCGTTGACGTGCAGGCCGGGCAGCGCCTCGTAGGCGTCGAACTGCTTGGCGAGCGCGTCGCCGGCCGCCTGGAACTTCTTGAAGTCGGCCGGGGTCCACCAGTTGCGGAGCGCGCCATTGGCGTCGAACAAGGCGCCGCCATTGTCGAAGCTGTGGCTGATCTCATGTCCGATGGTCGAGCCGATCGCGCCATAGTTGAACGCCGCGTCGGCGTTGGGGTCGAAGAACGGCTTGACCAGGATCGCCGCCGGGAAGTTGAGCGCATTCTGCACCGGCAGGTTGACCGCGTTGACCAGCTGCGGCGGCATCCACCATTCCTTGCGGTCGAGCGGCTGGCCGATCTTGGCGATCTGATGCTTATATTCGGCCAGGCCCGCGGCCTTGTCGTTGGCATAGGCATTGTCGGCCACGATCTGGACGCCGGAATAGTCGCGCCAGGTGTCGGGATAGCCGACGCCGACGACAATATTCTCGACCTTCTTCAACGCTTCCGCCTTGGTCGACGGCGCCATCCAGTCGATCGCCTTCACCCGCTTGGCGAAGGCCGCCTTGATGTTGTCGACCATGCCCTGGATCTGCTGCTTCGACGACGCTGGGAAATATTTGTCGACGTACGCCTTGCCGACCGCATCCTGCAGCGCGTTGCTGGTCGCGTTCAATGCGAGGATGTCGCGCGGCCGCTGTTGCGGGGTGCCGGCCAGCGTCGTCCCGTAGAAGGCAAAGCTGGCGTCGCGGAACGGCTTGGGCAGCACGTCGGCGTGCTCGTTTAGCGTGTGGAAGGCGAGCCAGTCCTTCCAATTCTGTAGCGGCTCCGAGCCGACCAGGCCGGCGAGCTTCGGGATCGACGCGAAGTGATAGGCGTCGAACTTCTGCACGCTGCCGAGCCGCGCCGCGCCGAGCAACGCACCCCAGTCGATGCCGGGCGCCTTCTGCTCGAGCTGCTGGCGGGTCCACACCTGCGCGCCGGTCGAGAAGTCCTCGCTCTGCTCGCGCGGCTCGTGCGCCTTGGCGATCTTGGTCTCAAGGTCGAGGATGCGGCCCGTGGCGCCGGCCGGGTCGGGGTAATTGGCCGCGGTGAGGATCGTCTGGACGTAGCTGCGGTACTTGTTGAGCGTCTCGGCATTCTTCGGGTCGCCGCCGAGATAATATTGCGCGTCGGGCAGCCCGAGCCCGCCCTGCATCAGGTACGGCAGTTGCTCGCCCGGCGTCGCCAGGCCCTGGCTGACGAAAATACCGAACAAATTCTCGGTGCTGTAATTGGTCGCGTTCAGCGGATCGGTGTCGGCGCGGAGCGTGCCGCCGATTGCCGCGCTGAGCGCGCTCTTGTCGGCGATTGTGGCGACCGCATCGAGGTCGGCCTCGGCCGGCGCGAGGCCCGCTTTGTCGATCGCGTCGGTGTTCAGATAGGCGTTGTAGTAATTGGCGATCAGCGCGTCGTTGCCGCTCGTCGGGTTCGATTTGAGGATGGCATCGAACAGCTCGCGGCTATTCTTCTCGCGCACTTGGTCGGCGATCCAGAAGCCGCCGATGCGCGACCGGTCGGCGGGGATTTGCGTGTTCTTGACCCAGCTGCCGTCGGCGTAGCTGAAAAAGTCGTCGCCGGGGACGGCGGACTTGTCCATCCAGCTCGTCTCGATCCCGATTTCGCTGCCCGGTTTGGCGGCGGGCGTCCCGCTTTGCGTGTTGCAGGCCGCGAGCGCGAGTGCGGGCAGGACGAACAGGAGTGACGAACGGATCATGGAAGGCCTTTCCCCAAGCTTTGCCAACGCCTGCGGCAGCGGCTAGGCCAGCGGCAGGGCTTTTCGACCAACGAGCACATAGAACGCATGAGCGCACCGCGGATCGAGACGAAAATCGCCGTCGACAGCGAAGAGTTCCGTGCGCGCGCCGCACACAATCGCGCGCTGGCGGAAAAACTGCGCGCCGACGTCGCGCAAGCGGCGCTTGGCGGCAACGAAAAGAGCCGCGAACGCCATGTCTCGCGCGGCAAGCTATTGCCCCGCGACCGCGTCGAGCGCTTGCTCGACCCGGGCTCGCCGTTCCTCGAGATCGGCCAGCTCACCGCCTGCGACATGTACGAAGGCGAAGTCCCCGGCGCGGGGGTCATCGCCGGGATCGGCCGGGTGTCGGGGCGGCAAGTGATGATCGTCTGCAACGATGCCACGGTGAAGGGCGGGACCTATTACCCGCTGACGGTCAAGAAGCACCTCCGCGCGCAGGAGATCGCCGGGCAGAACCGGCTGCCGTGCGTCTACCTCGTCGACAGCGGCGGCGCGAACCTGCCGCACCAGGCAGAGGTCTTCCCCGACCGCGATCACTTCGGCCGGATCTTCTTCAACCAGGCGCAGATGTCGTCGCAAGGCATTGCCCAGATCGCCTGCGTGATGGGCAGCTGCACCGCCGGCGGCGCCTATGTCCCGGCGATGAGCGACGAGAGCGTCATCGTCCGCAACCAGGGCACGATCTTCCTCGGCGGCCCGCCGCTGGTGAAAGCGGCGACGGGCGAGGAGATCAGCGCCGAGGATTTGGGCGGCGGCGATTTGCACGCGCGCAAATCCGGCGTGGTCGACCATCTCGCCGAGGATGACGAACATGCGCTGACCATCGTCCGCGACATCGTCTCGACGCTTCAGCCGGACGCCGGGGCGGGGATCGAGCTGCGCGAACCGCGCCCGCCGCTGTTCGACGCCGACGAGCTGTACGGCATCATCCCCGAGGACGTCCGCGCGCCCTATGACGTGCACGAGGTCATCGCGCGGATCGTCGATGGGTCTGAGCTGCACGAATTCAAGCCGCTGTACGGATCGACGTTGGTATGCGGCTTTGCCCACATCTGGGGCATCCCGGTCGCGATCCTCGCCAATAACGGGATCCTGTTCAGCGAAAGCGCGGTCAAGGGCGCGCATTTCATCGAGCTCGCCTGCCAGCGCCGCACACCCCTGCTGTTCCTGCAGAACATCTCGGGCTTCATGGTCGGCGGGAAGTATGAGGCGGAGGGTATCGCCAAGCACGGCGCCAAGCTGGTCACCGCCGTCGCGACCGCGTCCGTGCCGAAGATCACCGTGCTCATCGGCGGCAGCTTCGGCGCCGGTAATTACGGCATGGCCGGCCGCGCGTACTCGCCCCGCTTCCTGTTCACCTGGCCCAATAGCCGCATCAGCGTGATGGGCGGCGAGCAGGCCGCGAGCGTCCTCGCCACCGTCCACCGCGACGCCGATAAATGGACGCCGACGCAGGCCGAGAAATTCAAGCAACCCATCCGCGACGACTACGAGGCGCAGGGCAACCCGTGGCATGCGACCGCGCGGCTATGGGACGACGGGATCATCGACCCGGCACAAACCCGCGACGTGCTCGGGTTGGCGTTCGCCGCAACGCTGAACGCGCCGATCCCGGAGCGGCCGCAGTTCGGCGTGTTCAGGATGTAGCGGTTGATGTCAGATGGATCCCTCCGAACCGTGCAATCCGAGAAAGAAGGGCAGCTGCTCTACGCGCTCGCATTGATGTGCGAGCAATACCTTGAAGATCGGAATGGTGAGTTAGATCACCAGTGCATGTCGCCTGGGGAGGAGGCGATTCAACATCTCGTCGATTATGGTTTGGTCGATCCCAAGCGTCGTGGGGGTGACTGGACTAGCAAGGGACGGGCGCTCTTGGACTCCAACTGCTATTGCCATCCGGAGATCAAATGATCGTATATTTCCTCATCGCCCTCGCTGCCCAGGCAAACGCCACCAAGCTCCCGCCCGCTCAGGCGCTGCCGCCACCGGCGAGCGAGGAAGCCGCCGTGCTTGTGCCAATCAACGCTCTGTTCGCGGCGTTCGAAGTTGGCGATTCCGGTGGCGTCCTGCGCGTTGTCTATCCCGATGGCCGCGTTACTGCGGTCGGCACGCTCCGCACGGGCAACGGTCTCCGCCAGGAAAGCTGGACCCAATTCGCCGCGCGTCTCAAACCCGGCCAGGGCTTCCGCGAAAGCATTTCCGATCCGGCGATCGAGATCGACGGCGACATCGCCATGGTCTGGGCGCCGTTCGTCGTCCGCGTCGACGGCAAGGTCGGCAATTGCGGGGTCGATCATTTCGACCTGGTCCGTGAGGCTGGCGCGTGGAAGGTGATGAACATCACCTTCTCGTCGCGGACCACCGGATGCCCGGCGCAATGATGGGGGAGGAAACATGATCGCTGCTCTTCTCATGCTCGCGGCCGCGCCAGCGCAATGCGCGCCAGTCGAATTGTCGGTCGCCGGTAACCCCAAGACCTTCATCTCGAAGTTCGCGCGCAATTCCGGCGGGCTCGCGAAGACCACGGCCAATTTCGACAAGGCCTATGCCAAGGCGTGCAAGGAGGGGCTGTTCAAGGCCAAGCCGCTGATCGCCGCCAAGGGCGGGAAGCTGTTCCTGGTCAACGCGCCCGACGCCAATGTCGCGTCGATCTACGGCAGCGATAAGCACACCGTGCTCGAATATCATTTCGACACTGGCGCGCCGAGCGCCGATGACCTGCACGAGGCGATCTACTGCGCGGTCCACGGCGCGAGCGCCAAGGAACAAGAGGAGAGCGGACGCTGCCTGCCCGATTGATGAAGTCGCTGCTGATCGCCAACCGCGGCGAGATTGCGTGCCGCGTGATCCGCACGGCGCGGGCAATGGGCATCCGCACGGTCGCGGTTTATTCGGACGCGGACGCCAAGGCGCTGCATGTGCGCATGGCCGACGAGGCGGTGCACATCGGGCCGAGCCCGGCGCGCGACAGCTACCTCGTCGGCGAGAAGATTATCGCGGCCGCCAAGGCGACCAAAGCGGAAGCGATCCATCCGGGATACGGCTTCTTGTCGGAGAATGCCGACTTTGCGCAAGCGGTGATCGACGCCGGATTGATTTGGGTCGGCCCCAAGCCCGCCAGCATCCGCGCCATGGGCCTCAAGGATGCGGCGAAGAAATTGATGGCGGAGGCGGGCGTGCCGGTGACGCCCGGCTATCTCGGCGAGGACCAGGACCCGAAGCGATTGAAGAAGGAAGCCGGCGCGGTCGGCTATCCGGTGCTGATCAAGGCGGTCGCGGGCGGCGGCGGCAAGGGCATGCGCCGCGTCGACGTCGCGAAGGACTTCGACGACGCGCTCGAAAGCTGCAAGCGCGAGGCGGAGTCGAGCTTCGGCGACGATCGCGTGATCATTGAAAAATACATCCTCTCGCCGCGCCACATCGAGGTGCAGGTGTTCGGCGATGCCCACGGCAATGTCGTCCATTTGTTCGAGCGCGACTGCTCGCTCCAGCGGCGTCACCAGAAGGTGATCGAGGAAGCGCCCGCGCCGGGCATGGATGCGCTGACGCGCGAAGCGGTGTGCGGTGCCGCAGTGCGCGCGGCGCAGGCGGTGAAGTACGAGGGCGCGGGGACGATCGAGTTCATCGCCGACGCGTCCGATGGGCTGAAGCCCGACCGCATCTGGTTCATGGAAATGAACACGCGGCTGCAGGTCGAACATCCGGTGACCGAGGAGATTACCGGGCAGGATCTGGTCGAATGGCAGCTGCGCGTGGCGTCAGGCGAGAAGCTGCCGCTGAAGCAGGGCGAGTTGTTCATCGACGGCCATGCGATCGAGGCACGGCTCTACGCGGAAGACCCGGCCAGGGGGTTCCTGCCGAGCGTCGGACGGCTCGAGCATTTCGACCTTGGCGAGGACGGGCGCATCGAAACCGGTGTCGAAGAGGGCGATGCGATTTCGCCATTTTACGATCCCATGATCGCCAAGCTGATCGCGGTCGGCGACGATCGCGATGAGGCCATCGACGAGCTTGCCGCGATCCTCGATGGGGTCGAGGTCTGGCCGGTCCGCACCAACGCAGCTTTCCTCGTCAATGCGTTGCTGGAGCCCGACTTCATCAACGCCAACCTCGATACGGGTTTTATCGAAAGGCACCTCGACGAGCTGGTGCCCGATGCCGAGCCTGACGACGATATTCGTCGCGCCGCCGCAACGGTGGCGATCCTGGCTGCCGAGGAAGACGCCGCGCCGGCGCTCGCTGGTTTCCGCCTCAACGCACTGTCGGCTCTGTCGGTGGCGCTTAACGGGGAAGCCGTGACGGTCGGCGGTGACGACGAGATCGCCGATGTCTCGGGGTTCGCCGACGAACATCGCGTCGTGGTGTTCTCGGAAGGCCAGGCGTTCGAGTTCGGGCTCGGATCGCGCGGCACGGGCACCTCGCACGGCGTCCACGACGGCGAGATCGAGGCGCCGATGCCGGGCAAGGTGACGGCGGTCGAGGTGTCGCAGGGAGAAAAGGTTGCCAAAGGACAACGGTTGCTGACCCTGGAAGCCATGAAAATGGAGCATGCGCTGACCGCGCCCTTCGACGGCACCATCGCCGAGCTGTCTGCCGCATTAGGCCAACAGGTCACCGAAGGGACGGTGCTGGTTCGGGTCGAGGGTGAACCATTGCCGGAGTGACGGGTTGAAAAAGCCGATGCGCCCGATGCTGTTCGTTTCCGCCGCCTTCGCCGCCGCCGCGCTTACCCCGCTGACCGGCTGCGTGATCGATGCGCCGCGCGGCGGGGCGCCCATGCCGCTGGTCGACGGCTCCGGCCGGACGATCGGCACCGTCCGCGCGTGGCAGACCTCGGGCGGAGTCAGCTTCCGCCTCGACGCGACCGGCTTGCCGCATGGCGTCCACGGCATTCATGTCCACACGATCGGCCGCTGTGTCGGGCCGGATTTCGCCAGTGCCGGCGCGCACTGGAACCCGGGCGTGCGCAAGCATGGCCTCAACAATCCCGCAGGCCCGCATGCCGGCGACATGCCCAACATCGCCGTGTCCGCCAACGGCGTGCTCGCCGCGACGGTGACCCTTGCCGGCGCGCGCCTTAACGGTCCGGGGCCGGCGGGCGTCCTGCTCGATTACGACGGCGCCTCGATCGTGATCCACGCCGGCGCGGACGACAATGTGACCGATCCCAGTGGCAACAGCGGCGCCCGCATCGCCTGCGCCGTGATTGAACCCAGCGCCGAGCTACGCTGAGCTACTCGGCTGACTTGCCAGCGGCGATCTGGCAGGTAGGTTCGCCGCCGGGGGAATGCGATGGCCAGGCAGGCTTCAAAGACGAGCGACGAGCCAGATCATGGGGGCACGCCAGCGCACCCGCTCGAACGGCTGATCTTCTTTTCCGACGCCGTCTTTGCGATCGCCATCACCTTGCTGGTGATCGAGGTGCGGCCGCCGCACCTGTCGTTTCATGCCAGCGACCGCGCTCATCTCATCGCGCTCGCCAACCTCATTCCGAGCTTCGTCGCATTCTTCATCAGTTTCTTTGTCATCGGTGCCTTCTGGGCCGGACACCACCGCGCGTTCAGCCTGTCGCGCCACTGGTCGCCGACTTTGCTCTTTCCCAACATCATGATGCTGTGCGCGATCGCCTTCATGCCTTTCGCCACCGCCTACATGGGGCTCAACATGGGCCAGCGCGTGCCGTCCCTACTGTACGATACGGTGCTGCTGGCGACGGCGATCCTCAACATTCGTCTGGTCAAGCTGGCAACCAGCCCGCCCGTGGTCGACGAGCATGCCGACCCCCTGACAATCGCCCGGACTCGGGCGCGGGGCTGGGGGGTCGCCGCCGGCGCGGTCATCGCCTTCGTGCTCAACTTCATTTTTCCGCCGATCAGCCAGTTCGGGCTGATGACCATCCCCATCTGGCTGCGCATCGCCACCGCCCGCGCCGAAAAGCGCGCGAATCCTCGTTAAACCTCCTTTTACCTCACGGCTGTAGACCGCAGGGGCACAAAGCCGTGGGGGCAAGAACGATGGACGCCGCTCGGGGTCCGGAATTTTCGAGTGAAGACAACGCTCCGGTCGACCGGAGCGAGCGTCGGCCCGTGCGCCTGCAAGGCTACGTCCTGTTCGGTGACGGCTCGACCCATGAAATCTACTTGCTCGACCTCAGCTACGAAGGCTGTGGGATCGAGACGGCGGCGCCGCTCGCGCCAACCCAGGCCCTGAAGCTCTCCGTGCTCAACCGCGGCGCCATCGACGCCGTGGTGCGCTGGGTCCGAGACGGCAAGGCTGGCCTCGCCTTCACCCCGCCCGAAGCCGAGGCAAAGAAGCATTGGCCGCGCCGCAGCGACCGCATCTCGCTGACCGGCGACGTGACCCTGCGGCGGATCGGCAAGTCGAACTTCCGCGTCACCGTCAACGACGCCTCGCCCGAGGGCTGCAAGATCGAGCTGGTCGAGCGCCCGAGCGTCGACGAGCGGGTCCTGATCAAGTTCGACGGCCTCGAGTCCCTGGAGGCGGCCGTATGTTGGGTCGACGGCCACACCGCCGGTCTCAAGTACGAGCGGCCGATGCACCCCGCGGTGTTCGACCTCCTCGTCGCGCGCCTCGCCGGCTAGGCGTCAGGCGCCACGCCGTCGAGCCGGGCGATGAACCGCCCGCGCTGCCACAACTCCCCGTTCCGCCCGTTCAAAACCTCTTTCGCCACCTCGATCGCAATCTCGTCGTCGCCGGCCTCGATCCATACGGCCGAGGCGACCTTATCGACCCCGTCGAGGCCATAAAGCCTGTAGTCTGCCACGTTCCAAACCCCGTTTTCGATGCTGCAAAACAGCCTTTCGCCGCCGAAACGACGACTTCCAGACTTGGTTTCACGAAAACATACGGCCTTTGGTCCACGGTGAAAATTTGGCGCGAAACTCAGCCGTATTTCATCGTGCTGACCGACGCGAGGCAGGCGGCGTGGAAGGGCAAGCTTTGCTCGTCGAACTCGGGGCGCCTGACCGGCCCGACCGGTTTCTGGACGCGGAGGCGAGCGAGCACGTCCGGATCGATATCCTTGCCGCATTTGGCGCAGGGCTGGCCGGCGATGTCTGCGTCGTCGTCGGGGAGCGGCGCCCGGCCGGCCCAGTGGCGGGGAAAGGTGAGCGTCACGCCGGGGCGCAGCACCTGCTCGAGACAGGCGGTGTGGCAGGCGGTTTCGTTGAGCATGTAGCCGGGCGTGTCGGGGTCGGTCCGGATGAGGCGGAGGATCGTCCCCCACGGCACCAACCCGCCGCAAAAGCGGCAGAGATGGCCGGTCGTATAATTTCGGTCGCGGGTGCGCGGCATCCGGCTGTTTCTAGCTGAAATCGGCAATTGGGACTATGCGCACCGCGTCGCCATAGCCAGGGGAGGCAGCGCCATGACCGCATTCAACGCCGTGCGTTTCAATGTGAAGCCGGGCCGCAACCAGGAGTTCCTCGACGCCCACCAAAGCGCCGCGCGCGACTGGCCGGGCCTGCGCCATGTCAACATGATCCAGACGGGCGAGCAGAGCTATTGCATCATCGGCGAGTGGGATTCGATGGACGCGATGGCCGCCGCGCGGCCGAACATGATCGCGACGCTCGACACGTTCCGCGACTGTCTCGACGGCGACACCGACCCGGTGTCCGGGCCGGTGGTGCTGAACTTGAAGTAGCGCTCGAAAGTAAAATGGGCGGCCGCAGATACGCGCGACCGCCCGAACAAACGCTGGATTAGCCGCGGTAGGTGTTATTGCGGCCGATGCGGATGTTGGTCACCGCACCGCGATAGTCGACGTTGCAGCGGAAGCTGACGTCGCCGTAGGCGCGGTTCTGGTAGCCCTGCTGATAGGCGTTCTGGCCGTACTGGCCGCCATAGCCCGAGCTCATCAGCCCCGACACGCGCAGCCCGTTGCTGCGGCGCTCGACCTTGGTGATCGAGGTCACGCGCATCGCGTTGGCGTAACCGTTGTTGGCATAGCCGTTGTTGTAGCCGCCGTTGTTGTAGCCGTTATTGCCATAGCCCTGGTTGTAGCCGCGATACTGGGCCGAGGCCTGGGTCATGGCCGCGCTGGCGCAGCGGCTGACCGCCTGGCGATCGCTGACATTGTAGCGGTTGCCGAGCAGCTGATCGATGATCCCGCCGATGCCGCCCTGGGCGTAGCCCGGCTGCTGATAGCCCTGCTGATAGCCATAGGCCTGCTGACTGTAGCCATAGCCCGGCTGGCCCGGATAGGGCTGGGGAACCGCCTGCGGATAGGCCTGCGGATAAGCCGGCTGGTACTGGGCGGCCGCGAGTGGGGCGGCGACGCCACTGATCGCCGCCGCGGCGGCGAGGAACATGGTGATCCTGGTCATGGGAATTCCTTCGTCTCACCCAAGGCAGAATGCCGGTGAGTTCAAGGGTAGAACGCGTATTACGCCAATAAGACGCATGAACAGGAGATAACGTGACGGGGGCGCGAATGTTCACAAAAGTTCGCGGTCCGACGCGCGCGGGCGTCCCGGATCGGGGTCCGGGATGACGAATGGGATGGGGGCGACGGCCGGGCGACTCCATCGCCAGCGTAAATCACACATGCCGTGCTGTCGGAAAGCGTTTGATTTCGTGAATTAAATTTCCGTATACTCACCCAGCCGAATCGACGCTCTTGAGGGGGAGTGCGCGATGCGGCTTTTTTTGTGCACCACGGCTTTGCTGGCGCTGGGCGGCTGCAGCAGCATGGACCTTAACCATGCGCTGGGCACACCCAAGAATCCGACACCGACGTTTAGAAGCCTGGACGCCAAGGATCCGGCGACCGGCGAAGACGAGCATCTGAGGAAGCTGTACGCGGAACTGGCGACGGCGGACCCTGCGGCCTTTGAGGTCGAACCCAAATTGATGCGGCCATACCTGTCCGCAGGCTTTGCGTTGTCCGACTTTTATTGCGGCCGCTTCTTCCAGAAGACCGACGAGGCTTACCGGCGGAGAGCCTTCGGCCGGGCGGTGACCAATGACGTCGGCACCGTCGTGCAGAGCGTGCTGAACCTTGCGAATGCAGGAAAGGACGTAGTCACCGGCGTAGGAGTCGCAACGGGGCTCGCCGACTCTACGTGGCGGCACTACGATACGGCTTTCCTGATCTCCGCCGATCTCAGTAACGTCCAATCGCTGGTGTTCGCCGCGCAGGATAATTTCCGGGCCCGGACGCTGGAAAAGAACGCGATTCTCCCCACAGACTATTCGACGGCGCAGAGCATCATCCTGCGATATGCGAACCAATGCTCGTTCCTGGGCATGCAGAGTCTGCTGAATGCTTCCGCCACCGAGAAGAAGCAGCAGCTGAACAACGACACGCAAACCAAGACCGGCGAGAAACCCCCGGCCACTGGCGGCAAGCCTGACGACAAAAAGGCGACCGAGCCGCCCGCAGGTTCGGCGCAACCTGCCATCGCCCCGAACAAATCCACCAACGATCGCTGAGATAGG
>Ga0207668_10001154_pt1 | contig 15700 bp, 16 predicted proteins | sample KBSS43metaG_FD_184323 | JGI IMG/M metagenome (GOLD analysis project Ga0207668, IMG submission 184323) | Switchgrass rhizosphere microbial communities from Kellogg Biological Station, Michigan, USA - KBS S4-3 metaG (SPAdes) (version 2) | ecosystem: Host-associated > Plants > Roots > Rhizosphere... | reverse complement strand
GTGAGACCGGCTCGGCCAGCGGCGGCGGCGCCTGGCGCTGGCCTGCCGGGGCCAGGGTGACGACCGGCCCTGCATACTTGGCGGAGGTCACGGGCGGCGCGGGCGGCTTGGCGGCGATCTGGCCCTCGGGCTGTTCCGACTCCGGCCGGTAGCGGATGGTCATGCGCCGCTCGTCCGGCAGGTATTTCTGCGCCACGCGCTGCACGTCGGCGGCGCTCACCGCCTGCAGGTCGGCGACCTCGGTGTTGGCGCGGGCGGCGTCGCCCTGGATCTCCAGCGCGTAGCCCAGGGCGTAGCCGCGCCCGTCGATGGTCTCACGGCCGCGCAGCTTGTCGGCGACCAGCTCGTTCTTGGCTTCGGCCAGCTCGGCGTCGGTGGGCGGGGCGTCGCGCAGGCGCTTGACCTCGGCCAGCAGGGCGGCCTCGCCCTCGGGCAGGTCATGGCCGCTGGCCATCACCGCCCCGACCATGAAGTTCCCCGGCTGCTGCGGCAGGTCGGCGCTGGAGAAGATCTGCGCCGCGATCCGCTTGTCGTAGACCAGGCTGTCATACAGCCGCGAGGACTTGCCCGCCGACAGGATGGCGTCGAGCACCTTCAGCGCCGGGGCGTCGGGGTCGGAGGCCTTGGGGCCGAGCCAGGTGATGGCCAGCGCCGGCAGCGGCACGTTGGGGCCATAGCCGTCGTAGACGCCGGGGCCCTTGCGCGGCGGCTCCACCGCGTCCACCCGGCGGATCGGCTCGGCAGGGCGCTTCAGGACGCCGAAGTACTTGTCGATCCAGGCGTCGAGCTTGGCCTCGTCGAAGGCCCCGACGACGATCAGGGCGGCGTTGTCGGGGCGGTAGTAGGCCGCGTGGAAGGCGCGCACGTCATCGATGGTGGCCGCATCCAGGTCCTCGATCGAGCCGATGCCGGGCCGGTGGTAAGGGTGGGTCGTGTAGGTCGCCTGGGGCAGCATCAGGCCGAACAGGCGGCCATAGGGGTCGGCCAGGATCCGCTGGCGCAGCTCCTCCTTCACCACGTCGCGCTCGGACTTGAAGTTGGCCTCGTCGACGACGAGCGCGCCCATCCGCTCGGCCTCCACCCAGAGCAGCCGCTCCAGGTGGTTGGCCGGCACCACCTCGTAGTAGTTGGTGAAATCGTCGTAGGTGGAGGCGTTGTTGAAACCGCCCACGTCCTCGGTGAAGCGGTCGATGCTCTCGGCCGGAAAGTCCCGGGTGGCCTTGAACATCATGTGCTCGAACAGGTGCGCGAAGCCGGAGCGGCCGACGGGGTCGTCCTTGGAGCCGACGCCGTACCAGACCTGGACGGTGACGTTCGGGGTGGTCTTGTCGAGCGAGGTGTAGACCGCAAGCCCGTTCGGCAGCGTGCGCTGCTTGTAGACGATCGGCGGCGCCCCGTCGGCCGCCCTCGCGGCGGGTGCGGCCAGCCCCAGGCAGAGGACGAGGAGAGCGGACGCGGCGGCTTTGCGAAGCATGGCGAGTTCCCGGGTGGACGGCTGACCGGACGCCATAGCATCCGCAGCCGCCCGGGGAACCTTACGGGATCGTCATGAGGCGTTGAGCGCCGCCCCAGCCGAGGGGTGCAGATTCTGCGCGCGCCGACGCGCGGCGCGGAGGCGGGCGAGCAGGCTCGAGCGCGTGCCCTCGCCGGGGCTGCGCCAGGTGAAGGCGCGGGTCTCGGCTGCGGCGCGGCCGTTGTCGGACGCCGGGCAGAAGAAGGTCAGGGACTCCAGGGTCTGTATACGTTGCATGGTTGATCCTCCGCCGCCGGATGCGGCGTTCTCGGGCCGCTTGCCGCGGCCATGGGTTATTCGGGCGGTGGCGTCTTACGGCGTAAGGTTAAGCTCGACAATCCGCGCTATTGCAGCGCTGTTCTGCAGGATCGCAGAGCGAACCCTTGCGGGGGCCGCAGCGTCAGACTCAGAATGCGCTGCATGTTCGACTGGAACGATCTTCGGGCCTTCCTGGCCGTGGCGCGCGACGGCAGCACGCTCGCGGCCTCGCGCAGCCTGGGCGTCAACCAGACTACGGTGGCGCGGCGGGTGGAGGCGCTGGAGCACGCCCTGGGCCTGAAGCTTTTCGAGCGCGGCCAGACCGGCAGCCGGCTGACCGAAGCCGGGACGACGCTGCTTCCCGAGGCCGAGCGCGTGGCGCGCGCGGTGGATGGCGTCGCCAGCCAGGCCAAGGCCTACCAGCGCGGCCTGACCGGGGCGCTGCGGATCACGGCCAACGAGGTGATGGGCAATGCGCTGACGCCGGGGCTGGCGGAGTTCCGCGCGCTCTACCCGCATGTGACCGTGGAGCTCATCCTCACCGACCAGCTGCTGGACCTGGCCAAGGGGGAGGCCGACGTGGCGATCCGCGGCGGACGGACGCTGGCGGACTCCGAGCTGATCTCGCGCAAGTTCGCCGAGATCGACTGGGCCCTCTATTGCAGCCGCGACTACGCCGCCCGCCGCGGCGTGCCGTCCGCGCCGCAGGACCTGTGCGACCACGCCCTGATCGCCGGCGACGGCGGCCTGGAAGACCTGCCGGTCATGCAGTGGGTCGCCGCCCACGCGCCGGACGCGGCGCCGCACAGCCGGTCGAACACGATCACCAACCTGCTCTACCAGGCCAAGGCGGGGATCGGCATCGCCGCCCTGCCGTGCCTGACAGCCGACATCCACGGCGACCTGGTGCAGTGCGTGCCGCCCAGCCCGGAGTTCTCGACGATGACCTGGATCGTCACCCGGCCCGACCTGAAGGACACGCCGCGGGTGCGGGCCTTCACCGACTTCATCGTCCCACACTTCACGGCGCTGCGCGTGCGGTTGCAGGAACGGGCGCGGGCTGTCCGGGCGCGGGCGGCGGTGGAATAGCGGCTACTCCGCAGCGTCCCCCCAGCCGAGCCGGCGGGCGGCGGCGAAGGCCGGCTTGTCTCTGCGGAGGACGAAGCGGGCCTCCAGGCCCTGCGGGGTGCAGAGCTTCAGCTCGATCCCGGGTTTGCCCTGCCGGGGCGGCGCAAGCACGCGGGCCGGGACAGGGCGGGCGGCGATCCCCGGTCGCGCGGCGGCCAGGTAGGCGAACTTCTCGTCCTCGAAGGCGAGCTGGGCGCCCTTGGCCAGGCGGTGGTCGCGGGAGCGGGGCAGGCGCTGGACGAAATGGCACCAGTCGGGGGCCTTGATCGGGCAGGCGCCGCCGTGCGGGCAGGGGGCGAGGAGCTCGGCGCCCAGGCCGACGAGCTGGGTCCGCGCCGCGCGCAGGCGCTCGAACCCGGCGGGCGAGCCGGGCTCCACGAGGACCAGCATCCCTTCGCAGGCGGCCCACAGGCGGCCGACCAGCGGCGCCTGTGCGGCGGCCGGGATCTCGGCCAGCACGTAGCTCGCGGTCACCAGATCGGCCGGCGGCAGGGGGTCGGCGCCAGCCAGATCGGCGCGCCGCGCCTCGGCGGATCGCAACGCGGCCCGGCCGCCGGCCCCCAGGCGCCGGGCGAGATCGAGGAACGGGGCGCTGGCGTCCACCTGGGCGACGGCCGCGAGGCCTGGCCAGGCCTCGACGGCGGCCCAGCTCGCGGCGCCCGGACCGGCGCCGGCGTCCGTGAGGCGGCGCGGGACGAAGTCTGGCGCGCGGCGGGCGGCTTCGGCGAAGGCGGCCGTGCAGGCGGCATAGGTGGCGGGCAGGCGGGCGAGGGCGTAGGCCAGCGCGTCCTGCGCCCCGCCGATCGCCCGCGCCGAGGTCCCCCCGGCGCGGTAGGCGGCCGAAAGGCTCGCCGCCCGCTCGGCGAGCCCGCGCCGGGGCACGCCCACGAGCTCGCGCTCGATCGCCGCGGCCAGCGCGGCGGGCAGCTCTGGGCTCAGGCGCCCGCCTCCCGGTTCTTCACCAGGTCGTCGACCACCGCCGGATCGGCCAGGGTCGAGGTGTCGCCCAGGTTGGACAGGTCGTTCTCGGCGATCTTGCGCAGGATGCGGCGCATGATCTTGCCGGAACGGGTCTTGGGCAGGCCCGGGGCGAATTGCACGACGTCGGGGGCGGCGAACGGGCCGATCTCCCGGCGCACCCAGCCCTTCAGCTCGGCCATCAGGATGTCGGTCTCCGCCACCCCGGCGTTGAGCGTCACGAAGCAGTAGATGCCCTGGCCCTTGATGTCGTGCGGGTAGCCGACGACGGCCGCCTCGGCGACGTGCTCGTTGCCCACCAGCGCGCTCTCGATCTCGGCGGTGCCCAGGCGGTGGCCGGAGACGTTGATCACGTCGTCCACCCGGCCGGTGATCCAGTAGTAGCCGTCCTCGTCCCGGCGGCAGCCGTCGCCGGTGAAGTACTTGCCGGGGTAGGTGGTGAAGTAGGTGGTGATGAACCGCTCGTGGTCGCCGTAGACGGTGCGCATCTGGCCGGGCCATGAGTCGGTGATGCAGAGGTTGCCGCTGACCGCGCCGGCCAGCGGCTTGCCCTCGGCGTCCACCAGCTCGAACTTCACGCCGGGCAGCGGCTTGGCGCAGGAACCGGGCTTCAGCGGCGTGGCGCCGGGCAATGGCGACGCCAGGCAGGCGCCGGTCTCGGTCTGCCAGTAGGTGTCGACGACGGGGCAGCGGCTGTCGCCCACCACCCGGTGATACCAGAGCCAGGCCTCGGGGTTGATCGGCTCGCCCACCGTGCCCAGCAGCCGCAGCGAGGCCCGGGACGTCGCCTTCACCGGCGCGTCGCCGTCGCGCATCAGCGAGCGGATGGCGGTGGGGGCGGTGTAGAAGATCTCCACCTTGTGCTTGTCCACCACCTCCCAGAAACGCGAGTTGGTGGGATAGTTGGGGACGCCCTCGAAGATGACCGTGGTGGCCGCGTTGGCGAGCGGGCCGTAGACCACATAGGAGTGCCCGGTCACCCAGCCGATGTCGGCGGTGCACCAGAAGACCTCGCCCGGGCGGTAGTCGAACACCAGCTCATGGGTGTGGGCCGCCCAGGCCAGGTAGCCGCCGGTGGTGTGCAGCACGCCCTTGGGCTTTCCGGTGGAGCCGGAGGTGTAGAGGATGAACAGCGGATCCTCGGCGTTCATGGGCTCGGGTTCGCACTGGTCCGAGACCGTCGCCTTCAGGTCGCCGTAGTAGGCGTCGCGGCCGGGGGTCATCGGCACGTCGGCGCGGGTGCGGCGCACGACGATCACGTCGGTGACGCCGGGGCATTCCAGCAGCGCCTCGTCGACGTTGCGCTTCAGCGGCACCACCTTGCCGCCGCGCATCCCCTCGTCGGCGGTGATGACGATCTTCGAATCGCAGTCCTGGATGCGCCCGGCGATGCTGTCGGGCGAAAAGCCGCCGAACACCACCGAATGCACGGCGCCGATGCGCGCGCAGGCCAGCATCGCCGCCGCCGCCGCCGGGATCATCGGCAGGTAGATGGTCACCCGGTCGCCCTTCCTGACGCCCTTGGCCTTCAGCACATTGGCCATGCGGCAGACTTCGGCGTGCAGCTGGGCGTAGGTCAGGACGTCATAGACCTCCGGGTCGTCGCTCTCCCAGATGATGGCGACCTGGTCGGCGCGCTCGGGCAGGTGGCGGTCGATGCAGTTGACGGAGACGTTCAGCACCCCGTCGGCGAACCAGCGGATGTGGAAGTCCTCACGCTTGAACGAGGTCTCCTTCACCCGGGTGAAGGGCGTGATCCAGTCCAGGCGGCCCGCGACCTTGCGCCAGTAGCCGTCAGGGTCGGTCTCTACTTCACGCACCGCCGCCGCGTAGCCCGCGGCGTCCATGCGGGCGCGCTTCGCCCAATCCTGCGGAACCGGAAACACCTCGCCGTCGCTCACCGTCCTGCTCCTTCGCGGCCTGAGCGTTGAGTATGCGGAGGCGGCCCCGGCGCGCAACCGATTCACACAGGCGATCCTTTCGCCTAGACACCAGGGACGGCCGGACGAGCTGGCCGCGGCGAGGGGACATGCGAGCTGGGGCTTGGGCTGGCGCGGCGGCGGGATTCTTAGCGGTGATCCTGGCCGGCTGCAGCGACGCGCGGCGGGAGGCGACGCCCGACGTGGCCGCCTTCCTGGACGCCGCCCAGCGCGACGACCGCATGGCCTTCGAGGCCCGCATCGACCGCCCGGCGATCAGGGCCGACCTGAAGGGCCAGCTGCTGGCCCTGCCCGAGGTGCGCACCCTGCAGGACCAGTTGGGCGACGTCGGCGACGTGGGGGTGGACCAGATGATCTCGCCGGAATCCTTCCGCGACCTGCGCGCCAGCGCCGAGGCCCTGCCGCCGCACGGCGACCTGAAGGCGATCCGCGGCCGGCTGAAGGTGATGGCGCCCGACCGGGTATGCCTGCGTGGCGCGGCCGACAAGGACCGCTGCCTGCTCACCTTCGCCCGGCAGGGCACGGCCTGGAAACTGGTGGCGCTGCACGCGCCCGACCTGAAGCTGCGGGCGCTGGGGGACCTGGGCGGCTCGCCCGCCGCGGCGACGGCGAAGGAAGCGGCCGCCGAGGCTCAGGACTGAGCCTCGGCTCCCACGGCGCTCGCTCGCGTCTCTCAACGGCCGGGTTGCGGCACCGTGCGCAGGTACGGCTTGTGCTCGGTCCAGCCGCCGGGGAAGAGCTCCTTGGCCTGCTCGTTGGTGACCGAGGGGACGATGATCACGTCCTGGCCCTGGGTCCAGTTGGCCGGCGTGGCGACCTTGTGCTTGTCGGTGAGCTGCAGGCTGTCGATGACCCGCAGCAGCTCGTCGAAGTTGCGGCCCGTGGAGGCCGGATAGGTCAGGGTCAGGCGCAGCTTGTGGTTCGGGTCGATCACGAACACCGAACGCACGGTCATGGTGTCCGACGCGTTGGGATGGATCATGCCGTAGAGGTCGGAGACCTTGCGGTCGTGGTCGGCGATCAGCGGGAAGTTCAGCTTCGCCCCTTGCGTCTCCTCGATGTCCCTGGCCCAGCCGGCATGGCTGTCCGCAGGGTCGACCGACAGGCCGATCACCTTGACGTTGCGCTTGTCGAACTCGGGCTTGAGCTTCGAGACGGTCCCCAGCTCGGTGGTGCAGACCGGGGTGAAGTCCTTCGGGTGCGAGAACAGCACCACCCAGGACGAGCCCGCCCAGTCGAAGAAATGGATCGGGCCTTCGGTGGAGTCCTGGGTGAAGTCCGGGACGACGTCGTTCAGCTGCAGCGCCATGGCGCACTCCTTCTGGGTTAGAGCTTATCGGCCCGCGCGGAAGGTAATATGCCGATGGGACAATTGCACGACGGAAGGCCAAGCTCGGATGCTGTTGCACATGTCGACCTGGCAAGAGATCGAGCGCTTCCTCGAAGGCTCGAAAACGGTGGTGGTGCCGATCGGCTCCAATGAGCAGCACGGGCCCACGGGCCTGCTCGGCACCGACTGGCTCTGCCCGGAGATCATCGCCCATGAGGCGCAGAAGTCGGGCGACATCCTGGTTGCGCCGACCTTCAACATCGGCATGGCCCAGCACCACCTGGGGTTTCCCGGCACCATCGCCTTGCGGCCCTCCACCTTCATGCTGGCGATCGGGGACTGGGTGCGCAGCCTCGCCCACCACGGATTCGAGAAGATCTATTTCCTGAACGGGCACGGCGGCAACGTCGCCACCATCGAGGCGGCGTTCTCTGAGCTCTACGCCGAGGCGAGCTACGCCGCCCGCCCGCGGGGCTTCGCGCTGCGGCTGAAGAACTGGTGGGACCTGAGGGGCGTGATGGGCCTGGCCCAGCGGCAGTTCCCCACCGGCCACGGCAGCCACGCCACGCCCTCGGAAATCGCCATCACCCAATGGGCCTATCCCGACCATGTCAAGGCCGCCAACTACGCGCCGCAGGTGGCGGCCACCGGCCCGATCCGCGAGGCGCTGGACTTCCGCGCCCGGTTTCCCGACGGGCGCATGGGCTCGGATCCCGGCCAGGCGACGCCGGAAAAGGGCGGGGAGCTGGTGGCGCTGGCGGTGCAGAGCCTGCTGGAGGACGTAAAGGCGTTCTCGGGCGAGGCGGCGCCCTAGAACATCCCGCGGTTGGGCATGGCCACGCGGGGCGCGGTCTTGGACTTCGGCCGGCCGGCCCAGTCGAGCTCCTCCGGCTTGGCCACGGCGCCGGCGTCCGTGGCCGCGCCCGCGGCGGTGAGCACCTCGGCGTCGGCCAGCATGTCGCCGCCGGCGGACGGGTTAGCCGGATCGGCGCGCTTGGGCGCCACCGGGGCGGTCTCGAAGTCCGCCGGCTCGGCCACCGGCACGACCGCATCGTTGGCCGCGCCGCCCTCGAACTTGGCCGGCGTACGCGCCAGGGCGTCGAGGGTGGCCATGCGCAGGCCATCCATCTCCCCGCCGCCGTAGCGGCCGCTGAACGCCGGCGGCAGGCCCCAGCTGCCGGTCCAGCGGTAGAAGATGTGGGCCCCGATGGCGCCGATCTTCACCAGGCTGGGGCTCCAGTACGGGGCCACATAGTTGGCGTGGTAGTGGGTGGCTGTCCCCACGGTCTTCATCACGTAGCCGTTGAGCGCCGCCACGGCCACCTGGCGGGCCCGCGACCAGGCGGCGTCGTTCGGAGGGCGGCCCAGGGCGCCGTCGCAGGTGAAGGTGAACTGGCAGCCGGTCGTACGGTTGGAGCCCTGGAAGACCACGCCGCAGACGGTCTTGGGGTAGGCCGGGTGACGCATCCGGTTCAGCACCACCTGGGCCACCGCGCGCTGGCCGTCCAGGCTCTCGTAGCCGGCCTCGTAGTAGATCACCGCGGTCATGCAGTCGACGGCGCGAGCCTCGTCCAGCACGCCGCCGGCGTTCAGCTTGAACGGCTTGGCGGCGGGGTTCGGCAGCTCCGAATCGGGGTTTGCGGCGTTCCACACCTTGGCGGCGTCGGGGGACAGGTCCTGCAGCCGGATCACGCCCGCGGCGGCCGGATCCGCCTGTGCCGGATCTGTTTCGCCCGTAGCGCCCTGCGGCCAGGACGCGCCCCAGCTCTGTAAGGGGCCTTGCGGCGCGTAGCGCCTGGCCAGGGCCAGCATGGCCGGGTCCATGGAGGCGGTCAGGCGGGCGAAGGCCGGCGCCGAGACCTCGCCTTCGGTCAGGCGGGCGAGGCGGGTGGCGGGCGAGGGCGGTGAGGTGGCCGCCAGCGCCAGGCCGCCGGTGAGGGCGGCGACGACGCAGAGCTCCACGCCGGCCAGGTGGATGGCCGTATCGGCGCTGAAAAGACGACGGAAATGTGCCAGCACGCGACAGAAACCCCAATTGCCCCGTCCCTCGAGCAATTAGGAGACCAGATACGTCGAAGCGCGGCTTCAGGCCAGCGTAATCGTTAATCTGACGTTAACTTGAGAATGGCGCCTGCCAAGCTGGCGCCGGCCGCCGCCGAGGCTGCAGGAAGGGCGCCTAAGCAACGGTCCGCGCAAACCGGCCGCCTAGCGGGGGATTTCCCGGGTCTTGGTGAGAACGACCTGCCGATAGACGGCGCTGATGTCGAAATACTCACGGAAGACGCCGTGGAACCGGTCGACCACTTGTTTGACGCTGGGCCCGCCGATCTCGCTCACCCGGTGCCAATAGTCGTCCAGGATCATCATCCCGCCGACCTTCAGGAGGGCGGCGCAATAGGTGATGTCGATGTTGACGGCCCAGGCGGTGTGGGAGCCGTCCACGTAGATCAGGTCGAACGCCTGGTCCGCCTCGAGCATCTTGGGCAGCTCGTAGGTGGAGAAGCCCTTGATGATCTTCAGCCCGGGGAAGTTCAGCTTGGCCACGTTGCGCTGAAAGCGCGGCTCGACGGCGTGGTATTTCTCTTCCGGGTTGAGGTCCTCATCGAACCAGGGGTCGATGACCGTGACGTCCAGTTGCCCGGGCAGCAGCCAGTCCAGCAGCGCCAGGTTCTTGCCCTCGTAGGCGCCGATCTCGAGGTAGCGGATGCGCTCGCGCCCGGCGGCGAACCGGCGCAGCAGCGGGGTCACGTAGGGGACATTGAGGTCCGCCCAGGATTCGGTGAATTCGAACGCCTTGGCCTCGCAGTGGGCGGTGAAGGCCGCCGCATCGCCGCGGGGCCTGGGCGCCAGCATGGTGCGGGCGAACTGCGGCGCGAACCGGCCATTGAAACTCGCCAGGGCGCGGAGCGGGTCGTCCATGCGTCGAAGGTCCTTGCGGAGATAAAATGGGTCAACGGTCGCCGAACCGATTAGCCGACGCGGGTTAAGGAAGGGTCAGGCCGAGATCACGAAGCCGGCCACGACCCGCACCGGCCAGGGCGTCAGCCGCTCGCCCGCGCAGGGGCCCGCGGTGCAGACGCCGTCCTCGGGTCGGAACAGCGCGCCGTGGCCGGCGCATAGCAGATGCCGGGCGTCGCGGGTCAGGTAGCGGTCGTCGAACACCGCCAGCGGCCAGCCGGCGTGCGGGCAGGAGTCCACATAGCCGGCGACCGCCCCGTCCTTGCGCACCACGAGGCCTGCGAACAGGGCCTCGCCGTCGCGGAAACGGAAGCCCTTGGCGCCGGGCTCTGCGATCTCTTCCAGGGCGCAGAGCCGCAGGCCCGGCGGCGGGCGGGCGGGATTGTCCGTGGCGGTCTCGCGATTCAGAGCTTGCCCACTCCGGCGCGGAACGGGCGGACCTCCACGCGCTCGAACAGGCCGGCCCTGGCGTAGGGGTCGGCGGCGCTGAACGCCTGAGCGGCGGCGAGGTCCTCCGCCTCGATGATCAGCAGCGAGCCGCACATGCCGTCCCTGTCGTCGAGGTAGGGGCCGGCCAGCCGGATCGCCTCCCCGGCGGCCTGGATATACTCGACGTGCTGCGGCCGCGTCGCCGTGCGCAGCGCCAGGGCGTTGGGCTTGTCGACGCAATGGAGGGCGAAAAGGGGCATGTCGGTCTTCTCAGCGTTCGGCGCGAAGCGGCCGCGATAGCAGGCCGTCGATGGCGCTGTCGACGTCCTGCTCGCCCGCCAGGATGCCGGCGACCGCGTTGCAGATGGGCGTGTCGACGCCGACCCTGGCCGCGAGGGCCTTGACGGCGGGGGCCGAGGCGACGCCCTCGGCGACGGTGAGCTTGCCGGCCAGCGCCGCGGCCAGCGTCTCGCCGCGGCCGAGCGCCAGGCCCACGCTCATGTTGCGCGACTGCGGGCTGGAGCAGGTGAGCACCAGGTCGCCCAGGCCGCAGAGTCCGGCCACGGTTTCGGCCTGGCCCCCCAGCGCCACGGCCAGCCGGGTCAGTTCGGCGAAGCCGCGGGTGATCAGGGCCGCATGGGCGCTGCGCCCCAGGCCGCGTCCCTCGACGACGCCGCAGCCGATGGCCAGCACGTTCTTCACCGCTCCGCCGGCCTCGGCGCCGATCATGTCGTCGGCCACATAGGGGCGGAAGGCGGGGCTGGCGATCGCCTCCGCCAAGGCGCGGGCGAGCTCGGGGTCCGGGCAGGCGAGGGTGACCGCCGTGGGCAGGCCGCGGGCCACCTCGCCCGCGAAGCTGGGGCCCGAAAGGACGGCGGGCGACGCCGCCGGCAGCGTTTCGGCCAGGACCTCGGTCATCAGCTTCAGCGAGCCCTGCTCCACCCCCTTGGCGCAGAGCAGCATCGGCACGCCCGGCCGCGCGTGCGGGGCGAAGGCGGTGAGGCTGGCGCGGATGTGCTGCGCGGGCGACACGTTGAGGATGAAGTCGGCGCCGGCCAGATCCGCCAGGTCGCCGGTGGCGGTGACGCCGGGCTCCATTTGGACGCCGGGCAGGAACATGGGGTTGCTGCGGTCGCGGTTGATCGCCTCCACCACCTCCGGCTCGCGCGCCCAGAGCGTGGTGGACAGGCCGGCGCGCACGCAGACCAGGGCCAGCGCCGTGCCCCAGGCGCCGCCGCCGATGACGCCCGCGCTCCTCATGCCTTGGCTCCCTTGCGGCCGGTCACGTGGGTCGGGCGGGCGGCGGCGGCGGCCTCGTCCAGCGGCCAGCGGGGACGGGCTGCGGCGTCGAGCGGGTCGGAGATCCCCTGCGCCAGGCGCTCGGCGCCGGCCAGCGCGATCATCGCCGCGTTGTCGGTGCAGTAGGCCAGCGGCGGGGCGGTGAAGGAGAAGCCCCGGGCCGCGGCGGCGGCTTCCAGCCGGGCCCGCACGGCCTTGTTGGCGGCCACGCCCCCGGCGACCACGAAGCGCAGGGCGCGTCCCTCATGCTCGCGGGCGTAGAGCGCCATGGCCCGGTCGCTGCGTTCGGCGAGTTGGCGGGCGATGGCGGCCTGCGCCGCGGCGGCGAGGTCGCGGCGCTCGGCCTCGTCGGTCACGCCTTCCGCGAGGCGCGCGGCGGCGGTCTTCAGGCCGGAGAAGGAGAAGTCGCAGCCCGCCCGGCCCAGCAGCATGCGCGGCAGGACGTGGCGCTCCGGATCGCCCCCCTCGGCCAGCCGCTCCAGGGCCGGGCCGCCGGGGTAGCCCAGGCCCATGGACTTGGCGATCTTGTCGAAGGCCTCGCCGGCGGCGTCGTCGATGGTGGTCCCCAGCCGGCGGTGCGCGCCGACCTCCTCCACCACCAGCAGCTGGCAATGGCCGCCGGAGACCAGCAGCAGCAGGAACGGATAGGGCAGGTCCGCCGCCAGCCGGGCCGAGAGCGCGTGGCCCTCCAGGTGGTTGACGGCCGCCAGCGGCAGGCCGCGGGCCAGCGCCACCGCCTTGCCGAAGGACAGGCCGACCATCACGCCCCCCACCAGCCCCGGGCCGGCGGTGGCGGCGACGCCGGTGAGGTCGCCGTAGCCCAACCCCGCCGCCCGCAGCGCCTCGGCGGCGATGGCGTCGATCACCTCCACATGGGCGCGGGCGGCGATCTCCGGCACCACCCCGCCATAGGGGGCGTGGGCTGCGATCTGGCTGGCGATGATCGAGCTCAGCACCTCCACCCGGCCGTCGCCGAAGCGGCGCACCACCGCCGCGGCGGTCTCGTCGCAGCTGGTCTCCAGGCCGAGGATGGTTTGGGCGATCAGGGCGGGCTCCGGTTGCCGGGGGGCGCCGGCTCCTGTAGCAGGCGGGCGTACCCAGGCCACCGAGGTAATCCCCCCGCCGTGCCCACGCAACCGCCCGTCCGGATCGGCGCCCGCGGCTCCAAGCTGTCGCGCGCCCAGGCCGGCCAGATGCAGCGCCGGATCGCGGCCGCCCTGGGGGCCGATCCCGAGGACGCCGAGCGCGTCGCGCCGCTGGTGATCATCACCACCACCGGCGACCGGGTGCAGGACCGCCGGCTGCTGGAAGTGGGCGGCAAGGGCATGTTCACCAAGGAGATCGAGGAGGCGCTGGCCGCCGGGCGCATCGACGTGGCGGTGCATTCCCTGAAGGACATGCCGGTGTTGCAGCCGGACGGCCTGTGCATCGCCGCCACGCCGGAACGGGAGGACCCCCGCGACGCCTTCCTCTCGCCCCGCGCCGACCGCCTGGAAGACCTGGCGCAAGGCGCGGTGCTGGGCACCGCCAGCCTGCGTCGCCAGGCCCAGGCGCTGTTCCGGCGGCCCGACCTGGACGTGAAGATGCTGCGCGGCAACGTCGACACGCGACTGGGCAAGCTGGCGGCGGGGGAGGCGGACGCCATCCTGCTGGCCTTCGCGGGGCTGAAGCGCCTGGGGCTCGGCCATCTGCCGCAGAGCCTGATCGACCCGCAGGTCAGCCCGCCGGCTCCGGGGCAGGGGGCGCTGGCGCTGCAGACCCGCCTGGCCGACCGCGACGCGGCCTGGCTCGCCCCGCTGCGGGACGAGCCCACCTTCATCGCCGTGGCCGCGGAGCGGGGCGCGCTGGCCGCCCTGGAAGGCTCCTGCCGCACCGCCATCGGCGCCCACGCCTGGCTGGAGGGCGGGCGGCTGCGCCTGATCGTCGAGGCCCTGTCGCCGGACGGGCGCCTGCGCTTCCGCCGGGAAGGCGACGCCGACCTCGCCACGGCCGCGGACGCCTTCGCCGCCGCTCACGACCTGGGCTTCTCGCTGGGCGCCGCGATCCACGAGGAAGCTGGCGACGCCATCGCCCTGCCCGAGTGAGCGGCGGGCGAGGCCGGCCGCCGTGCGCATCTGGATCACCCGCGCCCAACCCGGCGCCGAAGCCACGGCGGAGCAGGTCCGCAGGCTCGGGCATCAGGCGTTCGTGGCGCCGTTGCTGGAGGTGCGCACGGTGGGATCCGGTCCGCTGGACCTGGCGGGCGTCGGCGCCCTGGCCTTCACCAGCGCCAACGGGGTGCGCGCCCTCGCCGGACGCATGCCGGCGCCGGACCTGCCGGTGTTTGCGGTGGGCGCCGCCACCGCCCGGGCGGCGCGGGCGGCGGGCTTTGCGCAGGTGACGGCTTCGGACGGCGGCGTGGCGGCGCTGGCCGAAGCGATCCTGCGCCGTCGCGCGACGTTCGCCGGCGCCGTGCTGCAGCCCGGCGCGACGGAGCTGGCCGGGGACCTGGCGGGGGCGCTGCAGGCCGGCGGCGTCGCAGCGCGCGCGCTTCCGCTCTACGAGACCCGCGTGCGGGCGCTGACGCCGGCGGAGCTGGCGCAGATCCCGCGCCTCGACGTCGCCCTGGTGCATTCCGCCAAGGGCGCGGCGGCGCTGGCGGCGGCGCTCGCCGCCCATCCGGCCCCGCAGCTGCGCGTCGCGGGCCTTTCGGCCGCCGCGCTCCGCCCGCTGGCGGCAACGCCGCTCGCCGCCCGCCAGGTCGCCGCCCGCCCCAGCGAGGCGGCGCTGCTCGACCTGATCGCCGCCCCCGCATGAGCCCGCCGCCCGGGGAGCCGCCGCCCAAGGTGATGGGCCCCCTGGTCTGGGCCCTGATCGTCTTCAGCGTCCTCTGCGTGGCCGCCGGCGCCGCCGTGGCCCTGCTCGTCCCCCGCCTCGTCTGAGCGCTTGGCGCGCGCGCCGAGGTCCGCTAAACAGGCGCGCCTTCATCCGGGCCCTCTCGCGGCCGTCCTCGCCAGCGTTCACGCTCGGTTAGGCCGCCTCCGCTAGAGGGATCGACATGGCGGGCCGCCTTAGCTCAGCCGGTAGAGCGGCGCATTCGTAATGCGTAGGTCAGGTGTTCGAGTCACCTAGGCGGCACCACTTTTCCCCAACATGCCCCACGGAGCCGGTGTCTCCGGCCCGAAGAATCTTCAAAAAATCCAGGCTTTCCGGGAGGTTGCCGACGATGGGTCGCGCAAGGCCGATGGATCCAAGCCGAGAGTGCGCGCAACGGCGACGAACTCAAGGACCTCAATGCGTCGCTCGGACCCACAAATCATATGTTCCTGTTTTGTTCTTGCGATCCTGAGCGAGCTGAGCCATAGTGGGCCTGCGGTGGGGCGCATGCCTCGACGGGCCACCTCATCGGCCAGGATAAATCAGGTGGTCGAATGACTGACATGCAGTCGGCCCGTATGCACGCGCCTGAAACGATGGCGCAGTTTGTTGCACGTCGGAATCGTGAAGTGGGGGATCGAGAGCGGGCGTACGCTGAAGGCAACGCGCGCTGGTCTGCGTCGACGTTGAGCGGCGTCAACTACCGGGCGCCGACGACAATGGGGGTCGTCGCGCTGGGTAGCATGCCGGCCCAGCAGGTGGCGCAGCAGCGCCCCAGCCAGCCTAGCGTCGGTTTGGCGCAGCGGCCTTTTCCTACAGTCGCAAAGTCAGCCGTCGATACCGCCGGGGTTCATGACTGCGTGTCGTGTCATGGCCGAGTGCGGCCGCCCTTTCCGGGTATTCCCGGGTTCCCATTCCCGTCGCCCTCGCGCGAGCCGCCGATCACGCGGGACGGACCAAAGGATCCGCCGTCGCGTCCGCGGCGCGAAACTCCCAAGCAGTGCGATATCC
>Ga0207668_10001151_pt1 | contig 15733 bp, 13 predicted proteins | sample KBSS43metaG_FD_184323 | JGI IMG/M metagenome (GOLD analysis project Ga0207668, IMG submission 184323) | Switchgrass rhizosphere microbial communities from Kellogg Biological Station, Michigan, USA - KBS S4-3 metaG (SPAdes) (version 2) | ecosystem: Host-associated > Plants > Roots > Rhizosphere... | reverse complement strand
GCGTTCGACGCGGCGACCCTCGGGCTCGTCTGTTGTGCGGACGCGGGCCTCTGTCGACAGTCGCGCGATCGGAGCCGCCGCTCCTCAAACGATGGCCTGCGCCCGGAACTTGTCAACATTATTGACGCAGGGTCAGCAAACGGGACGCGCCGCCTTGCGCCCATGCGGTGCAAACTCTATCGCCGATCAGAGATGCGGCTCCTGCGTCGCCGGACGCCGCACGCGGACAGGCGAGGGAGGACGACCATGGCGGCGCGGATCAATCGCGACGGCAAGCTCAAGGGTCAGGTGGCGCTGGTCACCGGCGCCAGCCGCGGCATCGGCGAGGCCATCGCGGTGCGCCTGGCGATGGAAGGCGCCCATGTCATCGGGACCGCACGCACCGCCCACGAGGGTGAAAGCACCTATTCGGGCACGCTGGCGGGCGTCGTCGCGCGCATCACCGCCGCGGGTGGCCTGGCCAGCTACCTGCAGGCCGACCTGGGGCGCGCCGAGGACCGGGCGCGGCTGGCCGCCGAGGCCCTCAGCCGCCACGGCCACGTCGACATCCTGGTCAACAACGCCGCGGCCCTGATGGGCGGGCCGTTCGTCGCCCTTTCCGAAAAGCGCCTGAAGACGATCTTCGAAATCAATGTCTTCGCCCCCTTCGACCTGGCCCAGCGCCTCGCCCCGCAGATGTCCGAGCGCGGCCGCGGCGCCATCGTCAACATCTCGTCGGCCGCCAGCATCCACGCCGTGGCCCCGTTCGAGCCCCGTCAGGAAAGCGGCATCCTCTATCCGATGACCAAGGCCGCCCTGGAGCGGTTCACCACCGCGCTCGCCCAGGAGCTCTACGACGACGGCGTCTCGGTGAACGCGCTCAGCCCCGGCTTCATCGACACCCCGGGCAACCGCCGCGCCATCATGGGCGACGACACGCCGCTCGAGGGGACCCAGTCGGCCACGATCCCCGCCGAGGCGGCCTATCAGCTCGTTATCGGCGACCCCAAGGTGATCACCGGCCGGCTCGCGGAGGCCAAGCTGCTGCTGGAGGAACTGGGCGTCGAGCCCCAGCCGCTGGTCTGAGCCGAAAATGCACTGAGCTCTAGGAACGCCAAGCAGAGACCTGTCGACCAAATCGGTTTGGCCCTAAGCGTCCCAGACCAGCGGCAGGTGGGTGACCGCCCAGACCGCGCCGGCGGCGGTCGCGCGCGGCGCATCGCCCGGCTTGATCCGGAACGGCGGCATGCGGGTCAGCCATTCCTCCAGGGCGATCTTGATCTCGCGCCGCGCCAGGTGCGATCCGATGCAGCGGTGCGGCCCTGACGCGAAAGCCAGGTGGCGGACGTTCTCGCGGCGGAAGTCGATGGTCTGCGGGTCGGGAAACTCCCGGTCGTCGCGGCCGCTGGTCTGGGTGCCCAGCATGATGAGGTCGCCGCGCCTGAACCGCACGCCGTGGAAATCCGTATCGCGGGTCACCCAGCGGTGCGACTCCACGATGGTGTAGGCGCGCAGCAGCTCCTCGATGGCGTTGGGGATCAGGCTGGGGTCGTCGCGGAGCTGCTGCTGCAGCGCCGGCTGCCAGGCGAGCTCGCGATAGATGAAGCCCAGGGCCGAGGTCACCGTGTCGAGGCCGGCCAGGAAGAACATGAAGTAGAGGCCCATCACCTCCCGGTCGCTGACGGGCCGTCCGTCCACCTGGGCGTTGGCGAGCAGGCTCGACAGGTCGTCGCGCGGGGCGGCGCGGCGTTCATGCATCACCTGCATGAGGTATTCGCCCGTCGCCTTTCGCGCCGCCACCGCCTCCTCCATGGACCTGGCGTGCAGCAGGCCCTCCTCCCAGGCCACGAAGTCGGCGGTCTTCTCCAGCGGCAGGCCCATCAGGCGCAGGAAGATCGTCACCGGGAACGGCCGGGCGAAAGCCTCGACGAACTCGCATTCGCCCCGGGTCCGCACCGCGTCGATCAGCTCGACGCAGGTGGCGCGCACGCCCGGTTCGAGTTGCGCGATCCGGGCGGGCGAGAAGATCGGATTGACGATCATCCGGTACTTCGTGTGCTCCGGCGGATCGTAGAAGATAGGGACCAACTTCCATTCGCCGATGCCGGTGGAATCCGCGGCCGTATAGAGCTCTTCCGCCGCGAACTGGTCGCTGTTGCTCGAGAAGGTCTGCGGGTCCTGGTAGATCTCGCGAAGCATGTCGAGCCGGGTCACCACCCAGGCCGGGCCGCCGCGATAGGCGATCGGGCTGAAGAAGATGTCCGGCCCGTCGAAGATGATGTCGGCGGCGCGGTGGGGATCGCCGGTGGCGTCGGCGCCGGCCGCGAAGCTGAATTCGCGCACCAGGTCCGGCGGCACGTGCGCGGGCACGCGGGCCGCCGCCATGTCTGGGCTCCGGCTCATGGCGTACTCCTTTCAGCGTGGTCGATGGTGTCAATGGCGTCGCCGTCGCAGGTGCGGCTGGCGAGCCAGAACAGCGCCGCGGCGATCAACACCGCGGCCGGAGCGAGTTGCAGGCCGTAGCGCAGGGCGCCCTCGCCATAGGCGCCCTTCAGCGCGTCGGTCGCCAGCCCGAACAGCGGCGGCGCCAGCCCGCCGGCGACGAGGAACACGCCCAGGTTCATGACGGCGATCACCTGCCCTCGCAGGCGCGCCGGGGATATGGCCAGGAAGGCCGCGGTGCAGACCGTCGTGAGCCCGCCGGACACCAGCGCGAACCCCGCGATCCCGGCCAGCGCCAGCGGCAGGGCGCCGACCAGCAGCCCAGCCGCCAGCAAGGGCGCGGACAGGACCGCCGTGACCGCGCAGTAGTAGAGCCGCCACCGCTGTCGGCGCCCCGCCAGCCGGTCGGTCAGCGGCCCGCCCGCCACGTTGCTTACCGCGCCGCAGACGGTGACCAGGCCGAAGGCCGCGCCCATGTTGGTGGTGGAGAGCCCGTGCACCCGCATCAGGAAGGCCGGCATCCAGGCCAGGAAGCCGCTGTAGGCGACGTTGAGGATCACGAAGCCGGCCAGCAAGGGCCAGAAAGTGCGGACGCCGGCGATCTGGCGGAAGCCCTCGATCATCCCGACGGGCGTGGAGCTCTCCGCCGCGTCCTGCACGCGGGCGGGCTCGCGCAGCGTCATGAGGAGCAGCGGCGCCATCAGAAGGCCTGGCGCGGCCAGCAGCGCCATGGTGAGGCGCCAGCCATAGTGGTCGTTGAGCAGGCCCGTCACATAGGCGCCGATGCCGAACCCCAGGGAATTGCCGAAGACCACCACGCTGATGGCCGCGCCGCGACGGGCGGGCGGGGCGAGGTCCCCCACCATGCTGAAGGTCGCCGGCGGTTGGGCCGCCAGGGCGCCCGCCACGCCGATCCGGGCGACCAAGAGGTGAAAGACATTGGCGGCCAGGCCGCACAGGGCTGTCGCCACGCTCCAGACGCCCAGCGCCGCCACCAGCAGGTTCCGCCGGTTTCCGCGATCGGCCAACCGCGCCAGCGGCAGGGACGCAAGGCCGTAGACGATGGCGAACGCCGTGCCGGCCAGCGCCCCCATCGCCGCATCGCTGAGCTGCAGGTCGTGCTGGACGGGCACCAACAGGATGGACAGCACGTTCTGATGCATCGCCGCCAGGAAGGCGACCAGGGCCAGGAGCGCCGTGGCCCAGGCGCCCGACACGCGCGCCGGCGCGGTCGCAGGCGCGGAGATCGCGCTGAGGGTCGGCCCGGTCATTTCCACCCGTTCGCGTGTTGGGCTCGGCCCCTCGGGCGTCCGCCACCGTCATCATGGGCGTGGCGCGCCCGGCGGTCCAGGCGCGCCGACGAACCCGCCATTTGCAGCGTGTCCGAGGTTGGGGGCACTATCGGCCTCCCGGCGTCCATCGGAGGGGCGATGTCGACCGCGAACATCCGCGATGGCGCTGCGCCGGCGAGCCGCCGCGATGCGGCCAATACGGTCGCGCAGCACGTGGGCCTCGGCGTGCTGGTGATGGCGCTGGCCTGGCTGTCCCTGGCCATCCTCGGGCCGGGCAAGGTCGCGCCGGTCTGGCCGGCGAACGGGGTGTTGCTCGCCGTCCTGTTGCGCGCGGAGCGGCGCCGCTGGCCGGGGTGGTTGGCGGTGGGTTTCCTGGGCGTCGTGGCGGGCGGCGTCGCCAACGGCGGCAGGCTCTCCACGACTGCCGCCCTGGCGCTCTGCGACGTGGTGGAAGTCAGCCTGAGCGCGCTCGCCATCCGCCAATTCGGGGGATATCCGGCGGACCTGTCGCGGCTGCGGGTGGTGGTCGTGGGCGGACTGGCGGCGATCCTGTCGGCGGCGCTCGGCGCCTGCGGGGCCTGGGCGGTGTTGGGCTGGGTCGGCCGCACCAATGTGATCGAATCGGTCGTCACCTGGACGCTGGCGAACGGCCTCGGCCAGATGATCGGCGCGCCCACCGTTCTGGCCCTGAGCAGCCTCGCCGGCCGCAGGCCGCAGGCGCTCAAGGACTGGCCCTGGACCATCCTGGCGTGCGCCGCGTTGCTGGCCGCGGTGGTCGGGGTCTTCACCCAGTCGGAACACGACCTGCTGTTCCTGATCTTCGCCCCCTTGCTGGCGGTGGTGTTCCAGCTGGAGGTTCGCGGGGCCGCCCTTGGCGTGATGGCGACCTCGTTCCTCGCGGTGGCGTTCACCGTGGCGGGCTACGGGCCGATGATGCTGGTCCAGGACGATCCGGTTCACCGGGTGATCCTGCTGCAGGTGTTCCTGCTGGCGGCGGTGCTGGTCAGCTTCCCGGTCGCCGCAGTGCTGTCGGATCGCCGCAAGGCCCAGCACGGCGCGGAGGGCAGCGAGGCCCGGCTGCAGTTCCTCGCCGATCATTCACGCGACATTGTCGTGCGTATCGGCCTCGACATGCGCGACCTGCAGGACCGGCGGATCATCGACATCTCGTCGAGTTGCCGCACCTTCGGCTACGCGCCCGAGGATCTCATCGGCCGGCGGGGTCGCGACGTGAACCATCCCGACGACCAGGCGCAGATCGACGCCCTGGTGGGGGACATGATCACGCGGCCGCCCGGACAGGCCAGCGCCATGCGGGAATGGCGGGTGCGCACCCAATCCGGCGGATGGGCCTGGGTCGAGGGGCACGCGACCCTCATCCCCAGCTCCGGCGGCGAGGCCAGCGAATTCGTCATCGTGATGCGCGACATCACCGAGCGCCGCGTCGCCGCCGAGGCGCTCGCCCGCAGCGAGGCGCGCTACCGGTTGCTGGCCGAGAACTCCGGCGACCTCGTGCTGCAGTTCGATGCGGATGGGACGATCATCTACGCCTCGGCGGCCGCCCGCCGCTTCGGCTATCGCCCCGAAGACCTCGTGGGCCGCGCGGTGTTCGGCATGGTCCACCCCGACGACGTCGCGCGGGCCAAGCAGGCGATGGCGGCGGTGGTCGATCCCTCGAGCGCCGAACCCGTCGCGGTGTGCGAGTGGCGCGTGCGCAACGTCGAGGGCGAATACGTCTGGGTCGAGGGCAACCCGTCCGTCTCGCGTGACGCCGAGGGCCGGCCGATCACCTACACCGACAGCGTCCGCGACATCACCCAGCGCAAAGCCCTGGAGGCCGACCTGCAGCGCAAGCGCGCCGAGGCCGAGGCTTCGGAGGCCGCCCGGCGTGCGGCGGAAGCTGAGCTCCGCGAGAAGCTGGAGGAGCTGGCGAGAGTTTCGCGGGCCCTTTCGGTTGGCGAGTTCGCCTCGTCCATCGCCCACGAGATCAACCAGCCGATCGCCGCCATCGTCACCAACGGCGACGCCTCGCTGCGCTGGCTGGCGAACGATCCGCCCAACATCGAGGAAGCCCGGCTGGCGATCGGGCGCACCATCCGCGACGCCAGCCGCGCGGCGGGCGTGATCTCGCGCACGCGCGCCATGCTTTCCAAGTCGCCGACCATCTTTTCCGACATTGATATCAATTCCTGCATCGATGACGTCCTGCTGTTCACAGAGGCCGAATTGAAGCGCAATAATGTAGAGGTTCGCCGGCGCGGGGCGGCGTCCCCGACATTGGTCAAAGGCGATCGGATACAGTTGCAGCAGGTGTTGCTGAACCTGGTTCGCAACGGCGTCGAGGCGATGGTCGACAATAAGGACAGGCCGCGGATTTTGAGCGTCACGACGACGACGAACGATAACGGCGAGGTCGTGGTGCTGGTGTCCGACACCGGTTGCGGGCTCGACGCGACCGCGGCGCCGCGCGTCTTCGAGAGCTTCTTCACCACCAAGGCGGGCGGCGTCGGCCTGGGACTGGCCATCTCGCGCTCGATCATCGAGTCGCATGGCGGCCGCCTATGGGCCTATCCCGCAAAGGACGGCGGGGCCACGTTCCAGTTCACCCTGCCCGCCGCGAGCCCGGTCTGATGTCCGCCGGCGCAGGCTGCGTGATCGTCGTCGACGACGACGAGAGCGTGCGCGAGGCCCTGCAGGGCCTGTTGCGGTCCGTCGGCCTGCAGGTCGTGGTGTTCGGATCGGTTCCCGAGTTCCTCGCCGCGGACCTGTCGTGCAGCCCGCGCTGCCTCGTCCTGGACGTCCGCCTGCCCGGACAGAGCGGCCTCGATCTGCAGGCGGAACTGGCGAAGGCCGGGGTCAGCCTTCCGATCATCTTCATCACCGGCCATGGCGACATTCCCATGTCGGTGCGCGCCATGAAGGCTGGCGCGGTGGAGTTCCTGACCAAGCCCTTCCGCGACCAGGACCTCCTGGACGCCATCCAGGTGGCGCTCAGTCAGGATCGTTCGCAGCAGGAGGAAGACGCGGCGGAGGCCGCGCTGCGGCGCCGGTTCGACAGCCTGACCCCGCGGGAGCGCCAGGTGTTCTCCTTCGTCGTCACCGGCCTCCTCAACAAGCAGATCGCCGGCGAGATCGGCGTCAGCGAGATCACCGTCAAGGTGCACCGGGGCCAGGTGATGAAGAAGATGGGCGCGCGCACCGTCGTCGATCTGGTGCGGATGGCCGACCGTCTGAAGCTGTCGGCCAGCGAACCGTCGGGCGATCGCTGACCTGCGACCGACTGGCGCAACCCGCCGAAAGCCGAAGCCGACCTATACAAAGGTATAGGTGACCTATACTGTAATTCTAGCCCGCCATCCTTCTTTTGGCCCAATATCGAGGGACTATACCAGGACTTCGGCTTGGGAAGTTTCAGGGTGGGGATGGGCGGCGACACCTTACGCGGCGACGCGGGCCGCCCTGCGCGAGCCCCCCTCCAACCCTTGCGGATGGGGCGAGCCTGATGGCGTGCGGCGCGCAACCCGACTTCCTCATCGGCGTGGTCGACGACGACATCTCGTTCCGCGAGGCGCTGGAGGGGCTGCTCGGTTCGTTCGGCTTCGAGACCCGCTGCTTCGGGTCGGCCGAGGACTTCCTGCAACTCGCCCGGCCGGCCGACTTCCGTTGCCTGATCCTCGACGTCCAAATGACCGGGATGAGCGGCCTTGACCTGCATGACAAGCTTCGCGCGTCCCACCCGGACCTGCCGACGATCTTCATCACCTCCCAGGACGACCTACGCACCCGCGTCCGCGCGCTCGATGGCGGGGCCCTCGCGGTCTTCGGCAAGCCGTTTGATCGCGAGGCGCTGATCTCGACGGTCGAGGGCTTGCGCCGCAGACCCGTCGCGGGCTGACGTCGACCCCATCTTCATGAACATCCCGCCCGCAGCGATCCCGGGCGGCTCCTATACATTGGTATAGGGCAAGGAAACCAACCGCAGGGTGCAGCGGCGCCGTTGTCCAATATTCACGCTGTCACGGACGTTCTATTTCCGTTGTAGCGCGACCTGCGCCTCCTTGAGGTTGGATCATTGTCCATGGACCGAGTTTTAGTCCTCTCGGCGACGAACTGTCGGCCCGAGGGCGCCGGTGATCTTTCCGGGTGCGACGAACAGGGCGGGCCGGAGGAAGCGACGCCGCACCGCGTGACTCGGCGGCTGCGCGTCCTGCTGACCGAAGACAATCCGCTCTGCCAGCTCGAGATCCAACTCATGCTGGAGGAACTCGACGTCCACGTCGAGCTGGCGTCGAACGGGTCCGAAGCGGTGTCGAAGTTCCAGAACGCACCGTTCGACCTCGTGCTGATGGACATCGACATGCCGGTCATGGACGGCCTGTCCGCCATCCACGCGGTCCGCGCCCTGGAACGATATCGCGGCCTGCGCCCGACCCGCATCGCCACCATCACCGGACGCCCCGCCGTGGAGTATCACCGCGCGGCGTCGGCAGCGGGCGTCTGCGCTTTCCTCGACAAGCCGATCGACCCTGACGAAATCGCCGCGCTCGTCGAACGGCTGGCCGCCGAAAAGACCTGACGCCTCCCGTCTTTCATCCCGGATCCGAACATGAACGCCCCCGCCCCTCGCCGCACAACACAGGCCGCCTCCGCTAAGCCCACGCGCCGTGCGCTCGCCAAGCAGCGAACCACCGACAACATCCTGGCGCAGGGCCGCCGGCTGTTCGACGAGCACGGCTACGACGCCGCGACCCTGCGTGACGTCGCCCGGGCCGCCAATGTCTCGACCGGGGCGGTGTTTGGCAACTTCGTGAACAAGGCGGCCCTGTTCGTCGGCGTCATCAACGCCGATTGCGAGGAACTCGCCCGGCGCATGGACGCCGCCAAGGCGGCGCAGGACGGCGCCATCGAAGCCGTCCTGCGCCTGCTGGCCATCGCCCAGGACCATCACGCCGGATCGGTCGGGCTGATCCGCTCGGCCATCAGCTTCGCCTGGCGGCGCGACATCGGCCCAGAACTGTCCGAGCTCACCGGCCCCGGCCTGATCCGCGACCGCCTGGCCGCGGCGCTGCGGCGAGGCGTCGAGACCGGCGAGCTTTGCCTGCCCGCCGACGCGCGCATCGTCAGCCAGCAGTTGTTGAGCGGCTATCTGGCGGCCTACGCCCCCACCGCTGCGGTTCCGACCAAGGACCTGCACGTCCTGCAGGTCGCACAGGCCAAGGGGCTGTTGACCGGCTACGCCGCCAACTGCAAGTCGCGCTCGCGAGCCGCCTGAACCCGGCGGCCGGCGGCCGGCGGCGCGCCGGGCGGCTGATCCTCGTGCGCCTCCCCCCGATGCTCGACGATTCCGCATCAATCCGCAGGCTTGCTGCAGGCCGGGCGGGCTGCTGATATCCGCCTTCCTCCGGCCTGCGGTGCGCCGCCTTCACCGACCAGTTCGGCGCGGTGGCAGCGCAACGCTCCTTGGGTGATGGCATGACTTCGCAACCGCTTCCGGCCGACCGCATCCTCACCACCCACGTGGGCAGCCTGCCCAGGCCGCCCGAGCTGCTGTCGCTGATGCAGTCGCGCGCGGCCGGCGAGACGGTCGATCCCGCCCGGCTCGCCCGCGCGCTCAAGGAAGAGGTGACCGCCGTGGTCCGCCGCCAGGTCGAGGCCGGGGTCGACCTGGTCAGCGACGGGGAATTCTCGAAGCCCAGCTACGCCACCTACATCTCCGAGCGGCTGACCGGCTTCGGCGGCTCGTTCCGCGGCCACGCGGCCGCCGACCTGCGCGACTTCCCCGAGTTCAGCCGCCACCTCATCGCCATCGGCGGCGTGGTGCCGAGCGCCGGCGGCGCCTGCTGCCAAGGCCCGATCGCAGTCAAGGACACCTCGGCCCTGGAGGAGGACCTCGCCAATCTGCGCGCCGCGGTGGCCGCCGTCCGGCCCGTGGGCGCCTTCATGAACGCCGCCTCCCCGGGGGTCGTCTCGGTGTTTCAGAAGAACGAGTACTACCCGAGCGAGGACGCCTACATCGAGGCGGTGGCCGACGCGCTGCGCCCGGAATACGAGGCCATCGTCGGCGCCGGCTTCCAGTTGCAGGTCGACAGCCCGGACCTGGCCATGGGCCGCCACCTGGCCTTCGCGGACCTGGACGACGCGGGGTTCCTGAAGGTGGTCGACCGCAATGTCGCCGCGCTCAACCACGCCCTGCGCAACATCCCGGCCGAGTCGATCCGCATGCACGTCTGCTGGGGCAACTACCCGGGCCCCCACCACCGCGACATGCCGCTGGAGAAGCTCGCCGGCCGCGTGCTCAAGGCCAAGCCGCGCTACCTACTGCTGGAGGGCGCCAACCCCCGTCACGAGCACGAGTGGGCGGTGTTCCGTGACATCGACCTGCCGCAGGACAAGGTGCTGGTCCCGGGCGTGATCGATTCCACGTCCAACTACATCGAGCATCCCGAGGTGGTGGCCCAGCGCCTGGAGCGCTACGCGGCCGTGGTCGGGCGCGAGCGGGTGATGGCCGGCTCGGACTGCGGCTTCTCCACCTTCTCGGGCTTCCCCACCGTCCACCCGGACATCGTCTGGAAGAAACTCGCCGCCATGGTCGAGGGCGCGGCGCGGGCCAGCGAACGTCTGTGGGCGAAAAGCGCGGCCTGACCCTCCGAACGGGGGACATGCACTTCAGGGCGTGTCCCCGCCCCGGTCACCCCTCACGAGATCAGGAACGCCCCCTTGTCCTTGCCGGACTCGGCTTGCCCCTCCTCCGGCGCCTCGCCACGGGCGGCGGCGCGCTCGGCCTTGTGCTTGGCGATCATCTGCCGCGTGGCCTGGGTGCGCAGGTCGGTGAACTCCTCGACGTTCTCCCCTACCCAGGCGTAGGACTCGCGGCGCGCGGCGTTGGCGTTGTCGAAGTGCGGCATGACATAGCGCTGGTAGAGCTCGAAGGAGCGCTTCATCGGCTCCCAGTCGGTCAGGCAGTAGGGCACGTTGAGCATCGCCCCGAACTCGCCCTGCTTCTCCTTCAGCCGCTCGATGTAGTCGATGGCGTCGTCGGGCGTGCCGACTACGCCCTTGTTGGTCTCGATCCACCAGTCGACCACGTCCTGGCCCTCCGGCGGGAAGAACCGCGGCATGTTGTTGTTCATGTAGTCGAGGTACTTCTGCATCCCGAAGCGCACGTCCGCCTGGGCCTGCTCCCGGGTCTCGGCCAGGTGCATGGGCGCCACCAGGCGCAGCCGGCGGCGGTCCATCTGCCGGCCGTGCTCGGCGGCGATCTCGCAGGCGGCCTCCCAGTTGGTGCTGAGCACCTTGAAGCCCGGCCCCTCGGCCGCGGCCACGCACAGCATGCCGAGGTCGTATTTCCCCGCCAGACGCCCGCCCGACGGCGTCACCGCGCTCGCGACCGCCACCTCGGGATGAGGGTCGCTGTACGGCAGAAGGTGCAGCCGGGCCTCGGTCAGCGCGTACCAGTCGGTGGTCTCGGTCACGACCTCTCCGCGGAACAGCCGCAGGATGACGTCCAGCGCCTGCTCCATGCGGTCGCGCTGCACGCGAGGATCGATGTTCAGCATTCGGGCGTCGGAGGTCAGCAGCCCCGGCCCCGCCCCGAACATCACCCGCCCGCGGGTCATGTGGTCGAGCTGGATGATGCGGTTCGCGACCATCAGGGGGTTGTGGTAGGGCAGCGAGATGACGCCGGTGCCGAAGCGGATGTGCTTGGTGCGCTCGGCGGCCGCGGCGATGAACAGCTCCGGCGAACTGATCGTTTCGAACCCGCCCGAATGGTGCTCGCCGACCCAGGCCTCATGGAAGCCCAGCCGGTCCAGGTGCTCCATCAGCTCCAGGTCGCGATGGATCGTCGCCGTCGGATTTTCCTCCATCGTGTGGAACGGCGCGAGGAATATCCCGTGTCTCATCTTCATGCGCATCTCCTCCCGCGGCGGTTATCGCCCGCCTTCCGCCGCCGGCCTAGCGCCGCCCGGCGTTCGCGACCATTCCACGTAGGTGATCTCCGTCCGCAGATCGAATCCCATCCGCAAGTAGAGGGCGATCGCGTCGGCGTTGCCGGCGTAGCAGTGCAGGAAGGGCGTCGCACCTTCGCCAAGCATGCGTTCGCCCACCGCGCGGAGCAGCGCCTCGCCATAGCCGCGCCCGCGATGGTCGGGGTGGGTGCAGAGCGCGCTCGCCTCGTGAAACCCGTCCATCGCCAGCCGCTCGCCGCACATGGCGATCAGGCGGCCGCCGTCGCGGATCCCCAGGAAGCGCCCCATCACCGGCGTGCGCGCCCGGAACGGACCCGGCCGGGTCAACTTGGCCAGCGCCAGCATCTCGGGGAAATCCGCCTCGCCAAGCGGCATAATGGTTGGGTCGCCGCCGCCCGGCGTGAACGCCTTCAGGGTCATCTGCACGCACGGCGCCGTCGTCGCCTGGACGCCGGGCGGCGGGGTCGGCGGGACGAGCTCGACCAGGGAAAGTTCGTCGTTCTCGGGGATGAGATCGGCCAGGGCCAGCAGCGCAGGGGCGGTCCCGTCCCGCGCCGCACCGAACGGGCTGACGTCGGCGGGGAAGCGCCGGGCCAGGTCGCCGCCGGACGCGAACTGCGATTGCCGGGTGGCGAGCGCGCTCCAGATCGGCCGGTCCAGCGGATGATCGGAAGTCATTCGGCGCCCTCGGGTTTCGGTTCGGCGTGCGCAGGATATCCGAACTTCGTCAGGGCTGGACGGGCGGCCGATCAGGGCTTGGGCAGCGGGACGACGCTTCCGTCGCGCATCAGGTGGCCGCGGTAGAGCTCGCGGCCCTCCAGCCGGTTGGCGATCACCCCGGTCCAGCCCCGCGAGGTGTCGAAGTCCGTCGCCGTCCCGAACGGCACGATCGCATAGGCCATGAGGCTCGCCGCGGCCACGACCATCCCCGCGACGGCGAGGCCGCCGAAGGCCGGGACCGCGACCTTCGGCAAGGGCCGGGCGCGGCTGGCCAGGGCCGCCAGCCCAAGCCATCCGGCGAAGTCGAGGGCCGGATAGAACTCCATCCGGTAGCGGAAGCAGAGGGCCCCCAGGGTCAGCATCAAACCCCCTGGGACCGCAAGGCCGGCGAGCGCCGCCCGCGCCAGGGCCGGATCGGCCACGCCGGCCGGCCGCGCGAAGAGCGCCCATAGGCCGATCGCGGCCAGGACGCAGATCACCGGATCGCTCAGCGGGATCGAACCCGGCGGCAGCTCCACCAGCTCGAACAGCTCCACCTGATGGTCGCGCAGGATGAACTCGCCGCGTGCGTCGGTCGCCGCCCAGACCGGCGTGAAATAGTACTGCAGCGCGAAGGGGACGCGGCGCAGGTTGCTCTCGCCATAGGTCTCCAGGCGGGCCATCCGGTCCGGATAGGTCCGGTTGGTGACGGCCTGGTAGCGCAGGGGCGAGAAGCTGAGGGGGTCGCCCCAGCGGGCGTAGTTCACGCCCCCGACCGCGCCGGCGAACAGCGCCAGCACTACCGCGGCCGGCGCCAGTCGGCGCATCATCGAGATGGTGCGGCGCGCCCGCAGGCCCCGCCAGGCCTCAACAGCCAGCATCAGGCCCAGCGCGCCATAGAGCCCGAGGCCGGTGGACACCCGGCAGGTGAGCGCCAGACCCGCGACCAGGGCGAGGGCCCCGTAGGCCGCCGCGGTGCGCGGAGCCGCGCCGAGAATCATCTTCAGCGCCAGCAGCACGAACACGGAGGCCAACGCCGCGCCCCAGGACACCACCTCCTGATAGAGGCTGGGATGCAGGAACTGCAGGCTCTCGCCGTTAGCGGCGATCGCCACGGCCAGGGTCACGCGCAGCGCCGCCGGCAGGTCCGCGCCCTCCGATTTCCGGAGGACGAGGCTCGCCGCCGCCAGGCGGCAGGCGAGCGAGACCGCCGCGGCGATCAGCAGCGACGCGGCGGTCATGTCCACGTCCAGGCGGCCGGCCAGCAGCAACGGCGCGCGCAGGATCGCGCAGAACACGCCGAAGTAGGCGTAGGTGCGCCCGTCCCGGACGAACGCCTCGTTGGCGATCACCTGCGGGCTGATGTCGAAGCGGCCGTGCAGCAGGTTCGCCAGCATCTCGTTGAACGCCAGGCCCATCTTGACGCCGGCGCCGAGGGGCGGTGCGAGCGCTGCGGCGGCGTAGGCCACGCCCAGGAGCCAGACGAGGAGCAACGCCCAGGTTGCGAACCCACGCGCCGGCCCGGCCGCGCCAACGGGCGGCGGCGTCTCTTCCGCACGGGTCGATAGGGCGGTCACGCAGCCGCTCCCCCAGGGTCACGTCCGCCGAGGTCGGCGGACGCCCCTAGAGTGCATACGGGTCCATAAGCGACGGTTAGCGGCGCCGGCCGCTCCCCCCTAACCCCGCTTCCGCGCCGCCGCGGCTTCCTGCAACATCGGCTTCAGGTCGCGCTTCAGCACCTTGGCGTTCTGGTTGTAGGGCAGCTCCGGCAGGATCAGGATCGTACGCGGGACCTTGTTGTCGGCCAGCCGCTCCTTGCACCAGGCGGCCAGGTCCTCGGGGGTCACGCTCGCCCCGGTGTTCAGGGAGACCGCGGCCGCCACGTCCTCGCCCAGCACCTCATGGTCGATGCCCACCACCGCGGCGTCCTTCACCGCCGGGTGGTCGAACAGCACCTTCTCGATCTCCAACGGCGTGATGTTGTAGCCGCCGCGGATGATCAGCTCCTTGGAGCGGCCGGCCATGATCAGGTCGCCGTCGTCGTCGACGTAGCCCAGATCGCCGCTCTTGGTCCAACCGCCGACCCAGCCCTTGCCGCTCGCCTCCTCGTCGCGCCAGTAGCGCCGCGGATTGGCCTGCAGGCCGTAGATCTCGCCCACCACGTTCTTCTCGGTGATCACCGAGCCGTCCTCGGCGCGCAGCTGCATGTGCGGCGGCAGCCTGCCCACGCAGCCCGGCTTCAGGAGCTGCTCGCGGGTCACGGTGGAGACCCCGATCCCACCCTCGGACATGCCGTAGGAGTTGCGCATCTTGATGTGGGGCCAGAGCTTCAGGGTGCGGATGACCGAGTCGTGCGGCAGGGGCGCGGTGCCGGTCATCAGGTGGCGCACATGGCCCCAGTTGGCCTTCGCCACGTCTGGATGGTCGAGGATCAGCCGCAGCATCGAGGGCACCAGGTAGACGGTCGTGGCCCCCTTTTCCTCCACCATCTTCAGGAACGCGCCGGGGTCGAACTTCGGCTGGGTGTAGGAGGTGTGGCCGCGGCCAAGCGCCAGCAGGCACTCGCCCTGCATGCCGCCGGCGCCGGTGAAGGGCAGCGCATGCGCCGTGCCGTTCAGGTGCTTGTCGAAGCCCTCGGGATCCATCCGCTGGGTCATGTCGGCGTGGGTGCAGACCACGCCCTTGATGGCGCCGGTGGTTCCCGAGGTGCCCATGATCAGGGCGTCGGACTTGGCGTCGAACTGCGACTGGTCCGGCACCGCCTCGATGGCGCGCGGCATGTCGTCGACGGTCCAGACCTTCTCCAGGCCCAGGTCCCTGATCTTGTCCGGTACGTTGGTGATGGCGAACCGCGGCTCGATCAGCGCCGCGTAGTCGCGGATCTCCTTGTCCGAAAGGCGTGTGTTCACCGGCACGGCGACGCCGCCGGCCCGCATGACGCCCAAGGTGGCGATCGCCATCTCCACGGCGTTGTCGTTGTTCACCGGCAGGAACACCCGCTCGCCGGGCTTCAGACCCGCCTTGGCCAGGCCGCCGCCGACCTCGTCGGCCTCGCGGTCCCACTGTCCGATGGTCAGCACGCGGCGCGTGTCGTCGTGCGCCACGCGATCCGGGATAAGTTTCGCCTTGAGTTTCAAAACGTCCGGTATCCGGACCGTGCCTGGTGCGACCGTCATATTCTCCCGCCTTCACGCGCCCCGGCCGGCCCGCGGCCTCCGGATGGCTTCTTCCCCACCTCGATAGCCCGATGGCGCGGTCTTGCACAATCCGCCCCGCGAAGGGCGTGCGCCGGCGCATCCGCGGTCGCGGCCGCGTGCGGGCGATGCTCGAAGCGCGTGACCGATGTGACGAAGG
>Ga0207668_10001149_pt1 | contig 15744 bp, 17 predicted proteins | sample KBSS43metaG_FD_184323 | JGI IMG/M metagenome (GOLD analysis project Ga0207668, IMG submission 184323) | Switchgrass rhizosphere microbial communities from Kellogg Biological Station, Michigan, USA - KBS S4-3 metaG (SPAdes) (version 2) | ecosystem: Host-associated > Plants > Roots > Rhizosphere... | reverse complement strand
CGCGGCCTGCATGAGGTCGTCGACCCGGTAGGCCCGGATCGACTGGACGATGTTCGGACGGACTGTCTGCAAGAGCATGTCGCGTTCCTCCTGTTCAACAAAAATTTCTGCTGCGCTCATGGCGTGATCCGGTGAAAGCTTGAGTAATGATCGGCGGTGTAGTAGCAGGCGACGGGCGCCGTGGGCGGCGCACCGCCGCAGACGATGCGCCGGCCGCCGCGGTCGTGGGCGCCCGGCGTCGGCACGGTGTATTCGCGATAGAAGCCGCGCGGCTGCTCCGGCAGCAAGCGCTCGCGATTCGCGAAGACGATGCCGTCCTTGGAGTAGGCGAACGGCCCACCCCGACGAATGGCACTTTCGACCGACTGCGCTTCGGCGGGGAGGGCGGCGCGGGCCACCGGCGGCAAAGCCGGTGCCGACTCGCGGGCGTAAACGGCCGAGATCGACAACAACCCTGCGACGCCGACGCCCGCTCCCCACCGGAGCAGTGGCCGCCACAGCTGCAGCCGACCAGAGGAAACCACGGAAATCCCTGAAAACGAATCGCGGGATGTTACCGAATCGGTGCAGAAACCTCAACCCTTTGCCTCAAATTTGGGCACTGAGGCAAGGATTTAAGTTAGCGCATACCTGCGCTGTAGAGTAGTAGGAGTAACGATAGCGGCCGAAGCCCTAGCCTTGATCGGGCTCGCTTTACTCAGCGGGCAGCGTTCGCGTCGGCGACCGTCAGCGCGGTCATGTTGATCACCCGGCGAACCGTTGCCGAGGGCGTGAGGATGTGGACCGGCAGGGCAGCGCCCAGCAGGACAGGTCCGATCGCGATGCCCCCACCGGCGGCGGTCTTGAGCAGGTTGTACGAAATGTTGGCGGCGTCGATGTCGGGCAGGACCAGCAGGTTGGCCTCGCCGGTCAGCGGGCTCGTCGGCATGATCTCGTGCCGGTAGTTGCCGTCGAGGGCGGTATCGCCGTGCATCTCGCCGTCGACCTCGAGCCAGGCGGCACGCGCCTGCAGCAGGGCCAGCGCCTCGCGCATCTTGACCGCCGACGGCTGGTTGCTGGTGCCGTAGTTGCTGTGCGAGAGCAGCGCCGCCTTCGGCTTGATGCCCGCGCGAAGCATCTCCTCGGCCGCCATCACGGTGAACTCCGCGATCTGCTCGGCCGTCGGGTCGTAGTTGACGTGGGTGTCGACCAGCACGATCTGGCGTCCGGGCAGGATCAGCAGGCTCATGCAGGCATAGGTCTTGGCGCCGTCGCGCAGGCCGATCACCTGATCGATGTACTGCAGGTGCATCGCCGTCCCGCCCCACGTGCCGCACAGCATGCCGTCGACTTCGCCGGTCTTGAGCAGCATCGCGCCGATCAGCGTCAGGCGGCGCCGCATCTCGATCTTGGCGAGCTGCGCGGTCACCCCCTTTCGCGCCGTCATCTCGTGGTACATCTGCCAGTAGGTGCGGTAGCGGTGGTCGTGCTCGGTGTTGACCAGGTCGTAGTCGCGCTCGGCCTGCAGGCGCAGGCCGAACTTGGCGATGCGCTGCCGGATCACTTCCGGCCTGCCGATCAGCGTCGGTCGCGCCAGGTTCTCGTCGACCACCACCTGCACCGCGCGCAGCACGCGCTCTTCCTCGCCCTCGGCATAGGCGATCCGCTTCTTCTTCGCCGCTTTGGCGAGGTTGAAGATCGGCCGCATGACCGCTCCCGATGCGTAGACGAAGGTCTGCAGCTTGGCGCGGTAGGCGTCCATGTCGGTGATCGGCCGGAGCGCGACGCCCGAGTCCGCCGCCGCCTGGGCCACTGCCGGCGCGATCCGCATCATCAGGCGCGGATCGAATGGCGTCGGGATCAGGTATTCGGGGCCGAAGCTGAGCGTCGCACCCGCGTACGCGGCGGTGACGACCTCGCTCAGCTCCGCCTGCGCGAGCTCGGCGATCGCGTGCACCGCGGCGATCTCCATCTCGACCGTGATCGTCGTCGCGCCCGAGTCGAGCGCGCCGCGGAAGATGTACGGGAAGCAGAGGACGTTGTTGATCTGGTTCGGATAGTCGGTGCGGCCGGTCGCGACGAGCGCGTCGTCGCGCACCGCGTGGACCTCCTCGGGCAGGATCTCCGGCGTGGGGTTGGCGAGCGCGAAGATCACCGGCTTGGGCGCCATCCGCGCGACCATCTCCGGCTTCAGGACGCCGGCCGCCGACAGGCCGAGGAAGATGTCCGCGCCGGCGATCACCTCGGCAAGGGTTCGATGCGGCGTGTCCTGCGCGAAGACGACCTTGTCCTCGTCCATCAGCTCGGTGCGGCCCTTGTAGACGACGCCGGCGAGGTCGGTGACCCAGATGTTCTCGCGCGGAATGCCGAGCTTGACGAGCAGTCCCAGGCAGGCGAGCGCGGCGGCGCCCGCGCCCGAGGTGACCAGCTTGACCTCGCTGATCTGCTTGCCGCTCACCTTGAGCGCGTTCAGCACGCCGGCGCCGACGACGATCGCGGTGCCGTGCTGGTCGTCGTGGAAGACCGGAATCTTCATGCGCGAGCGCAGCGCGCGCTCGACGTAGAAACAGTCGGGCGCCTTGATGTCCTCGAGGTTGATGCCGCCGAAGGTCGGCTCGAGCGCGGTGATCAGGTCGATCAGCTTGTCGAGGTTCTTCTCGTTGACTTCGATGTCGAAGACGTCGATGCCGGCGAACTTCTTGAACAGGACGCCCTTGCCCTCCATCACCGGCTTGGCGGCGAGCGGGCCGATGTCGCCCAGGCCGAGCACGGCGGTGCCGTTGGTGATGACGGCGACCAGGTTGCCGCGCGACGTGTAGCGAAAGGCGTTGGCCGGGTCGGCGACGATCTCCTCGCACGGCGCGGCGACACCGGGCGAGTAGGCGAGCGCCAGGTCGTGCTGGTTGACGAGCTGCTTGGTCGCGGCGATCGCGACCTTACCCGGCGTCGGGAACTCGTGGTAGTCGAGCGCGGCGCGACGCAGTTCGGCGGCTTTCTGTTCGGAATTCGACATGATTCGCTCGGGGCGGGCGCGAGGCGGGGCCGCGTGATGACCGGCGGCCATCATTGCAGATCGGCGTCGCCCGGCGAACCGGAGGTTCCCCCGGTCGCACGGCGCTTCCTCGGCGCGAGCCGGCGCCGATAATCGGCCGCCACCATGCCTGACCTCGGCGAATTCGAGCTCATCGAGCGCTTCTTCACGCGGCCGGCGCGGCGCGCCACGCTCGGCGTGGGCGACGACTGCGCGCTCCTGCAGCCGACGCCGGGAATGACGCTCGCCGTCTCGACCGACATGCTGATCGAGGGCCGCCATTTCCTGTCGACCGTTCCTGCCGATCGCCTCGGCCACAAGGCCCTTGCCGTCAACCTCAGCGACCTCGCCGCCTGCGGCGCGCAGCCGCTCGCCTTCACCCTCGCGCTCGCCCTGCCGCGTGCCGACGAAGCCTTCCTCGCCGCTTTCGCGCGCGGCCTGTTCGCGCTCGCCGACCGCGAGGCGTGCGAGCTGATCGGCGGCGACACGACGCGCGGCCCGCTCGCCGTCTGCATCACCGTCTTCGGCGAGTTGCCCGCGGGCGGGGCGCTGCTCCGCTCGGGAGCGCGGCCCGGCGACGATCTCTACGTCAGCGGCACGCTCGGCGACGCGCGCCTGGCGCTGGAAGCGTTTCGCGGCCAGGTCGCGCTCGACGCCGACGCCTTCGCGCAGGTGCGCCGGGCGATGGAGCTGCCGGCGCCGCGGACCGCCCTCGGCATCCGGCTGCGCGGCATCGCGACGAGCGCCATCGACGTCTCCGACGGCCTGACCGGAGACCTCGGCCACTTGCTGCGCCAGTCGGGCGTCGGTGCCGTCGTCGACGTCGACGCCTTGCCGCGCAGCGCCGTGCTCGCCGCCCAGCCCGTGGACAGGCAGCGCGAGTGCCTGCTCGCCGGCGGCGACGACTACGAGCTGGTGTTCACCGCGTTGGCGTCGCGTCGCGATGCCGTCGCCGCCGCCGCCGCCAGCGCCGGGGTCGCGGTGCGTCGCATCGGTCGGATCGACGCCGGCGAGGGCCTGCGCCTGGTCGACCGCGGCGGCGCGGACGTCGCGAGCCAGTTCGGCTCGTTCGACCACTTCCGCGCCTGAATCGAGCGCCCGAGCGCAGGACCGGATCGATGGCCGCCGAACCCGCTCTGCATCCGCCGCTCGCCGGCACCGGCCGTCGTCCGGGCTGGCGCTTCCTGGTCGCCCATCCCGCGCACCTGTTCGCGCTCGGCTTCGGCAGTGGCCTGTCGCCCTGGGCGCCCGGGACGATCGGGACGCTCTGGGCCTGGCTCGTCTACGTCCTTGCCGCGCCCTTGCTCGGCGAGGGCGTCCGGGGTGCCGTGATCGCCGCCGCCGCGCTGCTCGGCTGGTGGGCCTGCACGGTGACGGCGCGCCACCTCGACCAGGCCGATCCCTCGGCGATCGTCTGGGACGAGGTGATCGCGTTCTGGCTCATCCTCTGGCTGGTGACGCCGGCGACCTTCGTCGCGCAGGCGGTCGCCTTCGTCCTGTTTCGCATCTTCGACGCCGCCAAGCCGGGCCCGGTGGCGTGGGCCGACCAGCGCTTCAAGCGGCGCCGCGGCGCGCCGATCGGCTGGGCGCAGGGCTTCGGCATCCTCTTCGACGACGTCGTCGCGGCGCTGTGCACGCTCGTCGTCATCGCCGCCTGGCGGTTCGTGTGAGCCAGGCCGAAACGATCGACACCCTGGTGGCGCGCGTCGCCGCCGCGCTGACGGCGCGCCGCGCGACGATGGCCACGGCCGAGTCGTGCACCGGCGGCCTCGTCGCCGCCGCGTGCACGGCGCGCGCCGGCTCGAGCGCGTGGCTGGAGCGCGGCGTCGTGACCTACTCGAACGCCGCCAAGAGCGAGCTGCTCGACGTCGAGCCTGCGCTCATCGCGCGCCACGGCGCGGTCAGCGCCGAGGTCGCCCGGGCGATGGCGGGCGGCATGCTGGCGCGCTCGCCGGCGAGCTTCGCCGTCGCCGTCACGGGAATCGCCGGGCCCGACGGCGGGACGCCGGCCAAGCCGGTCGGCACGGTCTGGATCGCCACCGCGGCACGCGGCAGCGATGCCGAGGCGACGCTTCTCAGCGCGGGCGGCGACCGCGCCGCGGTGCGCGAGCGCTCGGTCGCTCGCGCGCTCGAGCTGCTGCTGGCGCGGATCGAAGCGACGCCGCCCGCGCCCCGCTGACCCGAAAGGTCGCCAAGCGCTCCCGCGGAGCGCTTACGCCGTCAAGGCCATGCGCGCGATCGGCTTCGTGCCGACGCGCGCCGTCTGCTCGGCGAGCAGCAGCACGAGCCGCTTCAGCGCATCCCACGGATCGAGCGGCCAGTCGGGGTGCTCGAGCCCCTTCATCAGGCCGTCGCAGACGTGCGCCGCGTCGAGCAGGTGGGCGAGGGTCGATTCGCTCATCAGGGTGACGGCACGTTCGAAGACGCGCTCCTTGGCGCCCCAGACGCGCACTTCGCGCAGCGCCAGCGGCAGCGGCTTGCCGGCGGCGAGGGCGTCCTTGACGCGCTTCAGGCCGCGGATGTCCTCGGCCAGCGTCCAGTGCACGAGCACCGCCGCCTCGCCTTCGCTGCGCAGGCCGTCGAGCATGCGCAGGGCGCGCGCGGCGTGGCCGGCGAGCACCGCCTCGCCGAGGCGAAAGACGTCGTAGCGGGCGACGTTGAGGACGGCGCTCTCGACCTGCTCGAAGCCGATCTCGCCGGCCGGGTAGAGCAGCGCGAGCTTCTGGATCTCCTGGTGCGCCGCGAGCAGGTTGCCCTCGACGCGATCGGCGAAGAAGGCGAGCGCGCGCTGGCCTTCGGCGCCGGCGGCGACGTGCTGGCCCTGCGCCGCCAGGCGCTGGGCGATCCATGCCGGCAATGCCTTCCGCTCGACCGGATCGACGCGGACCGTGATGCCGGCGCGGTCGAGCGCGGCGAACCAGGCGCTCGACTGCTGCGATCGGTCGAGCCGGGGCAGCTGGACGAGGGTGATGACGTCGCGGCCGCCGCCTTCGATCGCGATCTCGCAGTAGCGTTGCAGCGCCTCCGAGCCGTCCTTGCCCGGCTTGCCCGACGGGATGCGGATCTCGACCAGCTGACGGTCGGCGAACAGGCTCAGCGCTTGCGACGCACCGAGCAGGCTGCTCCAGTCGAAGTAGGCGCCGGCGACGGTGTGCACCTGGCGTTCGCTGCAGCCGGCCGCGCGCGCGGCGGCACGGATCGCGTCGGCGGCTTCCTGGGCGAGCAGCGGCTCGTCACCCCACACCGTGTAGACCGCGCGCAGGTCGCGCTGCAGGTGGTCGGCGAGTCGGTCGGCGTAGATCTGCATCAGTGGCGTGGCATCAGACGAGCCGCACCGAGGCGAGCCGGCGCAGCACCTGGGAGACGATATCGTTCTGCATCGACCGGTAGAGAAACGCCTCCTCCTGCTCCTTGGCGAGCGCGGTGGTCTCGGTGTAGGTGAGCGAGCGTCGCTGCACGATCTCGCTGTCGCTGATCAGGTCCTTGCCGACGGCGCTGCGGACGCGGAAGTTGAAGCGCAGCCGCAGCTCGAACTCGCGGATCTGGTTGGCCGAGGTCTGGGCGACGACGACCTTCTCGCGCGCCTCCGACAGCGCCTGGAGGACGACCTGCGCTTCGCTCGGGTTCTCGACGACGCGCGTCGTCGGGCTCGCGTCGAGCTGGCTGCGCAGCTCGGCGGCGAGCGGCGAGCGCGCCGGGAAGCCCGCGAGCTGGATCGTTTTGAAGCTCATCTCGGGCGCGCGCTTGAGCGCGAAGCCGCAGCCGGAGAGCGTGACCGCGGCGCCGAGGAGGAGGCGCCGTCGCATCAGACGACGACGTTGACCAGGCGGCCGGGAACGACGACCACCTTGCGCACCGCGCGGCCCTCGCCGAACTTCGCGAACTCCGGCGTCGCCAGGGCAGCCGCTTCGATGTGAGCCCGGTCGGCCTTGGCGGCGACGCGAATCGAGCCGCGCAGCTTGCCGTTGATCTGCAGCATCAGCTCGATCTCGTCCTGCGCCAGCGCGCTCTCGTCGATCTGCGGCCAGGGCGCGTCGAGCAGCGCGCCGTGGTCGGCGGCGAAGCCGAGTTCGTTCCAGAGCGTCCAGGTGGTGTGCGGGCAGACCGGATAGAGCACGCGCAGCAGGATGCCGAAGCCCTCGCGCAGCGGCGCCGGTGCGACCGCCCCCTCGCCGGTGTGCGTCTCGAGGGCGTTGAGCAGCTTCATCGCGCCCGAGACGACGGTGTTGTATTGCATCCGCTCGTAGTCGTAGCTCACCTGGCGCAGCACCGAGTGGATCTCGTGGCGCAGCGCGGGCGCGCCGCCGCGCGCGGGCTGGCGCCCCGGAGCGGAGTCGATTGTGTCGGCGTGCCGGGCGGCGAACTTCCACAAGCGCTTGAGGAAGCGGTTCGCGCCCTCGACGCCGGCGTTGTTCCAGTCGAGCGACTGCTCGGGCGGCGCCGCGAACATGACGAACAGGCGCGCCGTGTCGGCGCCGTAGCGGTCGATGAGATCCTGCGGGTCGACGCCGTTGCGCTCGGTCTTGCCCATCTTGAGCATGCCGCGGTACTCGACCGCGCTTCCATCCGCCAGCCGCCCGCTGCTCGGCCGGCCGTCGGCCTCGCCGACCGGCGTGACCTCGTCGGGAGGAAAGTAGTCGACGCCGCCTTGCGTGGAGGTGCGCGCCCAGACGTGATTCAGCACCATGCCCTGGGTCAGCAGGCGCGTGAACGGCTCGTCGATGGCGACCAGCTTCATGTCGCGCATGACCTTGGTCCAGAAGCGCGCATAGAGCAGGTGCAGGATGGCGTGCTCGATGCCGCCGATGTACTGGTCCATCGGCATCCAGTACTTCGTGCCGGCGCCGACCATCGCACCCTCGAGATGCGGGTCGCAATAGCGCATGTAGTACCAGGCGCTGTCGACGAACGTGTCCATCGTGTCGGTTTCGCGCCGCGCCGCGCGGCCGCACGAAGGACAGGCGACGTTCAGGAACGCGCCGTGCTTGGCGAGCGGGTTGCCCGACCCGTCCGGGATCAGGTCCTCCGGCAGGACGACCGGCAGGTCCTTCTCGGGCACCGGCACCACCCCGCACGCCTCGCAATGGATGATCGGGATCGGCGTTCCCCAGTAGCGCTGCCTGCTGATGCCCCAGTCGCGCAAGCGCCAGGTCATCTGCTTGCCGCCGAGGCCGCGGTGATCGAGCGCGGCAGCGACGGCGTCGACCGCGACCTCGTAGGTGAGGCCGCTGTAGACGTCGGAATTGATCGTCACGCTGCACGACGTGTCGGCGTACCAGTCCTGCCACTCGTCGTACGAGAACTCCTCGCCGTCGACGTGGACGACCTGCAGCAGGTCGATGCCGTACTGCCTGGCGAAGGCGAAGTCGCGCTCGTCGTGGGCGGGCACGCCCATCACCGCACCGTCGCCGTAGTGCATGAGGACGTAGTTGCCGACCCACAGCGGGATCTGCTCGCGGCTGAGCGGATGCTCGACGACGAGGCCGGTGTCGATGCCGCGCTTGGCCAGCGTCGCTATCTCGGCCTCGGTCGTGCCGCCGGTCTTGCACGACTCGAGGAAGGCCGCGACCGACGGGTTCTTCTCGGCCGCACGAAGCGCGAGCGGATGCTCGGGCGCGACCGCGCAGAACGTGACGCCCATGATCGTGTCGGCGCGGGTCGTGAAGACCCACAAGCGCCCGCCGCCGATGAGCGCGCCGGCGCGGTCGTGGATGTCGTGCAGGAAAGCGAAGCGAACGCCCTCGCTCTTGCCGAGCCAGTGCTCCTGCATCAGCTTGACGCGCTCGGGCCAGCCCGGCAGGCCGGCCTGCACGCACTCGAGCAGCTCGTCGGCGTACTGGGTGATCTTCAGGTAGTAGCCCGGGATCTCGCGCTTCTCGATCAGGGCGCCGGAGCGCCAGCCGCGCCCTTCGATGACCTGCTCGTTGGCGAGCACGGTCTGGTCGACCGGGTCCCAGTTGACGACCTGGGTGCGCCGCTCGGCGATGCCGGCCTCGAGCATCTTCAGGAAGAACCACTGGTTCCACTTGTAGTAGGCCGGGTCGCAGGTCGTGACCTCGCGGCTCCAGTCGAAGGCCAGGCCGAGGGCCTGCATCTGCGCCTTCATCGCGGCGATGTTGTCGCGCGTCCAGCGCGCCGGCGGCACGCCGTTCTTCATCGCCGCGTTCTCGGCCGGCAGACCGAAGGCGTCCCAGCCCATCGGCATCAGCACGTTCATGCCGGCCATGCGCAGCTGGCGCGCCAGCATGTCGTTGATGGTGTAGTTGCGCACGTGCCCCATGTGCAGCCGGCCGCTCGGGTACGGCAGCATCGAGCAGGCGTAGAACTTCGGCCGGCTCGCGTCCTCCGCGACGCGATAGGCGTCCGCCGCGGCCCATGCGCGCTGGGCGTTCTGCTCGATCTCGTGCGGTTCGAAGTCGGCTTTCATGCGAGAGCGATGCAGCAGGCAGGCATCGTCGATTATAGAAAGGGCAGTCGACGGCCTCGACGCGCGCCGATCGTGCGCGTCCGCCCGATGGGGGAAAGGTGCCCCCGACGGTGGCTCTCGACAACGCCGCGGGCGCTCGCGACGATCGATGCTCGCCGCTGTCGGCGTCTCGCAGGAAGCCCGTCATGCCGAATCCGTCGTCGTCCATCGAGCGGCGCCGGCTGCTCGTCGCCGCCGCAGCGCTCGTCCTTTCCCGCCCCGTTGCCACGTTGCCAAAGGGCAAGGCGTCGACCGACGATGCCGTCGATCGGCCGGCTGCGGTCGCACCGCAACTGGCGGCGGTCTATGCCGGTCAGGTCGATCCGGAGCGCTGCTTCGTGAGCGAGAAATACGACGGCGTTCGCGCGCTCTGGGACGGAAGCGTCTTGCGCCATCGCAGCGGCCGCGCGGTGTCGGCGCCGACTTCGTTCCTCGCCTCGCTGCCCGCGGCGCCGCTCGACGGCGAGCTCTGGCTCGGCCGCGGCCGCTTCGACGCGCTCTCGGCGCGGGTCCGGCGCGCCCCGCCCGACCCGCACGACTGGCGCGAGGTTCGCTACATGGTGTTCGACTCGCCGGTCAGCGGCGTGCCGTTCGCGATGCGTCTCGAGCGGCTGGCGGCGCTCGCGCCGCACCTGCCCGCGCAGGTCGAGGTCGCGCCGCAATGGCGCGTCGCCGGCGCGGTCGAGCTCGAACGAGACCCTGGCGCGAACGGTCGCGGCCGGCGGCGAGGGATTGATGCTGCACGTCGCCGATGCCCTGCATGCACCGGGACGCAGCGAAGCGCTCCTGAAGCTGAAGCCGCACCTCGACGCCGAGGCCGTCGTCGTCGGTCACCGCGCCGGCACCGGGAAATACCGCGGGCTCGTCGGCGCGCTCGAGGTCGAATCGAGCCCGGGCCGGCGCTTTTTCATCGGCAGCGGCCTGAGCGACTCGATGCGGCGCGCGCCGCCGGCGATCGGCACGACGATCACCTATCGCTATCGGGAGCTCACGCCGAGCGGCTTGCCGCGCTTCGCGACCTACCTGCGGCCGCACGACGACAGCTGATCGGGGCTCGTTATAGTGGCGCCTTTTTTGCGCCCCTCGACATGACTTCCCTCGTCACCCGCTCGCTCGCTCTGGTCCTCGCCGCGCTCGCCAGCGCCTGCGCCGTCGATTCCGGGACGGCCCCGAGCAACGAACCGAGCCCGACGCGCGAGTACCGCACCGGCTCGAACATCCCGGTGCGCGAGCCGCGCTCGACCACCGCCGAAGAGAAGGCGCGGGCCGCGGCGCCGGCCGACCCGGCGCGCCCCGCCGAGCCCGCTGTCAAGCCGACGAACTGAGGCGCGGCGCCGCGCGGCGCTACTTTTCGGGGTCGGCGATGAAGCCGATCCGCGTCAGCCCGGCTTTTTGGACGATGCCGATCAGCTCGGCGACGCGCCCGTACGGCACCGCCTTGTCGGCGCGCAGCTGCACTTCGGTCTGCGGATTCTTCTTCGCGGCGGCGGCGATGCGCTCCGCGAACGCCGCCGCATCGACCGCTTCGTCGCCGTAGAAGTAGCGGCCGTCGCGGTCGAGCGCGACCGAGATGAACTGCGGCGTGTCGCTCGGCTGCGCGGCGTCGGTCTTGGGCAGGTCGAGCTTGAGGCTCGACGTCATCAGCGGCGCCGTGATCATGAAGATCACGAGCAGCACGAGCATGACGTCGATCAGCGGAGTCATGTTGATGTCGCTCATCGGCTGGGCGCCGGGATTGCGTTCGAGACGACCGAAGGCCACTTGCTGCCCTCGCTCAGGCCGGCCGGCCGGCGTCCGAACCGTGGCCGAGCGTGGCGGCGCCTCCTCGCAAGCCCGCGACTGCAGGCGCGCCCGGGGCGTCCTCCCGCACCATCATTTCGCGCAGGTCGTGGGCGAAGCCCTCGAGCTCGGCCTCGCTCGCGCCGACGCGCTTGCCGAAGACGTTGTAGGCAAGCACTGCAGGGATCGCGACCGCCAGGCCGGCCGCCGTCATCACCAGCGCTTCGCCGACCGGGCCCGAGACGCGCTCGATCGTGATCGCGCCGGCGGTGGAGATGCTGAGCAACGCGTGGTAGATGCCCCAGACGGTGCCGAACAGGCCGATGAAGGGCGCCGTGCTGCCGATCGAGGCGAGCAGCACCTGGCCGAACTGGAGTTGGCCGACGACGCGGTGGAGCGCGTCGCGCAGGCGCCGCGTCAGCTGCGAGTCGGCGTGGCCGCGCGCCTCGAGCGTGCCGCCGGGCGGCGTCGTCACGGCGGCGTCGACGAGCGGGCTCAGCACGCTCTCGCGATCGAATGCGGCGAGCTGGGCGCGGCCGTCGTCGAGCGATTGCGCGGCCCAGAAGGCCGGCACCGCGCGCTGCAGGTCGACGTGGACGCGGCGCAGCAGCCAGCCCTTCCAGAGGATGACGACCCAGGCGCTGATCGACATCAGCAGGAGCAAGGCAGCGACGCTGCGCGTGATGAGGTCGCCCTGCGACCAGAAGTGCTCGAAGCCGGTCGTCGTCATGGGTCGATTGTCTTCGTGTCGGCGGACCTGAGCCCGAGCACCTGGTCCATGTCGAACAGGCCCGACTTCCTGGCGAGGACGAAGCGCGCCGCGCGCAGGCTGCCCTCGGCATAGGTGGCACGGCTGGTCGAGCGATGGGTGATCTCGATCCGCTCGCCGGCGCCGGCGAAGAGGACGGTGTGGTCGCCGACGATGTCGCCGCCGCGTAGCGACGCGAAGCCGATGCTGCCCCGGCGGCGCTCGCCGTCGCGGTCGTAGACGGCGCAGCTGTCGAGCGACTTGCCTTGCGCGGCAGCGACGACCTCGCCCATGCGCAGCGCCGTGCCGCTCGGCGCGTCGACCTTCATGCGGTGATGCGTCTCGACGATCTCGACGTCGAAGCCCTCGGCGAGCGAGCGCGCCGCGACGTCGATCAGCTTCATGACCACGTTGACGCCGACGCTCATGTTCGGCGCCATGACGATCGCGATGTGCTCGGCATGCGCCGCGACCTGTGCCTTCTGGGCGGCGTCGAAGCCGGTCGTGCCGACGACGGCGGCGATGCCCAGCTCGCGGCAGAGGGCGAGGTGGGCCAGCGTTCCCTGCGGCCGCGTGAAGTCGATCAGCACCTCGCTCGCGGCGAGCGCGGCTCGCGCGTCGGCGCCGACGACGACGCCGCTGGGCCGGCCGAGGAAGGCGCCGGCGTCGCTGCCGATGCCGGCGCTGCCCGGCACGTCGAACGCCGCCGCGAGAACCAGGTCGGCGCTGGCGGCGAGCGCCTCGATCAACGTCTGGCCCATCCGGCCCGACGCGCCGGCGACGGCGACGCGGCGACGCGGCGCGGCGCGACCCGCGCTGGTCATGAGGTGGGCTCGAGCGGGGGATAGGTGCGCGCCGGCACCGGCGGCGGGGGCTCGGGCGGCGGCGGCCGCACCGGCGCCGGCAAGGCCTTGATCTGCTCGTCGGTGAGGACGAGCGGCGGTGCGTTGCGCGCGGTCTTGAAGGTGTCGATCGAGCTGACGAACTCGTGCTCGCTCGGCAGGCCGGCGCCGCCCTCGATGGCATCGAGGACATCGGCCTTGAAGCGAACGATGACGCGGCGCAGCTGCGGCTCGGTGCCCTGGCGCCGGATCGTGAAGACGTAGTCCCAGCGGTCGACGTGGAACGGATCGACCAGCAGCGGCGAGCCGAGCACGTCGCGCACCTGGGCGCGCGTCAGCCCCGGCTTGGCGGCCGCGATCTGCTCGCTGGTGATGACGTTGCCCTGGACGACCTCGATCCGGTACGGGGTGATGATGCCGAGGAACCTCTCCGTCGCCGGCAGTCCGCCGCAGCCGGCGAGGGCGCTGGCGAGAAGGGCGAGGGGCGCGCCGGCGCGGCGCGAGAAAGTGGATGTCATGGGTGTCGTCAGGGGTGCCGCGCGACGCCGGTCGGCGCGCGGCCAAGGCTCGTATGATCGGCCAATTCTACCGGCGCCACCCTGGGCGCCGGGCTCGCCCGACGCCCATGACCCACGCCGAAGAACTCAAGAACAGCGGCCTTAAGGCGACGCTGCCGCGCATCAAGGTGCTCGAGGTCTTCCAGAACACGACCCAGCGTCACATGAGCGCCGAGGATGTCTTTCGCGTCCTCCTCGCCGACCACGCCGACATCGGCCTGGCGACCGTCTACCGCGTCCTGATGCAGTTCGAGCAGGCCGGCATCCTCTCGCGCAACCACTTCGAGAGCGGCAAGTCGGTGTTCGAGCTGAACGAAGGCAAGCACCACGATCACCTGGTCTGCCTCGACTGCGGCAGGGTCGAGGAGTTCTTCGACGCCGAGATCGAGAAGCGCCAAAAGAGCATCGCCCAGGCGCGTGGCTTCGAGCTGCAGGACCACGCCCTCGCGCTGTACGCGGCGTGCACCAAGCACAAGTGCGAATTCAGGAGCAAGTGACCCGGCGCGGCGGCGCCAGGTCATCCTGAGCGAACGAACGATCTGGCGCCGGCGACCGCTAGTCGGCCTTGCCCATCGCCCGGTGGTGACGCTCGATGAACTCGGCGTACGTGTCGATGCCGCGCAGCTGCAGGATCGTGTTGCGCACCGCCGCCTCGACGAGCACGGCAAGGTTGCGACCGGCGTCGACGGCGATCACGGTCTTCCGCACCGGGACCTCGAGAATGTCCTCGCTGAGTGGCTCGTAGGGCAGCCGCTCGAAGTCGCGATCCATGGTTTCCTTGCGGACCAGGTGGACGATCAGCTTCAGGCGCATCTTCCGGCGCACCGCCGTCTCGCCGAAGATCGCCTTGATGTCCAGGAGGCCGATGCCGCGCACCTCGAGCAGGTTCATGAGCAGGTCGGGGCAGCGCCCTTCGAGCGCGGTCTGCGAGACCCGGTAGAGGTCGACCGCGTCGTCGGCGACGAGGCCGTGGCCGCGCGAGATCAGCTCGAGGCCGAGCTCGCTCTTGCCGAGGCCCGACTCGCCGGTGAGCAGGACGCCGAGGCCGAGGATGTCCATGAAGACGCCATGGCGCGTCGTCCGCTCGGCGAAGTGCTGGCTGAGGTAGCCGCGCACCACGTCGATCACGTGGCCGGCCGATTCCTCGGTGACGAAGAGCGGGATGTCGGCGCGGTCGCAGAGTGCGACCAGGCGGTCGGGAGGCACCTGCCCGTCGGCGCAGATCAGCACCGGCGGCTCGAGCGTGACGATGCGCGAGATGCGCCGCTCGGTGACCTCGGCGTTGGCGTGGTTGAGGTAGGGGACCTCGCGCCGGCCGACGATCTGGACCCGGTTCGGGTGGATGTAATTGAGATAGCCGACCAGGTCGGCGGCCGAGCGGGCGTCGCGCACGGCGGCGTCGTCGAAATGGCGTTCCGGATGGGCGTGGCCGGCGATCCACTCCCAGTGCAGCGCCGTCCGGAACTCCTCGAACAGCGCTTCGGCGCTGATGACCGTGGGTTTCACGGGCGCAGCACGCTCACGCGACCGACTTCAGCGGCTCCCAGGCGGCGATGATCCGGTGCACCTCGGCGGGGTCGGGCTCGCTCTTGAGGCGCTCGCGCAGCTCGCGGTCGGACAGCATCTCGGCGATCTCGGAAAGGATCTCGAGGTGGCGCTGCGTCGCGGCTTCCGGGACCAGCAGGAAGATCAGGAGCGAGACCGGCTCGTCGTCGGGCGCATCGAAGGCGATCGACTGGCGCACGCGCAGCACCGCAGCCAGGGGGTTTTTCAGCCCCTTGATCCGCCCGTGCGGGATGGCGACGCCGTGGCCGAGGCCGGTCGAGCCGAGCCGTTCGCGCGCGAACAGGTTGTCGGTGACGGTGGCCCGGGCGATGGCGTGCTGGTTCTCGAACAGCAGGCCGGCCTGCTCGAACGCGCGTTTCTTGCTGGTGGCGTCGACGTCGACCAGGACGTCGACGACGGGCAGGATGGCGGCGAGACGATTCATGACGGGCGCGCCGGGGGCGGCTGGCGATCCGCGCCGGCGGGAGGTGACAAAAGGATGAAACGAATTATGGAGTCGCCGCGCCGACATGCCCGCGCGCGGGTGATGGACGGCGCCACGATGGTGCGGGACGGCAACACCGCGCCGCGGCCGGTCAGCTGAGGGTGGCGTCGGTGCGCTTGGGCGCGCCGTGGTGGTGATTCTGGACCTTGTCCTTGTGGCGGACGACCTGGCGGTCGAGCTTGTCCATCAGCTGGTCGATCGCCGCGTAAAGATCTTCCGAGGTGCACTCCGCGAACAGGTCCTTGCCCTTGACGTGGACGGTCACCTCGGCCTTCTGTCGGCGTTCCTTCTC
>Ga0207668_10001145_pt1 | contig 15787 bp, 11 predicted proteins | sample KBSS43metaG_FD_184323 | JGI IMG/M metagenome (GOLD analysis project Ga0207668, IMG submission 184323) | Switchgrass rhizosphere microbial communities from Kellogg Biological Station, Michigan, USA - KBS S4-3 metaG (SPAdes) (version 2) | ecosystem: Host-associated > Plants > Roots > Rhizosphere... | reverse complement strand
GCCGGGGTCGAGGAAGGTCGCCATCCGGGCGAGACCGAGCGCGACGGGATTGGGCTGCTCGCGGCCGAGATCGGCGCCGAGGCGGACCATCAGCTCGGCGATGCCGGCGGCCGGCGTGTCGATCGCACCGGGTAGCGTGTCGCCCGCCTTGATCCGGGCGCGCGCCGTCGCGATCGCGCCTGCGCTGCCGTCGAGCAGCGCCAGCGCCTCGTCACGCTTGCCGAGCTGTACCAGCCGCGCCGCGCCGCCCAGCTGGAGCCGGGCATTGCGCCCGCCCGGCGCGCCGATCAGCGACCGGATCGCGTTGGTCCCCTCCTCGGTGTTCTTCATCGCCAGCAGCAGCCAGGCGCGATGCTCCGCGACATAGGGCGACGGCGCCGAGCCCTTGGTGTTCGCCTGGAGAAGCGCGATCGGGTCGGGATTGCCGGCAGCCAGCCCGATCCAGGCCCGCAGCACCGGGGCGACGAAGGCGAAGGCCGGCTCGGCCGAGATCCGGTCGGACCAGGCTGCGGCAGTCTTCCAGTCGCCCTTCCCCGCCGCCTCGCCGAGCATGTACCAGGAGATTTCCGGCGGAACGGCATCGCCCTGCGCGAACACCGCGGCGGCACGGGTGGCGAGATCGCGGTTTCCCGCCAGCATCGCCTCGCGATAGAGGCGCAGTGCGGTGGCGCGATCGCCGGGCGCCGCCTTCAGCACCTCGGCAAAGCGACGCGCCGACTCCTCGGGCGTGTCGTAGATCGCGGCGGCGCGGGCCCGGACATATTCGCGGCCGAGATCGCCCCTGTCAGGCAGCGACGCGGACGCCGGGAACGAAGCGGAGATCGCGGCGAACGCGAAAAAGAGGCCGGCTTTCATTGCCTCCTATCTGATGAGAGCGGCGCCCGCGCGCAAGGTGCGTTCGTCGTCCGGCCGCGTAGCTTGTTTTAACGCTTCGACGCCAAACCGGCACGGCCGGTCGATGTCGGAGTGTCGTTTCATTGACCATCCGCCACGCGGCGCAATCAAGTCGCGCGATGTTGGGGGGAGATGACAGCAACGATGCGGCGCTGATCGACAGCATGCTCGACTGGTGGGCGCAGGCGGGCGTCGATACCGCCATTGCCGAGACCCCGCGCGACTGGCTGAAGCCGCAGCCGCGGGTGGCGGTCACCGCCCAGGAAGCCGCCGTCGTCGCCGAGGTCGCGACCGCGCCCCTGACCCTGGAGGCGGTACAGGCACTGCGTTCGGGGCCGTTCGCGGTGGCGCCGGGCGGCAGCGTGGCGGCCGGGCTGATGTTCCTCGCCGACATGCCCGAGCCCGACGATCTCGCCGAGGGCCGGCTGCTCGGCGGCCCGGCGGGACGACTGTTCGATCGGATGCTCGCCGCGATCGGCCGTGAGCGCGACGCCGTTTACACCGCCAGCATCGCCGACACCCGCACGCCCACAGGCCGGATCGAGGCGGGAGCGATGGCGGCGCTGCTGGCGGCCGCGTGCCATCACGTCGCTCTCGCCGCGCCCCGTGTGCTCGTCCTTCTCGGCGATACGGCGAGCCGGGCAATTCTCGGGGCGCCGGTCGCGGCAATGCGTGGCGGCCTCCATCCGATCACGATAGAGGGCAGCGCGATGCACGCCATCGCCACCTTCCACCCGCGCACCCTGCTGCAGCATCCGCTCGCCAAGGCCGAGGCCTGGGCCGACCTCCGCCGCATTACCGGGGCGCTGGCAGCGTGACCCGCGGCCTGCTCCTGCTGCTCGCAGCCGGTGTGGCCATGCCGGCGCTTGCTGCCGGGACACCGCCAGCGACGGCTCCGGTGGTGGCGCCGCCGGCCCCACCCGCCCCGGCACCGGCGATCGTGGTCACGGCGCCAGGCCTGACCGCTGCGCAGACCCGGGTGCCGACCCAGATGTCGGCGGTGATCCGGGCCAACTACCGGGCGGTGTTCGCGGCGATCCATCGTGGCCAGTGGAGCGAGGCGCAGGCGCTGCTCGGCCCCGGCGACGACAGCCCGCTTCGTCCCGTTGCGCTCGCCGAGATCTATCTCGGCCGCGGCTCCGCACGGACCGGGGTCGGCGAGCTGACCGCCCTGCTGCAACAGGCGCCCGACCTGCCCGAGGCGCCGCGCCTCGCCGCGCTCGCCCGCGCCCGCGGGGCGAGCGACATTCCCGCCCTCCCGATCCCGCGAGACCTCACCAGCTTTGCCGGCGCGCCACGCCGTGCGCAGATCCGCACCGTCGACGGCGACTCCGCGGGCGAGGCGCTCGCCCGCCAGGTCCGCCCGCTGCTGCGCGATGACAGGCCAGCCGAGGCCGAGGCGCTGCTGAGCGCGGCGCAGGACCGGCTCGGCATCGCGGCGCGCACCGAATGGCAGCAGCGCATCGCCTGGTCGTACCTGCTCAACAATGACGACCGCGCCGCACTCCGCCTCGGCACGGCGGCGCTCGCGGGCGGCGGCGAATGGGTCGTCGCCGCCAATTGGGTGGCGGGCCTCGCCGCCTGGCGGCTCCAGGACTGGGATACCGCGGCACGTGCCTTCGCCATGGTCGCCAGCCGCGGCGATGCCGAGACGATGGCCGCCGGCCTGTTCTGGGGCGCGCGCGCCGAGATGGCGGCCGGCCGACCCGAAAAGGTCCAGTCCAAGCTGCGCAGCGCCAGCCGGCTCAGCGAGACCTTCTACGGCCTGCTCGCGCGCCGCGCGCTGGGCATCGCCCCACCCGCCGCCGAGGCGCCGACCCCGCCGACATTCATCCGCGCCGACTGGACGACGATCGCCGACCGGCCGAACATCCGCGCCGCCGCCGCCCTTGTCGAGATCGGCGAGGTCGGCCTCGCCGACCAGTTCCTGCGCCATCAGGCGCGGATCGGCGCAGTGCAGGACCATGCCGCGCTGCTCCGCGTTGCCGCCCGCCTCAACCTGCCGGCGACGCAGATCTGGCTGGCCCACAACGCGCCGGCCGGGCTGCGACCCGACGCGTCGGCGCGCTATCCGGCGCCGAACTGGAGGCCCGATGGCGGCTGGCGGGTCGATCGCTGGCTGGTCTTCGCCCATGCCCTCCAGGAATCGGCGTTCCGCACCGACGCGGTCAGCCGCGCCGGCGCGCGCGGGCTGATGCAGGTGCTGCCGACCACCGCCCAGTTGATCGCCCGCCAGCGCGGCGTGCCGATGGCCGGCGACCTCGACAATCCGGTGTTCAACATGGAGCTCGGCCAGTCCTATCTTGAACAACTCCGCGACGGATCGGCCACCGGCGGTCTGCTGCCCAAGGTGATCGCCGCCTACAATGCCGGCCCCGGTGCGATCGCCCGCTGGAACGCGCTGTCGCGCAACGAGAGCGACCCGCTGATGTTCATCGAGACGATCCCCTATGCCGAGACGCGCGCCTATGTCTCGCTCGTACTCCGCAACTACTGGATGTACGAAACACAGGCCGGCAGCGCATCGACCAGCCTCTCCGCGATCGCCCAGGGGCTTTGGCCGCGCTTCCCCGGCCTGCCCGGCGCCACCGCCCTCCGCCGCCAGAGCAGCGCGCTGGCAAGGAGCACCGGCACGCCGGTAAATGGCGGCGTGCCAGCAAAGCCGTAACGCCGAATCCTGTCCCGATGGCCGAGGCGCAGGTCAGTCCGCCACCTCGATCGCCACCGCCAGCTCGTTTCCCGACGGGTCGCGGAAGTGGAAGCGGCGTCCGCCCGGGAACGAGAATGCCGCGCGGGTGATGGTGCCGCCGGCCGCGGCCACCGCCGTTTCGGCGGCATCGAGATCGTCGACGGTGATCACCGGCAGCGGCGCTGCGGCCTGCTCCTCGGCGTCGCCCTGGAGGCCGAGGTCAGTCCTGCCGGTCATCGTGCAGGCATAGCTTGGCCCGAACGCGGTCATCTCCATCGCGAAGGCCTCGCGGTAAAAAGCGGACGCCTCCGCAACATCGTCAACCGGCAGTTCCACGAAGGTGATTCGCGCCATCTCACATCTCCTTTGTTCTTGCTATGTTCTCACGTTCCACCTAGCCTCTGTCAATGGCCGGAACACGAACCAGCACCGGACGAGGGGCGCCGCACAATGCGACGAGCGGCCGCTTCAACCTGCCGTCTCGCGAGGAGGATGGCGACTGGCGTGACGATCGAGAGGCGGTGGACGGCGAGCCGCCGCCGCTCAGGACGACCGTCACCGTCGAGCGGGCACGTACGATCATAACCCGCAACGCTTCTCCAGACATCCCGTTCGACCGCTCGATCAACGCCTATCGCGGTTGCGAGCATGGCTGCATCTACTGCTTCGCGCGGCCGACCCACGCCTATCACGATCTCTCGCCGGGCCTCGACTTCGAGACGCGGCTGTTCGCCAAGCCCGAGGCGGCGGCGCTGCTGCGCAAGGAACTGGCCAAGCCCGGCTACAAGGTCGCGCCGATCGCGATGGGGACCAATACCGATCCCTATCAGCCGATCGAGGCACGCTGGAAGATCACCCGCGCGCTGATCGAGGTGCTGGCCGAGACGCAGCATCCATTCACCATTACCACCAAGTCCGACCGGGTGGTCCGCGACGTCGACCTGATCGGGCCGATGGGGCGCGAGGGGCTGGCGAGCGTGGCGATCTCGGTGACCAGCCTCGACCCGCGGATCGCCGCGACCCTGGAGCCCCGCGCGCCGCGCCCCGACAAAAGGCTGAAGGCGGTGGCGGCGCTGGCGGCGGCCGGCGTGCCGGTGTTCGTCTCGATCGCGCCGGTGGTGCCGGCGGTGACCGACCACGAGATCGAACAGCTGGTCGAGGCCGCGGCCGAGGCCGGCGCGCGTGGCGTCAGTTTCCTGCCGGTCCGACTGCCGCACGAGGTGGCGCCGCTGTTCCGCGCCTGGCTCGATACGCATTTTCCCGATCGCGCGGGCAAGGTGATGGAGATCATCCGCTCGATCCGCGGCGGCCGCGACAACGATCCCGACTTCTTCTCGCGGATGAAGGGTCAGGGGCCGTGGGCCGATCTGATCCGCGCGCGGTTCAGGATCGCCTGCCACAAACATGGTCTGGACCATATCCGCATGACGGTGCGCTGCGACCTGTTCCGCCCGCCAGTGACGGAAGGCGCGCAATTGCGCCTGCTTTGACTCGGCTTCGCGCGAAGTCGCGGTAGAGTCACGGTTATCGACGTAGCGAGGCGCGAACCATGCGCGAAGCCCCTTGATCGGAGAGGCGCGAACATGCACCACCGGATGAGGAGGATTGGGTGGCCGAAGGACAGATCGAGACACAGCGGCTGATCCTGCGCCGGCACAGCCTCGACGATTTCGAGGCATGCCTCTCCTATGCCAGCGATCCGGAGGTGATGCGCTTTATCGGCGGCGCCGCGGCCTCGCCCGAGGACGCCTGGAATCGCCTGCTCCGCTATGCCGGCCACTGGGCGCTGATGGGCTACGGCATGTTCGTGATCGTCGAGAAGGAGACCGGGCTCGTCGTCGGCGAAACTGGCTTCGCTGATTTCCACCGCAGCCTCGGCCCCCGATTCGACGGCACGCCGGAAATGGCCTGGGTGCTGGCCCGCTTCGCCCACAACCGCGGCATCGCCACCGAGGCAGCGCAGGCCGCGCTCGCCTGGTTCGGCTCCAACCGCCCGCCATCGCGTACGGTCTGCATCATCAATCCGTTCAACGCACCGTCAATCCGCGTCGCTGGCAAGCTCGGCTTCAAGCGCTTCGGCGAAACTGTCTACAAAGGCGCGGCGGTGACGATGTTCGAGCACTTTCCCGGCGAACCGGCCGGAGAGGCGGCGACCTCCGACATGGCCACGTCGTAGGGTTGTATCCTCCCCGGCACGGGGAGGATTTCGAAGTTACGATACCAGCGCGAGCGGAACCGGATCCGCCGCGTCGAGCTTCACGCTCAGTATCCCGGGCAGCCGTTCGATCCGCGCCGCCAGCTCCGCGTCGAGCAGGAAGTCGCGACCCAGCCGCAGCTCGGCGCGCGGTCCCTCCGGGTCGCCGAGCCGCAGGATAACCTCACCGCGCCCGCCACGCACCGATCCCAACATCTCGGACAGGACCTGCGGCAGCGCCGGCTCGGCCAGCTCGATCTCCAGGCGGAGCCGCGTACCTGACCCGAGCTCCTCGAACGGCCGGATGCTGCGGATCGCGACCCGCGGCGTGTCCTCGCCGGGCCGCCGATCGAGCTCGACCGAGGCGAGGCCGCAGCTGCCGGTCCGCGCCGCACCCTCCAGCGCCTCGCAGACATCGTCGTCGAAGCAGGTCGCCACGAACTGGCCGCTCTGGTCGGAGACCGTCGCCATCATGTAGCGGCGACCCTTGGCCGAGGTCCGCCAGCGCGCATCCTCGACCAGCAGCGCCATCGTCCCGCCGGTCCGTCCGCCCTCGGCCGGCGCCGGCATCGCGCACAGCTCGACGAAGCTGCGCGCGCCATGGGCGGTGGCGAGATGGCGATAGCGATCGGTCGGGTGCGAGGAGAAGTAGAAGCCGAACGACTCCTTCTCCGCCGCCATGCGGTCGGCGATCGACCAGTCGGCTGCCTGCGGCAGGCGGATCGGCGCCGGGCCGTCGCCAACGCCGCCGAACAGGCCGCCCTGCCCGCTGTTGCGCTCGTCATGGGCGCTGGCGGCATGGGCGAGGATCGTCTCGGCGCCGGCGAACACCGCTGCGCGATTGTCATTGACCGCATCGAAGGCGCCGGCCGCGGCGAGGCTTTCCAACTGGCGGCGGTTGAGCAGGCGCGGGTCGACGCGGGCGGCGAAATCTTCGAGCGTCTTGAACGGCCCGACCGCGCTGCGTTCCTCGACGAGCTGTTCCATCGCCTTCTCGCCGACGCCCTTCAGCGCGCCAAGCGCATAGCGTACTGCCTTGCCGTCCTCGGCCGGCTCGACCGAGAACTCGGCCTCGCTGTGGTTGATGCAGGGCGGCAGGCACGCCACACCCATCCGCCGCATATCGTCAGCGAAGATGGCGAGCTTATCCGTCAAGGTCATGTCGTAACACATTGACGCAGCGTAGAATTCTACCGGATAATGCGCTTTCATCCAGGCCGTCTGGTAAGCGACCAGCGCGTAGGCCGCAGCGTGGCTCTTGTTGAAACCGTAGCCGGCGAACTTGTCGATGAGGTCGAACAGCTCGTTGGCCTTGGCCGGCTTGATGTCGTTGGCGGCGCAGCCCTCGACGAAGCGCGAACGCTGCGCGTCCATCTCGGCCTTGATCTTCTTGCCCATCGCGCGGCGCAGCAGGTCGGCCTCACCGAGGCTGTAGCCGGCCAGCACCTGGGCCGCCTGCATCACCTGCTCCTGATAGACGAAGATCCCGTAGGTCTCCTCCAGCACTTTTTCGAGCATGGCGTGTGGATATTCAATGGCTTCGCGGCCGTTCTTGCGCGCGCCGAACATCGGGATATTGTCCATCGGGCCCGGCCGGTACAAGGAGACGAGCGCGATGATGTCGCCAAAGTTGGTCGGCCGCACCGCCGCCAGCGTGCGCCGCATGCCCTCCGATTCCAGCTGGAACACGCCGACCGTGTCGCCCTTCTGGAGGAGCGCGTAGACCGCCTCATCGTCCCATTCGAGCGCGCTCAGATCGACATGGATCCCTTGCTTCGCCAGCATCTGCGTCGCTTTCTGGAGGACCGACAGCGTCTTGAGGCCGAGGAAGTCGAACTTCACCAGACCGGCGCCCTCGACATATTTCATGTCGAACTGGGTGACCGGCATGTCCGATCGCGGATCCCGATAGAGCGGGACCAGCTTGTCGAGCCGCCGGTCGCCGATCACCACGCCGGCGGCATGGGTCGAGCTGTGCCGCGGCAGGCCCTCCAGCTTCATCGCGAGATCGAGCAGGCGGCGAACGTCCTTGTCGTCGCGATACTCCTGGGCGAGCTCGGGCACGCCGTTTATCGCGCGCTCGAGCGTCCAGGGATCGGTCGGGTGGTTCGGCACCAGCTTGGCGAGCCGGTCGACCTGACCGTAGCTCATCTGCAGCACGCGGCCGGTGTCCTTGAGCACCGCACGCGCCTTCAGCTTACCGAAGGTGATGATCTGGGCGACCTGATCGCGGCCGTATTTCTGCTGGACGTAGCGGATCACCTCGCCGCGCCGGGTTTCGCAGAAGTCGATGTCGAAGTCGGGCATCGACACGCGTTCCGGGTTGAGGAAGCGTTCGAACAGCAGGTTGAGCTTGATCGGATCGAGGTCGGTGATGGTCAGCGCCCAGGCGACCACCGATCCCGCACCGGAACCGCGGCCGGGCCCGACGGGAATGTCGTGCTCCTTTGCCCATTTGATGAAGTCTGCAACGATCAGGAAATAGCCGGGGAAGCCCATCCGGACGATGACGTCCACCTCAAAAGCAAGCCGTTCGAAGTAGTTGGGGTACTTCTCGACGATCGCTTTGGAGGCAAGATCGGGCGCGTATCTGAGCAGGCGTGCGATCAGCCCCTCATGCGCGTCCCGGCGCAACGCCTCGGCTTCGCCCTCCCGGTCGCCGGCGAGGCTCGGCAGGATCGGCTTGCGCTTCGGCGCCGCCACCGCGCAGCGCTGCGCCACCACCAGCGTGTTGGCGATCGCCTCGGGCACGTCCTCGAACAGCCGCACCATCTCCTCGGCGGGCTTCATCCAGAGGTCGGGCGAGGAGCGCGCCCGGTCGGCGGTGTCGATATAGGCCGAGCCGGCGATGCACAGCATGGCATCGTGCGCGGCGTAGAAGTCCGCCTCGGCAAAGCAGGTCGGGTTGGTCGCGACCAGCGGCAGGTCCCGGGCATAGGCCAGATCAATCAGCGCGGGCTCGGCCTGCGTCTCGATCTCGTTCGCGCGGCGGGCCAGCTCGATATAGAGCCGGTCGGGGAACAGCGCCTCCAGGCGCGAGACGTAATCCTCGGCGGCCGCCCCCTGCCCCTCCGCCAGCAATCGGGCAAGCGCGCCTTCCGCGCCGGCGGTGAGCGCGATCAGGCCATCGGTCCGACCGACCAGCGCCTCGATCGAAACATGCGCGTCGAGCTCGATCGGCCGATCGAGATGCGCGGCCGAGACCAGCGCGCAAAGATTGTCGTAGCCGGTCGTGTCCTGCGCATAGAGCGCCAGCCAGTCGATGACTGTCGCCTTCCCGCCGTCGGGTCGGGCCACGCCGAGAAGCGTGCCGATGATCGGCTGCACGCCGGCACCATTGCAGCCCTCGGAAAACGCCATCGCGGCGTAGAGCCCGTTGCGATCGGTGAGCGCCACCGCCGGAAAGCCGAGCTTCCGCGCCTGCTTGGCGATCGCCTTCGGGTCGATCGCGCCCTCCAGCATGCTGTAGGCGGACAGGACCCGGAGGGGCACGAACGGGGCATGCGGCATCGCCGGACTATGGGGAGCGGAGCCGATTCGTGAAAGGGCGGGTGGGTCTTATCCACAGATGATCGCGCACAAGGGGGGGCAGGTTACCCCAGCACCCCGTCATGCAGCCGCACCACACGGTCCATCTTCGCCGCCAGCCTCTCGTTATGCGTCGCGACCAGTGCGGCGCTGCCCTCGCCCCTGACCAGTCGCAAGAACTCGCCGAGCACCACATCAGCGGTGGCCTCGTCGAGATTGCCAGTCGGCTCGTCGGCGAGAACCAGCGGCGGCTGGTTGGCGAGCGCGCGGGCGACTGCGACGCGCTGCTGCTCGCCGCCTGAGAGCTGGCTGGGACGGTGATCGAGACGGTGGCCGAGGCCGAGCGTCGTGAGCAGGCTCTCCGCCCGCGCGCGCGCCGCGGCCGGTTCCGCATCGCGGATGATCTGCGGCAGGATGACGTTCTCCAGCGCCGTAAAGTCCGGCAGGAGATGGTGGAACTGGTAGACGAAGCCCAGCCGGTCGCGGCGCAGGCGGGTGCGGTCGTCGCCGTTCAGCTTCGCCGCCTCCTCGCCGGCAATGCGGATCGAGCCCTCGAACCCGCCCTCCAGCAGGCCGACCGCCTGCAGCAGGGTCGACTTGCCCGAGCCCGATGGGCCGAGCAGCGCCACGATCTCGCCCTGGCCCACCGCCAGGTTCACGCCCTTGAGAACCTCGATCGTCACCGTCCCCTGATGGAACGAGCGGCGCAGGTCGCGGACGTCGAGGACGCTACTCATAGCGCAGCACCTGCACCGGATCGGTATTGGCCGCCTTGAACGCCGGGTAGAGCGTGAACAGGAAGGCCGACCCGATCGCCAGCGCGACGATCGCCAGCACCTCCAGCGGATCGGTGCGCGAGGGAAGCTCGGTAATGAAGCGGATCGACGGGTCCCACAGGTTCTGGCCGGTGACGAACTGGATGAAGTTCACCACCGACTGCCGGAAATAGAGGAACACCGCGCCGAGGATCAGCCCGGCGGCGGTGCCCAGCGTGCTGATCGTGACGCCGACGGTCATGAACACCTTGACCAGCCCGATCCGCGTCGCGCCCATCGTGCGCAGGATGGCGATGTCACGGGTCTTGGCGCGGACCAGCATGATCAGCGACGACAGGATGTTGAACACCGCGACGAGGATGATCAGCGAAAGCACGACGAACATCGCCACCCGCTCGACTGCCAGCGCCTCGAACAGGGTCGAGTTCATCGTCCGCCAGTCCTGTATCACCCCCTGCCCGCCGACCTTGTCCGCCAGGGGCGCGACGATCTGGCCGACCTTCTCGGCATCGGTGGTGTCGATCTCGACGATGCCGACCGCGTCGCCCAGCATCAGCAGGGTCTGCGCATCGGCCATCGGCAGGATCACGAACGCCTTGTCGTAATCGTAGACGCCGACCTCGAAGATCGCGCTGACCGTGTAGCTGACGATGCGCGGCACGGTGCCGAACGGCGTGGTCTGCCCGTCGGGGCTGATCAGGCTGATCGACTGGCCGATGCCGACGCCGAGCTGCTCGGCGAGGCGCGCGCCGATCGCGACATTGCCCGATCCCGGGGTGACGCTGGCGAGCTTGCCGGCGACCACATTGTTGCGGATCAGCGGGGTGCCGCGGATGTCCTCGATCCGCATGCCGCGGACCAGCGCCGGCTCGACCCGGCCGGCCGAGGACACCATCAGCGGCTGTTCGATCAGCGGGGTAGCGGCGGTCACGCCCGGCGTCGCCATCGCCTGCTTCACGATATTGCGCCAGTCGGGCAGTCGGCCGCCATAACCCTGGACGACGGCATGGCCGTTCAGCCCGACGATCTTGTCGATCAGGTCGGCGCGGAAGCCGTTCATCACGCTCATCACGATCATCAGCGCGGCGACGCCGAGCATCACCGCGATCAGGCTGATCGAGGCCACCACCGCGATGAACGCCTCGCCGCGGCCGGGCAGCAGATAGCGCTTGGCGATCATGCGCTCGTAGCGGTTGAGGATCATGCTTCCCTCCCCTCCCGCAAACGGCAGGGGGAGTTCGGCTGCTTCACGCCGCCACCCGCGCCAGCGCGCTCTCGACCGACAGCTCCTGCTTCTCACTCGTCCGGCGGTTCTTCAACTCGACCACGCCGCGCTCCAGCCCCTTCGGGCCGATGACGAGCTGCCAGGGCAGGCCGATCACATCCATCGTCGCGAACTTGGCCCCGCCGCGCTCGTCGCGGTCGTCGTAGAGCACCTCGACCCCGGCGGCGCCGAGCTTCGCGTAGAGATCGTCGGCGGCTGCGGTGCAGGCGAGATCGTCGGCCCGCATGTTGATCAGGCCGACCTTGAACGGCGCGACCTCGTCGGGCCAGACGATGCCGCTGTCGTCATGGCTCGCCTCGATCAGCGCGCCAACCAGCCGCGATACGCCGATCCCGTAGGATCCCATATGCGGCACCACCGCGGTGCCGTCGCGGCCCTGCACGGTCATCCCCATCGCCTTCGAATATTTCGTCCCGAAGTAGAAGATATGGCCGACCTCGATGCCGCGCGACTGGCGCAGCAGGTCGCCTGCGGCGGCCTCGCGCGCCGCATCGCGCTTCTCGTCGGTTGCGGCATAGTCGGCGATCAGGCCGCTCACGACCTGTTGCAGCACGCCGGCATCAGCGGTGTCGATCTGGCTGAGGTCGACCGGGTTCTCCCAATTGGCATGGTAGAACACCTCGCTTTCGCCCGACGGGGCGAGGATGATGAACTCATGGCTGAGATCGCCGCCGATGGGGCCGGTATCGGCCTGCATCGGGATCGCGCGGACGCCCATCCGCGCGAAGGTGCGCAGATAGGCGATGAACATCCGGTTGTAGCTGTGCCGCGCGCCGGCCTCGTCCATGTCGAAGGAATAGGCGTCCTTCATCAGGAACTCGCGCCCGCGCATCACGCCGAAGCGGGGCCGGACCTCGTCGCGGAACTTCCACTGGACGTGGTAGAGCGTGCGCGGCAGATCGCGGTAGCTGCGCGCGGTGTCGCGGAACAGCGCGGTGATCATCTCCTCGTTGGTCGGGCCGTACAGCATCTCGCGGTCATGGCGGTCGGTGATGCGCAGCATCTCCGGGCCATAGGCGTCGTAGCGCCCGCTCTCGCGCCAGAGATCGGCGGACTGGAGGGTCGGCATCAGCAGCTCGACGGCGCCGGCGCGATCCTGCTCCTCGCGGACGATCTTCTCGATCTTGCGCAGCACGCGCAGACCGATCGGCAGCCAGGCGTAGATGCCGGCGGCGGTCTGACGGACGAGGCCGGCGCGCAGCATCAGCTTGTGGCTGACGATCTGGGCGTCGGCAGGCGATTCCTTGGCAACGGGAAGCAGGAAGTTCGAAAGGCGCATCGTGGTCGGCAATCCCGCGAAATGAAGCGGAGACGGCTCTACGGCGCCCCCGCGCGGCGGGCAACCCGGCCAATCTGTTGCGCGCGGGCAACAAGCGGCAGCGAAGTGAAACGCTGTCGCGAATCGGTCATGACTCATGTCCGTTCAGCGAGTAGTCAGTCCCCACGAAACGCAGGCAAGGGCCGTGGTTCGGGGAGGTTGCAGCTCCGCCAAAAGCCGAACAGGCAAGGCTGAGAGCGCAACTGACTTAGGGGGCTGACGAGCGATCGTCACGCGGACGCCTGGGCCGGTAACGGTCCAGGCGTTTGTGTTTTTGGGGCTCAGCACCTTCCCATGAAAGACCCGTTCGGCGGAAATTGGAGGATGGCTCACCCCATCTTCCGCACTTCCGCCACCGTCTTGCGGATCTGGTCCTCGGTCATCCCGCCGCGCACCAGGAACGGGCCGATCAGAATGCCCGGCGTGCCCGGCAGCTTGAGTTCGCTCGCCTCCTCGGTCACGCGGTTGAGGCGGTCGGCGATGTCGACCGAGCGCGTAGCGACGTCCGACGCAAGCCGCGCCGGGTCGAGACCGACGGAACGGGCGATCGCGGCGATGCTGGCGTCGTCGAGCGGCCCCGGCGCGACCATCAGCGCATGGTGAAATGGCGGATACCTGCCCTGCCAGCGCGCGGCCAGCGCCGCCTCCGCGGCGCGGCGCGACTCTTGAGTCAGGATCGGCCAGTCCTTGACCATCATCCGCAGCTTCGGGTCGGTCGCCATCACCGCGGCGATCGCCCGCTCGGTACGCCGGCAGACCGGACAGCGGTAATCGGTGTAGACGACGATGGTGACGTCGCCATCGGCCGGGCCGATCACCGGGGCCTCGGGGTCGTCGACGATCGCCGCGATCTTCGCCTGGTCGGCGGTCTCTGGCTCCATCCACCGCGTGATCAGGATCGGCGGCACGGCGAAACCGGCGATGACGATCAGCCAGCCCCACCAGGGAAAGCGGTTGGAGCGCTCGACGGGTTTCGTCACCGTGGAAGCCCTCTCCCGACGGGAGAGGGTTGGGTGAGGGGTACCGTCTTTGAAATTCGAGCGCTCACGCTCAGCAAGTGCCCCTCACCCCGACCCTCTCCCGCGGGAAGAGGGAGAAGTGGAGGGGAACCCTCAGACAAGCCGGCTCTGCTTGACCGCCGCCTCGATGAAGCTCGCGAACAGCGGATGCGGGTCGAACGGCTTGGACTTCAGCTCCGGGTGGAACTGCACGCCCACGAACCATGGATGGTCCGGCCGCTCGACGATCTCGGGCAATTGCCCGTCCGGCGACATCCCCGAGAAGGACAGCCCGCCCTGCTCCAGCGCATCGCGGTAATGGACGTTGACCTCGTAGCGGTGGCGATGTCGTTCGAAGATGTCGGTACCGCCGTAGATCGATGCGACATGGCTGTTGCCGGCGAGCTTCGCCTCATACGCACCCAGCCGCATCGTGCCGCCGAGATCGCCATTGGCCTCCCGCTTCTCCAGGCCTTCCTTGCCCATCCATTCGGTGATGAGGCCGACCACCGGCTCCTCGGTCGGGCCAAACTCGGTGGTCGACGCCTTCTCGATCCCGGCGAGGTTCCGTGCGCCCTCGATACAGGCCATCTGCATCCCTAGGCAGATCCCGAAGAACGGCACCTTGCGCTCACGCGCGAAGCGGACGCTGGCGATCTTGCCCTCGGACCCGCGCTCGCCGAAGCCGCCGGGGACAAGGATCGCGTGCATCGGCTCCAGCTCGGCGGCGACGTCCCTGCCCTCTTCCTCGAACATCTCGGCGTCGAGCCAGCGCAGGTTGACCTTGACCCGGTTGGCGATGCCGCCGTGGACCAGCGCCTCGCTCAGCGACTTGTACGCGTCCGGCAGGCCGACATATTTGCCGACGACGCCGATCGTCACCTCGCCCTCCGGGTTGGTCAGGCGATCGACGATGTCGTCCCAGCGGCGCAGATCGGGGGACGGGCCAGCCTCGAAACCGAAGGCGCGCAGCACTTCGACGTCGAGGCCCTCGCCATGGTACTGCAGCGGCACCGCGTAGATGCTCTTGGCGTCGAGCGCGGGGATGACCGCCTCCGGCCGCACATTGCAGAACGCCGCGATCTTGGCGCGCTCGCCGGCGGGCAGCGGCCGTTCGCAGCGGCAGACCAGCACATCGGGCTGGATGCCGAGGCTGGTCAGCTCGCGAACCGAATGCTGGGTGGGCTTGGTCTTCAGCTCGCCGGCCGCCGCGATGTACGGCACCAGGGTCACGTGGATGCTGACGAAATGGCCGCGCGGCAGGTCGTTGCGGAGCTGGCGCATCGCCTCGATGAACGGCAGCGATTCGATGTCGCCGACGGTCCCGCCGATCTCGCACAGCACGAAGTCGAGATCGTCGACCTCGGCGCGGGCGAAAGCCTTGATCGCGTCGGTGACGTGCGGGATCACCTGCACGGTGGCGCCGAGATAGTCGCCGCGCCGCTCCCGCGTGATGATCTGCTGGTAGATCCGGCCGGAGGTGACGTTGTCCGACTGGCGCGATGGCACGCCGGTGAAGCGCTCGTAATGGCCGAGGTCGAGGTCGGTCTCCGCCCCGTCGTCGGTCACGTAGACCTCTCCGTGCTGATACGGGCTCATCGTGCCCGGATCGACGTTCAGATAGGGGTCGAACTTGCGGATGCGGACCTTGTAGCCGCGCGCCTGGAGCAGCGCCGCGAGGCTTGCCCCCATGAGACCCTTGCCGAGCGAGGAGACCACGCCGCCGGTGATGAAAATGAACCGCGCCATGGGAGTGACGGTGTAGCCTCGCGAATCAAGAGAGGGCAAGGCGCGAGGTCACCCGCACCTGCCGAACGGTGTCCGAAGATGGTCGAAATTACCGGCTGTCTGGTTACTGGGCGAGCGGGACGGCGTCGTTGCCGGCGGCCGGCTTGCCGGCAGAGGTCGACAGAGGATCGGCGACCGGCGGCGCCTGCGCCGGGGCGGCGGCGGGTGCCGCGACCCCCGGCTTGGCGAGCGAGGTGTCGACCGCGCGCTCGCCGCGGGTGACGGTGGCGAGCGCGGCGAGGCCGATGCTCATCAGCACGAACAGGGTGGCAAGGACGGTGGTCGCACGCGTCAGGAAATCGGCGGCGCCGCGCGCC
>Ga0207668_10001144_pt1 | contig 15788 bp, 16 predicted proteins | sample KBSS43metaG_FD_184323 | JGI IMG/M metagenome (GOLD analysis project Ga0207668, IMG submission 184323) | Switchgrass rhizosphere microbial communities from Kellogg Biological Station, Michigan, USA - KBS S4-3 metaG (SPAdes) (version 2) | ecosystem: Host-associated > Plants > Roots > Rhizosphere... | reverse complement strand
CTTCGCGGTCACGCTCGTCCTCTTACTCGTCTTCGGTGGGTTGTTCGCCGCGGCTGATCCGGCCTTCGCCCACGTGGTGGGCAACCTCGTGCCCGCGTTCGACGTCGGCGACGTCATCGCCCGTGTCCTGGTGTGCGCGCTCGTGATGGCCTTCGTGCTGGCCGGCGGCTACTTGATGCGGTTCGCGCCGCGGTTGGACGCCATGGCTCCCGTGCCGATGAAGCCGATCCCGAGGTGGGAGTGGGCGGTGCCGCTCGGCGTGCTCGACGCCTTGTTCATCACCTTCGTGGCGGTGCAGGCGACCGTGTTGTTCGGTGGCCATGACCACGTGTTGGAGACCGAGGGGCTGACGTACGCCGAGTACGCCCGTCAGGGGTTCTGGCAACTGCTCTGGGTCTCTGCGTTGACGCTGCTCGTGATCAGCGCGGTCATCCGGGTGGCGGGGCGCGTCGGGACGCCCGACCGGCGGATGTTGCGGGCCCTGCTCGGGACCACGTGCGTCACCTCGGTGGTGGTCGTGATCTCGGCGATCCACCGGATGTGGCTCTATCAGCAGGCGTACGGGTTCAGCGTCCAGCGGATCATGGTCATCGCGATCGAGTCATGGCTCGGCGCAGTGTTCGTACTCATCGCCATCGCGGGCATCGGGATGACGGCGCGCTGGCTTCCCCGCGCGGTCCTGGTGGCGGGCGTGGCGACGCTGCTCGGCGTGGCGGCGATCAACCCCGAGCGGCTGATCGCCGAGCGAAACATCGACCGTTACGAGCAGACTGGCCAGTTGGACACCGACTATCTGCTGTCGTTGTCCGAGGACGTCGAGCAGTCCCTTGCGCGGCTGCCCGAGTCGATCCGCCGGTGCGCGAAGTACCGCGACGACGAGCCCGACGCGTGGTACGAGTTCAACCTCTCGCGGTCGCGCGCGACGCATGACAACGCGTCGGTGGACGAATGCGACGTCGATGGGAGCCCGACCGGCTGATCAGCGGTGCACGCGCCCCACCGATCGTGTCAATGACGCGCGTGATCGCGCAGAATGGCCACGCGGTCGCGATACTCGGCTTCACTGATCTCACCGTGGGCGAATCGGTCGGCCAGCACCTGCTCGGGTGATGGGGGCGGCGGTGGTACCCGCCGAGTGTTGTCGCCAGTGCTCAATCTGACCAACGCGACGATGCCCAGAATGAGCAGCGCCCAAAACAACACCATTCCGATACCCATGCCGGCATAGCCCCACCAGCCCATGTCGTGGTCGTACCAAAACATCACAGCGACCTCCTCATTGTTCACCCAACCCTCAACCGACAGCTTGGCCATCGGCGTGGCCAATCTCCAGAGCCGATGGCATCGACCCGAGAGGACTTTGGTCACCCAAAGTCATTGCCTTTCCTCGGGAATCGTTACCCGACCGATCGCGCCGCGCGGCTGCCGCAGGTTGCTCCAGACAGACATCCCCATCGCATACGTGAACAATGTGCCGTTGGGGCGGATCCGGATGAAGCACAGGTCGCCACCCTCGGCCACGATGCGTCGCTCGGCAGCAAGGATCCTGCGCAGGAACCACGACGTGAATGCTCGGTTCGCCCCAGCATCATCGTCGGCAACCACCGTCGCAGTGCCTAAGAATTGGATCGCACGCGGCGGGAACACCGGAAGGAAGCGATGCGGAACCGGCACGACGAAAGCCACCTCGGGACGTCCGCGGAGGTTGCGCACCTTGCGGGTGGTCGTCCGCGTCGTCACGTACAGAGCCAGTGGTTCGCCGACCGCAGACACCGCGTAAACCACCCCGGTCGCATGTGGTGCACCCCGCTCGGTCAAGGTCGACAGCGTGCCGAACGTTCTTCGCCGCAACGCCTTTTCGACACTGTCGAAGCCGATGTTCACTGCCGATCACGGTGATCGCCGGGCAGCTTGAGCCGTTTGAGCATCAACGCATTGACCGCCACGATCAGGCTGGAACCCGACATCGACAGCGCGGCGATCTCCGGACGCAGTACCAAACCAAACGCGGGCTCGAACACACCGGCGGCGATAGGCAATGCGATGACGTTGTAACCGACTGCCCAGCCGAGGTTTTGGCGCATCTTTCGCAGTGTGCCTCGCCCGATCCGAAGGGCAGTGGGAACGTCGAGCGGATCGGAACGCATCAACACGACGTCGGCGGTTTCGATCGCGACGTCGGTACCCGCGCCGATCGCGATGCCCAGGTCGGCCTGTGCCAAAGCGGGTGCATCGTTGACGCCGTCACCCACCATTGCGACCTTGTTGCCCGCGCTCTGCAACGCGGCGATCTCGGCCGCCTTGTCACCTGGCAAGACTTCCGCTATCACCTTGTCGATACCCAATTGGGCGGCAATCCGTTTGGCGGTCGCCTCGTTGTCCCCGCTCAGCATCACCACCTGCACGCCAAGCTCGTGCAGCGCGGCAACGGCCTCGGCGGAGGTCTCTCTAGCCGCGTCAGCAAGTGCAATCACCCCGACCCCACGGCCTTCGACGGCCACCAGTACGGCTGTCCGGCCGCTGGATGCGAGTTCGTCACGCCGTTCCATCAGTGCGCCGAAGTCGACGCTTTCCTCCACCATCAGCTTGCGGTTGCCAACGGCGATGCGGCGTCCCTGCACCTCGGCCGTCGCCCCGTGCCCTGGGACACTTCGGAAGTTACTGAGTGGCAACGGCTTTATCCCACGGTCGGCGGCGTAGCTCACGATCGCGGCCGCGAGAGGATGTTCGGATGCCGATTCGACCGCCGCCACCAAGCCGAGCAGCTCGTCTTCGTCGATGCCGTCGACGATGACATCGGTGACTTCGGGTTGACCCTTGGTCAGCGTGCCGGTCTTGTCCATCACCACGGCGTCGATGCGAGCCGAGGTTTCCAGCGCCGTCGCGTTCTTGAACAGCACACCGCGTTTCGCGCCAAGGCCGGTGCCGACCATGATGGCGGTCGGCGTCGCCAATCCGAGCGCGTCGGGGCACGTGATCACGACGACGGTGATCGCGAACAGCAGCGCCGTCTGGACACTCGCACCCATCGCCCACCACACCAAGAACGTGGCCGTGCCACCGACGAGTGCGACGAGCACCAACCAGAACGCGGCCCGGTCGGCAAGTCGCTGTCCTGGCGCCTTCGAGTTCTGCGCCTCCTGCACCATCTGCACGATCTGGGCGAGGACGGTGTCGGAACCCACCTTCGTGGCGCGCACCCGCAACGTGCCGGTCGTATTGATGGAGGCGCCGATGACCGTCGACCCGGGATCCTTCGTCACCGGCAGGCTTTCGCCGGTAACCATCGATTCGTCGACCTCGGAATGGCCGTCCTCGACGGTGCCGTCTACGGCAATCTTGGCGCCGGGGCGGACCAGCAGCAGGTCGCCGACCGTCACGTCGGCGGTCGGAATCTCCACGGGTTCGCCGTCGCGCAAGACCACCGCCATCGGTGGCGCGAGTTCGAGCAGCGTGCGGATGGCGTCGTTGGCGCCGCCGCGGGCGCGCATCTCGAACCAGTGGCCAAGCAGTACGAAGGTCGTCAATACCGACGCCGCTTCGTAGAAGACTTCTCCACCGCCGGTGAGCGTGACCCCGACGCTGTAGAGCCAGCCCGCGCCGACCGCCACGGCGACGAGCACCATCATGTCGAGGGTGCGCGCCCGCAGCGCGCGCCACGCGCCGTCGAAGAAGATCCAGGCCGAGTAGAAGACCACCGGAAGGCTCAGCAGAAGCGTGAAGACGTCGTCGCGCAATCCGAACGGCGCCGGCACCATGAACCCGAACATGTCGCGGCCCATCGGCGACCACAACATGATCGGGATCGACAGCACCAACGCGACGAGGAAGCGGTTGCGCATGTCGCGGACCATGTGATCCATCGACATTCCCGCGTGGCCGCCGTGTCCCATCATCTCCTGCGGTGTCGCAGCGCCGTGCGCCTCGTGCTCTGCGGGCTCTGCCATCGGATCGCACACATGATTGGGCACCGATTGGCCCGCGCAGTGCAGCCCGCAATCACGCACCCAGTCCGAGAGTTGCGCCACCGACGTCGCGGCGGGGTCGTAGGTCACGGTGGCGGTTTGATTGGCCGCGTTCGCCGCGACCGATTCCACCCCGGGGCGGCGCAACAGCGTGGCCTCGACAGAAGGTGCGGAGGTGGCCCAGTGCAGACCTCCAACGTGAAGCACGACAGTGCTGTTGACCATCGCTAAAGCTTGGTGCCGCGCCGTATGGCTCGGGTGGTCATTCGATGAAGATTTCGTCAAGCAGGGCGCTCGTGGCCCGAACGCGTCCTGCCAGCAGGATCGACGACCATGAACCATGCCAACATGAGGAAGACCGGGCGAGAAGCCGTTTCGCCCCGCCCTCGGTGAGTAGTGGGGCAACAGGCAACAAGCCCCCCCCGCTAGCCGAGCAAGCGCTTGGTTGATACTCTGATCGGGTGGACAAGGCGCTTCCGAGCCGCCGCGACGAACTCCTCGAGCTCGCCGCGACGATGTTCGCCGAGCGCGGCCTGCGTTCCACCACCGTGCGGGACATCGCCGACTCGGCGGGCATCCTCTCCGGCAGCCTCTATCACCACTTCAAGTCCAAGGAGCAGATGGCCGAGGAGGTCCTGCGCGACTTCCTCGACTGGCTGTTCGCGCGGTGTCAGGAGATCGTCGACGGCGAGGCCGATCCCCTCGAGCGCGTGAAGGGGCTCTTCATGGCGTCGTTCGAGGCGATCGAGCACCGCCACGCGCAGGTCGTCATCTATCAGGACGAAGCGAAGCGGCTGTCGGCGTTGCCGCAGTTCGGCTTCGTCGACGCACGCAACCGCGAACAGCGCAAGATGTGGGTGGACGTGCTCAAGCAGGGCGTCACGGAGGGTTGCTTCCGAGCGGACCTCGACGTCGACCTCGTCTACCGCTTCATCCGCGACACCACCTGGGTGTCGGTGCGCTGGTATCAGCCAGGCGGACCGCTCACGGCCGAACAGGTCGGCAGGCAGTACCTCGACATCGTCCTCGGCGGAATCACCGCCGGGGCCCCGTAATCCAAGGAGACGAAACATGGCCGAGGCGTACATCATCGATGCCGTACGCACCGCAGTCGGCAAGCGCAACGGATCGCTGGCCGGCGTGCATCCCGTCGATCTCGGTGCGGCCGCATGGCGCGGACTGTTCGACCGCAACGATGTCGACCCCGGCGCCGTCGACGACGTGATCGCGGGTTGCGTCGACGCCATCGGTGGCCAGGCGGGCAACATCGCGCGGCTGTCGTGGCTCGCCTCCGGCTTCCCCGAAGAGGTGCCAGGCGTCACCGTCGACCGCCAGTGCGGTTCGAGCCAGCAAGCGATTTCCTTTGGCGCACAGGCGATCATGTCGGGCACCGCCGACCTCATCGTCGCGGGCGGCATGCAGAACATGAGCCAGATCCCGATCAGCTCGGCGATGATCGTCGGCGAGCAGTTCGGATTCACCTCGCCCACCAACGAGTCGAAGAGCTGGCTGCACCGCTATGGCGACCAGGAGATCTCGCAGTTCCGCGGATCGGAGCTGATCGCCGAGAGGTGGAACATCTCACGCGAGGAGATGGAGCAGTTCGCGCTGACCAGCCACCAGCGCGCGCAGGAGGCCATCCGGGCCGGCTACTTCGAGAACGAGATCATCCCGGTCGACGGCTTCGTTACCGACGAAGGCCCGCGCGACACGTCGCTCGAGAAGATGGCCGGGCTCAAGACACTGGTCGACGGCGGCCGCCTGACCGCCGCGATGGCCAGCCAGATCTCCGATGGCGCAAGCGCGGTGCTGATCGCCTCCGAGCAGGCCGTCAAGGACCATGGGCTGAAGCCGCGGGCTCGCATCCACCACGTCAGCGCGCGCGGGGCCGACCCGGTGTTGATGCTGACGGGTCCGATCCCGGCCACTCACTATGCGTTGGAGAAGACGGGCCTGTCGATCGAGGACATCGACACGGTGGAGATCAACGAGGCCTTCGCTCCGGTCGTCATGGCGTGGCTGAAGGAGACCAAGGCCGACTACGACAAGGTCAACCCAAGCGGTGGGGCGATCGCGCTCGGTCACCCGCTCGGCGCGACGGGCGCCAAACTGTTCGCGACGATGCTGAACACGTTGGAGCGCACCGGTGGTCGCTACGGCCTGCAGACGATGTGCGAGGGCGGCGGCACCGCCAACGTCACCATCATCGAGCGCTTGTAACCTGTCCGCCGATTGTGAAGCTCACGACGTTCTTCGCGCCTCAATGTCAAGTGACGTTAACTCTCGGCGACCGACTTGTTGGCGTCAGTGGTCGTGGATGATGACACCGCGGATGTTGGCACCCGAGCGCATGTCGTCGTAGGCCTCGTTGATGTCGTTGAGCTTGTACTCGCTGGTGACCGTCTCGTCGAGCAATAGTTGGCCGTCGCGGTACAGGTCCAGCAATCGAGGAATGTCGTTGCGCGGGTTGGCTTCTCCGTAGAGGCTGCCAAGCAGGCGCTTCTGGAACAGCGTGAACATCAACAAGGGCAGCGTCGGGGTCACGTCCGCCATCGCCGCCAGCGCCGTCACGACGGCCGCACCGCCCTTGCGGACGATGTTCAGCGCATCCTCGATCATCGACCCCTCGAGCAGGCCGACGGTGAGCAGTGCTGAGTCGGCCATCACCCCCTTGGTGAGGTCGGCGACCAGAGCCATCGCCTCGGGCATCGCGGTCACGAAATGCGTTGCGCCGAACTGAAGCGCCCGCTCGCGTTTGTCTTCGACGGGCTCGATGACGACGATCCGTTCGGCGCCCGCCAGCCGCGCGCCCTGGACCGCGCCACTGCCGATGCCGCCGAAGCCGATCACGACGACGGTGTCCCCGGGTCGGACGTTCGCCGTGTTGACCGCCGAGCCCCAACCTGTGGTGACGCCGCAGCCGAGCAGGCACGCCCGGGACAACGGGAGATCGTCGTCGATCTTGACCAACGAGGCATCCGTCACCACGCCGTACTGCGAGAACGTGCCGACGAAGGACATGACGCCCAGGTCCTGGCCTCGGATGCGCCTGCGATAGGTGCCATCGGCCTGAAGCCCCGACATGAGCAGGGCACCGAGATCGCAGAGGTTCTGGTGACCGGTCGAGCAGAACCGGCACCGCCCGCACGCCGGCAGGAACGACGCCACGACGTGGTCGCCGGGCTCGAGGCCCCGCACACCGGGCCCAACCTCCTGGACGATGCCGGCACCCTCGTGACCACCGAGGATTGGCAGCGGAGCGGGCAGGTCACCCGTTCGGACGTGTTCGTCGGAGTGACACAGGCCCGTCGCTTCCCAGGAGATCAGGACTTCGCCTTCGCCGGGCGGATCCAACTCGAGCTCTTCGACGGACCAGTTCGAGCCGTACTCCCACAGCACTGCACCGTTGGTCTTCATTCGGCCGAGTGTAGGAACCACGGAAAGCGTTTTTTGGCCGTTTCGCAGCTTTGCTAATTGACGAACGCGACGGCAGCCTGCAGGTGTTTGACGGCGTCGGCAACGATCGAGTCGATCAGCTCGGCACACGACGGCAGGTCGTCCACGATGCCGGCCACCTGGCCCGAAGCCAGCACGCCCGCATCCGTATTGCCCTCGACCAGCCCGGCTTTCAACAGCATCGGAGTATTGGCGGCCATCACCACCTGCGACCAGGTGAGCTCCTTGCCGTGGCGCATCGCCAACCCGTCGCGGATCATCGACCGCCACGTCATGCCCGACATCTTCTTGAACTTCGCGGCGTTGCCGATCGCGGCGCTGAAACCCCGTGCCCGCGAGCCGCTCTCGAGCTTCTCGACCAGACCGGTGCGCAGCACGCGGTGCGGCATACCGTCGACGCGCTTGGAGACGACGGTGCCGTCCAGCGCCGCGTCGAGGTAGCGCTGCTTGACCGCGTCGGGGACGGTCGAGTCGGACGTCAGCAGGAAGCGCGTGCCCATGGCGACGCCTGCGGCGCCGTATGACAGCGCGGCGGCCAGCCCACGCCCGTCGAAGAACCCGCCTGCGGCGATGACGGGCATGCCGGTGTCGGCGACGGCGTCGAGCACCGACGGCAGCAGGAGTGTCGTCGCGACCGGTCCGGTGTGGCCGCCGCCCTCACCGCCCTGGACGATCACCGCGTCGGCACCCCAACTCGCCACCTTCTTCGCGTGCTTGGCGGCCCCCACCGACGGAATGACGACGACGCCCGCGTCCTTCAGCTTGGCGATCAGTTCGGGCTTCGGGGCCAGCGCGAACGACGCCACCTTCACGCCCTCCCGGATCAACAGGTCGACGCGGTCTCCGGCGTCGCTCGCGTCGGCGCGCATGTTGATGCCGAACGGCTTGTCGGTGGTGGCCTTGACCTTGGTGACGGCCGTCTGGAGCTCGTCCAGCGTCATGGTGGCCGACGCAAGGATGCCGAGCCCGCCGGCATTCGCCGTCGCCGACACCAGCCGAGCACCGGCCACCCAGCCCATGCCGGTCTGCACGACGGGGTGCTCGATACCGATCAATTCGGTGAGCGGCGTGCGCAGCTTGCTCATCGTTAGACCTTTACTTCGTTGTCCCGCAGCGACTTCGGGTCGATGACCTCTTGGATTAGCTTTTGCTCGTCACCGGTGGGCAGCCGGGTCTCTTCGGCGGTGTCCAGCCCGTGTACCTCGAACGAAGTGTTCTCGGCCACCTGCCCGGCCTCGACGCCCGGATGCAGCGACAGTGCCCGCATCTGGTGGTCGGGGCCGTTGAAGTCGAACACCCCGAGGTTGGTCACCACGCGGTAGACGTTGACGAACCGGTAGGCCGGGTTGTCGGGATCCACCTTGTCCCAGCCGATTCCGGACACGATGTCGACGGACTCACCGAAGACGCGCTTCGAGTGGTTGCCCACCCAGTAGCTGGTGGCGTGGTTGATGGTGTTGCCGGGAGCGCCTCGCACACCGAACATCTGGCGGGTCGGGTGTTGCAGCGGTCCGAACGCCGACAGGTTCTGGTTGCCGTAGCGGTCGAGCTGGTTGGCCCCCATGACGACGTGCCGCCGGCCCCAGGCCAGCGTCTCGAACACGCGCCCGAACGGCATCCAGCCCTCGATCGTGGCGGTGGCCCCGATGGCGGGGGTGTCGGCGATCAGCCGGGCCTCGCCGTCGGTGAGCAGGATGTCCGGCGAGAACGTCAGCCGGGCCAACCGCGCGCCGATCGACACGATGGTGGTCATCGGGCTGACCATGATTTCGCCTGCATCGCGGAACAATTCGGCGCATGCGACGGCGCACACCTCGGCGCGGGTCACGGAGATCACTGGGCCGCCTCCTTGAACTTGCGAACTGCCACTTGATAGTCGGCCTCGCTACCGGACAGATAGGTCTTCACGAACTCGGCCCACGTCTCGTCCGAGCCAGCGGCTTCCGCGTAGTGACGCTGAAACTTCTCGTCTCGCTTGTAATCCGGTTCGGCGGTGGTGAAGTGCGCTCCGTTGGGCGCCTCGACGACGCTGTCGACCATCATCCGGTTGACGAGCAGCGCCTGCGGCGGCACTGCCTTGACGAGTTCCTCGGTGGACACCACGCGTTCGACGCTCAGGAAGCGCTTCGCGGCCGACATCAGGAACAGGTCGTCGAAGTACGGGTCGATGCCCGTGTAGGCCGCATTGCCGTGCGCGTCACCGAGATTTAGGTGCACGAACGCGGCGTCGAGGTTCAGCGCGGGCATCGCGACCAGTTCCTCGTAGCCGTCGCCGGTGAGGTACGGCGAGGTGACGGTCTTCAGTTCGTCGCCCCAGAACGCCCGCACGTCACTGCCAAGCCCGGCGCGAATCGGCAAGAACGGCAACCTCTGTGCGGCGGCCTGCAGCCCGCAGCGCAGCATGCCCTCGTCCATCTCACGCGCCTCGATCGCTCCGCTGGTACGGGCCTTGGCGAACCACGGGTCGTAGAACGGCGCCGAGTCCAACGAGACGAAGCCGTAGTACACCCGCTTGACCTTGCCGGCCGAGCACAGCAGCCCGAGGTCTGGCCCGCCGTAGGTGACGATGGTCAGGTCGGTGACGTCGGTGCGCAGCAGCGCGCGGACGAAGGCCATCGGCTTGCGCCGCGACCCCCAGCCGCCGAGGCCGATGGTCATGCCGCTCTCGATGGACGAGACGGCGTCGTCAAGCGTCGTCCGCTTGTCGGTCATTGATTCCCCGCTCGCTTCGCTCGTGCCCGCCGAATCATTCTTTCCCCTTGGAGGTACCCGCGAACGCATCGCGGTGCTCGTCGGCCACACCGGCCAGGTTGAGCTCGAACGTAAAGCCTTGCTCCATGCGGTAACTGGAGTGGACCTTCTGTACGTCGATGAGGTTGAGCGCTTCCTTGGCGGCCCGGATGACGCGGGTGTCCTTGATGGCGATGTCGCGCGCCACCCGCAGTGCGGACTCGTCGAGCTCGGCGCGCGGCACTACCTCGTGCACCGACCCGAACTGGTGCAGGGTGGCCGCATCGACCGTCGCAGCGGTGAAGAAGAGTCGTCGCATCATGTGCTGAGGTACCAGCCGGGACAGGTGGGTGGCCGCGCCGAGTGCGCCGCGTTCGACCTCGGGCAGCCCGAACTTGGCGTCGTCGGACGCGACGATGACGTCGGCGTTGCCGACCAGGCCGATGCCGCCGCCGACGCAGAATCCGTTGACTGCCGCGACGACGGGTACCTCGCATTCGTACACCGCACGGAACGCGTGATAGCAGCCGCGGTTGGCGTCGATGAGCGCGGTGAAGCCCTCGGTGTTCTGCATCTCCTTGATGTCGACGCCCGCGTTGAAGCCGCGTCCCTCGGCGCGCAGGATCACCACGTGGGTGCTGCGGTCGCGGCCCGCCGCGGTGATGGCGTCGCCGAGCTCGAACCAGCCGCGGGACGGGATGGCGTTGACCGGTGGGTAGTCAACGGTGACCGCGACGATGCCCGGTTCGACTGTCTTGGTGGTGATGGTCATGTGCGGCTACTCCTGGGGTGACTACCTAAGCAAGCACTTGCTTGGTACGCTAGCACAGTGAGCGACGGCGCTGGAATCAATCTGCAACTGACCGGTGCAGTGGTCCTGGTGACCGGTGGGGTGCGTGGTGTCGGAGCGGGCATCAGCGCCGTCTTCGCCGCTCAGGGCGCCACCGTCGTGACGTGTGCGCGCCGCCCTGCCGAGGGCAGTCCGTACGAGTTCCACTCCTGCGACATCCGGGACGACGACTCGGTCAAGGCACTCATCGACGCGATCGTGACCAAGCACGGCCGGCTCGACGTCGTGGTCAACAATGCAGGCGGTTCGCCCTACGTGCTGGCCGCCGACGCTTCGGCGAAGTTCAGCACCAAGATCGTCGAACTCAATCTGCTTGGTGCGCTCTCGGTCTCGACTCACGCCAACGCCGTCATGCAGACCCAGGACTCTGGCGGGTCGATCGTGAACATCACCAGCGTGAGCGGACGCAGGCCCACCCCGGGCACCGTCGCCTACGGCGCGGCGAAGGCTGGGATCGAGAACATGACCACTACCCTCGCCGTCGAATGGGCGCCGAAGGTGCGGGTGAACTCGGTTGTCGTCGGGATGGTCGAGACGGAGCAGTCGGAGCTGTTCTACGGCGACGCCGACTCGATCGCGGCGATCTCCAAGAACGTGCCCCTCGGCAGGCTCGCGAAGCCTGCCGACATTGGTTGGGCTACCGCGTTTCTGGCGTCAGAAGCGGCGTCGTACATCAGCGGTGCGTCGCTGGAGGTGCACGGTGGCGGAGAGCCGCCGCACTATCTATCGACTACGACCGCCGACATCAAGTAGAGGGAGACATACGTTTATGGGACTGCTCGACGGCCGCGTGGTCATCGTGACGGGTGCAGGCGGAGGCATCGGACGCGCGCACGCATTGGCGTTCGCCGCCGAGGGGGCGCGGGTCGTGGTCAACGACATCGGCGTTGGCCTCGACGGCTCGCCCGCAGGCGGGGGTAGCGCCGCGCAGGGCGTGGTGGACGAAATCACCGCTGCCGGAGGCGAAGCCGTCACCAGTGGGGCCAACGTCGCGGACTGGGCGCAAGCCGAGGGGCTAGTGCAGACCGCCGTCGACGCGTTCGGCGGCCTCGACGTGCTGGTCAACAACGCAGGCATCGTACGGGACCGGATGTTCGCCAACACCAGCGAAGAGGAGTTCGACGCCGTCATCGCCGTGCACCTCAAGGGCCACTTCGCCACCATGAAACATGCGGCCTCGTACTGGCGCGCACAGTCCAAGGCGGGCAACCCGGTCGACGCCCGCATCATCAACACCAGTTCCGGAGCGGGGCTGCAAGGCAGTGTGGGACAAGCCAATTACAGCGCCGCGAAGGCCGGTATCGCCGGAATGACGTTGGTGGCGGCCGCCGAGATGGGCCGCTACGGCGTGACCGTCAACGCGATCGCACCGTCGGCACGGACCCGCATGACCGAGACGGTGTTCGCGGACATGATGGCAACGCAGGACTCGACGTTCGATGCGATGGCGCCCGAGAACGTCTCACCGCTAGTGGTGTGGTTGGGCAGCGGCCAGTCGCGCGACGTGACCGGCCGGGTGTTCGAGGTCGAGGGTGGCATCATCCGCGTCGCCGAGGGCTGGGCCCGCGGTGCCGAGGCGGACAAGGGGGCCCGCTGGGATCCCGCCGAATTGGGCCCCGTCGTCACCGACCTGCTGGCGAAGTCGCGGACGCCGCTGCCGGTCTTCGGGGCGTAGTCAGGCGGCTTCTGGCTTCGCGGCCTCGTCGTCCGTCCCGGCCTCGACCGCCTTCGGTGCGACGGGCGACGTCGAGGGTTGGGTCTGATCGCCCTCGGGCTCAGCGGATTTGGGCTCAGCGGCGGTCGGCTCGACCGTGTCGGGGCGCGCCTTGTTGCCGTCCGACAGATCCGTGGCGCCGTTGGTGGCGACGGACGGGTCTTCGGCCGGCTTCTTCGACTTCCGTTCCGACGGCGCGGGTTCGGACGGTTCGGACGGCTCGGAAATCGTGGTGGCAGAAACTGATTCGGCTGCGACGGGAGTCTGTTCGGTGCGTGCGAGTGTGGTGACACCGGTGGTGGGCACCGACGTCGGCGCGGGCCGCGAACCGCCCTGCAACCCGACGAGGACGTCGCGCACCGCCACGACGAGTCTGCCGACGAGCGACGGGTTGGGATCCACCTTCACGCCGTCCCAGTCGGTCAAAGTCCACCCGTCATCGGGGGTGCCGTTGACGACCACCATGTCGGTGTTGTCCAACGGGTGCGTGAGGATGAGCAGCGGGTCGGGGTTGTCGACGTTCATCATCACCCAGAACATGATCGTCGCGCCGTGCGAGTACACGACGGGGTTGCGGTCGCCCGTGTCGTAGATCGTCTTGACGGCGCCGTCGACGCGCGCGTCGAACGCGTTGCCGGTGTCGCTCGAGCCGAGGATCGGGATGGCGCGCAACCCGAACGTCCAAGCCAGCGGCGGGAGGGCATAACCCAAGAGCGCCAGCGGGCCGCGCTCGGCGGTGCCTTCGAACACCCCCGCGTCGAGCTCCTGAAGGCCGGGCAGCACGACGGCCTCGCCGAGCGGCGCGGCGGTCTGCTGAGTCCGGATCATCGTGGAGGCGTAGATGCCGTCGTGACCCTGGGTCACCAGGACGGCCGCCACGTCCTGCGCCTGCTGCACGCCGAGCGCGGTGAGCCCCGGCCCGGGTACGGCGGTGTTGAGAATGCCCGCCTCGTTCGCCGTGGACTGGCCGTGACGCACGAACGTCAGCGTCATCGGCGTGCCCGCGGCCCAGGCGGGAAGCGCCATGACGACGAACAGGACGATGGCGATGACCGCGGTCGCCGCGGCGTTCAGAACCCTGCGCACCGCCACATTCTGTACGTGCCGTCGACGGTGCCACGGGCGATTGCCTACTTCTTGGTGCGACGGCTTCCGCCGTGCCAGTCCTCCTGCTTGCCAGCCGACTGGGTATCGACGCCGAAGCTGGCCAGTTGTGGCCGCTCCCGCAACGACCGCTTGAGTTCGGCGAAGCCACCGAATGAGGCCAGTCCGATGACGTGGTCCCACAGCGCGCCTGCGTCGGCTTCACTGGGCAGTCTGCTGATGACTGGCCCGAAGAACGCCGTGCCGTCGGGTGGCTGGAAGTGCAGGATCGGAGTGCCGACGTCGCGGCCGGTGAGCGACAGCGCCTCCTCGGTCTCGGCTCGGAGTACGTCGTCGAGCGAGGTGTCGTCGAGCGCGTCGGCCACCCCGATCGGCAAGCCCACCGAGTCCAGCAGCGGCTCGAGTACGCGCCGGGCCCCCTGGTCCGACGCCGACAGCGGGTCGACGGTGCGCGGGGTGTCGAAGATGCGGGTGCCGATCGCCTCGTACAGCGGGCCGACGGCATCGCGGCCGTGCTCGGCCCTGACCTTGGCCGCCACCCGCAGCAAGCGAAGGCCCGCGGTGTGGCCGGCCTCGTACTCGGGCGGGAAGTGGGCGTCGTAGTCGATGTGCGCGTTGAGGATTCGCAACGAGATGAACCGCCAGTCGACCCGGTACCCGCGCTGGGCGGCGACCATGCGCACCCACTTGCTCGTCAACCAGGCAAACGGGCAGACCGGGTCGAAGTAGAAGTGCAGTTCCGCTTCCACGAGGTGGCGCTCAGGCCGGATCGCAGATGATGATCGGAATCTTGCGGTCGGTGTAGGACCGGTAGTTCGCGAAGTCGGCGTACATGGCGTCGAGTTTTGGCCAGTACTCGTCCCGTTCGGGGTCGGTGGCTTCGCGGGCGATCAGCTCAAGGACCCCGCGCTTGGTCTGGAAGGTCACCCTCGGGTTGGCGACGAGGTTGAGGTACCACATGGGGTTGGTCGCCCTGCCGCCCTGCGAGGCGACGAGCACGATGCGGTCGCCTTCTGGCAGAAAGAGCAGGGGGCTGTCGCGAGGCTCGCCCGACTTCCGACCGATCGTCGTCAGAATCCCGACCTCGGCGCCCTTCAGGAACTTGTTGCCGAGCTTCCCGCCCGACTTCTTGAAGATCCAAGTCTGCGCCTTCGACATCCACTTGATCGCGGTGCCGACCTTCGCCGAGTTCAGGTTCTCGAGCTGCTTGGGCTTCAGCGGGCGGGACGGGTTGGCCATGTCGAGGACCCTATCGCTTGAGGAACGGGTGGAAGCGCACGCGGATGTGGTGGAGCTGGCCGTCGGAGGCCGGGATCACGAACGTCTCGTCGACGTGCGCCGCCATGCGCCGTCCCGCAATCGAAACCTTGGTCAGCACATCGTATTTCGCGGTGACGCGATCACCGATGACGGTGTACTCGGGGGTGGTCGTCGCTGCGATGACCCGGTACTGCGGACCCCGGCTGAGGCTGCGGCGCAGATGGCTTCCCGAGAAGCCGTTCTTCATGCCCTGCTCGATGCGGGTGCATCCCGGCGCGAACGGGACCGAGTCGCCGTCGTGGCTGACCAGTGCGTCGACGTACGACTGCGCGGCGGCGATGCGTTCTGCCTCGGTGAAGACCCGGGTCTCGGGCACTAGATCCGCTCGATGATGGTGCCGGTCGACAACGCGCCGCCGGCACACATCGTGATGAGCGCGGTGGTCTTGTCGGTGCGCTCGAGTTCGTGCAGCGCGGTGGTGATGAGCCGACTTCCGGTGCTGCCCACGGGATGTCCCAGCGCGATCGCGCCGCCGTTGACGTTCACCGTGTCCATGTCCGGCTCGTGCACGCGGGCCCAGGACAGCACGACCGAAGCGAACGCCTCGTTGATCTCGGTGATGTCGATGTCGCCCATCTTCATGCCGGCCTTCTCGAGCACCTTGGCCGTCGACTGCACCGGGCCGTCCAGGTGGTAGTACGGCTCGGAG